>Ga0105049_10007291_pt1 | contig 12840 bp, 16 predicted proteins | sample MAT06_FD_78087 | JGI IMG/M metagenome (GOLD analysis project Ga0105049, IMG submission 78087) | Freshwater microbial communities from Lake Fryxell liftoff mats and glacier meltwater in Antarctica - MAT-06 | ecosystem: Environmental > Aquatic > Freshwater > Ice > Liftoff microbial mat | place...
CCTAAGGTCTTAGATGACTTTGACTATAAAATGGAATTCAGCCCTCCAGAGCTGCCGGTCATTAAAAATCTCATTACATTTAAGCTCGAAGGTGGCTCCTCGTCGATTACCGCCGATCAAGATCGCCAAGTACTTGAGCTCGCCATTACACCTGTCTATCATTTTGATCCCGCTGTTCGACCAGAACTTGTCTATGAGGCGGCACAGATTGATCCCGAGCAAATGCCAACTGAAATTCCAGAGATCCACTCAGAGGCGCCCGCCCCTCAAACTGCGCAATCAAATTTTGTAATTCCAAAATTCAATCTCTTTAGCTTTCAGTCACCAGAATCCTCGGCCTACTTTTCGGTTTATGGCTTTATTGAATCGCAGTCGAAAGAATCGATCTTGAGTTCTTTCGAGGAGGCTCGAATTTCTCCTGCTGCATTTATCTCAAAATTTTACCAGCATCCCGTCTCTTTGAGTGCAGGTTCTGCCCAAGCGTTTGCCGCACAGTATTCAGATATTGATCTTGAGATCATTCGGCCTGCCGATTTCGATATTCTTCAATTTCAGGACGCTCTGAAAGCGGGAGATCGAGTTCTGGTGCGCAATCAAGATGTAGTCCTGGCGATGGCGATCTATTTGTCTGCAGACTATTTGATTGTGGGTAAAGGGAAGATAGAATCGTCCGAGACATTTCTTAGAAGATTTGGGGATGATTGGCAGCGCAAACGACTTTCAATTGAGATGCTGCGATCCAAACCCTAAGGTATTAAAGTTTTTATCATGTCTTCTGAGGGGCTTCCTCCCGTTGAGAATCCAGCCCATTTTCCATCTCGTCCGCGATAGAAATAGAGGGGGATGTCGATGGCCAGTTTATCGTCAGCATTTAGGATCTTCATCAATTTTTGATCTTCTAGCCCCAGAGCCACTGTATTAAATCGATACTTTGGAAGCCCTCTCGAAATTTGAGAGAGCTGGCGCGATGCCACCAAATCGTCTTTATCTAAGATGGAGGCTGATAAAACAACTAGTCCCTTGGGTCCGTAAAGCTTCACAAGCTCATTCAATCGGGGGACTGCCGCCTGGCAAGGGCCACACCATGTCGCCGAAAAATCCAAAAGAACGACCCGATCTGGAAAGGATTTGAGAACTTCCGCTATAGAACATTTATCTAAATCAAGTTTTAGAAGTGCATCACTCCCTTGAAGGTCTTGCGGACGACTTGCATCAGATTGACCCCAGTACCAAGCGCTACAGCGAGACAGGGCAGGTGAAGCCGCGGAGAGATCTTGAAGCGCGCTGAGAATGCCTTGGTGAAGCGGCTTTAAGTCTGGCGAATCGCTCAGATATACTGTTCCAGGGTCCATAGTGACTTGGGGAGCGGAAGATACGTTTTTGGAGCTTGGCGCAGATTTATCTGATTCTAGAATCCCCAAAAACTCCGAACTCAAAGTATAGAGGGCAAGCAGAAATGAACTTTCTGATCTCAATTTTTGAGCAGGGGCAAAACTCGTATAAAAATTCATATTGGCACCGGTATGCATGAAGGAAAGTTGCATCACCTGAGAGAAATCCGGGGCCATAGACCGACTATTGAGAATGCTGGTGCGCAAAGTAATAGTCTGAATGAGCGACCTTGAGTCAGAAATCAAAGTATTCAAGTCTAAACTAAATGTATGTGTGCTTGTTTCGAGTGGGCGCTCTGGTTGGGGGGTAAGAGTAAATGAACGAGAGAAATCTTGCGACAAACCTTCAGCTCCTGAAAGCGAGACATTCAAATTGATGCGACTGGGTACATCTCCCGAGCTGTGGAAGCCAATAAAAATCCGTCCATTCACAAGCTGAACCGTTGGCTCAATCCAAACTTTGGATTCACTAAGTAATTTCACTCGATCAGATTGTCTTAGATAATCCTTTACCGCCGGATTCTGATCTTCAATGGATTCCAGGATCTGAATGGCCTGCTGGGCATAAGACAAATTCCACTCTTCTTCGACGATCAGTTTAAGTCCTTCAAAAACTTCTGCGCTCTCTACGGGGAATTTTGCAAAGAGCTTCTCGGCTGCGTACCGAAGAACCCGTGTTCGCTTTGCGCCTTCAGGAATGCTGGATTCAAAGTCTTTTCGAAAATCTGCCAAAAGCGATCCAAGATTCTCATTCTTCCAAATACTATTGAGCTTGGCTTGCTGGCTCGTTCGAAGGTCCCAGCTCTCTGATGTGAACGTAACCTTTTCAGATCGCAGTTCGGGCGCTAATCCTCTCTCTTCGATCAAATCCATGCCACCACGAAACAGGCTTCCTCTTTTATCGTCCCCATGAAATAGCTCGACCTTAGTTTGATTCCAGGTTGCTTGCCCTTTTGCCTCAGGTGTAAGCCAGGCGCGATCCATCTGAATTTGAAGACTCACGTTCTTCCAAGCCCCGGAATTATTGAGCTCTCCGTAAGTCTTTTTTAAATCTCCAATAAAGGCTGCGACCATTTGTTCTGCCAAATCCTCTGCGTCGTGTGATTCTTCAATTTCCGAGGGAAAGTGAGTGAAGACTATTTTCTTAGGGATACTCTGAAATTCAGGCAGTCCTAAAGTTAGAATCTGAGAAGGCCCAAATGCGGACCACCAGGTGGGCTTCATTTTATGCCTGCCTGCAATATCCATGGGTACAATCATCTGGATCCAGACTGAGTTTGGCGCGAGTGGCTTTTGTTGAAATGCCTCGAAATTCTTATCGTTCTCCACAAACCCGACGGCTGCGACACCCAGCAAAGCGCCATATATAAGACTCAACATGGGGGAGCATCTACTCGCTTTTAACTGGGGGATCAAATTTAATACCGCCCAAATGAACTTGACTAGGGATTTCAATATGATCCATATGGACGCAGGAAACGAGGAGTGGGGCGCCTTTCAAGGATTCTCAAGGAAAGGCGAAAATATTAACGATACAAGCTGTTTTGGAGGAACCCACTTATGAACCTTTTGACCCTGATCTCGACATTTATTTTAGCCATTACCTTAGGAGGCGCGTCCGCTGCGCAAGCAAGAGCGATGACCTGCGAAGGCCAAGTTGTTACTATTGAAAACGCCCAAGAAATTTATAAGGAAGTAGATTCGCAAATTAATACGTTCAACACTCTTCGCTCCATTATTTATATGTTGGACAGTGGACTTTTTGATAAAATGGACCGCGACAGCAGATCCTTAGAGCGTGGGCTCATCGTGCTTCGCTCGTTTATACAAAATGGACCAAGCGACAAGAATTTTTACGCAGTTTCAAATGACTATGCGACTGCCATGTTGATTAATGTGTCGCCAGAAATTTGCATGATCCCTCGGTATGGTTGCACCTCGGGGTCCACGGATAATGCGATTAATGTTGCAGGCTTTCTTGGTTGCGCCGATTGTGCCGCTAGCTCAAACACTCCTCCCAATGGTACATGTGCAACATCCTGTACGCAGTGCTGTGTTCACTTTGGCAATTCAAACGGAACACGATGCGGATGTCCCGATCCTGAAACATGTAATTAGTATTCCTCTTTAATTTATATAATTATCGAACGGAGAGCTGAAAGGCTCTCCGTTTTTATTTGCGGAAAACTGAGCCTGAACGTCTATCTTTCTCTTCAAATTCTGCAATCAAATCCCTAATCTCGAGGGCGTGGATAGGAATTTAGCTTTAGAGGCAGTTAGGGCCACAGAGGCCGCGGCCATTTCAGCCGCGCGGACCGTTGGTCGGGGAAATGAATCAGTCAGCGATCAGGCCGCCGTCGAGGCGATGCGTGCTGCATTTAATCGCATTGATATGAAGGGAAAGGTCGTCATAGGTGAGGGGGAGCGAGACGAAGCTCCCATGCTCTATATTGGAGAAGAGCTTGGGTCTGGTAAGGGCCCAGCGGTGGAGCTTGCGATCGATCCCTTGGAGGGTACGACGATTTGTGCGCACGGCGAGGCCAATGCAATTGCCGTGGCGGCTCTGGCTGAAGCTGGTGGATTGCTCCATGCACCAGATGTTTATATGAAGAAGATCGCAGTTTCAGGAGCCGCCAAGGGTAAGATCGATCTCTCCCGGTCGTGGACTTGGAATCTGGAGCAAATTGCCAGTGGTCTAGGGCGGGAAATTCAAGAACTCACCGTCGTGATCCTCAATCGCCCGCGTCACGAGGAATTGATTGCCGAAGTTCGAAGGGCGGGTGCTCGCATTCGCTTGATTCAGGATGGAGATGTGTCGGCAGGCATTGCAACCTGTGAACCAGCATCTGGGATTGATGTCCTCTTTGGGATAGGCGGGGCTCCTGAGGGAGTGATAACCGCCGCAGCACTTCGCTGCATGGACGGAGATTTTCAAGGGCAACTCATTTTCCGAAATGACTCTGAACGTGCGCGCGCAAAGAAAATGGGAATTGAAGATTTTGACCGTATCTACGGGCTCCACGATTTGGCAAAGGGACATGTGATGTTTGCAGCCACTGGAGTGACGACAGGAGCGTTTTTGGAAGGCGTCAATTTTTTTCACAATGGATGCACAACAGATTCGATTGTGATGCGCTCTGAAACAGGCACCATTCGTCGAATGAAGGCTCGACACCGATTTGATATCAAACCAAAGATTTGGAAATAAAGAATGCTCACAAGAGAGTTCGAAATTGATGCACCTATCGAAAAGGTTTTTGAAGTCATCAGTAATTTTTCTGCATACCCAGAATTTCTGGATTCAACGATCTCGGCGAAAGTGCGAAAAAATACAAAAGGGCACTTTGTAGATTTCAAAGTTAATGTGGTGAAGACCATTGATTATACTTTAAAGATTCGATCGGAACCCCCCAATGAATTGAGCTGGGAGCTTGTAAAGGGTGACGTGATGAAATCGAATTCTGGATCTTGGAAGTTGGAAGCTCTGACCAAGGATAGAACGAAGGCCTACTATCAGGTGGACGTGAGCTTTGGGTGGTTGGTTCCAAAACTCATTGTGAACCAGCTTACAGCCATTCAACTTCCTCAAATGTTGGACGCCTTTAAGCGTCGAGCGGAGGTTGCGTGAAGGATAAAAAAGGCGGGGGCGATAAGACCTGGAACGATCTGATATTTTCAACCATTGAAAAACTGGCTCAAGCTCCCGGTAAATTGAAAGATTCCAAGGAGCCAGTTGCTGAGACATTCGAGTTTTTGAAGGGAATTAAAGACAATGTTCAGTCTAAGTTTGATCTAGATGGCTTCGCCAAAAAAGTAGCGGAGCATATTGGGGAGAATTTTGATCTTGAAGTGAATGCAAAGGTTTCGTTGAAGCGCAAAGGCAAGAAGGGATCTCCTCAATGAATCGCGGGGAGATCTCTGCTTTCATATCGGATATTGAAGATCGAAATTCGAAAGCATTAAAAAAGCTGAGTAAGTTCTTCAGCTCCAGTTCGCTTCAAAAGACCATTTGCTTTACGGGACCTGCTGGGGTGGGAAAATCCACTCTCATTTCCAAGCTGCTTCCAGTTTCAGCTGAGAAATCTAAAATTGCGTGGCTTGCCTGTGATCCTTCGAGCCCCCAGTCCGGCGGGAGTCTGCTAGGGGATCGGATTCGAATCTCGGGCAAGGATATCTCTAGAAATATTTTTATTCGATCAATGTCCACGCGCGGGACCTCGGCATTTTCCCAAAGCATTCGAGCTGTCGAAGTCTATCTGGAGAATTTGTTTGATGAAGTTTGGGTGGAGACCGCTGGATCTGGACAAACTCAGTCAGAAGTTGCAGAGATTTCAGCGCTCACGGTTTTGATTTTGCAGCCAGAAACTGGAGATGAGATTCAATGGATGAAAAGTGGCGTTCGGGAGATGGCCGACCTTTTTATCATTCACAAGTCCGATCTCATGGGAGCCGAATCAATGGAGCAGAGTTTAATAGAGATGGGGGCTACGGCCTCTAGTATATTGAAGGTTTCATCTAAAAGTGGTGAGGGTCTTTCCGAGGCCGCAGTTTGGATTCGCAGTGCCCTGAAGAAAGTCGATTGGAAACGCCGAAAAACGGTTCTGCACACTCGACTCGCCGAAAGTCTTTTTTTTGAGCGTGAAATGCAAAAATTGAAAGAAGATTTTTCTAAGAAAAAACTTCGCCTAATATCTAGGCCCTATGCTTAGGTAGGGTCATGATAGCGCCAAAATTCATTTACGGAACTGCCTGGAAAGAAGAGGCGACTGCAGAACTTACCTTGATGGCTCTGGAAGCTGGATTCACGGCGATCGATACTGCAAATCAGCGAAAGCATTACTATGAAGAAGCAGTTGGGTTGGCGCTTGAGAAATTCCTAAAGAGCGGGTCGAGAGCTCGGAGCGATTTATTTATTCAAACAAAATTCACTTTTGCTCGAGGCCAGGATCATCGAAAGCCCTACGATGAGGCCGAGAGTTTTACGAATCAAGTAAAGCAATCTTTTGAAAGTTCTCTTCAGCATTTGAAAGTTTCAGAAATTGATTCATACCTTCTACATGGTCCCTTTGGAGCAGAGGGACTAAGCGATAGCGATTGGGAGACATGGTCCGCTATGGAGTCTCTCTTCAATCAAGGGCGAACCAAGGCTTTGGGAGTTTCGAACTTCAATCTTACTCAACTCGAACAGCTCCATAGTAAAAGCACCATTAAACCGGCATTTGTTCAAAATCGATGCTTTGCAGCTCTGAACTGGGACAAGCAAATCAGAGACTTTTGTCAGAAAAATAAGATTCACTACCAGGGATTTTCTGTACTCACGGCAAATGCTCGGCAATTATCTCGTCCCGAAGTTCGTGAGCTTTCAAACAAATATAAAGCGACAATTCCCCAACTAGTTTTTCAATTCTGCCGCCAGATCGGGATTATCCCACTTACCGGTACGTCAAGCCGTTCTCATATGCTGGAAGATCTGACTCAACTTGATTTTGTTTTGACGTCAGATGAATTGGAATTTCTAAATTATCGACTTGCAGAATGATGATTCAAAGATCTCGAAGGGATAGGCGGTTTAAAGGCCCTTTTTTAGATGCTGTTTTTGCGCGACCGACTGCAAGTCGGCTAATAGCCGAACGCCCGTTCGGCCTGGGGCCGTCTGAAAAGTTCACTCAAGCTCACCTGGGTTCGTTTTGCGGCGGACGAAATGTGGACGAAGTTTGTGCGTTCCCTAATCTTTTAAGATTAAATGACTTCCAATCGCTAAATACCGAGGAAAATGCACAGGCGCGATATTACCGCCGCCGTTAATTTCTCTTTCAAGATATTTAGCCGGAGTCGCAATGAAATCAATTAGAACATTCCTCTCCTGCATACTCAATTCAGAAGGATCTTTTTGCAAAAGTACTTTTGCCTGATTTAAAAATTCAGCAATCGCAATGCGTTCTTCAGAAGATAAACGATTAAGTCGAGTCGCATTTAAGTCAATTTCCAAATCTCTTATAGAATTCTTCATCCGAAGGCGCGGGGTTGAGCACCAAATAATCGAGGGCTTCAAAAAACCTAAACGAATTGAGAGTGGTTATTCGCTTTTTGGTATAGTCACTAATGAGTTGAATATCTTCTTTTTCCCAACGTTCCAACACTTGGGCCGCTTCCGTTTCTGTAAGTGCATTAACATCTGCAATCCCCCGCCGCTTAAGATTCTCCCGAAATAAATCTGAGTGTTGTGCATAAGACAAAACTTTTTCCTTAGCAGAAACCTTTTGCTTTGATTTTGGAAGTTTAATGCCAGTTGCTGCTTCGATAGTTTGTACCAATATCAACGTAATAAAAGCCTCCTTCCCATTTCGCACTGTAAGAACAGATTGATGGGTGGCTCCAGCGAGAGGAATAAATGTCCCATTTTCAAATCGCCCTGCGATTTCTCTAGCCAAACCTTCAGTGCTCCATGGATCATTTTCACCACGGATGACAACGACAGGAACCTTTGTTTGAATGGCACCCGTGCTCCGACCTGAAGTAAATTGTCCACCAACACCTTGCTTACCATCTTTTCCTTCGGCCCATCGCTCTGCCTTGTTATCCATTTCGATTCCATGCGATTCTATAAATGCTTGCCAGTCGGGCGAGAATCGAAAGTCGAGATAGTGTTGAAGTAAATCGGGAGTTTGATTTCCGCCGGGGCTCAGCATGAAAGCACCGCTAACTATATCACCGTACTGCGCCAACATTTCTTGAATCACGTAACAACCGAAAGAATGTCCGAGCAAATAAACCGGCACATTAAATTGTTTATAATAATCGACGGCTTCTTTAATCATCTTTAGAAATTCAGAAGAAGTATGATAGCGGCGATCTCTTGGACCATTTCCAGTAAACGGATAATCCATCGCTATCATCGAAATTCCGTAACCACGTAGAGAAGTCGCATTTCGCATAAATGCTGAGCCATTGCCCCTTGCAGATCCTGGCTTGTTGCCATCTGCAAAGGCCAGGCTTCAATCTCAGGTCCTGATTTCCTTTAGGACTTTGCTCCAGGGAAGTATGGCAATTTTGTCGATGACCTTCTCCACCTTTCCTAAATACATCACAAAAGCTGAGATTTTCTTACGGGGGGATTTCTTTTCGAGCATCGATATAAGCGCTGTTAAATGGCGAAGGTCATTTGCACCAATATTTAATGAGGCCTTGCACTCAATGGCAAAAATTTGGTTATCCCGCTCGACAATAAAATCCACCTCCGTGCCCCCCTCAGTTCGATAATACGAAATTTTAAGTTCGAGTTCGTGGTTTTCGGACGTATGAAATAATTCGTGTGCAATGAAATGCTCAAAGAGAATTCCTTTGCGATCGTCGGACGGTTGAAAATTCCTGAGCAATCCGTTCAGTACGCCTGTATCAAAAAAATAAAATTTAGGATGTCGGACATTTCTTGCAAAAAGATTGGACGAATAGGGTTCCAGACGTCTGACGATAAGCGTATCTTCGAGAATTTCAAAATATCGAAGCGCTGACTGTCTAGGGACCTGAGCTTGTGAGGCGAGTTTCGACAAATCCAGGATATGTCCCGAGCGAGCAGCTGCCACCGAAAGAAACCGAGCAAAGCCCTCTATGTTTCTCGTAAGTGCTTCAGCTTGAATCTCTTCGCGTAGATAGGTTGAGGCATAACTTGAGAGAATTTTTTTCCGCTGTGATCGTTCCGCTTCAGTGTACACGCCCGGTAGTAATCCCTCTCCTAAAGTTTGGTCGAGGTCGAAATCCCCATTGAGTTCCTCGGATGTGAGAGGCCCCAGTTGATACGAAACCAGTCTGCCGGGTAGTAAGTTCGCTCGGCCGCGCTTCAATTTTCGGGCGCTCGATCCGGTCAGATAAAATTTAATGTGGTTGTGTTGGTCCACTATAGATTGAATGGTATTCAGAAGGCTTGGCAACCGTTGGACCTCATCAATGAAAATTGTTTTAAAGTCATCACGCGCAAGGCGAGCATCGAGCTCATGGGGATTTCGAGCAAATTCTAAAAAGGTCGGCTCATGAGCTAAATTGATTTCGAGTTGGGGGTTGAGACTTCTAATGAGCGTGGATTTACCTGTCTGCCTAGGACCCAAGAGCAAAATACTTTTCTTTTGTTTGAGGATAGGCGCCCGTAAGAGACGTGTAATCATGTGGTTATTTTACGTCCATTTTTAACCAGATGTCAACATGCCTCCGCTCAGGCCCTGAGAAAATCAGCGGGGACGAAGTCGAGTCACTAGTTTTCTGCAGCCCTCGAGTAATACGGATAGGAGTTTCAAAACCCCTTTTTCTGGGGGGTCGGAATCCGGGCCTGCTGTTTTTGGGACCGAAACCCGCCTCCTAGGACTTTTTTTCTCTCGCGATCCCTAACTTAAATGACTTTCCGGACTTTCCGGCGAAAGCTGATCGCTCAGCCCACGGGGCGGTCTGAAAAGGAAAAGGCAAGCGCGGAGGATTTCGAGTGATTTATCTCTATCTTGTGTCGCATTTGAAAGGGGATACTCCAGTCAAAATGTTTGGAGGGACTAGGCGGCCCACCTTGACTTTCTATTATTTTCTATTAAAATATAGATATGACCAAGGTTCAATTGGCAACTCAGGTTCATCCGCAGGTTAAAAAAGCTCTCGAGATAGCTTGTGAAAGCCGTGGGTTAAAAATCGGCCATTTTATCCAAGAGGCTATTCTGGATAAACTTGAGGAATACGAAGATATCGCTGATCTCAGAAAACTTCGGGCTGAACCATCGCGTTCGCTGGCGGACATCATTAAGGATCTTGAGCGTAGTGATAAAATATAAAGTTTCCTTATCGAGCTCGGCTGAAAAGACACTTAAGAAACTTTCGAAACAGGATGTCCGTCGTATCCTTGCCAAACTCGAATCACTCACAATTGATCCGTTCCCTGATGGTTGTAAAAAACTAGAGGGAGAAGCTCATGCATTTCGAGTGCGCGTGGGTGTTTATAGAATAATCTATGACATCATTGGTGCCGAGTTGCTGGTTTTTGTTCTAAAGATTGCTCATCGAAAAGAAGTTTATCGCTAACGACCTAGCACTCTATAATGCTCAAGCATGATTTCTTGGGGGTCGCTGAGATGCTTAGTAGCCGCATTTTTGATTTCTTCCTGAGCCCCATCCGAAGAGGCCAGGAGCGAATAGCTCTTTAGTGCGCTGATATCGGCATCCGTTAAAAAAAGAAATTTCTGAAGCGACTAAATATTCGACTGTGATCAAGTTCTGGTTTCCAAAAATCGAAACCCAAGTATGAACCCTTCTGTTGAAAATCCGAGATGAGCTGAATCAACGTCTGCCATTGAGTGGCGCTCATAAAATAACTGAGGCCCTCCATGAGAACGAAGGTGGAATCCGAGCCCACTGTATGGCGGATTTTTTGAAAAACATTTTTGGATTCATCTGCCGAGCTAAGATCCGCAGCTAAATAAATTACATCTCTCTCGGGAAGCGCGCGGTTTTTGTTCCATTCGCCAATCATCTTTTGTTTATGCTCAAGAATATGAGGCCGATCCACTTCAATGACTTTGATGCTCGGAGGTAAAATAAAAGGATAGGATGTAAACCCCGACGCCAAATTAACAAGAAATTGAGGTTTCAATTCCTCAATCTTCTCGAGAAAAAATCTATGCCGAACAGAAATCACAAGATCGTCATGAGGGCTCAACTCGGCTGCAAACCTATCCCAAACTTTCTTTGTTCCGGCAGTTACCCCACTTGGTACAGGTGATGACAACTACACAAGAGAACTTAGAGCGTGGTGACTGGAGTATTGATCGTGTCGGAGTAAAGTTCACGAGTGCGAAGTAAGTGTCGATTACCTTCCAGCCACTCACCAACATTCTGCAAAATTTTCAATTAAAGTAGAGAAAATCGATCAAGCGGGAAATATAAAAAGCGTCGAAATCAGCCGCGGTGGAGTTTCTAAAGAGGCCTACATTCAATCTTTTTTAAGCACAGACAAAGAAACAAATAAAATCTGGATCAGTATTCCTGGCTGGTTTGATGCTGATGCGATTCCCTTTCCAGCTAGTGCAACGTTATTAGAAGAGAATATTGATAAAATTGTAGAAAAACTGCCCACAAAGAGCCCGGAAACAAAGACGATTCCCGAAATAACTTTGAAGATTGGTGATAAAGCTCCGGAACTTAAAGTGGATAAATGGGTCAAAGGCGAGCCAGTCAATTCTTTTGAAAAGGGTAAAGTCTATATTGTGGAATTCTGGGCGACATGGTGCGGCCCATGCAAAGCCATGATTCCAGAACTGATTGAGCTTCAAAGGGTTCATCCAGAACTTACATTGATTGGCTTAGCTTCTACCGAACCGAGGACCAAGATTCGACCGATGAACGAAGATGGATCAGACCCACTATTGAAATATTTAGAAAACTTTGTAAAAACTGAAGGAGCTAAAATAAATTACCGAGTGGCCTACGACGCTGATGCGACGATGTTCAAGTCGTGGATGAAAGCTGCCGGTGAACGATATATTCCCTTAGCCTTTTTGGTCGACGGCGATGGTAAAATAGCATTTAAAGGGCATCCAAATCATGACGATTTCAAATTGGAACTGACTAAAGCCTTGGATAAAGCCAGCGCAACGACGAAAGCTAAAGAAAAAAAATAGAAAGTAGAAAAACTTTCCGCTCTGCCTGTGTCAGCTAAATGAATTTGAGAAGATTCAAAACTATTTGTGCTAATCGTCCCTCCATTTCTTTTGAAATTGGCATCGCGAACAAAAATCTGAGAACATTAGTTAATATGAGAATCAAATATCTCTTCAGCATTCTTTTCGCCCTATCGATTCAACCGCTTCGCGCGATCGAAACTTATGAAGTGCCACAACTTCAAGAAAACGATAGTCGCGAAAATGTGATTGTAAAAAAATTGAACGACGAAACACTCGTTCAACATTATTTCTTTTCAGCCGTTATACCGAAAGGCTGGAGCATTAATCCGGTGGGACCGAGCAAATTAATGCGAGCAAGTTTAACGGCAACTCCCATGCAAGACGTAGAGGGCAGCAGCACCTATTTTGGGATCCATTCCCTCAGTGCAAAACCGGTGTTAGATCTCGATGCGCGCCTCAAAAAATTAAAAAAGGAAAAGCCAGAATGGAAACTCTCGTTTGCCACATGGAACAAAGTTAAATGGCTTGTAGCGGAACATTTAAATACCTCGAATGGGCTAAAGGCGAAAACTTGGGCAGCGTTTTCTATAGTTGATAATCATGAATATATTATGACCGTTGCGACTCCGGCCACTCAATCCAAAAAATTTGAAGCGTCTCTTCGCGAGATGATGAAGTCAGTTAAAATAAAAACCAACTAGATTATAATTTACTACCGATAGGCCATAAATCGTCCGCGAACTTTTTGTTCATCGCATTGATGTAATCTCCGCAAGCCTGAAGAATCGCAGTTGCAC
>Ga0105049_10007292_pt1 | contig 12839 bp, 10 predicted proteins | sample MAT06_FD_78087 | JGI IMG/M metagenome (GOLD analysis project Ga0105049, IMG submission 78087) | Freshwater microbial communities from Lake Fryxell liftoff mats and glacier meltwater in Antarctica - MAT-06 | ecosystem: Environmental > Aquatic > Freshwater > Ice > Liftoff microbial mat | place...
ATGTTGCGGATAACTGCGGCATGAGAATCACAGTGGACATCGAAGCCAACGACTTAGCCGAGTTGTTGAAGCTCACCGGCGAGAAGAAGAAGAGCTCTGCCGTCAACAAAGTCGTGACCGATTTTTTGAACCGCAAGAAGGCGAAGGAATTCGGCAGGTTGTTGCGGGAAGGGCACTTCGACTTCGACTTCACCAATGAAGATGTCGAATCCGGTGACCGCTGATGGTGCTCGTCGATTCCTCCGTCTGGATCGCCGCGGGTCGGCGAGACGGTGATCTCGCGGCCAAGGTGGCACTCGAGTCCCTGCTCGAAGCCTATGAAGCCTGCTGGTGCGGGGTGGTGAAACTCGAAGTCGTCGCGCGGGAAATCCCGGCGCGTCGCCGGAAGCTGGAGTTCTTCTTTTCCACCATCCCCTACAAGCCCATCACTGAGCCGATTTGGGATGCCGCCAAGATGCTCGGCTGGAAGGTGCGCGATGCGGGCTTGACCGTGCCGAACAACGACATCCTGCTGGCCGCCCTCGCCATCAAGTCCATCTGCCGCCTCTACAGTGTCGATGCGCACTTCGAGCAGATCGCGAAGATCGAGCCCGGACTGATGCTCTACACGCCGGGCTACGGCGGGATGTACCACGACGGTCAGGAGTGAGCCCGGCTACGCCGAGAAACTCTCGCCACAAGAGCAGTGCGCGACGGCATTCGGGTTCGTGACCTTGAAGCCGCCCTTTTGCAAATCGTCGCTGTAGTCGAGCAGCGAGCCGCTGACAAAGAGCGCGCTCTTCGGATCGACCACCACCCGCACCCCGGCGCTCAGCACCATGATGTCGCGATTCGCCGGACCATTCACGAGATCCATCTTGTACTGCAAGCCCGAGCACCCGCCGCCGATCACCGCCACGCGCAGCGCTCCCTCCGGCCGGCTCTGGCGCGTGAGCAACGACGTGAGCTTCGTACTCGCGGCGTCGGTCACCTTCACGAGCTTTTCGTTGCCGATCTTGTATTTGATCTCCGGGGCGGCGGCTTCAGTCATAGATTAAGGGCAAAGAGGTGATTTCTGTGTGCTGGCCGGGATTGGAGCGCGGCGTCGCGGAGCATTGCACGCCTCAATCCAGATGCAACTGCCGACCACGAGCCTCAAGTGGCCACGGCCTCCTCCACCGCGTCCGCAGGATTGCTCGCGATGTTCGCCGCCGCGATCTCCTCCAGTTCCATGAGCGACGCCAGGTGCGCGAACCGTTCCCGGAGCCGCTTCGCCTCCGGCATCCCGCGCGAATACGCCATCAGCCGCGAACGCATCGCGGCCAGCGCGTGCGACTCGCTGCCTTCCGCCTCCACCTTCCAGCGACAATGCCGGATGATGTGCGCCCACTGTTCTTCGAGCGCCGGCGGTGGGAGGTGTTCGCCGGTGGCAAGGTAGTGTTTGATCTCGCGAAAGATCCACGGGGCGCTCATCGCAGCGCGGCCCAGCATCAGCCCGCGCACCCCGGACTTCATGCGGCGCTCCGCATCGAGCGCACCGGCGATGTCGCCATTGCCGATCACCGGCACCTGCACCGTCGCGGCGACCTCCGCGATCACATCCCAATTCGCCTCGCCACTGTAGCCCTGCTCCTTCGTCCGCCCATGCACCGCGATCGCCTGCACGCCACAGTCTTCGAGAATCCGCGCCGTCGTCGTCGCGTTGATCGTCGCATCGCACCAGCCGATGCGCATCTTTGCCGTCACCGGATGCGGCGCCACCGCCTGCACCACGGCGCGCGCTACTTTTTGGAGAAGCGGACAATTCTTCAGCAACGACGATCCGCCCTGCTTCGACACCACCTTGTTCACCGGGCAGCCGAAATTCAGGTCGATGAAATCCGGCTGCTTCCAATCGAGGACCATCCGCGCGGCTTCGCCGAGATGCGCCGGATCGCCGCCAAAAAGTTGCACGCCCAGGGGCCGCTCCGCCTCGACGAATTCCAGATACTCCAGCGTCCGCTCGTTGCGTCGGAAGATGCCTTCCGCGGAGACAAACTCCGTGACCATCACCTCCGCGCCATACTCCTTGCAGAGCTGGCGGAAAATCGTGTCCGTCACCCCGGCCATGGGCGCGAGGTAAAGCGGGCAGCGTTCTTGGAACCAGGGAAGCATGGGCAGAGAGTAGCGCGGGACGACACGGGTGCCAGCCATACCAGCCGTCGTCTCGCCAGCCCGCCGGCCGCGTCCAGAACCAGCGCGCCACTTATCGAAACCACGGCACTGCCGACAAAGAGCGTCGTGCCAGGTTTGGCTTGATCGGCGAGCCGACCTGGCGCCACCACGGAGCGGAGTCGGTGCTTGCACGCCCACTCCGCACCTCGCAGAAAGGGGTTACGAATCTTCACGCCCACCACCCATCCCGAGACGCGCACTCGTCGATGAGCGAAACGTGGCGCCCGACTCTCACCGGCGTGCTCCTCGTCGCCGTCGCCTACTTCGTCACGGGCCGACTCGGGCTGATGCTCCCGGCCTTGGGGACAAACATCACGCTGATCTGGCTGCCCACGGGCATCGCGGTCGCGGCTTTGTTCCGCTGGGGTTTCCAGGTCTGGCCGGGAATCGCGCTGGGCGCGGCCACGGTAAATCTCGCCGTCGGCACGCCGTGGGGCGCGGCCTGCGCCGTCGCAGTGGGCAATACCCTCGGCCCGCTGCTCGCCGCCTGGGTGCTGCGCCGCACGGGACTGCATCCGACCTTCGATCGCAAACGCGACATCGTCTTTCTCACCATCGCGGCGGCGCTCGGCATGCTGGTGAGCGCCAGCCTCGGGGTGAGCGCGCTCACGCTGGCCGGGATGCTGCCGGCAAGACACCTCGCCGCGGGCCTCATCTGGTGGGCCGGCGACACCATGGGGGTCATCACCGCGGCGCCGCTGATCCTGGCCTATTCCCGCAAGGAAGCGCGCGCGATTCTCGGCCGCCGCGTGGAATTCACGCTGTGGCTCGCAGTCACGGTCGCGGTGACCTGTGGGGTCTTCATCTTCGACCGCAGCTTCGGCGGCCATACCTGGTCGCTGGCATTTCTCCCGCTGCCCCTGGTGGCGTGGGCCGCGATGCGGCACGGGCCGATCGGCACCTCCGTGGCGCTGATCCTGATTTCCACTGGCGCCGCCTGCGGCACGGCGACGGACCACGGCCCGTTTTCCCAGCCGTATCCGGTCGAGAGTGTGGTGGTGCTGTGGGTCTTCATGTGTACGGCGGCGGTGCTGGGCTGGCTTATCACCGCACTGCAGGCCGCGCGGGTGCTGGCCAGCGGGCTGCAACGGCTCCTCGAGCAGTCCCTGGACGACGTATCCCTCGGGGTGCTGCTCGCCGGTCTGGACCGGCGCATCACTTACACCAATCAAGGCTTCACCCGGCTCACCGGATACGCCGAGGCGCAGATTCTGGGGAAAAGTTGCGCAGTGCTGCAAGGCGCGGAGACCGATCCGGCGACGATCGCGACGCTCAAGGCAGCGGTGCTCAACGGCGCCGCCTTTGAAGGCGAGATCCTGAACTATCGGAAGGACGGCACGACCTTCTGGAATGCACTGGCGATCTCGCCGGTGCGCGACGAGCACGGCACGATGACTGGCTTTATCGGTCTCCAGCGCGACATCACCAAGCGCAAGAAAGTCGAGGATGCGCTGAGGGAAAGCGAGGTGCGCTACCGGCAGCTCTTTGAAGCCAACCCGCACCCGATGTGGGTCTATGACCTGGAGACGCTGCGGTTTCTCGCCGTGAATGCAGCGGCGGTGGCCCACTATGGCTACAGCCAGGAGGAGTTCCGCGCGATGACGATCAAGGACATCCGGCCGCCCCAGGATGTGCCCGCGCTGCTCGCCCACCTCGCGCAGGTGGGCGCGGGACTGGACGCTGCCGGCGTGTGGCGGCACCGCCGGCGGGACGGTACGATCATCGACGTGGAGATCACCTCGCATGTCCTCGATTTTGACGGGTGCCGGGCCGAGGTGGTGCTGGCTCACGACGTCACCGAGCGCAACCGCGCCGAAGAGGAGCGCCTGCGCCTGGTCCAATCGCTCCAGGAAAGCCAGATCCGCCTCGAAACGCTCGTCGGCAACCTGCCCGGCATGGCGTACCGCTGCCGGAACGATCCCGAATGGACGATGACCTACGTGAGCGAGAGCTGCGAGGCCATCACCGGCTATCGGCGCGACGAGTTGGAAAACAACCGCGTCACCACCTACGCCAGCCTCATCCATCCCGACGACCGCGACTGGCTGTGGGCCAAGTGTCAGGCCTACCTCGCGACGCGCACGCCCTGCCAGAACGAGTATCGAATCCTCGACCAACAGGGCCGCGAGCGCTGGGTCTCCGAGCGGGCGACGGGCGTGTATGGCGAGGCCGACACGCTGCTTTTCATCGATGGTTTCATCCAGGACATCACCGCCCGACGGGCGGCGGAGCTGGAGCGCGAACAGCTCGACCGCAAGGTCCAGGAGACGCAGAAGCTGGAGAGTCTGGGGGTGCTCGCCGGCGGCATCGCGCACGACTTCAATAACATCCTCACCGCCGTCCTCGGCAACGCCAGCCTCGCGGAGTTGGAACTGCCCGCGGGCTCCCGCGTGCGGGAGTATGTCGAGGAAATCAACCTGGCCGGGCAGCGGGCGGCCGATCTCTGCCGGCAGATGCTCGCCTACTCTGGCCGGGGTCGCTTCGTCGTCCAGAAGCTCGATCTCAGCCAGGTGGTCGAAGAGACCACGCGGATGCTGCAGGTCTCGATCAGCAAAAAAGCCGTGCTCCATTTCCACCTCGAAAAGGGCCTGCCAACGATCGAAGCCGACGCCACGCAGATCCGCCAGATCGTCATGAATCTCGTGATCAACGCTTCCGAAGCCATCGGCGAGCGGAGCGGTCGCATCCGCCTCTGCACGGGGCTGGCGCTCGTGGCGGACCGACCGGGACGCGGCACGCTGCACGATCCCGAGTTGCCCGAAGGAGAGTACGTCTATCTGGAAGTGACCGACACCGGCGGAGGCATGAGCGCCGAGACGCAGGCCAGGATTTTCGATCCGTTCTTCACCACCAAGTTTACCGGCCGCGGACTCGGCCTCGCTGCGGTGCTCGGCATCGTGCGCGGACACCGGGGAACGATCAAGGTGGAGTCGGAGCCGGGGCGCGGCACGACTTTCAAGCTGCTCTTTCCCGTCGCCGCCGGCGGCAGCGAACTGCCCAATGGCGCACCCGGGCACGAGCCCGCCTGGCGCGGGTCCGGCACGGTGCTCATCGTGGACGATGAAGACACGATCCGCGGGACGGCGGCGCGGATGCTGGGGCTGCTGGGCTTCACGCCGGTGCTGGCGGCCGATGGCCTGGAGGCCCTGGCCTGCTTCCGCGAAGATCCCCGGCGCTTTGCCCTCGTGCTCCTGGATCTCACCATGCCGCACCTCGATGGCGAGGAGACCTTTGCCGAACTGCGCCGGCTGCGCCCGGACGCGCGCGTGGTCTTGATGAGCGGATTCAATCCGCAGGAAGTGCTCATCCGCTTCCGCAGCCAGGGCCTCGCCAGCTTTCTGCCCAAGCCATTCACGTTCGAGTCCATGCGGAGCGTGATCCGCAGCGTGTTCGACTGAAGGCCGCGTGCCGGGCCGGTCGCCGACCGCACTTATCTCCGCCGGGCGACGAGGATCATGCCGCGCTCCTTCTGCCAGTGGTAGCCAAAGGAAAAGCCGAGCGGCGTGGCCCCGGAGGTCTGGAAAGCAGACTCAAGGCCGGCCTGGTCGTACTTCCCAAAGGTATCGCCGTGGCGGAAGTAGGCGCCGTGCAGCCGGACCTGCCAGCGCTTCGGGTCGAAGTAGCGGAAGGGAATCCCGGTGTCGTCCTGCAGGAGAACCTTGCTGTTTTCCAAAAGGAAATCGCGGGCCTCGGAGAAGCGCTCGCCGTGGAGGAGATAGGAAGCGGATTTCACGAGGCTATGTGCGGGCGCAAAGCTCCGGCAGGTCTTGAAGAAGGCGTCGTTCGCGGCGCCATTCGCGAGGTCCACCTTGTAGTAGTAGAGCGTCTGCCTGCGCCCGAGCCCGCCGCGGAAGTCGATGCGCACGCCGTCGGGCAGGAGCTGCACCGAGCGGATGGTGCAGCCGGTGCGCGCGAGGAAGGTGTAGAGCACCGGGAGCGTGCCGCCGAGACGCGAGCGCGAGAGATCGACCCGCATATCCTTGGTGATGAAGTAGTGGGTGCGGAGGATGGTATTGAGCGAACCGCGCAGGCCGGCCAGTTCGCCATCCACGCTCTCGGGCGGGAGCGACCCGACATCCGGCAGGGCGCCGACCGGCTCGATGCCGCAGAGCACGTAGCTGGAGGCGCTGGGAAAAAAGGTGTGGGCGTAGAGGAAGTCGGGACCGCTGAAGAAGTAGAGCAGCGGGGTGCCGCTGTTGTGCAGCTCGGGGATGCGACTCTGCGCCCAGCCGCGGACGCCGAGGAGTTGCCGGCGATCCATGCGCTGCCACGAGGATTCGAGCCACGCGGCGTGGGTCTTCCAAGCTTTGCGTTCGGTGAGCGGGGCGAGTTTGGCATCGCTCACCGGGAGCCCGGCGAGGAAGCGGGCCTGGTCGTTGGGCGATTGAGCACGGAGCGGGGCGGCGAGGGCGATCGCGCAAAACGCGGCAGTAGCGAGAAATCCACGGGTAATCATCGCGCGGATGCCATCGCGTCGCGCGGCGAAATGCAAGCTCCCGCTCGGGCTCAGCGTTCCTTGACGCAGCGGAAGCCGGTGTCCTGCCGGCTCACTCCAGGAGCAAGCTGCGACCGGCTCGAGGGATGAAAGGTCAGCGGGCCCGCGTCGCTACTCGTCCAGGCACCGCCGCGCACGGCCTTCTTTGGCACGTCCGGTTCATCGGGATCGAAGCCCACGGGCGGGCCCTGCGGATTGCGCCGCGCGAGGCGGTCGGGATTTTTTTTGAGCGCGGCGTAGAGGTCCGGGCGGTACCAGTCGCGGGCGATTTCCCAGACGTTGCCGGCCATGTCGTAAAGGCCGTAGCCATTGGCGGGAAAGCTGGCCACGGGAGCCGAGCCATCGAAGCCATCCTCGACCCGACGCTCCCCGGGGAAGGCGCCCTGCCAGACATTCGCCATCCACTTTCCCCCGGGCCGCAAGGCCGCACCCCAGACGTAGGGCATGGAGACGAGGCCGCCGCGCGCAGCGTACTCCCACTCGGCCTCGGTGGGCAGGCGCTGGCCGGCCCACTGCGCGTAAGCGGTCGCATCCTCGTAGGCGATGTGGACGACGGGATGCTTTTCGCGGCCCTGCAGATCGGTCGCGGGACCGCCGGGGTGCCGCCAGTCCGCACCGGCCACCCAGCCCCAGATCGGCTCGCCTTTTTCCCCCGCCTCCGCCGGACGGAGGCCGAGCGAGGCGGCCTGGCCCGCCAGCGCGGCGGGCAATCCCCGGGTGGTGCTCGCCTGGCGCGGACGCTCGGCGGTGGTGACGTAGCCGGTGGCCGCGACGAAGCGGGCAAACTGCTCGTTGGTCACCTCCGTTTTATCGATCCAGAAACCCGGGAGCCGCACGTCGTGCAGCGGCTGCTCGTCCCACGGCACGACTTCCCCCACCCCGCCGCGCGTGTAGCCGCCGGCGGGAATCCAGACCATGCCGCTGCCCGAGATGCCGGCGCTCGCGGCGCTGGTGGCGAGGCGCTCGCGCTGGATGCGCAGGGCTTCGCGCGCGACCCAAAAGACGCTCATGAGGATGAAGACCAAAAGAAAGCCCCCGATGATCAGGGCCGAGCGCGCGGCCGGGGAAATGGAGAAGATCGCTTTGGTTTCGGGCTCGGTAATCACGGGAAAGGGAACGTTCGCGGGATGCCCGGAGGTTGCAAGCCCGGGCCCGACATCGGCGCGCAATCCGTTGCATCCCATGCCGACGGGTGCTCTATATGAGGTCTTCCGCATGGCCTCCGTCATGAAACCTCGCCACGACTACGTGAGCTTTCGCCCTTACCAGGTGATCGGCACGACGCGTTCGGCCTGGCGTTCCGGGGATGGCCCGCTGCGCGCGATGCTCCGGGCGGGCGCGGCCAGCCTGCTCTTCATCGGGGTGCCCTCCCTCCTGATCGTGCCCGCGGTCACCTACTTCCTCGTGGGCTATCAGGACTGGTCCACCTTTCTCGGCTATACCGTCGCGACCTTTGTTTTTCCCGCCGCCGCCATCGCGATCATCGTCGGCCTCGCGGGCCTCGTCTCCGTAGGCCGCCTGCTTTCGCGCCGATGACGCCCGTGCCGCCGCCGCGCTACCGCCGGCGGTGAAGTCCCGCGGGTTGCCGCCGGGACCGCTCGAGCGCCACGGGAGGCCTTCCCAGACATGAACTCTCCGACCCACCCCTCACCCTCCGAACCAGGCTCCAGAGTCGGCGTGCGGGGCGAGACCCTGCGGGAGGAAGCCGATCGCCTCGCGCTCGCCGTGCGCGCGGCCGGGCTCGGCACCTGGAGCCTGGAGTTTGCGACCGACTTCATCGTCCTCGATCCGCGGGCTCACGCGCTCCTCGGCCTCGCGGAAGGCGGCTTCTCCGGCAAGTATGAGGAGTTCCTCGCGCTGGTGCATCCCGAAGATCGCGAGCGTCTGCGCCAGGAGCTGGACGCCGCAGTGAAGGACGGCAGCGCCTGCGACTCCGAATGCGAGGTGGTCTGGCCGAGCGACGGCAGCACGCACTGCGTGCGCATCCGGGGCAAGTGTTACTTCGCTCCCGACGGGCAGGCGACGAGCATGGCCGGCGCCTGCTGGGATGTGACCGAGCGGCGCCACATGGAGGCGGAGCTGGCCAAGGAGCGGCAGCTCCTGCGCTGCCTGATGACGAATCTGCCCGACAAGATTTACTTCAAGGATGCCGAGAGCCGCTTTATCCGCGTGAGCGACTCGATGATCCCCAACTTTGCCGTCCAGGACGCCGCCGCCATCGTGGGCAGGACGGATTTCGATTTCTTCAGCGAAGAGCACGCGCGGCAGGCATTTGAAGACGAGCAACGCGTGATGCGCACCGGCCAGCCGATGGTGAACAAGGAGGAAAAGGAAACCTGGGGCGGCGGCCGCGAGACCTGGGTCTCGAGCACCAAGATGCCGCTCCACGATCGCGAGGGCCGGGTCGTCGGCACCTTTGGCCTTTCGCGCGACGTCACCGAGCGCAAGCGCGCCGAGGCCCAGCTCGCCGAGTACGCCGCGCAGCTCAAGCAACGCAACGAAGAGCTGCACCAGGATCTCGAGATGGCCCGCGAACTCCAGACCGCGCTCCTGCCGCAGCAATACCCGCGCTTCCCACGCCAGGCCGACGCGGAGCAGAGCGCGCTGCACTTTTTTCACTTCTTCAATCCCTCCGCGGAAGTCAGCGGCGACTTCTTTGACATCCTCCAGCTCTCGGATACGCGGGCCGGCATCTTCATCTGCGACGTCATGGGCCACGGCGTGCGGGCCGCCCTCGTCGCCGCCATCGTGCGGACCCTGGTCGAGGAGCCGCACTGGCACGCCGAGGAGCCGGGCGAATTTCTGCGCCGGGTGAACCAGGCGCTGTGCGCGGTGCTCCGCCCGATGCAGACCCCGATCTTCGTCTCCGCGTTTTTCGCCGTGGCCGATCTGGCCACCGGGGAGCTGCGCTACGCCAATGCCGGCCATCCCCAGCCGCTCCGCCTGCGGCGCGCGCCGGAAGGCAACTCGGTCGCCGGCCTGAATGGGAGCAAGCCCGGGCCGGCGCTCGGGCTGTTCGAGGCTGCGAAGTTTGAGACCGGCTCGATGCCGCTCTTCGAACACGACATCGTCATGCTCTTCACCGATGGGCTCTTCGAAGTGGAGAACGGCGAGGGCGAGCAGTACGATCAGGCGCTACTCCGGCAGGCCGTGGAAGGCCACCTCGATCTCTCCGCCGAAGCGCTCTGCAAGGAAGTCGTGCGCGAAATCCAGCAATTCTCCGCGAGCAAGGATTTCACCGACGACATGTGCCTCGTCGCCATGGAAATCGTCCGCCTCGGCCCGCCGGCGCTGGGCTGAGGCAGGGCTTGGAGGGTGCGGGGGCTGCATTCTACGGGTCAGCGGAAACGGAATGTCCAAGGACCAAGGACAAAGGACCAAGGAAACCCCAGGGCCAAACCCCCAATCCGCGCTGAATCTTGCGAGCCCTCAGCGACCTTGGGAGTTGTCGCTTCCTTGGACATCGGACATTGGCCCTTGGACATTGGCCCACGGTCCTCCCTCCCTGCCGTCGCCCAAAGGCCGGACACGCTCTACGATCCCGGACCGCCGCCTTGCATGCCTTTGATGATCTCGATCAGCGGCATGAAGAGCGCGATGACGATCGTGCCCACGATGAGGGCGAGGACGACGATCATCACGGGCTCGAGCATCGAGGTGAGGCCGTCCACGGCGTTGTCCACCTCGTCGTCATAGACCTCGGCAATCTTGAGCAGCATTTCCGGGAGCTGGCCGGTCTCTTCGCCGACATCGACCATCGAGATGACCATGGGCGGAAAGACGCCGCTGGCTTCGAGCGGGCTGACGATCGATTCCCCTTCCTTCACCGCGTCGTGTACCTTGGTCACGGCATTGGCGATAATCACGTTGCCCGCGGTTTCGCGGGTGATGTTCAGGGCCTGGAGAATGGGCACGCCGCTGGTCACGAGGGTGCCGAGGGTGCGGCTGAAGCGCGAGATCGCACTCTTGCGGAGCAGGTCGCCAAAGAGCGGGGCCTTCAGGAAGACGCTATCGAGAAAGGCGCGGCCCTTCGGATGGCTCGAGAGCATCGTCCAGCCCACGGCGATGGCGACAAAGGCGACGATGGTCGAGATCAGGTTTGGGAAGAGCGGCCAGAAGGCGCCCTTGATCAGATCGCTGGCCTTCATCACCACTTCGGTGATCGCCGGCAGCGGCTTCCCGTCGAGCATCTCGCTGAAGATCTGTTTGAACTTCGGCACGATGAAGGCCAGCAGGAAAAGCATGATGAGCATGGCGATGAGGAGCACGATCACCGGGTAGGCCATGGCGGCGATGACCTTGTTTTTCACCTTTTGCGCCTTTTCCTGAAACTCGGCGAGACGCACCAGCACCAGCTCGAGCACGCCGCCGAGTTCGCCGGCTTTCACCATGTTGATGTAGAGCCGATTGAAGATGCGCGGGTGCTGCGCCATGGCTTCGGAGAAGGTGCTGCCGCCTTGCACCCCGTCGGCCAGATTATTGATCGTGGTGCGCAGGGTGAGATCCTTTTCCTGCTTGGCGAGCACGGTGAGGCTGCGGAGCAGCGGCAGGCCGGCATCGATCAGCGTCGCGAGCTGCCGGGTGAAGATCATCAGCGTCTTCGAGTCCACGGTCTTCTTTTTGAAGAACGTGATTTCCTTCCTCACCTTGGGCGCGGCCACCGCCTTGGCGACCTTGGCGCCTTTCTTGGCAGCCTTGGGGGCGGCGACGCTCTTGCCTTCCTCGACGACACTCGTCGGGAAAAAACCCGAGTTCCGGAGTTGGCCGACGGCTTCGTTCGTCGATCCCGCTTCGATGACTCCGGCGGATTCCTGACCGCGCTGGTCCAGCGCGACATAATTAAAACGTGGCATAAAAGATTTTGGGGGGGCGTTTTTGTGGGCGAAAACTAAGGCGCGCGCGGGGAAAAGTGAAAGGGGAAAGTGCCGGACTCCGTTGAGAAATCAGCGCGCGAACTGCGGGTGCGCGCGCAGCCGGGCGAAATCGGCCGGGGAGATCGCCCCGCCGGCGGGCTCGCCCGCACGCCGCGGCGCGCTGCGCACGGAGCGCGCCACGCGCTCCAGCCAGGCTCCCTCCAGCGGATCGTCGAGCAGCTCGCGGCGGTTGGTCGCGACGCTGGTCTGCTCCTTTTCGCCGCTCGCCGCGCCGCGGCCGACAAAGAAACCCGCGAGCAGCCACGTCACCCGGATCGCCGTCGAGCGCGTATAGTTGGTCAGCATGCAATCCCCTTCGTCTCCGATCCACCCGCGCAGCCGCGCAAAACTCTCCAGCGTCCACAACTCCGGATTCACCCGGGCCGAATATGGATCGTAAAAAACGGCCTGGGGCCGGGGCGCCGCCGGGGCGCAGGCGGGAAAGTCGCCCCGGTGCAGCACCCATCGCAGCCCGCGGGCGGGATCGCCCCACGCGCCGTGGGCCAGGAGTGCCTCCACGGCCGGCAGCCACGGCACCAGGTAGCCGAGCGCGGCGGCCTCGCCGCGGGCAAACTCCAGGGGCGCGAGCGTCGCATCGAAGCTGTGGATTTCCGCGCCCAATCCCTCCGCCGCCAGCGCCTCGAGCGCGGCGATGGCATTGCCCGCGGCGCCCAGCCCCACATCCCAGATCACCATCGCCCCCGCGAGGGCTCGCGCCCGCTCGAGCAGCCGCGGCCCGCGCACATGCAGCGCCCGCGCCTCGGCCATCGGGCCGATCACCGGATGAAACGTCTCGCCGCAGGCCAGCGAACGCAGACTGCGCGCGCCGGACTGCACCGTCACGAGTTCAAAATCTGGCCGCGCTCGATCGGAAGTCACACGGGAGCGTAGGCTCCCAGAGTCGGCACCCGCAAACCCTGTGCTAGGTTTTTCCCGCATCCCTGTGAAAGAGAACTCCACTGCCATCCTCCCGCTGCCTCGCATCGCCCCCGTGATGGTGCTGCCGAATACCCTGCTTTTCCCCCATTCCCTGCTCCCGCTCTTCATCTTTGAGCCTCGCTACCGCGAGATGCTCCAGTGGGTGCTGGCCGAGCAGCGCGTCTTTTGTATCGCCCATTTGAATCCCGGCACGGCCGAGGCCACGGACCCCGGGGATTTTCACCAGACGGGCGGGCTCGGTCTGGTGCGCGCCTGCGTCGGGCACGAAGATGGCACCGCGCACCTCGTCCTGCAGGGGC
>Ga0105049_10007293_pt1 | contig 12837 bp, 12 predicted proteins | sample MAT06_FD_78087 | JGI IMG/M metagenome (GOLD analysis project Ga0105049, IMG submission 78087) | Freshwater microbial communities from Lake Fryxell liftoff mats and glacier meltwater in Antarctica - MAT-06 | ecosystem: Environmental > Aquatic > Freshwater > Ice > Liftoff microbial mat | place...
CAGGCGAACCTCGACACTTTCGGCATCCCGAACGTGAAGCCTATCTTCGGCACCGCCCCCGGCGTGTTCGAATCGCTCCCGGCGCCCGACGCCATCTTCGTCGGCGGCAACGGCGGTGAAGTGGCGCGCTTGCTCGAAGCGAGTTACGCCGCGCTACGGCCCGGTGGCCGGCTCGTGGCCAACGTCGGGACTCTGGAAATGATCAGCGCGACCTACGCCGTGCTGAAGCGCTTGGCGACGACGGTCGATGTGCTGCTGATGAACTTGTCCCGCGGCGTGGAGCAGTTGGAGAGCCTGCGTTTCGAAGCGGTGAACCCGACGGTGCTGCTGCGGGTGCGGAAGACGAGTTGAAGTTTTCCGCAAGCCTATTTTCTTTGGTGATTGCGATGGCTAGGCCAAATACGTCGGCCCCTACGGGGCGAAGACAGGTCGTTGGCAGTTTTCCGATTCTGCTTTGCGCACGCAGTTCCCACGGTAGGATCGGGATATGAAACCGACTCCCGTTCTCGATCGACTGATCGCACCTCTCGGCGATTGCCTGACGCCGGAATCGGCTCGTCGATTGCTCGCGCTGAAGCCCGATCCCGATCTTGTTTCCCGCATCGACGACATGGCGACACGCAATACTGAAGGTCGGCTGACAGCGGAGGAGTCCGCGGAATACGGACGCTACATTTCCTACGCGACCTTCGTCGCGATCTTGAAATCGAAGGCTCGGCAACTGCTCACCGCGCCGCACGGTGAGTGATGCAGACCCCGCTACGAGCACTCGTCCGCGCTCGCGCTGGAGATCGGTGCGAATACTGTCGCCGGATGATTGACCGCGTGCCATCGATGCCAAGCGCCCAACGTCAGCCAAGCGTTCGCCAGCGCCAGCGCCCACTGCGCTGCGGCGATCCACATATACGCGGCGTGCCAGCGGTAGAAAACCTTCGGCCGATTCACGATCTGCTCGACCGGATCGAGGAACGAATCGAGCACCGGGTGCAGCACGAACAGTGCGATCAGCAAGATCGCCGACGCGGCGCCGATCCCGATGCGGACCCGCCAGCGCGGGGTGCGGCGCTCGGCGATCAAACTCCACGCCAGCAGCAGGTGGAAGACCGCGCCGATGAGATTCAACGTGCGGGTCACCTCTTGCGTCACGAATCCTTGGGTGATTGGCGAACCGAGGACGTCCGTGCCCGTCGGCACGACCACGGCCGCGTAGAACAGGAAACCCCCTTGCCAGAGGGCCCAAGCCTGAAAGAGCAAAAATCGCCGCCACATCGCGATCATTTCGGCCCCCCACACGAGATTGTCGGTATCTGTCAGATAATGAAAGCATAGGAGGTTCCCCCTTTCCGCATTTTCTTTTGTAAGATGCACATTCACAGGAGTGGAGCCGGGCGACGGGAGTCAGCGAATGGCGAAAAAACGGTTGTCGGACGTGCCCTCGGCCAAATCCGTGAAGCAGTTCCTCGCCCTTCGGAAATTCGACCAAGCCGCCGCGGAAGCGCGCATGCTCGTCGGCTTCGCCCCCGGTGCGGCCACGTCGGACTTATTGCGCGAGTGCCTTTTCGCTCTCGCGGAGTTCTGCGTCGAACGCAAACAGTACGCCGATTTCAACCGCGTCGCCCAAGAACTCGAACCGCTGTGTCTTGCGGCGGGTGCGGAAGCGATCCGCTCCTTCGCCCAACTGCTGTTGCGCGGGCTTCAACCGGGCGAAGTCAACCGATTGATCGGAGCCATGGCCGATGCGGAAATCGCGAACTCGCTCCGCAACGATCTCGCCGACTATTTCGTGCGCGCTCGCCACAGCACGGGCTTGCCCGAGGACTGGAAGCCGGCGCACGCCGCGCTCCAGACGGCACTCCAACTTTACGACGCCAAGAAAGACGATGCTTCGCGCGATGCGCTGAACGCCATCGGTCTCGGTTCTCCGTTTCTCGAATGGAAGGTCTGGCTGCGCGGGCTGCTCGCTTGGGGTGCCGAGGACACCGTCCGCGCCCTCGAGAATTGGTCGAGGTTGAATCCCACGCGGTTGCCGTATCGGCTAGCCGCCCCGCTGCGCGCGGCCGCCGATCCGACGTGGCTCTCCGAGCAACCGCCGCTGCGCGAGCAGTTGCGTCGGCAATATCTGCGCTTAAGTTCGCAGGGCCTAGCCGGGCAATTGCAACAATTGCGTCCGGAGTTGGGCGGACGCAAAGGGTTGGCCAAGGCCCTCAAGCTGGCCGAGGCTCTGTTACCCGCGTTCAAAACGAACCATCCGAAACTCGTGCCGCATCTGATGAACGTCTACTACTGCGCGATGTTGAAGCGGGCCGAACCGGACGACCTCGACAAGTTCACCCGCGCCTTCGGCCGGATGCCGGACGATCCGAGTTTCTACAAACTCTCGGCCCAGATCTTCGACGGCGTCGGCGAAGTCGAGCAATCGATGAAGATGTGGGGGGCGTACATCGACTGGCTGCGCGGCTCCGCGAAGTGGCCACCGTCGCTGAAGCAACAAGCCATCGCGAGCCTCTACCGGACGCTGGCTCGCCTCGCCGGCGACCTCGATGAACTCGATGAACTCGATCCGGAAGACGACGAGTTTTTTTTCGTTCCGAGAAAGCAATCGGCGAAGGCGAAGGCGGCGAAGGCGCCCAAGGCACCGCCGCCGAAGCCGAGTTCGTTCCTGCAACTGGCGCTGGACGCCGCGCCGTTCTGGGAACAAGCCGCCGACGATCTGATGAAAGCCTACGACGAAGAAGGCGACGCCGTCGCCGCGGTCGCGTTCGCGGAGCGCTACCTCCAGGCGGTGCCCGGTGCCGCCGGCGTGCGTTTGGCCTATGTCGAAGTGCTCATGCTACGCGGGGACTACGCCGCGGCCCTCGTGGAATTGGCCCCGCTCCGGAAGTCCAGCGCGTTCGATGCGGACGTCCGCGTCAAAGTCGTCGATTGCGTTTTCTACTGCATTTATCACTTCGCCCGTGGCTCGGATTGGAAGTCGGCGGAAGTCCTGCTGAACGAAGAAAACGAAATGCTGACGACGGAATCGACGGTCGTGACGAGGCACCTGAAATACGCGCTCTACAAAAAGCTCAAACGCGTCGCGGATGCGGACGTCGAACTCCAGACGCTCGACGGGGCGAATGTCGTGCACGCATTCTTGTTCCTCGCGAATGCCCAGATTTTCAAAGCGAAGCCGGCCGAGAAGAGCGCCGCGGGCCAGGCCTACAAAGCCGCGCTGGCCACCGAAATGATCGCGGCCGAGGCCATCGCATTGTTCCATTGCTACAAGTTCTACCAAGGGGGTGGCATCGAATTTACGGGTCTGAAGGCGATGCACAAAGGCATCGTCGATGCGATGTTGGCGACTCCGGCCGACGCGACGTTGACCGAAGACCAAGCGGTCGAGTTGTTCACGGAACTCGGGCCGCTGACGACCATGCCGAAGTTCGAGAAGTTCTCCGCGGCGTTGGCCAAGCGATTTCCGAAACACCCGCTGTTCGCCCTCGGCGTCGTCGAACTGTGGGCTGCAAAACACCCGAGCGGCCGCGCGCCGTATAAGATCATCAACCTCCTGCGCAAGGCCCGCGAACTCGTGCGGAATTCCACCGACCCGAAATACAAAATCCTCGAAGATCGCATCGACGAACTCCACGAGCAACTCGATCCGTTCTCGAGCTTGCGGAATATGTTCGACAGCTTCTTCTAATTGAACCCCATGATTCAAAACGATCCGTATTCGATACTCGGGTTGCCCGCCGACGGCGACCTCGCCGACGACGCGGTGCGGCAGCGCTACCTCCAACTGATCCGCGAGTTCCCGCCGGAGCAACAGCCGGTGAAGTTCGCCGCGATCCGCGCCGCCTACGAGAAAATCCGCACGCTGCCGGCGCGGGCGAATTACCGCCTCTTCGATGCGGGGAGCGAAGACTCTTTGGACGAAATCATCGCAGAGGTGGAGACCGTGCTGCCCCGCCCCCGCCCGACGCTCCAACAATTGATCGCCGCGACCGAGGCGCCCAAAGCACCATGAGCACCGACGCGATCGACAGCATCCTCGCCGATTTCCGCACTTGGCTGGAAGCCCTGCCCGATGCCGCGGCCCCTCGGCCGACGGCCCCACCCGCGGTCGATTTGGGAACGCTCGCCGCGCAGTTCACGGCCCTCCGGCACGATGTGAACCTGCAAACGAAGGCGACGCGGGCCGTGCTCGATCAATCGGGCGAAGCCATCAAACACCTCGCGCGGCCCGCGACCGCCCATCCGGAATCGCACCTGAAGCCGACGCGCAAGCTCCTCGTCGATTTGGCCGATGCCCTGAGTCTGTCGCTGCATCAGGTCACGCGGGCCGGCGAAACGCTGACGAATCTGGGAGTCGAGGACGCGGAAGCTTGGCCCGCCATGCCATCGGCTCCGACCGCGACCACTTTTTGGCGACGCCTGAGCGGCCGCGCTTCGCCTTCGGCCGAATGGCTCGCTTGGGCCGATGCGATGCGCAGCAAAGCGGACGTTTTCATCGACGATTACCAAGCCGCTCGGGATCAACTCGCCCCGGTGCTGGCCGGCCTCGCCGACGGCTATACCCTCAGTCTGCGGCGGGTCGAACGCGCCTTCCCCCAATTCGATCTCGAACCGATAGAATGCGAAGGCGAAGCCTTCGACCCGGAGCTGATGGAAGTCGTCGAAGTCATTGGCGATTCCGACGCCCCTAGCGGCACGGTCGTGACCGTCGTCCGCGCCGGCTACCGGGTGAACGGGCAAGTGTTCCGCTTCGCCCAAGTGGCCGTGGCCCGGTGAGCGGGATCGAGGAATTGATACCGGGAACGGAATGACAATACGAGCCACCGGGCTTGTCCCGGTGGGCCAAGTTATGCCGTACCCCACCGGGACAAGCCCGGTGGCTCGTGAAGTTCAGGATTATTGACGACCCACCGGGTTTATCCCGGTGGGTCGTGGGAGCGTTTTTTCTGACAGACGGTAGCCGGCGCGCAGGCGCGAGAGCTGTCACACCGGTTTGCAATCGGAGATTCCAGACCCTCGCTTGCGCGTCGGTCTAACTAGAGAGTGCAAGATGCCAGATATCATCGTGGGAATCGACCTCGGCACCACCAATAGCGAAGTCGCCATCGTCGAGAATGGTCAGCCGCGGGTCATCGCCATCGACGGCGATCCGATCCTGCCGTCGGTCGTCGGCCTGTCTGCGGACGACAAACTCCTCGTCGGCAAGCCGGCCCGCAACCAGTACGTGTTGGCCCCCGAGCGCACCGTGAAATCGGTGAAGCGGCAGATGGGGCTGGACATGAAAGTCTCAATCGGGACGCAACAGTTCCGGCCGCAAGAAATCTCCGCGATGATCCTCCGGCGCTTGAAGGAAGCCGCCGAGAAGGATCTCGGCCAACCGGTGACCAAAGCGGTGATCACGGTGCCGGCCTACTTCAACGACACCCAGCGCCAAGCGACCCGCGAAGCCGGGCAGCTCGCCGGGTTGGAAGTCGTGCGCATCCTGAACGAACCCACCGCGGCAGCGCTGACGTACCGGCCGAACCCCGAAACGAGCGAGAAGTTCCTCGTCTACGATCTCGGCGGCGGCACGTTCGACGTCAGCGTCGTCCAAGCCGAGGGCGGCGTCTTCGAGGTTCTCAGCAGCCATGGCGATACCCAACTCGGCGGCGACGACTTCGACGAACTGTTGTTGAACCACATCGCCGACGAGTTCGAACAGCTCTACAGCATCGACCTGCGGGCGAACCTCCCCACGCGGGCGCGCTTGCTCCGAGCCGTGGAGAACGCCAAGAAGGTGCTGTCCGATCACGCCCTCGCCAAGATCGAAGAAGAGTTCATCGCCGAGAAAGACGGCGTGCCCCTGCACCTGACGAAAGAACTCGAGCGCAGCACCTTCGAACAATTGATCGACCCGCTGTTGCGCCGGACGATGGACTGCCTGCAGAAGGCCCTCGACGACGCCAAGATCAACGCGGGTGAACTCAAGCAGGTCGTCCTCGTCGGCGGCAGCACGCGCTCGCCGGTGATATCCCGACTGCTCGAAGCGCGGCTCGGCCAACCGGCGCACCGCGAAGTGCACCCCGACCTCTGTGTGGCCATGGGCGCCGCCATCCAAGCTGCGATCATCGCCGGCAACGATGTCGGCGCGGTCCTCGTCGATATCACCCCGCACTCAGTCGGCATCAAGTCGCTCGAAGTGCCCGACTCCTTCTCCCGGCAGTTCAACGAGTTCAAATTCGCCCCGATCATCCCCCGCAACACCCCGCTGCCGACGAGCCGCAGCGAAATCTTCTGCACCGTCTCGGACAACCAAGCGAAGGTGGACATCGACATCTTCCAAGGCGAAAGCGGCGACGTGCGGCGCAACCACCGCGTCGGCAAGTTCCTCATCGAGGGCTTGGCCCGCGTCCCCGCCGGGAATCAACTCCTCGTGCAGATGGACCTCACGCTCGACGGCACGTTGAAAGTCACGGCCAAAGAAAAAGCCACCGGGATGATGAAGAACATCGTCATCGACAACGCCATGGCCCGCTTCGCCGTGGAAGAAAAAGACGCGGCGCAATCGCGGCTCGACCGCATGTGGGCCGAGCCGGAGTGGACCGATGGAGAACCGATCGACCCGGCCAAACTCGCCGATTTGCTCGGCGCCGAACCGGGAGCCTTCGACGAAGACGAAGACGATGAAGGTGACGAAGTCGATGGCTACGAGAAGTTCCCGACGCCCGAATCGGAGGGCGAAGTCCCGGCCCCGCGCTTCCAATTCCCGGACGACGCGGCGAGCACCGCCGGCCAGCGGGAAGCGGTGCAGGCGCGGGCGCTCTTGGAAAAAGCCGAGCGCGTGGCGACAAAAGCCAACGCCGAGGATCAAGCCGAGCTCGGCCGGCTGACGGCGAACGTGAAAGTCGCCCTCGACGAGCGCCGTTGGCCCGACCTCACCAGCGCGAGCAACGCCCTCGCCGATGTCCTCTTCTACTTGGAAGACGCATGACGATCGTCTGCCCTTGCTGCCGGACGTCGAACGAGACCGCGACTTGCCGGCGCTGCAAAGCCGATCTGAGCCTGCTGGCCGCGGTCGAGGCGCGGAGGCAATATTTGATCGAGGAAGCGCGATCCGCGCTGGGCGAGCGCAGGAGTGCGGATGCGGCGCTGAACGAAGCCGCCGGATTGCGCGACGGAAATGATGTGGCGCAACTCCGGGCGCTGGCAGCGTTGTTGCATGGGGACTACGAGGGAGCGATGACTTGCTTACCCGAGCGGTGGGCGTAAGCCCTCCGAGGAACTCTAACGGCGTGTGGTTCGCATCCTCGGAGGGCTTACGCCCACCGCTCGGGAACATGGAATGACCGAAACCGTACTCATCGTCGACGACGAAGACGGCGTCCGCCGAACCTTCCAAGAATGGCTGGCCGGGGTGCCGGGTATCCGCGTCTACGCCGCCGCCGATGCCGAGACCGCGCTCAAGATCGTCAACGAAGTCCCCATCGACCTCACCATCTTGGATTGGAACCTCGGTGCCGGGTCGGATGGCCTCCGCCTCCTCGAAGACCTCGTCGAATTCCAACCCGAGATCGTCGCCATCCTCGTCACCGGCTTCGCCAACCAAGCGACCCCGCTCGACGCCCTCCGCATGGGCGTGCGGGACTATCTCGACAAAAACCAAGACCTCAACCGCAACACCTTCGTCGCGGCCGTCACCAAGCAGCTCGCCAAGATCATCCCGGCGAAGCGGCAGCGCGAACTCAACCGCAGTCTCGCCGACTTCCGCGAAGCCGTGGCCAAGGTGTTGCCGCTCGTCCAAGGCTCGGCCGCCCTGCACGATCCGCTGCCGTTGCCTGTCGCCGTACACACCCTATTCCGCTTCCTACTGACGGCCACCGGGGCCAAGTCCGGGGCGCTCGTCGTCCGCCATCTGCCCACCGGGGCACCCGAAACCGCCGCGGCCTACGGCCCCGATGGCAACGCGTTATCAGTTGGCACGGTGCCCTTCAGTCGGACGCTCGGTGCGAGCGTCGTCAGCCGGCAAGAGCCGTGCATCATGAACCAACTCGGTTCGCCGGACGACAGCATCGAATGGCTCCCGTTCGAGAAAGGGCGTTCGACGATCCTCGCGGCACCCTTGCGCGTCGGCCCGGGGCTGCACGTCATTCTCGAACTCTTCGACAAACCGGAGTTCGTCGAAGCCGACAAGAAACTCGTCGCCGCGACGGCAGACGTCGGTGCTGAATTGCTGCGTCGGGCGCTCACCGAGCGCCAGACGCACCGGCTGCTGTTCGATGCGGTGGAAGCCGCTCTGAAAGCGAGCGAAGACGTGACGGCGACGCTGAACCCGAGCGCCGTGGGCGCGTCGCCATCGCAGGCGGTGCTGGATCGATTGAAGGCGAGCTTCGCCGGGGACGACGCACCGATCACCGATGGCGAAACCGGTCTGCGCCTATTGGAAGCGGTGCGCATCCTCGCCACGCGGCACGGCTCCCCGGCGGTCGATCACTGCCTGATTCTCATCGAAAGTTTGCGAAAGCTCCTCGACTCCACTCACGGATGAAGCGGCCCGTTCCATGGTTGAAGCGCCCGATACATTCGACGACCTGCTCGCCCAGTTCGCCCCGAAGCGCTGGCTGCAAGATCCGCGCGCCACGGGCGAAGGCATCCGCGTCGCCGTGATCGACTCCGGCATCGAGCGCGGCGTCCTCGAAGACCGCTTCGCCCAACGCGGTCAGACTCTGGCGCGCATCGAAGGGGCCGTGTTCCGGGCCAACTCGCCAACGCCGCTGCCGTACGACGGGCACCAGTCTTCGCCTCACGGCACCACGGTCGCCGACATTATCCTGAGCCTCGCCCCGAAGGCGACGCTCTTTTCCGCCGATGTTTTCGGCCCGCAAGGTTCGTGCGAAGTCGAAACCGTGATCGCCGGCTTGCGTCACGCTATGGACGTCTGGAATGTGAAGGTCGTCAATTTGTCGCTCGGCGTGCCGGAGCACAAGCTGCAATTGCTGCCGAAGCGGAACCAACTGCTGCGGGCCATCGAGGAAGCGTACTACCGGGATGTGCTGGTGTTCGCGGCGGCGCACAACGATCACCCCGTGACCAAGAGTTACCCGGCCGCGTTCGGCCCGCCGCTGATTTCCGTGGATAAAGCCCTCTTCGACGACCCGCTGCAATTCGCCTACGCCCTGCGGGATCAGGTCGAATTCCAAGCGCACAGCCGGGGCTACTTCGGCCCCTTCAGCCGCGAACCGGCCACGAGTTGGGCGACGCCCCACCTCGCCGGAATCGCCGCGCGGCTTCTGTCGCTTCGGCCGACTCTGAAGCCGTTCGAGATCAAGACGATCCTGTATTGGATGGGCTTGGCGATGAAGTCGGGGTGATGGGCGATCGATCTATTTCCGTCGACATTCGCCCGGTGGCTTCACGCCACCGGGTTCTTCCCGGCGACTTTGGCCATACCTTGGGCGCGGGCGATGGCTTTGTTGCGGCCTTCGCGCTCGACGGTATTCGTGGCCGGCATTGCGTCGGCCGCAGTGCGGGCAGTGGCCGCTGCGGCCGGGTTCAGTTTGCCCGCCTCCACGGCTTTCGCCGTGAGTACGTTCACCACACCCCCGGCGACTTGCACGAAGCCGCCGTCGATGTAGTAGCGCTTCACATCGGTGCCGGTGGTGATCCGCAGTTCCCCGGCGGCGAGCTGGCCGACGAACGCGCTGTGCCCCGGCAGCACGCCGAGTTCGCCGTCGAACATCGGCAGCACGACGGAGTTCGCGGCGGCGTCGAGTTCGGCCCGCTCCGGGGTAACGACGACGATGCGGAGCGTTTTGGTGGCGAGGTCGGCCATGAGAAAGTTCCGAGTTTCGAGTTCCGAGTTCCGAGTTGAAAAAGCGAGTTCCGGGAACCGTTGTTAGATAACACGGAACCCGGAACTCGAAACTCGGAACTATTTCGCCATATTCTTCGCGGCTTCTTCGGCTTCCTCGATGGTGCCGACGTACATGAACGCCGATTCCGGCAGGTGGTCGTACTGGCCGTCGCAGATTCCCTTGAAGCTGCGGATCGTGTCCTTCAGCGTCGTGAAGTTCCCGCTCTTGCCGGTGAACGCCTCGGCGACGAAGAACGGCTGGCTCAGGAATCGCTCGATGCGGCGGGCGCGGGCCACGACCTGCTTGTCCTCTTCGCTGAGTTCGTCGACGCCGAGGATGGCGATGATGTCCTGGAGTTCGCGGTAGCGCTGCAAGATGCGCTTCACGCGGTCGGCCACGTCGAAGTGCTCTTGGCCGACGAGCGTCGGGTCGAGCAGACGGCTGTTCGACGACAGCGGATCGACGGCGGGGTAGATCCCCTTTTCGGAGATGGCGCGGTCGAGGTAGATGAAGCCGTCGAGGTGCTGGAACGTGTTGGCCGGGGCCGGGTCGGTGGGGTCGTCGGCGGGCACATACACGGCCTGCACCGAGGTGATGGCCCCTTTGGTCGTACTGGTGATCCGCTCTTGGAGTTCACCCATTTCGGTGGCGAGCGTCGGTTGGTAACCCACGGCGCTCGGCATCCGCCCGAGGAGGGCCGACACTTCGGAACCGGCTTGACTGAAGCGGAAGATGTTGTCCACGAAGAAGAGCGTCTCGGTGCCGGTGGAATCGCGGAACCACTCGGCCATCGTCAGCGCGCTGAGCGCGACCCGCATGCGGGCACCCGGCGGCTCGTTCATTTGGCCGAACACCATCGCCGTGTTCTCGATGACCTTCTTCGCGTCGGCGCCGGTGCCCGTCATCGTCTCCTGCATTTCGAGCCAGAGGTCGTTCCCCTCGCGGGTCCGCTCGCCCACGCCGGCGAACACCGAGTACCCTTTGTATTCCTTGGCGATCCGCGTGATCAACTCTTGCAGAATGACGGTCTTGCCGAGACCGGCCCCACCGAAGAGACCGGCCTTGCCCCCCCGCGCGAGCGGGATGAGCAAGTCGATGACCTTGATGCCGGTGACGAGCACTTCGGACTTGGGCGAGAGTTCGTCGAAACGCGGCGGCTCGCGGTGGATCGGACGCTCTTCGGTCGTTTGGATCGGGCCGAGGCCGTCGATCGGTTCGCCGAGGAGGTTGAAGACGCGGCCGAGGGTGCCGAGGCCGACGGGCACGTGGACGGGCCGGCCGGTGTCGATGGCGTCGACGCCGCGGACGAGGCCATCGGTGGAGCCGAGGGCGACGCAGCGGACGCGGCTGCCGCCGAGGTGCGATTGCACTTCGCCGGTGAGGCCGATCTTGAGCCCGCCCTTGGTGACGGCGTCGATGCGGAGGGCGTTGTAGATTTCGGGGAGGTGCCCTTCGCCGAATTCGACGTCGAACGTCGATCCGATGATTTGGACGATCTTCCCGGCTTTCGTGGCGGTGGCGACCATAGTGATGCGAACCCTTCGGTGTCGTATGAATTCGAGTTATTACCGAGCGGTGGGCGTGAGCCCTCCGAGGAATTCGAGATCGAGAACTTTCAAAGTCTCGGAGGGCTGACGCCCACCGCTCAGGGAAGAATCTCGTTATTTCAGCGCTTCGCTGCCCGCGATCAACTCGCTGATCTCTTTCGTGATGTTCGCTTGGCGGGTGCGGTTGTAGAGCCGGGACACATCCTTGATCAAATCGCCTGCGTTCTCGGTCGCGGCCTTCATTGCGACCCGGCGGGCGATCTGCTCGCCGACGGCGGCGTCGAGGAAGCACTTGAACAACCGGACCTTGAACGCCACGGGAACTAGTTCGCCGAGGATGCCTTCGGCGCTCGGGAAGAAGTCGTAATCCTGCTTCGGCCCGGCGGCGACTTCGGTCGCGGCCGGCGTCGGTTGGCGGGTTGTTTGCACCGCGACGCTCGACAACGGCAGCAGCGTCTCGGCGACCGGGAACTGCCGGGAGATCGAAACGAACTTCTGGTAAACGACGATGATCTGATCGACGGCGCCGCTCGTGTACAGGCCGATGTATTTGCTGGCGAGCACGTCGACTTCTTCGAACTTCGGTTTCTCTTCGAAGTGCGTGTAGGTGGACGCGACGGGCACTTGCTGGAACTTGAAGAAGTTGAGCCCGCGCTTACCCGAGACTTCCAATTCGAACGGGGTGCCGACCTCGCGGATCTTGCGGAGTTGGCTCTGGGCTTCGCGCAGGATGCCGCCGTTGTAACCGCCGCACAGGCCGCGGTTGGCCGTGAGCACCAGCACGAGAACCTTCTTGACGTTCGCGCGGATTTCGAGCAACGGGTGGGTCACTTCCCCGGCATTCTTGCTGAGGTCGGCCGCGAGTTCGGCGATCTTCTTGGTGTAGGCGTCGGCTTGCAGCGCCCGGTCGAGCGCTTTTTTGAAGCGGCCCGTGGCGATGAGTTCCATGGTCTTCGTGATCTTCCGGATGTTCCGGATCGCCTTGCGGCGTTTCACCAAGCTGCGGAGGTTTGGCATCTTTGAGTTCCGAGTTCCGAGTTCCGAGTTTCAAGATCCGGTTTCAAAACCCGGAACCCGCAACTCGGAACTCCTACTTAGGCTTTGAATTGCGGCCGGAAGGTCGCGATCGCGGCGTTGAGTTTCCCGGCGAGATCGTCGGAAATCTTCTTCTCCTTCGCCAATTGGTTGCGCACTTCGGGCATCTGTTCCTTCATGAACTTCAGGAACTGCGATTCCCACGCCCGCACTTTGCGGCGATCCACGTCGTCCAAGCCGCCGGTGTTGCCGGCGTAGATGATCATGATCTGATCGACCACGTTCAGCGGTTCGTACTGGCCCTGCTTCAGGATTTCGACCATGCGGTAGCCGCGGTCGAGTTGGCCCTGCGTGGCTTTGTCGAGGTCGGTGCCGAGTTGGGCGAAGGCTTCGAGTTCCCGGAACGCGGCGAGAGCCAGCTTCAACCCGCC
>Ga0105049_10007295_pt1 | contig 12837 bp, 8 predicted proteins | sample MAT06_FD_78087 | JGI IMG/M metagenome (GOLD analysis project Ga0105049, IMG submission 78087) | Freshwater microbial communities from Lake Fryxell liftoff mats and glacier meltwater in Antarctica - MAT-06 | ecosystem: Environmental > Aquatic > Freshwater > Ice > Liftoff microbial mat | place...
AGTAGTCGGCTGCTCCTGCCAGCGCAGGGCGGCGTCGAGGCGGTTGCTGCTCATCAGCAGCTTGATCTGGTCGATGCGCTTGTAGCGTGGCCCCCCGAACTCGTAGTTCTCGCTGCTCTGGCCGACGTTGAAAGCCTCGTTGTAGACCAGCTCGCGCGGGGCCTGCATAAGCGCCACGAAGGCCCGCGAGATGTCCTCGATATGCACGATCGGGCGCCAGGGCGTGCCGTCGCTCTTGAGGTAGATGCGGCCGGTGGTGTAGGCCCAGGCCACCAGGTTGTTCAGCACCAGGTCGAAGCGCAGCCGGGGAGAGACGCCGTAGGCCGTGGCGTTGCGCAAAAACGTCGGCGTAAAGTTGTCGTCGGTGAGCAGCGCGATGTCGCGCTCGGCGAGCACCTTGGAGTGGCCGTAGGGCGTGACGGGGTTGAACGAGGCCGTCTCGTCGATGGGCTCGTCGCCGGCGGCGCCGTAGGTGCTGCACGAGGATGAGAAGAGGAAGCGCGGCACGCCAGCCTGCTTCGCCAGGCGGGCCAGGGTGGCCGAGGCCAGATGGTTGATCTCGTAGGTAAGCTGCGCATCCAGGTTGCCCAATGGGTTGTTCAAGAGCGCCGCATGGTGCAGCACGGCGTCGAAGCCCTCCAGATCGTCGCGCACGGCGTCGCGTACATCCTTCGTGATCGTGGGCACTGCGACCGGTGCGGGGCCGAAGTTAGAGGCCGCATAGAGGTCGCTGTCCATGCCCACAACCGCGTGGCCCTCGGCGAGCAGCATGGGCACGAGCACGGTTCCGATGTAGCCGAGGTGGCCGGTGACAAGCACGCGCATGATTGAGTTACTCCAAAACGGCGTCAGAACGTGTCCACGCCGTCTTGTAGTGCTACCAAATTGCGTCGTCGACGGTTAAAGCGTGAACGCTCCGGGAGCTATGGAAAGAGATGGCGAAAGTGTTGCCATTCTGTCATCAGGCGTGCTTTGCGGTCCCAGCTACGACATTCACTCACGATCACCACCGTTATTAACTCGTTATCACTACACGTGGTTGGCGTGGGGCCTGAACGGTCGTACAGCGAGGTGATCGTCTGCCAGAGATCATCGACCGTGACAAGCATCCAGATCACGACGTCTTCGAAGTCGGCTATTATACAAGCTCCCCCGCGTGTGGAAAGTAAAAAATTAGTTACTATCGTGTGAATATCCGCTTATTAAGCTGCCTATGTAGTAGGTCAGGCTATATTATAGCAGATAATTTACCAAAATCCGAGAATGATTGCAAGTAATGCTAGGAATAAGACAAAGGAGAGCTCTTCTAGTATAAAATTCTGCGTTTTAACCATTAGCGCAGGGCAAGCACAAGCGCAAAGGCGCACCACAACACGTATTACCCGTCGATTGCTCTTTCAGCGTGCGCTATCTGCACACTGAACAAAAATGGAGCCAGTTGACCTTTAAAGTGACATAAAATGAAAGAACCGGATAGCTGATGTTTAAAAATTTACTACACGGCCCAAAATTTTTCATACATTTTTCATCCACAACCGACATACTCCGTCTACGAGCGAGGCCAACTTAATAGGTACGGATTCGGGGGGCAGCATGACGAGGCGGCCGAAAATTGCCGTTGTAGGCTGTGGCTATTGGGGGTCCAAGCATGTTCGCGTATTTCGTGAGCTGCCATCTGCCTATCTTACCTTAGCGGTGGATGACAGTCAGCAGCGCCTTGACTATATCCGCGAAAGCTACCCAGACGTTGCGACAACTCAGAACTATGAAGATGCGCTCAATTCCGACGTCGACGGGATTGTACTTGCGACTCCGATCTCATCTCACTACAAGCTAGCGCGGGAGGCGCTCCTCGCCGGCAAGCACGTCTTGGTCGAAAAGCCCTTGGCTACCACGAGCCAGCAATGCCACGAGCTCATCGCGCTCGCTGAAGCGCGCAGCCTGACGCTCATGGTAGGTCATACATTCGAGTACAACCCCGCAGTTACCTACCTGCGCGACTTGGTGCTTAGCGGGGATCTCGGCGACCTATACTACATCGACAGCGCTCGCCTCAACCTCGGGCTGTTCCAGCGCGATGCCGATGTGCTCTGGGATCTTGCACCGCACGATCTGTCGATCATCTTCTATATTCTCGGCCTGCCGGCGCTCTCCATCAGCGCACGTGGTAGCGCGCACATCTTGCAGAACAGGCCCGATGTAGCCTTTGCCGACCTCACGTTCCACAACGGTATCAGCGCCCACCTGCACGTCAGTTGGCTGGATCCGTGCAAGGTGCGCCGGGTTACGATCGTTGGCAGCAAGAAGATGGTTGTCTTCAACGATGTCGCCCCGTCTGAGAAGGTGCGTATCTATGATAAACGCTTCACGATGACGACGTCTGGCGACCAGTACTCCGACTGGCAAGCAGCCTATCACAACGGCAATGTCGTCATGCCCCCGATCTCCGGCGTTGAACCGCTGCGGCTTGAATGTCAAGACTTCATTCAGTCGATCGCCACGGGCAGTCCGGTGCGCGCTGATGGACAGCACGGCCTGCGCGTGGTAGAGGCCCTTGAGGCCGCCTCACAATCGCTCGTCAATGGCGGACGTGTCGAATCGCTAAGCGCTCCCGCACCAACATTACTCCTTCCCACGGCGCCTGCTGTAGCCCTGGAGAATAGTTATGCGCTCTATCAGCATTCCCAGCAGTAATGCCAGCACATTCCGCTACCGACGTTTGTTCAAGCGTGTCTTAGACGTCGTGCTTAGCAGTGTTGTCCTCATGCTGATCCTGCCGGTCTTTCTGCTGATCATGCTGCTGATTCGGTTCGACAGTCCAGGTCCGGTCTTCTTTCGCCAAATGCGGGTTGGCAAAGGTGGCAAGCATTTCTCCTGCTTGAAGTTCCGCACTATGCGCCAGGACGCCGATCAAAGCGTGCATCAGCAGGCAGTGCAACGCTTTGTAAACGGCGAAGCAGTGAGTGATGATCCCAAGGCGCGCTTCAAGCTGACAACCGACAAGCGCGTTACCCGCATTGGCGCTTTGCTCCGGCGCACAAGCGTGGACGAGTTGCCGCAGCTGGTCAATGTGTTGCGCGGCGAGATGAGCCTGGTCGGCCCGCGACCTGCCATCCCCTATGAGCTCGAGTACTACGAGGAGCACTATCATCTGCGCTATACGACTGAGCCAGGCATGACGGGATTGTGGCAAGTCTATGGCCGCAGCACGGTCGGGTTCGACGAGGCGATGAAGCTTGATCTGCGTTATGTCGAAGAGTGGTCATTCTGGTTGGATGTCAAGCTCATTCTGCTGACCATTCCAGCCATGCTGATGCAGCGCGGCGCCCGGTAAGTGGCTTGTTGCCGTGGTGCCATCGCGATCAGAGGGGGACAACAATGCAGGTGCCGTTCCTTGATCTAAAATCACAGTACGATTCAATACAGGCCGAGGTCACAGCAGCGATGCAGCAGGTGTTCGACAGCTGCAGTTTCATCGGTGGCGAACCGCTCGCCACCTTCGAGCGCGACTTCGCGCAGTTCTGTGGCGCACGCTATGCCCTTGGTCTTGCCAACGGCACTGACGCACTCCATCTGCTGCTTCGCGCCATGGGCGTTGGCCCTGGCGATGAGGTGATTACCGCAGCGAACAGCTTCATCGCCTCGGCCTCATGCATTGTCATGGCAGGGGCCTCTCCGGTGTTCGTAGACGCCGACGCAACCACATACACGATCGAGCCTGCGGCAATCGAGGCGGCGATAACCCCGCGTACCAAGGCTATTATTCCTGTTCATCTTTACGGACAGCCGGCAGATATGCGCCCGATCATGGAGCTCGCTGCGCGCCATGATCTCCAGGTGATCGAAGACGCTGCCCAAGCCCACGGGGCTGAGTATGAGGATCAGCGCGTTGGTAGCATTGGTCACGCCGCCTCGTTCAGCTTCTACCCTGGCAAAAACCTGGGAGCGTATGGCGATGGCGGGGCGATCACCACCGATGATGCAACGCTTGTCGAGCGTCTCAAAGCGCTGCGCGACCACGGTCGTACCAGTAAGTATGAACATGCAATTGTCGGCTACAACAGTCGCCTCGACTCACTTCAGGCCAGCGTTCTAAGCGTGAAGCTGAAATATCTCGACGGCTGGAACCGCCAGCGCCAACAGGTTGCTGCATGGTACGCCGAAGCATTGGCGACGAGCGACTTCGTACTGCCGAGCGTGCGCCCGGGATCAACCCACATCTATCATCTGTATGTAGTCCGTGTCGAGCGGCGCGAGGCGTTGCAGAAGCATCTCGCTGAGGCCGGCATTGCCTCTGGTATCCATTATCCGCTTCCACTGCACCTCCAGCCGGCCTTCCAAGAACTGGGGTATAAGCCTGGCGATATGCCCAACACGGATGCGGCCGCCGGCCAGTTGCTGTCGCTGCCGATCTTCCCAGAGATGACCCAGGCGCAGGTCGTATATGTAGCCGAGGCGGTGCGAACGTTCGAGGCCGCCACTGTTGTGTAACGCTCTCACGGCATGCAGTGACAGATTAGTAACGGCTTGGTCTAGGCCTATTCATCACTTTGTCATCTCTTCCAAAGATAATCCAAGCCATCCTCCTCTGCCGTTCTAGCACAACCGTCGTAAGTACGTGCGCAAGTACTGGTCCTGTCGCGTGTCCGTTATTGTTCGGTACGCTGTCAAGCTTGGCAGCGGTGGTTGTAGCAACCTAACCTGTACCAGTTTCACACTCTCACTTGTGGTCGGTTGAAACAAGCACATGGGGTGGTCTCGTTCGAATAAGGGTTAGGAGCGACCATGATTTCGCAGAAGGACTCGTTTGCTCTAGGTCGGATTGTGATGATGGCGAAGCGCTGGCTGCCATTCATTCTGCTGACCGCAATTATTTCCGGCTTGATCGTCTATGTGGTAGCGGGCAATAAGCCGACGCAATATCGAGCCACAGCAACGTTGCTTATTGGCCTGGCTGATCAGGTACCGAACCAGTCGGCAGCAGTTACTGCTGGTCAGGGCCTGGCCCGTACGTATGCGCGCACATTTTACAACGCCCAGCTGTATCAGCAGGCCGTGGAGGAGCTGAACCTTGGCGTGCCGGCGGGCCAACTCCAAAATGCGGTCAAAGTGTTTGCTGTCCGCGACACACAGCTAGTCGAGGTACAGGGGTCCTGGACCACCCCGGAAGAGGCTGTCCGTATCACCAATCATATGGCGGCGATGTTCGCAAAGCACCGTCAAGACCAGGCCGTCGCATCGCTGAAGCCAACGCAGGATTTTGTGGCCGAGCAGCGTGTCAACCTTGCCCGGGCGTTGGCAGCGGTTCCGCGCGCCGAGTACGACTCGCCGCAGACGATTTCGCTCCGCAACGAGCTCGACAATATTGTCCAGCGCGAGCAGAGCCTGATTGTCCAAACCTTCGACATCCGCAAGCAGATCGATGTGGTTTCCCCAGCCTCGACGGCCGAAACCACTGGGATAGGTTCGCGCTCGCTTGCCTCGATTGCGCTCCTTGTCGGAGGTGCGGTCGCCCTTGGCCTCTGCATCCTGGCAGAACTGTTCCGGCCAAGCACGCTGCCGCAAGAGATGGCGCAGCAGCTGGGGCTTACCTGGGTAGTCCTGCTGCCACGCTTGAAGGACACCAAGGCTCCTATGTGGCGGGCGTTGCGTGAGTACAGTAGCAGTGCTACTGCACAGGCGCTGCGGCTGCTACCCGGGCGGCTTTCGCGGAATGGCAAGGTCGCCATGGTCGCTGGCATTGGTCAGCGCACCGACTCTGCTTCAGTCGCAGCCAGTCTAGCTGCTGCCTATGTCGAGAGTGGCCGCAAGGTTCTGTTGGTCGATGCCAATCTAGATGCCCCGCGTCTCGATACGCTGCTAGGCGTGAAGACGGCTGTTGGTATTCAGCAGGTGCTGCACAACCCGGCGCTGCTTGAAAGCGCTCTGGTCGCTACAACGCTTCCGAACGTAACCCTGCTGAGTGCCAAACGTCCGGTGGCCTCGGGCGAGCGGTCGCAAGTCGATGCTGTGCAGTTTAGCCAGCTGCTCAGGCAGCTCGGCGATATGTTCGACCTCGTGATCGTCGACCTGTTCGAGCCACTTCAGCAGAGCCTCGGCTCCGGTATTATCTCTGTCACCGATACGACCCTCCTTGTTGCACACGAGCGTGAGGTCACCGAGGCGGCGCTGCGGCCGTACAGCGAGTGGATGCACCAGAAGATGGACGGCCAGACGCCGACCCTGATTATCTTCAATGGCAGGCCGCAGCCTGAGCACTCCGAATCAACCTCGATGCCGGCACCGGTGCTCGCGCAGCAAAGCTGAGGTTTGTTATGACTACACAGGTAGCGAAGCCTCTGCGCCTTCCCCCTCGGCTTGTGTCGGCACCCTGGTTCTTCCCTGCGGCATTGCTCGCTGCGGCTGGTTTCGTTGGTCTGCTCGTCGCGCTGCTCCTGCTGCGCGACGAGCGCCTGGCCCTGCTGCTCGCTGCCGTTCCGCTCGCGGCCCTTGCTGTGCGCTACCCGCGTGCAGCCTGCTGTGTCTTTGTGGTGCTGTTCCCGCTGACGGTTGGCATACCACGCTCGCGTTTCGGCATACCTGGCTTGCGTCTCGGCGAGGTGCTGCTCCTGTTGGCCTGTGCCGCTGTTGTCATGCATGCGCTCCTACAGCGGCCTTGGCGCCTGATGTTCGACGAAATCGATGTGGCGATGCTGTTCATCGTGCTCACTGGCACGATTGTGCCATTGCTGCTGATGCAAGCACGCGGTCAGGAGCTTACCGCCGATGCCGTCAATATCTTTCTGGGGCCGCTGAAGTACTATCTTATCTATCGTCTCATTCGGGCCGTTGTGCAATCTCGTGAGCACGTTCACCCTATCATCCGCGCCTGGTTTATCGCCAGCACGGTCGTGGCGCTAGTCGCCATCGGCGAAAGCCTCGACTTTCCCGGGGTGCGTGATTTCCTGCACGATAACTACATGAGTGAGAGCACGAAGCTCTACATCACGCAGTCCTGGCGCAACCCGGTGCTGTACCGCGCCACGTCGGTATTCGATGGAAGCTGGAATACGCTCGGTAGCTATTCTAGCTTTACAATTATCCTCGCTGTCTACTATGGGCAAACACAGCAGCGTATTTCGATGCTGTGGCTGACGCCCATCATCATGCTGAACTCGGTTGCCCTTGCGATTTCTGGAAACTTTGCCAGCATCGCTGGGTTGCTTGGTAGCCTGATCGCTGCCACAATCTTTTTGCGGCGCGTCCCGCGCGGCATGGTGCCGATCATTATCAGCGTAGCCCTGGCGTCCGTCGTCTTCAGTTCGTTCTTCCAGGCGCGCATCAGTCAGCAGTTCAATAACACAACTGGCGATGTTGTGCTCGCCAGTACGTTTACGGACCGCATTCAGCTCTGGGTCGACCAGTTTCTGCCTGTGCTCGAGGGTCAGTACCTGTTAGGTATCGGCCCAGAGTTGCCCCCCGAGGTGTGGTGGAGTACCGAGGAGAGCCAGTATCTGTTTCTGCTCTTCAAGGGTGGCATCCTCTACCTGCTGAGCTACTTGCTCTGGATAGTCCTTGGTGTGCGCGTCGCCATCCGTGCGATCCGTACGCCTGATCTCCTTGCCCGGATGCTTGGCTATACAGCATTGTGTATGCTCCTTGCCCTGGTGTATATGGGCATTTCTAATGCGTATGCAACCTATACGGCCTCCATCACCGCTTTATGGATTGTGCTTGCACTGGCGAGTACAGCGGGCCTTTGGGCTCAACCTGTCGCAGGCAAGCAGGATTGAACCACGTTATGCATAGTCAACGCTCGAATCCTACCCGTGTCTTGATGTTGCTTGAGAATAACCCCTACCCGTCGGACATTCGTGTGCGGCAGGAAGCCCAGGCACTGCGTGAGGCGGGCTATAAAGTCTCGGTGATCAGCCCGGCTCGCCCTGGCCAACCATGGTGTGAGGACGTTCACGGCGTCATGGCCTACCGCTACCCCGGCCCCCGCGAGGGTAGCGGCGTGCTCGCCTTTCTTTGGGAGTATGGCTACTCGTTGGTGGCGACGTTCCTTCTGTCACTGATTGTGTGGGTTCGCGAAGGCTTCGACGTTGTTCATGCTCATAACCCCCCCGACTTGTTCTGCTTGGTGGGGCTTTGGTATAAACTGTGGGGCAAGCGCTTCGTCTTCGATCACCACGATCTCTCGCCTGAGATTTGGGAGGTGCGCAGCGGCAAGCGCAGCGGTCTGCTCTACAAGCTGTTGCGCCTTTTTGAATACCTTTCCTGCAGAATTGCCGATCGTGTGATTGTGACCAACGAGTCGTACCGGAGCATCAACAGGACGCGCAACAGCGTGCCAGACTGGCGGATCACGACGGTTCGTAATGGCCCCGACCTGCAGCGCGTGCATCAGGTTCCCCCAGCCCCAGTAGTTGTGGCAACGGGACGCCCAGTGTTGGCATATGTGGGCGTTATCGGGCCGCAAGATGGCGTCGACTACTTGCTGCGAGCGGTCAAGTATCTGTGCAGCGAGCATGGGCGCGAGGATCTGCTCTGCCTGATCATCGGCGATGGCGAATCAGTGCCTGCACTACGCAAGCTGAGCACCGAGCTTGGGATCGACGAGCAGGTTCGCTTTACCGGAAAGCTGTACGATGATCTGCTGATGGCGCACATCTGCGCCGCCACGCTTTGCGTAGACCCCGACCCGGCAAACCCGCTCAATAACCTCTCGACAATGATCAAGATCACCGAGTATATGGCCCTCGGCAAGCCCATTGTTGCCTTCGACTTGCCCGAGCACCGCGCCTCTGCCGGCGAGGCAGCCTGGTATGTGCCGGCAAACGACGAGCGGGCTTTTGCAGCGACCGTTGCCGAGCTGCTCGATAATCCCCTCGCCAGGGAACGCATGGGTCAGGTTGGGGTCGAGCGTGTTCGGAATGGCTTGGCGTGGCACCATAGCGCCGCCCACCTCGTCGCGATGTACGCTTCCCTTCGACCCTCACCTCGGCAAGAGCAGTTTGCGTAGGGCACCTCCGCAGTTGCTCCGGTTCGAGGCAGAAAGAGCGCCCACGATGACCGCAAGCTCGCTGACATGCGCTGTGGTTGTGATCACCTATCAGCGCCCCGATACCTTTCCGAACTGCTTGCAAGCGCTCGCCAAGCAAGAGCGTCAGCCGGACGAGATAGTCGTCGTTGCCCGCGACACCGACGCGCCGACGCAGGAGCTTTTGCGCGCCTGGCTTGCCACTGATCCCGCGCGCCATCGTATCGCTGTTGTGAGCAAGCCTGGGCAGCTGGTTGCAATGGAGGCCGGTGTTTTGGCGAGCAAAGCAGCTATTGTCGCCTTTACCGACGATGATGCACAGCCACGGCCAGACTGGCTGAAACGTATGCTCGCCCACTACACTGATCCAACCGTGGGCGGCGTGGGTGGGCGCGACTTGCTTTGGCGCGAAGGAACGTTTCTCGACGGACGCACACGCCGGGTTGGCTACATTACGTGGTATGGCCGGGTTACGGGCGACTCGCACCTCGACTATCCTGGGCCGCAGCAGGTGGTGACCATGAAGGGGGTGAACATGAGTCTCCGCCGAGAATTTATTGAGTTCGACCATAATCTGCTTGGCACGCCCACGATCTGGCCGAGCGATACCTCGATCACACTCAATGCTGTGCGACGCGGGGCGCGCTTGATCTCAGACGCTCATATTCTTGTGGATCACTATGAGTATACGCGCACCGTTGGCGACGAGCGTAAAACTGTTCACCCCGACGCATATATGAAGAAGAGCCATAACATTACCTACCTTGTGCTGAAGCACCTACCCTGGTACTGCTGGCCTGCGTTCATTGTGTACACACTCTTCATTGGGCAGCAAAACACACCGGGTATCTTCTACGACCTGTTGCATCGCCAGTTCCCCCGCTGGACGATTCTTGGAGCAGCACTGCGCGGTAAGTGGCTGGGCTTCACAACCTATCAGCGCTGGCGAACACAGCTACGGCAGCCGGTAACGCCTGCGGGAGCTAGTGTAAGCTCACAGTTGTAGTGCTATTCTGGGGTTCGGACTATGAGCTGTGCAGTAGCAACAGCTATCACACAGCAGCCCGTCTAACTGTAAACGGGGAGTAATTGACGTGAACACTTTCATTTCGCGAAGTCGCAAAAGGCTTGCCATTGGTTCGGTAGCGATGACGCTGCTGTTCTTGGTTGTCTCTAGTATTGCCTATCTGTTGATCGCTGATCGCCCGCCTAGCTATGTCAATGATCAGGGATCCCGCTTTTCATTATTTTTTGTTATGTTGATAGTAGCGCAAACAGCTTTCCTCGCCGCTACACTGCATAAACCAACCTACAATATTTTCTACCGGTTTTTTACGGCTAAAGGCACCCCTCTTAATCTATCTGTTTTTCGCATTATACTATTCACTGCGTTTTTCTTGTACGTTGTACGTGAGCTGAAATTTGAGCGAATTATATTTCTTAGCCAACTTCCCGTAGATCTTAGATACCCCCCACTTGGTCTGGGTTTTATTATTTATAATTTGCCCGTCAATGCTACATTAGCAGCAATTACTACAACAGCCATGCTTGTATTCTGTGTCATGGCGGCAATTGGCCTGTTTACCCGTACTTCGGCAATCCTCACGGTGGTCTTTGCATTGTACGCATTAGGTATTCCACAAATCTACGGCAAGGTTAACCACTATCATCACCTCGTCTGGTTCGCGGCCATCCTCGCAATGAGCCGTTGTAGTGATGCTCTTTCTGTCGATGCTATCTTCTCGGCATGGCGACGTGCAGACCGAGGGGAGACTGCACCGCCGACAGTGTCCGTGGTGTATGCGCTGCCGCTACGCTTCGTCTGGCTGACGCTTGGTGTTATCTACTTCTTCCCTGGTGTGTGGAAGTACTGGTCGGGTGGGCCAGCATGGATCTTTAGCGACAATCTCAAGTTCGTCATGTATCAGAAGTGGTTCGAGCTAGGAACCTGGCAGCCGCTGATTCGCATCGACCAATCCCCCTTGGTGATGCAGATGTCCGCCCTGGGCACCATTCTGTTTGAGGTTAGTTTCATCTTTCTGCTGTTCTCCCCACGGCTGCGAAGTTTGGCCGCTATCGGTGGTATAGTATTCCATACGGTGATCTACTTTACCATGCGTATCTGGTTCTGGACACTACAACTGACCTATGCCTCATTCGTTAACTGGAGTGCCCTGTGTGAGCGTCTCGGGCAATGGTTCTACCACCAGGATATGTTCTTTATCTATGATGGAAATTGCCAGATGTGCCGGCGCACGATCGCGTCTATTCGGACATTTGATCTTCTCAACCGTGTGACGTATGTGAACGCACTCGACACGCCCGCGCTGGAGGCTCACGGTCTTAACAACGTGCAAAGCGATGCACTGCTACGAGATATCCACGCGGTTGTAGGCGAACGTGTGCAATCCGGCTTTGCGGCGTACCGTGCGCTTGCCGCCCGCATCCCGCTGCTTTGGCCAGTGCTCCCCCTGCTCTACCTGCCGTTTGTATCGTCACTCGCGACGCGTATGTATCGTCAGATTGCGGACTCGCGCACCTGTAGCATCGCGACAAGCTCCATTGCACCAGCCGGACAGCCAGCCGCTACTCAGTTCGCACAGCTACGTCCCTTGATTGTCGTCGCCACGGGCATGCTAGCTATTAACTTCCTCTTGGGTGCCGGTGGCGTTGCCTATGCCTGGCCGTTTGCAAGCTATCCAACCTTTGAGAAACTTGTTGGGCCAACCATTACTGTCATTCGAGTGGAGGCTCACGACGCGAACGGTGCGATTGTGCCGTTTGATGAGCGAGCACTGAAGCGACGGTTCTCGGGCGAGCGCTGGAGCGGTATGATTCGCTGGACTATTCGAACCAAAAACGAAAAGAATCACGAGCGACGGCTACGCGCACTCGCACAGGTTATCCTCGAAAACGAGCCACAGCTCCGTGGTATGCAATCGCTTGACTTCTATGAGTTGACTTTTTCAACCCTCCCGGAGCGACGTAACGAAGGACCGATCAACAAGAACCTGCTGCTATCGCTGCCGCTCTAGGCGCGATCCGGCTTTTCGTATTGTTTAGGATAGCTCTATGTCGCTTCCTTCGCCGCTGCCTGATGCGCTCGACGCAAACCATCCTGATCGTTTTTTTGATGTAGGCTACCTAAAAAAAGATCTCAAGCGGCGCACAGTGCGCGGCGGTGCGCTTACCGTTGGGTCGGAGGTTATTAAGCAGGCGTTTTGGCTCGTCTCCACCGTTGTCTTGGCACGCCTGCTCTCGCCCAGTGACAATGGTTTGATTGCGATGGCCGTCATTTTAACTGGCTTTATCAACCTGTTCACCGATTTGGGGTTATCGGCTGCAACCATTCAACGCGCACAGATCAATCACCAACAGGCTAGTACGCTGTTCTGGATCAACGTTGCTACGAGCATTGGCCTCGCGCTGATTACGGCAGCCAGCGCGCCACTGGTGGCAGCGTTCTACGGCGACCCACGACTATTGCCGATTACGTTGGTGCTGGCGACGGGGTTTGTGCTGGGCGGACTAACCGTGCAGCATAAGGCGTTGCTCAAGCGGCAGATGCGCTTCAATATCCTAATACGGATCGACATAGCATCGGCAGCGTTTAGCACAATGATGGGTATCGCGGCAGCCTTCGCTGGGTTCGGCTACTGGTCGCTGGTCGTTATCAAACTCTCTGGCGCGCCCATCGAGATTATTGCAACCTATCTCGCTGTCCGGTGGCGCCCTGGTCGGCCGGTTTGGGGCGATAGCGTGCGCTCGCTGGTAGTCTTTGGCGGTAATCTGACGGGCTATAGGATTGTTAACTA
>Ga0105049_10007296_pt1 | contig 12836 bp, 9 predicted proteins | sample MAT06_FD_78087 | JGI IMG/M metagenome (GOLD analysis project Ga0105049, IMG submission 78087) | Freshwater microbial communities from Lake Fryxell liftoff mats and glacier meltwater in Antarctica - MAT-06 | ecosystem: Environmental > Aquatic > Freshwater > Ice > Liftoff microbial mat | place...
GTCGCTGACGGAGGTTCTCGACGCTACCGGCCGCGAAGGCGCATCGGCCCAAGTGAAGGAAGCCGTCACCACGATCACTGGCTTTCTCGTGGGGATCTACGGACAGGTTCGGGGCGAGACCGCCTCACGCATGATCCGCGACAACTGCACGGCTGTGAGTTTCCTCAACACCTGCGCTGCGATGCTGCACACCACGGCGGTGGCGTTTCGGGACGAACGGGTGGCGGGCGTGGCGGTCAACGTTATGAACGAATTGCCGGGGCATGTGATGACCCTGGCCGATCTGCTGCCGCACGCCGTCGCCATAGAGCTCCACGCCGAACATTCTGGGGCGAGCATCAATGCGGCAGAGGTGACGGTGCAGGCGATTCACGATTCATGGAAGACGCGCGGCCGCTGAGGTGAGGTTGCGAGCCGGTGCGAGGGTTCAATCCTTCGCCGGCTTCCTCGAACGTGGTTCGGAGGAGCACCGACTTCCGACGTTCGCGGCACCCCTTCTACGCTCCATCGCCATGCCCCTGCCCCCTGATTCTGCCACGCCCGGCGCCAATGTCGCACTCAACGCCCCCTGGCGTCTTGAGTATCTCGAAAAACTCGACTCCAAGGAGCGAATGGCCGGCCCGCCCAAAGCCGGGAGCGGCTCGTTCCTGCTTGACTATTGGAACGCGCCGGAGAGTGATGCCCGAAACCATGTGATCGAGCGCAACACGCACGGCATGATCCTTCTCAACGGCTTTCCGTATGCCAACGGGCACCTGCTCGTGGCGCTCGGCGAAGCCCGCCCGACCCTCCTGGATTACGACCCGCCGCAACGCGCCGAACTTTGGAAACTGGTGGAGCGGGCGACCGACCTCTTGCAGCGGACGCTGCAGCCGCAGGGCATCAATATCGGCATCAATCAGGGACGGGCTGCGGGCGCGGGTGTTCCGCAGCACCTGCATGTGCATTTGGTGCCGCGCTGGGGCGGCGACGTCAACTTCATGGCGGCCGTCGGAGCGGTCCGCGTCATCCCAAGTTCGTTGGAAGCCATGGCGGCGCGGTTTCGGGCAGCGCGGTAGTTTCTGCTACGAGCCTTGTTATTGGGGCAACAGCAACGAGCCGGCTTTCGGGACCAGTGCCGACGGCGGCTTGGATGCTGCCGGGGCCAGCAGGTCTTCCATCGTCGTCCGCAACTGCTTGGCCTTGAACTCCTGCACACGGAAGGCCCACGGTGCAAGCCGGGCGTTGATCGCGGCGGCCTCGGCGGAGAGTCGGTCGTGCGCGGCTCGCGCGGAGTCTTTGGTGGCTTGCTCTTCGGGGGTCAACACGGGTGGTGCGGGCGCGGGGGCCGGGGCGATCGGAGCGTCCAAACTCATTTCGGCGTTCGCCGAGGGTGCAGGGGCGGCGGCGGGTGGCGCCTCGATGATGGGCTCGGGTGGCGGTTGATAGGCCGCGGCGATGTGGTGCCAGGTTTGTCCACCCTCATCCATCGACTTCACGGTGACCGTCGTTCCATCAAAGAGCGTGAAGGTGGCCGTTGCGACGCCGGGGCCGTCCCACGCGAGTTCCGAGGCTCGGCGAACATCCTCGAACGTGAGGTACGAAAGCATCTGGGCAGCGCGGCCGGCTGCGTACTCGTCTTTCAGCGATCGGCCGACAGGCAGGTTGTCCACGGCATACGCCGTTTCGGTGTTATTGCTACGCGACATTGCGGTTGTCGTCGGCGCTCCGTCCGCGGTGGGCACGGCAAACGACGCTGCTTTCACCCGCTCGCTCGCGATCTCCAAGATCCGCGTCTGGGCCCAGGCCGTGGCCTCGGCCCGTGGCTGGGCATCAATGCCGGCGAGGTACGACTGAGCCTCACCCTCAAGGCGTACGAAACGCCGCGGGGTGGTCGGGCCAGATGGCGACTGACCGCCCTGCTCCGCCTGAGGGTTCCCCACGAGAAGCTCCGAGCGGGGCTCCATCGCCATCAAACACCGAAACCAAGGTCGATTTGGCCTCGGGCGAGTCCGCACCTTCGACACCGATACGGGCATACAGATCGGGCTTCGAAGTCTTCTCTTCGATGATGGTTGCTTGCGCAAGGCCAGCGAGCAGATCACGGACTGCTTCGGGATCGGCCGGGTAGTCCGCTTTGCTCGCGATCGTCCATGCGCCGGTGTCGCTCGCTTTGACGAGTTCGGTGGTTGCCGCGCCGGAACGAATGACCAGTTTCGAAACATCTCCGACACGCTCCCGCAACCCCGGAAGGAGGGACCGCGCACGACCGTGACGGTCTTCCCTGTCCGAGGGCGCGGCGGCGTCCGGAATCGGCGCATTGGGCATCGGGGCGGCGAGCGGCAACCTTGAACGCGTGGCGATGTACCCGCCGATCACCGCGATCCCGGCGACCGCGGCGAGAATGGCGAGATGACTCTTCTTCATGGTCGGGGCCCTCGGGCGTCTGTCGCGCTCTCTGGATTCACTGGTCTGGCTTGCCCGGCGCTGGGAATTGTTCTTCGCATTGCCGTCACTTCGATCCTTCGGGCGGTCGCGGGGCTCTGCGCCTCGAGGCCCGATACCCCGCCAACAGCAGGGCCCCAGCCGCGACGAGGATCGGCATCGCGCCGATGTTCACAAGTTTCAGCCGGGTGCCGAGCGATTGAATATCACGGTTGAGATTGAGTTGAACATCGCGCAACTGCTTGCGGGTGGCGACCAGTTCGGCCTGAAACTTCTCGACCTCGGCCTCCTGCTCTGGTGAGAGCACGATGGCTTCCGGCGATGCTCCGCGCGACGACTGCAGTTCGCGAATCTTGGTCTGGGTTTCTGCGAGTTTTGCCTGCAAGAGTTGCTGCTCCGCGAGGTAGACGGCCTCCGCGTCACGCCGCATGCGGTCAACCAGGGTGAAGGGCCGGGCCGCAACGTCGCGGGCACGAATACCGATGAGGTCCGACGAACCCGAGAGGTTGTCGAGCCCGTTCGCGGCGAAGTCGCCGTTATCCGCGAACTTCCGATAGCCGACGATCTGACCGAAGAAGTTCTCGGGGCGGCTCCAGAAGGTGTCCGCAAGGCAATCGGCGTCGGCCACGACGATGAGACTGATCGGGCCTTTGCTCTCCGAGAGGTGCGGGCCGTCCGTAATCGCCGGTGCCGGGGTTTCACCATCCGATGCTGGCGCTGCGGGCTTTCCGGCCGGGAAGGCCGACTTCACCATGCCGGTGACCCGCGCTGCGAGGATGAGTTTTTCGTTTCCGGCCACGAAAGATGTCATCAGTGCCTTGGGGTCGGGTTGCAGACCGATCGCGGTCGTGGGGATCAACATCGAATCGGTGCCGGTGGTGATGAGGGGAACGAGGTCTGCACCCGCGTTCGCCCCTACTCCCGCAAAGACAGCGTCCGGTTCGATGTTCGGCCCGGCGGTGGAACCTGCCGCTGAAGCCGGGCCAAGGGCCTTCTTGCGGAGCGCTCCGCTCGTGGCGAATGTGAGGCGCGAGAGTTGACCGGTGACGGCGTCGCCTCGGTCAATGGTCTTTTCACCGATCTGCATCCACGCGACGTACGGAACCGCATCCCGGTTCTGGCCGGGCAGCGACACGCGAACGGCCGACTCGCGGTCGGTGGCGAGCCGGTCGGGGATCATCTCGATGCCCCAGGCATCGAACAGAACCGTGATCTCGCTGCTGCGCGGCTGGCCCGCGGCGGCCGGGTTCATGGGGTTGGCGGCTTCATCGCTCTCGCACAACGGATCAACGAAGATCAGGGCTCGGCCACCGTTCAGAATAAACTGATCTATGGCATACAGGGCACCATCGGAGAGGCCCTTGGGGTGAACGATCCACAGGACGCCGACGTCCGGGGGGATGGTCGTCGGATCGGCGCCCAGCGGCCGCACCTCGAACATGCCCTCCATCTCGGTCACGATGCGCCACAGCTCGGTTTGGGTCGGTTGGCGGGTGCGAGGATCCATCGTGAACCCGCCCGCGAGGGGGAGGGAGGTGATAAGCCCGACGACCGCCTTGGTGGGCTTGGCCAGCGAATAGATCATCTTGCTGATATCGTACTCAAGGAACGATTCCTTCTGCGGATCAAAGAACGCAATCGTCTCACGCGTGTCGATGCTGTTGGTGCCGGCAAGGCCGAAATACAGACTCTCGCCGGCGGGGCCCGCGGGCAGACCGGTGAGGCCCGCCGCCATGACCGCGTCCTCATCATCCGAGAAGGCCTCGGGCTCGACGACTTTCAGACGGATCTTGCCGCCCGAGGCCCGCGCGTATTCCTCGAGCATCTCGCGGACCCGTGTGCCGTAGGCCGAGAATGTGGGCGACCCTTGAGCCACCTTACGAGAGAAGTAGAACGTGAGATCGATCGGTTCGTCCGGTAGCCGGGCGATGGCGAGGGAACCCTTGGTGAGCGTGAAGAGCCGCCCCTGCGTGGCATCGATGCGGGCGCTGCGCAGCCCTGCTCCGGCGATCATGTTGACCGCGACAAACGTCACAAGAACCAGAACAATTGCACCCACGGTCGCCAACTTGCTGTTCATATCACTGCGCTTCCTCTTGCGGTCATTTGTTCGCCATGTCGCCCGAGTTCCGAATCACGCCCGGCGCGCATCCAGCACGATCGAGTTGATCGCCAGCGCGGCCACGATGAGCGATCCGAAAAAGACGAGGTCTCGAAGGTCGATCACACCCTTGCCGATCATGTCGAAGCGTGTCAGGAAACTGAACGACGCGATGGTGTCCACCACGGCCTCGGGCATCCAACCCCTCACCGCATCGAGCACCGGTGCGTGGCCCGACAGGAGGAAGAGGAAGCACACGACAACGGTGACGATGAACGCAATGACCTGGGTCCGCGTGGCGGCCGAGACCGCAGCCCCGATCGCCAGGAAACCACCCGCCATCAAGCCCGACCCGATGTATCCGCTCAGGATCGCGCCGTTGTCCGGGTCGCCCAACACGTTCGCGGTGATCCAGATGGGGAACGTGAGCGAAAGCGCGATCAGCGTGAAACTCCACGCCGCCAGAAACTTCCCCACCACCGCCCCGGTTTTGGAAAGCGGGAGCGTCATCAGCAATTCCGTGGTGCCGCTGCGATGCTCCTCGGCCCACAGCCGCATCGAGAGCGCAGGGACAAGGAAAAGGTAGAGCCACGGGTGGAAGTTGAAGAAGGCCCGCAGATCAGCCTGCCCGTTTTCAAAGAACCCGCCAAGTTGGAACGTGAAGACCCCGGTCAATACCAGGAAGATCACGATGAACACATACGCCACGGGGGTGACGAAATACCCCCCCAATTCTCTTCGAAAGACCGGCCAGCACCCTCGCATCACGTGTTCTCCTCCACTGCCCGCCCGCTTCACGAACCACGAACCACGCCGTCATCCATTTGGCGAGTCGATTTTCTCGCTCGTCAACTCGCGGAACACATCGTCCAGCCGCCCCGACTCGATGCGCATGTGATCAACCTGCCACCCCCGGGCCTTCACGAGTGAGGCCACGTCGGCCGCGATGCTCCGTCCGGTAGCGGGCACCACCGTGCAGCGCACCTGCACACTGCCTTCCGCCCCCCCATGCACGCTGCCCCCGTCTTCTACATCGCGTACACCCGGCACCCGCCGCAATTCATCAAAAATCATTGTTCCCGCAGGCGGCGACAGGGCCAGACTCACCGCGTTGTGATACCGGCTGCGCGAAAGCATTTCCAGCGGCGTCGTATCCGCCACAATCCGGCCCTTCGCGATCACCACCACGCGGGTGCACACGGCCTCCACTTCTTCCAAGATGTGCGTGCTTAAGACAATCGCCTTGGCCCCCTGCGACGCCATCTCCCGGATGAGGCCCCGCACCTCATGCTTCTGGTTCGGATCAAGCCCATCGGTCGGCTCATCCAAGATCAAAACGTCGGGCTCGTGCATGATGGCCTGCGCCAACCCGACCCGCCGCTTGAAGCCCTTGCTCAGCGTGTCGATCGGCTGACGCATCACGCCCATCAGGTTGGTCCGCGCCACCGCACGATCAATCGCCCGGTCGCGCGCATCACCCTTGAGGCCCCGGCAGGCAGCCACGAACTTCAAAAAGGCCTCGGGGGTCATGTCCGAATACAACGGAGCACCCTCGGGCAGGTATCCCACACGCTCCTTCACCTTGATGGGGCTTTCTGTAACATCGTGGCCGCACACCAACGCATGCCCCGACGTGGGAGGCAGGAAGCCCGTCACCATCTTCATAGTGGTGCTCTTCCCCGCGCCGTTGGGCCCCAGGAACCCCAGCACCTCGCCCGCGCTCACCGAGAACGTGAGGCCATCCACGGCGAGAATGCCGCCGGAGGATGCAGCCCCGAAGCGCTTGCTCAACGTCCGAAGTTCAATCAGTGGCTGGCTCATAGATGTACTCAACAGGCAGAAAATCCGGGTCGCGGTCGTTGAAAGAGGCGGCGATCGTGCCGGAGAAGAGGTCCACCGGACTCGGACGTCCGCCGCGTCCCAAGGTTCATAGCCGACCCGGCGGCGGTCCTCAAGTCCTGCGGGCAACAGATGGCGTCCCAACAGGTGCTCGGGCGGCTACCCAAACTGCACAACCGCGCGAAGCCGCAGGCCTTGGGTGATGGACCGGACCCATTTCCTTGACGGACGGGAGCGCAATTTCGACGCTTTCCAGCAGTAGCCCCGTACACCGCCCTGGCCTTCCGTTCCTGCGCGTGGAGAAACCGCTGATGCTCTTCTTGAACGACTCGCAAGTCATTCCTCAAAGCCTGTTTACGGCCCGCTTGATCGGCGACCGCATGGTCGTGAAATTGACGTGCCCCTCGATCCGCGAGCGGCAGACGTCGGTCTTGGTCGAACAACTCGCGGCTACCGTCGCCCGCGCTAAGGGTCGGCTGGTTCTCGAGTTATCGGAGGTACACACCTGTACGTGTGCCTGGATCAACGCCATGCTCGACTTGGCGAAGCAATGCCGAGCCGCGGGCGGCGAGTTGCTGCTGATTTCTGTCCCGGATTCGCTGCGTAAATTGCTGATTGGCACAGGGTTATCAAAAAACTTCACGATTGTCAGCCGAGCGGCCAAGGCCCGTGCGATCTTGGGGTTGGCGGACATCGAACCCTGGAAACTCGCGTTGGTCCGCCTGCTGGATCTACCCGTCGCTCAGGGTCAGTACGCCAAGGCTGCCTGACCGCGCAATCGGACCCTGACGGAACATCGACCGCTCGGGAGCGTAACATAAGTGGGGCGGCATCTTCGGGGATGCCTTCGTTTCGGTCGATACCCATCCCGGTAGTTGGACATGAGTTGGCTTTCTCGCTCTCGATGGTGAGCAAGTATCCCGATTCTATTCGGCTTCTGTAGACGTTTTTACCCGTACAGACCCGGGCGATTCGTTTGAATGACTTTCACGGAAATAAAATGCAAACATGCGGCTTCACACGTTGTGCCCTCGTTTCGCTCGCCGGTTTTTGTGGCCAATTGGTCCACGCACACGCAGACATCGTCGTGCCGGGGACCTCGAATGTCGTGAATGCACAATTAGGGGTTTTAAACCTTCGCAACGGTGATGTCGTTGCGGACCAGCGGCCAGATCTTCGATCCGACCTCCTGCAACCCGGCGCACGTGTCGCCGTGATCATCGATGGACCCATGACGCCCGCGCGGGTGGCACAGTTGGAGGGCACCGGAATTCGGCACCTAGGGTATTTGCCGACCAATGCCTTTGCCGCGGACCTTGGAGACACCCCCGAACGGGTGCGCGAACTGGCGTGGGTCCAGCGCATCATCGCGTTTGATTCGGCCTGGAAACTTGCTCCCGAATTGTCCGGTGCTCGCCCGGCTTGGACGGAGCCCGAGCGAGTGGTGCTCGAGAGCCAATCCCGAAGACTGGTCTCCGTGTGGTTGTTCAAGGGTGATTCGGAGGATGCGGTTCGCGGCTGGGCCGCGGCTGCGGGCGGAGTTGTCCGCTCGTCGGAAGTCGTGGCGGGCGGTTCCTGCCTCTCGATCGAAGTTCCCTCAGCCCCCATCGCCGAACTCGCCGCGTTGGCGAGCGTTCAGTGGGTGGAAGAATTCCCGGAGTATGGCCTGCGCAGCAACTCGACCGTCCGCTGGATGGTGCAGGGCCCGACGGCAGGCCTCACACCGATGTATGCCAACGGCCTGATCGGCAGCCAGAACATCCTCGGCCTCATCGACGGCCGCCTCTCGGTGGATCACTGCTCGTTCTCCGACCCCGAGGGCGACCCCGTGGGGCCGCTACACCGCAAGATCCTCGCGTACAACACCATGGTCGGTTATGAACTGCATGGCACCCATGTTGGCGGCACCGCCGTGGGCGATGGCGGTTCCTTCACGAATTCCCGGGGCGTCGCATATGGCGCACGCCTGGTGTACAACTACTACCCAAACACCAACGAGACCTCGGTGTTCGGGCGCTTCGATATTCACGCCTCGCAGGGGGCCCGCGTTCACAACAACAGTTGGGGTCGTACCGACGGGTTCAACGGCTACGACGGGTCCAGCCGCGCGGTTGATGCATTCCTGTTTGAGCACGACGAAAACCTCATCGTCTTCGCCGTCGCGAACGCGCTGAACATTTCCAACCCCGAAAACTCCAAGAACTGCCTCGCGGTCGGGGCGGTCCAACTGGCGCCCAACCAGAACATGCCCTACTCCAGCACATCGACCGGGCCGACCATCGACGGACGGCGCAAGCCCGAGGTGATGAGCGCGGGGCAAAGCGTGCTGAGTTCCGGCGGCAACAGCGGGTGCGGCACGACATCGCTCAGCGGAACGTCGATGGCGACTCCGGGCGTTTCGGGCACCGCCATCCTGGTCCGGGACTACTTTGCATCCGGCTTTTACCCGAGCGGTGCACGCACCGCCATCGACTCCTTCACGCCTTCGGGCTCGCTCCTCAAGGCCATGATCGTGAACAGCGCGGTCGATGTCACGGGGATCCCCGGCTTCCCGAGCACGCGCGAGGGTTGGGGCCGGCTCATCATCGATAACTCTGTTTACTTTGTCGGCGATGCCCGAACGCTCATGGTTCGCGACGTGCGCAACGACGACAGCCGTGCTCTCGAAACCGGCGGCACGCACATCTTTGGCATCCAGGCCGGCAGCGACGATCAACTCAAGGTCACGCTCTCGTGGTTCGATGCCCCCGCTCTCGCTGGAACGACCTACGCCCCAGTCAATAACCTTAATCTTGAGGTTGAATCACCGTCCGGGATCATGTACTTGGGTAACGCCTTCGGCGGCGGGGTTTCCGTTGCGGCGGGCGGGGCCGACGCCGTCAACAACCTCGAACAGGTCCTGCTCGCAGCACCCCAGGCGGGCATGTGGACCATCCGCGTCCGCGGCAGCGCTGTGAACGATGGCCCGCAGGGCTACGCCCTTGTCGTCACCGGCGAAGTGGCCGACAGCCTCTGCCCCAGCGACTTTGATTTCTCGGGTGCCACCGATAGCGACGACATCGTCGGCTTCTTCGAGGCTTGGGACACGGGCGCCGCCGCTGCGGACATCAACCGCTCGGGCGGCGTCGATAGCGACGACGTGGTGATGTTCTTTGAATCTTGGGAGGGCGGCTGCTAAAGCAGTTGCGCCCCACGAAGGCGTTCGACCCGCGTCCACGAAGCCTGACCGTTTGAAACGCCAGTCTTAACCAGCGCCGATTTCTTCTCGTGAAATCGGGCCGGCCTTGATGTCGCCCGCTTCGGCGTCGTCACGCCCGGTGATGCTTCGTGGCTCCACATAGCCCGTCGGCTTCTCGATCCGCTTTTCGCCGCTCCCCGCGTGGCTGGGCCGCTCATGCACCGCGGCTTCGCGCCCGTCCTGTGTCACCGTGTAGACCATCCCGATGGTGGTCTCGGGCTCGCCCCGCAGAAGGTGGTTCACAAGTTCAACACCCTGCATAAGCGTGTGGTCGGTGTTGGCGACTTCGTACTTCCACATCCCAAACCGGCCGCGGGAATAGACGCCCTTGGCCTCGAGCCAGGGAATCACCACCGACAGGATCGCATCACGATCCACCGTGGGCGTGGGATATGAATAATCCGCGTAGTGGCACCAGCGCGAAACGATGTGGTCACGCTCACCGGGTTCGAGCAGGCCCGCGTTCTCGAGCCCCGTGATGGTTTCTTCAATGATCGCATCGGGATTCCGGCCCGCGTTCCCATCCGTCGGCTTCTCCGAGGATTCACTCGTCTCGCACAAAAGCGAATAGAAGTTGGCCTTGTCGGGCGTCATGTGCGGCGAATAGTTGGAGAGGTACGTCACCCGATAGAAGGGGCAGTTGGGCTCGGGGAAGTACATCCAACTCTTGGTGTCGGGCGTGCCGCCGCCAACGGTGCGGCTACGCAGGCCGATCCCCACCATATAGCCCGATGAATGCCGCAGGCCCGCGGCGACCGACGCGATGCGGGCCAAAGCCGGCGCTTCACGCGTGCTTTGCAGCACCGTTCCGCACAGGACGTCAAGCGGCATGGTGGAAATCAGCGTGTCGTAACGCTCGGTGGTGCCGTCGGCGAACTTCACGATCTTCGCATCGAGGTCGATCGTGACCACCTTCTTGTGCAGCCGCACTTTGGAAGCCGGTCCCTCCGCGCCATCGGCAGCCAGGCCCAACTCGGGGCCAAACCGGCGGTAGAACTCGCCGGTGCCACCCTTGAGCGGGAACTTGAACTGGTTGTTTGGCCCCCAACCAAAATCGTCGCTGCCCAGGAGCACATTGCGCAGGGCCCGGTCGATGTCGATGATGGCGACGCGCTCGCCGATCCACTGCTTGTTCATCATCTCGGGCGGGTGGGCCCACACCTTGAAGTTGTACGGCCGCATGAAGTGCCGCGCAATCCCCTCACCGAACACCGCATCGATGAACTCGCCGAAGTTGGTGGCGTCGGCGTGGCTCTTGACGGGCCCGTTTCCCGACTGGGCCTTGATCAACCCGGAAAGACACTCGAAGGCGGCCTCGGGAGGCAGGTAGCGGACGTTGTTCTGAAAGGGGTACGGCACCCAGCGGTCCATCATCCGCACCCAACTCTCGCGGTTGTTGAGCGTGAACTCATCCCCCATCAGTTTTTCGAAGCACGCATCGTAATACTTGTAGTGGCTGAACATCACATGGCCGCCGATGTCCCACGTGAACCCCGCGGGGTCAGTGAAACTGTGCGCGAGGCCGCCGACATAGCCGTTGCGGTCCACCAGCAGGAAGTCGTCATAGCCGAGTTCCTTCAGGCGGTAGCCCGCGCCAAGCCCCGTGGGACCGGCTCCAAGAATCAAGATGCGACCGGGGTTTCGATGCGGAGTCATGAGTCGGCAAGCGTAGCGGACCGGGGGGGTTTTCGGCACGGCTGCCGTCACCGAAGGCTCTGGAACGTTTCAGGCCTTCGGCCCGGCGTCGCGGACCGTGTCCGGCATCTCAAAGCCCTTGGCGTTGTCGCGGAACGCCGCGGCGAGTTTGGCGGCCGACGCGTCGTACGCCGCTTTGTCGGCCCAAGTCTCACGCGGTTGCAGCACTTCCGTGGGGACATCGTGCACCGCTCTCGGAAGGTGCAGACCGAAGACCGGATCGGTGTGAAACTCGGCCTTGGCGAGCGAGCCGTCGAGGATTGCCGTGACGAACGCCCGCGTGTACTTGAGGCTGAAGCGCTTGCCGACGCCGTATGGCCCGCCGCTCCAACCGGTATTGAGAAGCCACACGTTGGTACCGTGCTTCTTGATTCTCTCGGCCAGCATGTTGGCGTACACGATGGGCGGGCGCGGCAGGAAAACGCCTCCGAAGCACGGGCTGAAGTTGGGCTGAGGCTCGGTGACGCCGGATTCGGTGCCCGCGAGTTTGCTGGTGTAGCCGTTCATGAAGTAATACATCGCCTGCTCGGGCGTGAGTTTGCTGACCGGGGGCATCACCCCGTAGGCGTCGGCCGTGAGAAATATGACATTCTTCGCATGCCCGCAGACGCTCGGGATCACCGCGCCGTCGATAAAGTCGACGGGATAGGTGACGCGGGTGTTCTCGGTGAGTTTGGCAGAGTCGTAATCGGGCTGACGCGTGACCGGGTCAATGACCACGTTCTCGAGAACGCTGCCGAAGCGAATGGCGTTCCAGATCTCCGGCTCACCCTCCTTGCTGAGTTTGATGCACTTGGCGTAGCAACCGCCCTCAAAATTGAAGCAACCTTTGTCGCTCCAACCGTGCTCATCATCACCGATGAGGGCCCGATGAGGGTCGGCCGAAAGCGTGGTTTTGCCGGTCCCCGAGAGCCCGAAAAAGAGGGCGGGGTTCTCGCCCGTCTTCTTGTCGACGTTGCACGAGCAATGCATGGGAAAGACGCCGGCCTCGGGCATGTCGTAGTTCATCGCGTAGAAGATGCTCTTCTTCATCTCGCCGGCGTACTCGGTGCCGATGATGACCACGACCTTGCGCGTGATGGACTGTGCCACCAGCACGCCCGACTTGTACCCCATCCGGGCCTGCTGATCGGCCGAGAGCCGGAACGTGCCGGCGTTGATGATGGTCCAGTCCTTCTTGAAGGGCGCGGGCGCGCCCGCCGCCTTGCTGCCCTGTTTGATGAAGAGGGTGCTCGCGAAAAGACTGTGCCACGCCTGCTCGGTGATGACCTGCACGCCCAGGCGATACGACGGGTCGGCGCCGGCGTACCCCTCGAAGACGTACAACTTGGGGCGCTGGTTGAGGTGGGCGACCGCGAGTTCGAGCGCGATATCAAACTGCTGCGGAGTGACGGGGGTGTTGACCTTGCCCCACCAGACTTTGTCGTGGATCGCCGGAACGTCTTCGAGGTGTTTGTCTTTGGGGCTGCGGCCGGTGCGATCACCCGTAAGGCAAACGAGTGCGCCGTTCGCCGCGAGGCTGCCCTCGCCCGCCGAAAC
>Ga0105049_10007297_pt1 | contig 12836 bp, 11 predicted proteins | sample MAT06_FD_78087 | JGI IMG/M metagenome (GOLD analysis project Ga0105049, IMG submission 78087) | Freshwater microbial communities from Lake Fryxell liftoff mats and glacier meltwater in Antarctica - MAT-06 | ecosystem: Environmental > Aquatic > Freshwater > Ice > Liftoff microbial mat | place...
CAAACGTTCAATGATCTCTTCGATACGGCGCTGTGTGGCAGCACCACTACGGACACTCGCAACGAATTTACGCGCGCGCTCAGGGTCGATCACGGCTTACTCGCTTTCGTAGAAAAATAATTATCTATGTCTAAATAAGTTGTGTCTAAATATCTATGTCTAAAGATGGGACGATGTGTAGTATGGCGCGGCCCAATGCGCCGTTCTGTAAGAGAAATGTCGTTGTTACATCGGATCGCGAAGGTTTGTCAAGGTTTTGCACTTGAATGGTAGAATCACAAGGGACAGGTGGGTTGCTGAGTGGTATCGCCAGATGAATGTGCAACCGTGATAAAGCTGTGACCAATCCATGTTTTTGTTGACTGTGTAGCAGCTTGTCATTCGGCCTGAACGATTGTATAATCAGTACTGGAATTGAGATAGGGGAGCTTGGAGGGCCAGGCTGAGAGGGTGACCGATTTGTCACCGACCCGCGAACCTGATCTGGGTAATGCCAGCGGAGGGAGAGCTGCGATCGGATTGCATCAATCCATCTCCTGGCCTTGCCTAGACGAGCAAGGTTTTTTCTTTTATGTTACAGGAGATGATGATGAGACGATATTCTGCCCCACTACTGTTGCTGGTTTGCTTGCTACTTGTTGCGTGCCAACCCGTAACTGTCCCCCAAACTGCACTGACGACAAGTGAAGAAGTACCAACCTTAATCTTGGCCAGCCACGATTCCTTTAATGTAAGTGAGGAAGTGCTGATCCAATTTGAAACAGAAAACAATGTCAAGCTCGAATTGTTGGCGCTCGGCGATGCGGGTGAAGCCATCAATAAGATGATTTTGAGCAAAGACGCGCCGCTGGCCGATCTGTTTTTTGGCGTTGATAACACTTTCCTCAGTCGTGCGCTCGCCGCCGATATCTTTGAACCCTATGCTTCTCCCCTGCTCGAACAAATTCCCGACGAACTTGAGCTGGATGCCGAGCACCGCTTGTTGCCCGTCGATGTAGGCTATGTCAACCTCAATGCTGACGCTACCTATTTTGCCGAGCATAATCTGCCCCTGCCCCAGACATTAGAAGATCTGACCAAGCCGGAATACAAGAGCTTGCTGGTGGTGATCAACCCAGCTACGTCATCGCCCGGTCTGGCCTTTCTCCTGGCGACGATTGGTCATTTTGGCGAAGCGGGTTACCTCGACTTCTGGCAGGCGCTGCGTGATAATGATGTCCTGATCACCAACGGCTGGAGCGATGCCTATTATGACAATTTTACCGTCGGCTCGGCGGGAAGTGGTGATCGGCCAATCGTTGTGAGTTACACGACCAGCCCACCGGCCGATGTGCTCTATGCTTCGGATGGGCGTACCGAACCGGCTAGCGTCAACCTCAATCTTGCTGGTGGTGTCTTCCGCCAGATCGAGTTTGTCGGTATTGTTAAGGGCACCCAGCATACGGAACTGGCACAAAAATGGGTCGATTTTATGCTGAGCGAGACCTTCCAAGCCGATCTGCCCTTGCAGATGTTTGTCTATCCGGCTGTACCCGAGACACCACTGCCCGAAGTATTTGTCGATTTTGCTGAGCAACCCACCAACGCTGTGGCAATGGATGCCGCCGCGATCGATGCCAACCGCGAAATCTGGATTGATGCTTGGACGAATGTGATGCTGCGCTAGTCTAGCCTACCCGCAACCACGGATTACCCAGATGACACGGCTGAAGAGGCGAATTTCTGGGTAATCCGCGGCTCAGTTTGCAAAGCTTTTAGAAAGTATAGTCGTATATGATCGACCGGCGCTTTACGTTGCTCCGCTACTTGCTCTATAGCCTGCCGCTGCTCTTTTTGGCGATCTTTTTCTTTTATCCGCTGGTCACTATTCTGCGTCTGAGTTTTGGCGCACTGGGCGATGCAGGATTGGGAACGATTGGCGCGCTGTTGGGGCAACCTTTCTTTTGGCAGATTCTCTGGTTCACCACCTGGCAAGCCGCCGCTTCGACGATCTTGACTTTGCTCTTTGGGCTACCGCTCGCCTACCTCTTTGCCCACTATGAGTTTCCTGGGAAAGCCCTGTTGCGCGCCCTGGCCACAGTGCCTTTTGTCATGCCCACCGTTGTCGTTGCGGCTGCTTTTACGGCGCTGGTGGGTAAACAGGGGCTGCTCAATCAGGGGCTGCAAACGTTGTTCAATCTAGAAACGCCGCCGCTCGAGCTTGTCGGCACGGTCTGGATTATTTTGTTGGCCCATGCTTTTTATAATGTGAGTGTGATTATCCGCACTGTGGGTGGATTCTGGGCAAATGTAAGCCCACGCTTGCATGAGGCCGCCGCCATTTTAGGGGCGAGCCCGCTTGTGGTCTTCTGGCGTGTAACGCTGCCGCTCTTGCTGCCAAGTATTATCGCGTCGGGCCTGCTAATTTTTCTCTTTTGTTTTACAAGCTTTGGCGTGGTCTTGATCCTGGGTGGTGTTGGCTTTGCCACGCTGGAGGTAGAGATCTATCGGCAAGCGGTGAATCTGTTTAACTTGCCGGTGGCCGCTTTTCTGAGCCTGGTGCAGATGGCGCTAACGTTTATTGTGATGGCCTTTTATACGCGCCTACAGGCTCGGCTTACCGTGACGCTGGACTTTGCGCCAAGCGTACAATCGACCGCGCAAACAGGGGGGCGCTGGCAACGCTGGCTAGTACAAGCACTGCTCTTTGCCAGTATTGGGGTATTATTATTACCGCTGCTGACTTTGGCCTGGCGTAGTGTTACGCTGGGTGACGAAGGCTGGACCTGGCGCTACTATCAAGAGTTAACCGTGAATCGCCGCCAAAGCGCATTCTTTGTTCAGCCAATTGTCGCCGTACGCAATTCGTTGATCTTTGCCTTGGCTACCATGATCTTGAGCCTCGTACTGGGGATTATCAGCGCGTATCTGTTGGCGCGACCGCGCCGTTGGTTGACGGCGATTTTGGACCCGATCTTTCTGTTGCCATTGGGGACATCAGCCGTGACCCTGGGCTTTGGCTATATCGTCGCCATGGGCAGTTGGCGCACTTCACTGCTGCTGACACCAATTGCCCACACCCTGATCGCAGCCCCATTTGTGTTGCGTACCTTTTTGCCCGCACTACGTAGCATTGATCCACGCCTGCGTGAGGCCGCAGCGCTGTTGGGGGCTTCGCCGCTACATGCCTGGTGGGAAGTCGATGCGCCAATTCTGTTGCGCGCCCTGTTGGTGAGTGCGACCTTCGCCTTTACAATTAGCCTGGGTGAATTTGGCGCAACACTGCTCATTAGTCGCCCCGACATGCCCACCATGCCTGTGATTATCTATCGCGCCTTGACCCAGCCGGGCCTGCTCAATTACGGCCAGGCGCTGGCCATGAGTACCATTCTTATGGCCGTCTGTGCGATTTCGCTGGTGATTATTGAGCGCTTTCGCCTGCCCGATATGAGTGAGTTTTGATAGGATAAAGACCGTAGATGCTCAGGATTGAAAACGTCACCAAAGCGTATACGCCGGCGATGCCCGTAGTGAAAAATGTTACCCTGGCTGTGCAGGAGGGCGAGATCGTCTGCTTGTTGGGGCCCAGTGGCTGCGGGAAAACTACCTTGTTACGCATGGTAGCCGGGCTGGAACAGCCGGATCAAGGATTGATTACGCTCTCTGGTCAAGATCTAAACAGCGTGCCAGTCCATCAGCGCAACTTTGGCTTGATGTTTCAAGAATTTGCGCTCTTCCCCCACCGAACTGTCGCCGAAAATGTGGCCTTCGGTTTGCGCATGGCCCACCAAAGCCATGCGCAGATCCGCGCACGGGTGCAAGAAGTGCTAGCGTTGGTCAATCTGGAAGGCTATGATACGCGGTCGATCTTTGCCCTGAGTGGCGGCGAGCGCCAACGGGTTGCACTGGCGCGCAGTTTGGCACCCAACCCGCGGCTTTTGATGTTGGACGAACCACTCGGCAGCCTTGATCGTGCCCTGCGCGAAGAATTGATGGTGGGGTTGCGCCTGATTCTCAAAGCGGTGGGCGTGACGGCGCTCTATGTGACCCACGATCAACAAGAGGCCTTTGCCGTGGCCGATCGCTTAGTCGTTATGCGACGCGGGCAGATCGAGCAAGTCGGTTCGGCCCAGGCGATCTATCATACACCGGCCAATCGGTTTGTGGCGCGTTTTCTCGGCTTTCAGAATTTGCTACCGTTCCAATCTGCCGGAGAGGGATTTGCGCATCAACTGATCGCTGGTCGCCATGCTGTGCCGCTACACCTGGCTGGCGCGACTTCCACAAGTGAGCCCTATCTGCTCATTCGACCCGATGCGGTGCGCAGCCTAGGCTGCGCACCGCTACCCGTTACCACGACGACTGCCGACGAGATATTGGTGACGGGTGTCGTACAAGCACTGGTATTTCGGGGTAGCTACTATCAGTTGATTGTGAGCAGCGTGGGCGAGGAGACACAACTGCGCTTTGATGTCCCCAGCCAACTCATGCATGCCGTGCCAGACGGTGTCAACGCGGCCTGCTTGCAAAGTGGGGAAACGCTGTGGCTCCAGCTTGATCCAACGGCACTGGCGATCATCACTTGAGGTTTGGCGTGCCGGCGCGATGTGGAACATGGCCACACCGCGCGGCATTACTGGACTACTTCTAATAAGGTCATCTCGCTGGTATTGGCTGGCACCCAGGCTTCTTGGCCACTTTCCAAGCGTATAAACCACCAGACAATGGTATCGCTGTTGCCTTGTTTGAAGACCGGTCCATTGACAATCAGTGCCTCGTTGCCGGCCAACAGGTGCCCGACGACTTTGGCCTGATCTGGACTTGGTTCGCTGACGAGCGATACGGCTTCCACATTGGGCAAAACCCGCATACGGCGCCCCACAGCTAGATTGGTATCGGCGTTGCGACTAGCTGGCAGATCGCCAGTTTGAGCAATAATTTGTGTTGGCGCGACCTCGGGCGTAGTAGCCGCGACGGCTGCTTGATTTGGCTCGGTGGTTGTGGACGCGGTGGTGGGTGGTTCCTCATCCGACGAGCGAAAAAAGGCCGTAATGGCCCAGATCAAGGCGATCAATACCAGCGCCGCACTGCCTGCCAGAATGTATTGCCAGTATTGTTGCACAAAGGCCAGCGGATCGACCGTTTGCGGGATCGGCTCGCTGCTGGTGCGCACTTGCAGCGTTTCGCGCCATGCATAACTTTGCATCACTTGGAGTTGGATCGGTTCATCGCTATAGTAGCGTTCATTGATCACGATCTGCGCTTGCCGCAGGGCAAATTCATTGCGGTGATCGGCAAGTTCTTCATAGAGATGCAACTCGGCGCGCACCGGCTGCTTGCGCCCATCGATCAGCACAACCAGCCCCGCAATTGGCCATTCCTCGGCATCTACAATGGTGTAGTAATCCGCTTGAACGGGCTGAAGTTGGCTGGAAATACTGCTGCGATAGCTGCGCCCCAGGCTATCAATACCGGCGTCATCGTCTTGGGTCTGGGTCATTGGATTCCTCACTGGCTGGGAATGACAAGGGTTACAATGCCGCCTACGCGTGCGCCGTTGGCATCATAATAGAGCATCCGAATGTTATATTCGGCAGGAATATCGGCACGTATCTGCCCTTTCCACACAATGCTGTCACCAACTTTGCGATAGGGATAATCACCAGTGGGGATGCCCGTAATTTGTCCTCCCCGATCATCCTGGCCAGCATAGCCCAACGTTGTCCCGGCAATCGTGCCACCGGTGTTGACGCTAACCGTAAAGGGAAATTTCATCGTATTGCTGGTAAGCGTAACGTTGCCTTCTACCGGCTGAACGTTGTGGACAACAAAGCGGTGAACGCCGGCGACGCGCACATAGCTATCGCTAATATAATAGATACGCATACGCAAATTGTAATCAACCCCGTTCGCACCTGGCCAGGCACCGTCAAAGTCCAGCGAATCGCCGATGGCACGCACACTGCGCATGCCTGCGATCTGGAATTCGGCACCAGTCGGGCTGACACTGATCAACACAATGTCTGTGCCGGGCAGTCGATCATCAATGGCAATGCTGCGCTCGGTGGGGCCGTTATAGATAATCGCCCCGGGCGGTGTTTGCATCCCCGGCAGATCTTCTATCTGGGGCAAATTCGGAATCGCACTGAGATCCGGCAAGCCCAGTTGGCCCAGTAGATCGGGCAGATCGCGCAGGCTTTCGGGGATGCCCGGCAGTTGCGATAGATCCGGTATGCTGGGCAACTCGGGAATCTGCGGCATTGCTGGCAGGTCTGGCGTGCTACAGGCGCTGAGGAGAAGGACAATGAGTAGCAGGGGAATCGCTAGTTGTTGTTTAAAAGTATTGTAGTTCATTTTGTTCCTTGGCGTAACTATCGTGCAACGCTACTGGAATGGGATAGCTGCCCCTGATGGGCAACACAGAGCCATAAAAATTCCCTTTACACAGCAGTAAGCGTTTTTTGTTAATAAGCGCCCAACTGATGCAGGCGCTCGTCGCTGATCCCAAAATGATGGGCAATTTCATGCAAGACCGTACGGCGTACCTGCGCACGGATCGCTTCTTCGGTCGGCGCACAGACGCGCAAAATGGGGCCACGAAAGATTGTAATTTTATCGGGCGCGATCAACCCATAATGGTGGCTGCGTGCCGTCAAAGGTACCCCTTCATATAAACCGAGCAACAGGCCCCGTTGGTTCCGATCCCCGCGCATACCGACACTCTGTAGCTGTTGGGCAGTCGGCCAATCTTCTACAATGACGGCAACATTGTCAATTTTGTTCCAGAGCGCCTCTGGAATGTCGGCCAAGGCTTGCTCAACCAGCAATTCAAAGTGTTCGGCAGACAGCCAACTTGTTTGCATGATCGATTAAAAACCGCGCCCAAGCTGCCGCAACATATCGGTCAGAAACCAGATCGCAAGCAGCACAACCGTTGCCGAAATATCGATCATGCCAATCGGCGGAATCAAGCGGCGTGCCGGTTCTAAGACTGGGTCGGTAACTTGGTGCAACAATTGGACGGCAGGATGATAGGGATCCACCATGTCGGGCACCCAAGAAAGCAGCAGGCGTGCCAGGATTACAAACGAATAGATAGAAAGTATTGTGGCTAGTAAATTAAAAATCATAGTTTATTCACTCACTTTTCACTGAGACGGCCCAACTCTTGGCTGCGATGATAGGCGGCCAAGACGGCATTGGTTACGGTTGTACGGATGCCACCTTTTTCCAGTTCATAGAGGCCAGCCGCCGTGGTGCCGCCGGCGCTGGTAACGAGATTACGCAATTCGGCTGGGTGTTTGCCGGTCTCTCGTACTAATTCTACACTGCCCGCAATGGTCTGGAGCACGATTTTTTGGGCATCGGGGCGACTGAAACCCATTTGCACACCGGCGTCGATCATCGCCTCAATGATTAAAAAGACAAAGCCAGGACCAGAGCCACCCAGCCCGGTCTGCATGTCGATAAAATCCTCTTTGTCCACCGGAATCTGCTCGCCAAGCGCACCAAGCATCAAGGCCGTCTGTTCCCGTTGGGTCGCGTCCACCGCGGCGGTGGCGATCCAGGCCGTGACGCCCATGTTGACTTGGGCTGGTGTGTTGGGCATGGCACGCACAATGCGCGCGTGCTTAAACGCATCCTGCATGGTCTTGAGTGAGATCCCTGCCATAATGCTGAGGATGAGCGCATTGGCTTTGAGACTGCCTTGCAATGTACTGGCGACCGTGGTTAGCGCCTGCGGTTTGATGCTCATCACCACAATGTCGGCCTGCTGCACAGCCTGGGCGTTGTCGTCGGTGGTTTGGATCTGGTAGCTCTTGGCCATAAATTCGCGCCGTGCGGCGACCGGATCACTGCCAATGATATGATCGGCTGTAATCAATTGGCGCGTCAGCAAGCCTTTGATAATGGCTTCGCCCATGGCCCCGCTACCAATAAAAGCGATGGTGCTGCCGTGTAAAGGTGTCATGCGATTTCCTGATAGGTGATAGGTTGGTAACAGTCGTGCGGTTGCTGCCAGCGCCATTTAGCGCGTGCCAAAAATTGCCGATCCGATGCGTACAAGCGTTGCCCCTTCTTCAATCGCGACCTCGAAATCATTGGTCATGCCCATGGAGAGGTGCGGCCATTGGCTGCCTGGATAGCGTGTGCGTAACTCTGTGCGTAGCTCGCACAGGCGGCGAAAGACCGGTCGCGCGGCTTCTGCGTCATCGACGAGCGGGGCCATGGTCATTAAGCCTTCCAGGCGAATGCCCGGCAACGCCAGCAAGTCGGCGGCGTTTGCTATCAGTTCTGCCGGTTCAAAACCATGTTTGCTCGCCTCGCCACTGACGTTCACCTCTACTAATACTGACAATACGCAATGGGTGGCCTCGGCGTCGCGGCTGAGACGTTGCGCGATCTTATCGCGATCAATTGAATGAATGAGGGCAAAGGGGCCAACCGCCTGTGCCGTCTTGCGGCTTTGGATCGTCCCAATCAAATGCCAGCGAATATCGTGTAGCCCAAGCTCTTGCGCCATTGCCACTTTGGACCATAACTCTTCCAAGCGGTTCTCCCCAAAATCGCGCTGACCGGCCTGGTAGGCAGCCTCGATGGCGGCCATCGGCTTGGTTTTGCTGACAGCGACCAAGGTGACTGTCTGTGGATCGCGACCCGCACGCGCTGCCGCCGCTGCAATGCGGGTGCGTACCTGGGTCAGATTGCTCAAAATATCGGTTGCGGTTGTCTGTTCCGTCATGGTTGCTTGCTCCTGGAGGGATTGTACCAATGAATGGTGCGGCTGGCAAGGTGGAATAGGGGATAAGCAGGAGAATTGCCCGCCACAGGCTCCCGTAGAATAAAGAACCTGTGGCGGGTAGCGCACGTCGGCTATCGCCTCAACACACGCTCCTTGTTTCCTGCGTTTCGACATGGGGCAAATAGAGCCGGTAAGGCCCTGGTAGCTCGCCTGGTTCGGCAGCATTGTTGTTCTGGCTTTGAATTTGTACGGGCAGCGCATCACTCCAGACGCCATGGTAGCGATGATTGGGCCAAGCGCCAGCCGGAGCAGGCGCGTCGGGTTGCTCGGCGCGTGTGCGGATGCGAAACTCATAGACGGTATTCGCACAACCAACCGGGAACAAAGCACTGCCCACTGCTTCCTGGCCCATCAAAAAGTCTGTCCAGGTGTCTGTTACATGCTCGCGTGCTTGAATATCATAGCGCAACTGATAGGTGCCACCCGCAATCGCCGCAATATCTGGACTTTGTAATCCCTCCCATTGCACCAACACATCGGTTCCCGTGACAACAATTGGTACGGTTAGCATACTCAGCGGGGCGCGCACAAGGCTCAGCGCGTCGATAAACGCATGGTTGCCATGCCAGCGAAAAGGACTTTTCACGCGCGCAAAAACTGTGATGATGGGCGCTTGGGCTACCGCACTGACACTGAGTTGCTGCCAGCCTACGCGCTTGCCCTCTTCCCAAAAATTGCGCCGATTCTCGGTCCAGATCACGCTGTCGGCGTTGATATCTGTGCCACCCGTTGGATCGATACCCAACATTTTCGCCATGTAAATGCCTTCGGGGCAATCACTGGGAACTGCGCTGCCACCGCAGAGACTCAAAAACCAACCGCTGAGACTGTAGGCCCCGCCGACGGTCGCCGAGATCGATTGATGAAACGCCACATCAAAGGGTTTGCCCGGCGCAGGCGGCGTTTCCAGATCTTGGGCGCGCATGACAATACTGTCCTCCAGGTTGATCCGTTCGACATGGGCGCTGCCTGTACAGCTTTTGGCAAAAAAGGTGCGCGCGCTGTGGATCACAGGTGCCCCGTCGCTGATCGTTGCCTGCCAATCATTCGGAATAAAAATTTCTTTATTGATACTATTGGTCTGCGTATAGTAACCAATACGGCATTCAAAGTCCGGATTGTTCAGCACAGGCGCAATGGGGGGCAGCGTTCCCAACGTGCCTGTGCCTTGTTGGTGAACACTGGCAACTGGTTCAGCATTGATAACCGTCATCAGGAGCCATAAAAAGCCCAAGCTCACAGTGAACATACGGCTAAAGCGTAGAATGGTCATGCGCGTGAATCTCCATCTTTTGTTAGGTGATGCACAAGAAGCTATCTCTGGAATAAATAAACAGGAGCCGGGCGTTTTTGGGTAAACGGGCGCTTCTCTAGCTTAAGCAGATACAAAGATGCTTATAGAAATAAACGGTAAAGCATTTTATTTTCGCAGAATAGTCGGGAAAGTAAACCTGTCAATTTGCTTGTAATTATTGCTTGCAAGCACGATAAATGGCTGACGACCAGTTGTAAGTCGGCTAAAAATGGAGAAAGTGCGCGGCAGACAGTTACGCCATTTTGCTGATGCGTTGCCGTCGATTGGGGTAGGAAAGCGGTTTTGCTGGGGTTGTGACGATGAAATATGTTAGGTCAACCACGCGACCATACTAAAGAGGCCACAACGACCTTGCTCGGCGCGATGGCTGAAAAAGTCGCTGGTTGTTTGTGCTGTGTCGATGCTGCTGACTTCAATTTGGGCAAGCGGTACACCGGCTGCCGTTAGTTGATCAACATTGGCAGCCCATAGATCGAAATAGGGGTTGCGCTCGGGCCCATTGGGAAACGTGAAAAAACGTTCGGGCGCACCAAACTTGGTTTGCGCCATTGCCCATACTTCGGGGCCCACTTCATAGCTGGCTGGCCCAATGCTGGGACCGATACAGGCCAGGACATCTGCCGGTACCGTGTCATAAGCTGCTTGCATAGACCAGAGCATGGCGGTGACCATGCCATTGACTGTCCCGCGCCAGCCGGAATGACAGATGCCTAACACATGGCGCTGTGCATCGTAGAGCAGAATCGGCACACAGTCGGCAAAGAGCAAAAGCAGGGGCAGGCCGGGCGTATCGGTGATCAGTCCATCTGTCTGGTCGATCCACTGATTGGCATGGCTACGGTCAACCTTGGCAACTCCTGTGCCGTGTACTTGACGACAGCGTACAATATCGGTGGCCTCAATACCCACGGCGGCAGTTAAGCGATCGCGGTTCTGTTCAACCCGTTCGCGCGTATCGCCGCGCGTAATGCTGAGATTGAGCGATTGCCAGGGCTCTGGACTAACCCCGCCATGGCGCGTGCTCACATGGGCGCGTACGGCCCGTTCGGCCAATGTATCAAATGTATAGGTAATCACGCTGTTGTCATGGATGATTCGTTGCATCGAGCTTGCTATCCTTTACACTTGTCTTGACGGTCTTGCGTACCTTGTAGCGCACGGTGGCCACACTACGGTGGGCGCGCGGCTGCTCTATCTCTATTGTGGCATTGAACGGCCGACAATGCAAACTGTGCCATAAAACAGAAGTGCGAGCCCTGGGCCCGCACTTCTGTTTGCTTATCTATCCCAGGCTGGATTGAGTACGCAGCTTGGTCACAACGTGCCGATGCCGCCTATTCTGGGTTGATCGGGAAGTTGAAATTATCGCCAGCGCTGATGGTTAGTTCACCGTTGGTCGATCCCCAAGGTGGTGGGGCGTCGAGTGTATAGGTATAGTCACCAGGATCAAAGCACTGTTCGACTTCGGCGTCTTCCGCCACTTTGAAGGTCGTATTCCAGCCATCACTGGGGCGGGTAAAGGTAATGTTCAACTCGGCCCCAAGCTGATTTTGGAAGGTGTAACAGCCCTGGTTGCTCGTTGGCGCAGCGGGTGATGGGCGTTGGTCGCCGCTGTTGCCGCTGCTGCCACTACCGCCATTATTTTGCGGTGGGGCTGGCGCTTCGACCTCGGGAATGGCCGAACAATCGACATTCAGCGTGACATAGCGTGCGCTGCCCGAAATCCAACCAGCTAGCTCATCGCGTGTCTCGATGTTGAGCCAAGCGCAATCATTGGTTTGTCCAATCACAACCAGTTGATCACCCTCGTTGACATTGCCCACGCGATCATAGCTGGTACCGGGGCCACTGCGGATATTCAACGCGTCGGTCACGACCTCGGCAATGGGCAACGCATCTTCGTCCCCGGCATCGCTGGAGACAACATTAAAGCTCTTGAAAATTTCTTCAAGGGCCATCACATCGCTGTCTGTCGCCAGCAGAATGTTGAGCAGCACCAGATACTCTTCGCTCTCTGGCTGCGCGGCCAACACGACCCACAAGCTTTCCGTGTCGCCACAGCCTTCCCACAGGTCATAATGGCCGATGAAGACATTATCATCATATTCAAAGCGTTCACTGCTGGCACAGTCATCGGTATAATCGAGCGCATCCAAGATCTCGGTACTATCCGTGCCCGCAAAGTCGGTCGAGGCCCCAAAGAAGAGACCGGGCGTAGACCAGGAATCGGCATAGTCTTCCAGATCAATCGCCGCTTTGAGGGAAATGCCAATTGTTTCGCCATCCAAAATCCAATCACCGCTTTCAACATCGGTCCACGCTTCCGGCACACGCACGGCCAGTGTCTCGGTTTCATCGGTGATCAACGTATATGCTTGTTCCTCGGCATTGCCGGTGTCATCGTTGCCGCTCTCTTCGATGGCCGTATTGATATAGAAACTTTGCAGCAGCACATCAAAGGCATCGGCATCGGCATCACTGGTCGCCAAAAATTCAAGAAAGACTGCCTGGCTCAGATCATCCGATTGAGCGACCAAATAGGCAAAGGCATTTTCTTCGCCTTCACAACCAGTGTAGAGATCATAGGCTCCGTTGTAGGTAATGCCATAGATCGTGTGGCTGTGCTCATAGCGGTCGTCATATTCACACTTGTCAGAGAGATCGACCGAATCGAGCAAGTCGTTGATATCTAACTCTTCTTCCAAATCGGTTGCCGACCGCACATACAAGCCTTCCATG
>Ga0105049_10007299_pt1 | contig 12835 bp, 11 predicted proteins | sample MAT06_FD_78087 | JGI IMG/M metagenome (GOLD analysis project Ga0105049, IMG submission 78087) | Freshwater microbial communities from Lake Fryxell liftoff mats and glacier meltwater in Antarctica - MAT-06 | ecosystem: Environmental > Aquatic > Freshwater > Ice > Liftoff microbial mat | place...
AGACATTGATAGGAGAATCCTTGAGGCTTGCCGAACAGATGCTGGGCTAACTCCGTCGCACATTGCCAAGGTTGTCAGTCCATTGCAAACCCGGAGTCGAGAGAGAAAGATGAGGCTGGGAGATCTTGTGCTGGAATATCTGACGAAGCTTGAGTCACAGGGACTTGGGGAAATTTATGGCACGGGCAAATCTACTAGGTTCCGATCGCGCAAATTGGTAGAAGAACAGACACCATCGACGGGGCTGGAAGTGGTTCGCACGTTAGCTTATGCCTGTTGATGGTATGCCGCATTTTGCCGCATTTGGAGATGAAACATACATAAAACCGGACATTTTTGATGGAAGGACTTACGCCCAAAAAAATTCAATCGATCGCCCTTTTGTGCGAGGGAATTAAACAAGCATCCGTTAGTTCGCAGATTGGTGTCACGGTCGAAACGCTGCGGAGATGGGCGAAGAATTCTGACTATAGAGCCGCGCTAGTCCTGGCAAGGAGACAGATCTGGAGCGATAGATTGGGTGAGGCAAGCGCACATTTGATGTCGGCTCTGAGGACGTTGCAGGATATTTATACAGATCCAATGCAGCCTGCAAGCGCTCGCGTTTCTGCCGCAAAAATATTTATTGATCTAACTCGACCTGATGGACTTGGAGCTGCTGAAGAGATAGCAGCCAGCGATGAACAGAGGGTTTTTGTCTACCTGCCCGACAACGGAAGAGGAGATAGGGAATTGAACGAGAAGCCAGAGGAGTGAAGTTCCAACATTCCGCAAAGTCATAAGTTAGCTGATTAAAGAGCCTATCCTGCCTTTTGCAGCTCTGCCAGATACCAGCGGGTCATGCCATCTTCGGTATGGTTGGCGACAATGCGTAATGCTTCCAGGCTTTCGAGGCAGATTACATCGAACTCTCAACAAATAACCTCAGTAGATCGCAAATTGCTCCCAAAAAGGGTAGCGACTGTCTTAGAAGTCAAGAGAGATTGAGAAAATTCTGCTGCCCCTCCTATGCTCACGACAAAATAGCGGACGCGGTTATCCGTTGACATCACTGATGGATTGAACCGGAATCTCGACTGTGAATCGTGGATTCAATATCCTGCGAGAGTTTGATTCAGTTGATCATCCTAACCAGGGACTTGCCAAGTTTTGTTGTCTCGAATCATGGCATTGAGAATGACCAGTAACTTTCGCATACAGGCAACCAACGCCACCTTTTTCAGTTTTCCTTTAGCGAGGAGACGCTCGTAGAAATCTCGAATGACCGGATTATGCCGAGTCGCTACCAAGGTTGCCATATTACACTCTCAACAGTGCTCAATACGGCTCTGTGACTTGCCAAATGCGGGTGATTTGCAACTATCACAAAGGCTTCAAGGGGAAACATGGCATTCAATACAGTCTCTATGTTGTGCATCGAGTCACTGTGGCATTGCACCAACTCCATCACCATTACAAAGACCGCTTCGGCATCGAAACCAGCTATAGAATCAAGAACCAATGCCGCATCGCACCACCCGTAAAAATCCAGTGACTCGACTGTTGTTTGTGGCTCTAGCGTTTATTCGGGTCAATCTTTGGGTTTATTTGTTGTGGTGCTTTGTCAGTCGTACTCAACGAGGGGGACGAGTCGTCTACGCAAGCTCAGACTCAAAACCATGCTGGAGTTTCTGCCTCAGGCTGTTGAGCGCCATTTCCCGGTGATCACGGCTGTCTATTTGCCTGCCCTTGAGTGAATTTGCGATCTACTGAGGATGGTTAATCATTATTCCAAATAGTTTATAGATTTAAATCGCTTGGAATAATGACAAACCATATTCCTTGGTGATACTTGGTCAAATTTAGGGTGGTGTCCTAGATGGGTAAATCAATTGCTAGATTTGCAATCCAAATTCATAACGGTTACTCCCATCGTTGCGTGACACCACTTTCTGAAATGGCATCACGCTAGAAATCTACTTAACTTGCTGCTAAATGAGATTTGAACCAAGCAAGCTGTTGACCAATTCCTAAGTGGGCTAACGGAGTGTTGACGGTGTAACCAGCATCTTGCAATCCTGGCAGCAAATATTCCTTGTATTTTTGCCCTGCAAATATTTGGAAATTAGTGTTGTGATCGTAGTTAATTCGTAAAATTTGCTCTAAGACCTGAGATGCCCATTTGCGGCGATCGCTCGCAGGCATTTTGTTGAGAGTTTGTTCGTAAGGTTGAACGATTGCATTAGGAGACAGCAACCTGTAGTTGGCTGAAAGAATGTACCAGATTGCCCCCTGTTGCTCCACGTATGCCCTTGCTTTTCGGAACCAATCGGATGTGTAGAGTTCCTTTGCGGGACTGGGCTGATCGCGCTTCTGCTTAACACAAGCTACAAGGGCAATACACGATGGGGTTTTCTCCATTACTTGCGATTTACTCCTTCTTCATTCAGTAGAGAATCTGGAAATAGTTGGCTGGCGATCGCAATGAGTTGGTACTCCAGAGAGGTGAGGCGGGTTGCTCCCAATTCCTTCCAAGCTCCAGTGCTACCTGTTCTCCAGGCATGAATCCAAAAATATGTTGGTTGCTTGAGGATTGGTTGAGTGGATGGAACGTTCTCGAACAGACGCTTAGCCCATCTTTTGTATTTAGGGCTGGCTTTTTCAATCGGATGGTCTGGGCAAGTAGCAGCACTGAGGTCACCGATGTGGTAGGCATAATTATCCCCCCACCGACAAAACTTGCCTTTATTGAAGGTGACTTGTGCAATGTTGGCAGATAGATTGGTTCCTTGCTTGCCGTATTTCTCCGATTTACCGATATAGAGGGGAATAACTTGCTGCTCGCTACGCCAAAACATCATATAGATTAGCCCTTCGTACTCATTAGTACCGCATTGAAAGTCTAGAAGAACTTTGTTAACTTCTTTAATGACTAGGGAGTCCATTTGGCTAGAGCGACGGAGTAAGAGTCGCTGGTTTGACCCAAAAGCTGCTGTTTTCACGACCTGTCCAGATGTTTCAAGTAGGGGAACACTGGATTCAAAGATTTGATAGTCGGCGCAGAATTTGTCCCATAGGTTCCCCATACATTTTCTTCTTGAATAGTTTCAACGTTAGAGTGCCCAGACCCAGCTTATCTATGCTTTACTGTTCAGTAAATTGAGCTGTAAAGCATCTGGCGATCGCTCCTACTGTAGTGATGGCAACATCTAAAAGCAAAATCGCTGGTTTGGGTCTTTCTAGAATCTTGAAGCAGTCAAACACCCCTGCACTGTTTCAAATGGCGATCTGCATCACGTCTTTGTCTCAAGATCAAGTTGCGATTGCCAGCTATGCGTTTCAAATTTTTTGCCTCTATGAGCAAATCTTGAGAGTAAAACTGTAATTTTAAAAATCAGTCGTTAGCCTTCAGCATTAAGGGTCTTGCGCGACCGCAACCTTCTCAATCCAGTTCTGTACAACTGCTTGAATGGTGGCGGGCTGTTCATTGTAAGGATAAGTGGTTAGGTGCTCTAACCGCTTTCCGCCATTGAAGCCTTCTTTGAGAGGAATTTGAAGCTTGTTGAAGAGCGCTCGTGCTCTTTCAAGGTCGCCCTTTTGGTCATAGGCCACAATGCTCCAGCCTTTTGGTGAGAGTACACAATCAACTTTAATAACGAAATCATCAGTCAAATAAATATCATGGACTAAAACGTCGTAAAGCTTTGGTTGTTCGCGGTAGTACCATTGCTTAATCTGTCCTGGTTTGCCTTGAAAATTAATCAGTCCTCCCAATTCAGATACTTTTTTACGCATTTCTGCCTTAAATTTGCTCACTTCTTCTAGTAAGGAGGAGATCTCGCTACCTCTTTCGTCAAGCAGATTGATGATGCTCTGATCCATTGCAGATCCCTTCCTTAAGTTCTCGATGGTTTCCATAAAATCAGTGAATGAAATCAGAAATTTGGTGTTGGCTCTGGCGATGTAGTTACCAATGAGCGGGCGCAGTTTAGAGAAAAGAGCTTTATACCGGATGGGAATGAAGCCATGCAGATTTTGATCTCCTTCTGGATAGAGGCTGAGGAGGAACATCACGACCTTCCGATGGGCGCATTGTTGTTGCAGAAAGGATGCGTACTCGTGGAATGGATTATTAGTTGAGTGGTAAATCTTATTCTCGATTGCAATCAAGTGGGTGTCTGATCGAATGAGGATGTCAATTCGATTTCCAGCTTGAGTGATTACTTCCCGTTCAACAGTGACGTTTGACTGTCGTTCATCGTCAGAAACCAAGGATAACAGCGCCTTCAGGCATAGATCTGATAAACCGTGTGGAGCATCGGGTTGAAAGTAGAATGCCAGGATGTTGCTACATGTGTTCTCATAGTGGGGATAGCCTGCAATCTCCATCAATGTTGGGGGTTTAATTGTAGAGGAGAGGCTTTTGAACTCATTCAGCAGTTGGTGAAATTGGTCAACTTGCACAATCTGATCCTAAGGTTGTTGAGAGTATCGTTAGTCCAGCAATTAAGCTCTACTGTGCTGCGACTTTTATTAAGGTTCCCAGCTTAGTGGTGCAGAAAACTTTTTTGAGTCTCACGATGCACAGCCTAGATGGTGAAAATAGCGGCTGAAACCGATTGCCCTCGTTCAATTTCCCAGAAAATCCCAAGATCGGTGTCTTATTGAGAATCCTTTATCCATAAGGGTTTCAGGAGTTTTCTGCACCACTAAGGGTTCCCAGTAAGGTTCCCAGTGCTGCAAACCTTCAATTAAGCGGTGTTGCTGAATGAAACTCCTAGCCTTTCACTGATCGCTTCACAGAACCCTTCAGTAACGCCTCTATAAGTTACTGAATACTGCTACATATCTATCTGTTTCAGTTTTGATCTCGTAACAAGGCTTTCAAACTGAGAGCAGAGTCCCTTTGCCACTAACGAATCAGCTAATAGTACGCCTGCCTCAATATTGCGCTCATGTGCTGCCTCTGTGAAGTTTGCGGACGTTACCAAAATGCGCTCTTCATCCACTACCACACATTTGGCATGTAGACATGCCTTCGTTTTTGTTCCTTTCCCTAACGCTCGTGGGTCATAGAAGACCTCTGGTAAGCGGTTTCCAGCCCAAATATCCCTACGAAAAATATCTGTAAATCGTTTCAGCAAGACTGTTTCTGGTTCGTCACTACCATGAGGACGCTGAACATTTAGAAACATCCGTACTCGTAGCGATGAATTGGTATCCATGCGGTTTGCCAGTCCCTCAAAGAGGGCATACGCTTTCTCGCCCCGGTCGATCGCGAAACTCGAAATCAGTACGCTACGTTTCGCTGTGTTAAAAAGCTCACGGACAACAACCGCTGTGTCACGGCTCAGGGAGCCAGCAATTTCCTGTCCAGTCCATACTAATTCGACGCGATCGCACATCTGTTGGGCAGTGGCTCGTTCTGCTGCCAGCAGATTCAAGGTGTAGGCAATATGGGCAGGGGACGCTCCTATTGCACTCAGGCGATTCAGTTCATCCACGACACCTCGACATAACCCTTTGGGAACGTGGCTCCCAAGGGTAGGCACTGAGTAAGGTGCGTGTAACCTTCCAGTTTCAAGCGCAGCGGCAAGTCCTACTAAAGCAGGTCGGCTGAGCTTGAGTAAAGGGGACATCACAGCCCTCCAACATCGAAAAACTCTGCTCCCAAGCCCTCAACTGTATCCGTCACCAGTGCTCGATCCAAAAATTCATTGCGACGTTCACAGGAAGGTTCTGCAATCAATAGGCAGCCGTGACAGGCAGCGCCATGCAGAAAACGATCTTCCTGTTTATTATTAGGTTGATGTTGAGCGCACACAGGGTCATTTGAGCAAAGCTTACCTATCTCTAAAGCGTTCATCAGGTGATACTCAATTCGTTTCCCAACCTGAACTAAACCGCCTAGTGTCCCCTCAGACCCAGAAGTGCCTGTGTACAGCAGAATGCCGTAACCTGATTCTCCTGTATATATTCGCTCTCGAATTGCACTGGCTGCATAACCACATTCTAGAGAAACAGCGGTAATTAACAAATGTGATAGGGAGTGCAGCATCACGTAGGGTAAACCAGGGAACTTTGCTTTGTCTGGGTCAAGTCCCCGCTGATTGCGCCATTCATCAAAGCCTTTATAGAGACTCTGACCCCGTTTATAAACAGCATCCCGTCTTAGCCAATGTTCGATCGCTTCCTTTTTGAAAGAGATGAAAACGCCTTCCCCCTTGTTCTCGATCGCAGGTACCCAGGTTGGCTCTATATCCAGGGTGGCAAGCTGAACATCCAGAGACAATTCCCCATCAATGTCCGGCATAGCTGCCTCAAACCGGGTGAACCCAATTTGAGCGATTACCTCTCGCAGACGATGAACTAAAACAATACGATCGATTCGAGAGCCCAAGCGCGGGCTAAGTCCATCTAACGAGCGGGTTCGAGCGTAGAAGTTGCCCTCTGGCACATCCTCACCCACTTCATTGGGTTGGGAGAGCAGGGTTTCAATCTCAACCTGTTTGATGCTCTTGGGTTTGTCAAATGAACCGCTTTGGCGACGCTTCACTTCTGCCCAGACTGCTTCGTCGCTGAAGGCTTCGATCGCATTCGCTACCTTTTGTTTTTTGCGGTCGCGTTTAACATCGCCAATCGCTTCAGCAAATTGCAGAAAATCTTCATAGACTAGTTCAACTGCCTTTCGCAGCGTCTCGTCAGAATCTGGCAATGAAATGACGCTTAAGACTTGAGCAAAGTAGGCATTACTGGCAGACCTTACAAGTAGGCGATTAAATTCTGGATTTCCGGTTGTTTGAGACACACAGCGTTCTTTTGCCACAGGACCAAGCCAAGGACGATGCCCATCACAGGCACCTAGAACTCTGCCGTTTGGAACGGTCGCATCAGAAAGGCGACGACGTGCTTTACAAGCTTCGCAGCGAATGAAAATATCTACGAAGTCATTCCCTGAACCTCCTTCATCCAACCAAAGTTGCCCTCGACAATTTTTATTGGGGCTGTCGCTATGAACAAAGCGATACCAGTCAATATCGCTAATATGCCCGTTGACACAGGCTTGAACGAAACGCACTGGAACAACGGGTACCTTCTTTCTTTCTAGAGTGAGATACTTTCCTTTCACTAGGCTGCCCCAGGGTAAGAGGGGGCGGGTGCGATATTGCCGACGATTAGGAGCTTCCCAAAACTCTTCAATCTGTGCCAGAAACCAGACTGGAAAAACAAACGAGGTGATGCCGCTCCGGGATGCTCTTGGGTCTTGTTCATCTACGGGTGGGGCATACATGGCAATTTGGTTTACGTTTAGCAGTTCGCTTACACGTCCTGCCAAACGATCTTCATAAATTCGACGGCGATTGCCCTTCCAGTGGTTCAGTCCCCCAATTAATACAGAGTGGTTGGGTAAATCAACCATCGCTCCAGGTCCAAATGTGGAAATAATTTGGCTTTGTCGAATCTCTCCAGATGGAGGTCGCTTGCTCTTCGCTTTCATTTATTCGTCTTCCTCAATTTCAAAGCCATCAGGATTTCGCACCCATAGATTAACCGTCTGCTCCACATCTCGCAGACTGCGTTGTGCTTTGAACTTACGGGTTTCTAAGGGCTGTCGCTCTAGCTCAGGATCGAGTGGATCAAATAATAGGGGCGGCGCTTGCCCAACCTCCTGCTGATACTGGAGCATGACTTTCTGGCTAGCAATATGCTCCCAAGTATCGAGTAAACCAATGACCCGACCTCTCACCTTTTGGCGCAAAGCATCTGCTTCTGAAGCATCAAGTTCTTTATCGTGCATCTCGGCTCGTTGAGCAATCACATCGGCAACCGCTTCTAGATCCTTACGATGTTGGAGGATATCGATCGCCCGCAGGGGAGCCGTCATGCGGCGATCGCCCAATCGTGCTAGGGCAACAGTGATGGCAGCAATGCCCCGATCAATGGCACGAGGCGAAAAAGGCGTAACGCTTGTAGCTTCGACTGCCCGATAAAAGGTGGTGTGCCATGACTGGAAGCGTTCGTAGTGAGAGCGATCGCGCGGGCGGTGAACATTCAAAAGTGTGATCACTAATCCGGGTCGATTCTCATCTCGACCGACACGGCTGGTGGCTTGGATGTACTCAGCAGCCGTTTTGGGTTGCCCCAAGACCACCATTAAGCCCAGACGAGTAATGTCTAGACCGACCGAAATCATGTTGGTTGCCAGGGTCACATCTACGTGTTCTTTGTCCTGAAAAGGAATGGTCAGGCGACGTTTGGTGTCGGCAACTTCGTTCGTGCTGACACGGGAGGTCAACTCTAGAGGCAAGTCGCTGATTTTGCGATCGGCAAAGGAGCTTTCTGCTTCTCCCACCCGCTTCCGCTGACTGTACTGCGTTAGCCGAGCATTTACCTCATCTTCCACAATCCGGCGGCTACCACCGAGTTCCCGTAGTGAGTTGAAGTAGCCTAGCAGGGTCATGTAAGGCTCAGCAGGGTTACTGAGGTTCTTGTTACCGCCTGTCAGTTCCCAATCTTTTTGGGCAGCACCCAGCAGCACCAAGTAGGTTCTTAGCAGCACAACTTTCAAACTGCGTCCCTGAGCAGAAATTCCCACGTAGGTACGAGCGTGTTTTGTGGTGGCAGGAACCGTTTTTGCAAAGAAGGAATCGCGGCGATCGGGTCCGGGTGGTGGAAAGACGTCCACCGCATCGCGACCAAACAGGGCACGAATCTGTTTTGTAGCCCGTCGAACCGTTGCTGTGGATGCCACAATCTTGGGGCGAACCCGTTTCTGATCTACAAATTGAGTTGAAAGGGCATCAATAGCGGTTTCGTATAGCCCAACCATTGTTCCTAAGGGACCAGAAATCAGGTGTAGTTCGTCCTGAATGATCAGATCTGGTGGTGGAAGCGGTTGACCGAGAGGTTGTCCCCGTCCAGGCTGGCAGGGACCATAAAAGCCGTCTTTGTCATAACGCTCGACTCGTCCAAACAACCCGCCTGTCTCCCCAACCCAAGGCAGGCTGGCGAACTTATCCACTGTGGCGATGATGAAGCAGGGCAATCGACGATAAATCTGATCATCGACCGCTAAGATTGGCAGTGGATGATTACCTGTAAAGGTGCACTGAGGCTGATTGTCAGATCGCTTTTTGCGGTTTATGCAGGCGACCCGGAGTTCATTGGGCTGGTCGGGATCAGGCAGCAGTTGGAAGGAGTTACGGGTGAAGCGAGTGCCACACCAAGGACAGTTTTCTAACGGAATAGGAGACGGCTTCTGTTTATCATCGTTCTGGTAGGCGATCGTCCGTGTCCGGGCACTGTTGTCGTCCTTATCTCCTTTTTTGCCTATCCGGTTAGGGGTTGCTGCTTGTCCTACCCATAACCCAATCTCAAAGGGATGCTTCCCTAATTTTTCAATGTCGTTCTGCCGCTCTAATTCAAGAGCACAGATGAGGGTCGCCGCTCGTCCAAATTGATCTAGGGTGAGTAGACGCAGGGTATAGCGCATTAGCACGCTCAACCCTGCCGAGTGAATGCTGGGGTCACGCAGTCGTCGCAGTACAAGGGTAAAGGCTGCCAGCCCCAGATATGCTTCAGTTTTACCACCGCCAGTGGGGAAGAAGAGGAGATCGACCAGTTCCCGATCGCCCTGCTGTGGGTTAGCAATGCCAACAATGTTCATCAGCAGAAATGCTAACTGGAACGGTCGCCATTGAGGAGCAGGCAAAGACTCTGGTGTTACTCCTTCTTTGTCATGAATGAGCCGTTGGAGAATCGCTGTTGCAACGGCACGATTGGCAATGCGGAATGCCTCAAATACCTGCGGATCGTTCATCGCTTGCAGCCCAGCCGCAATTCGCTGATTGGCGATGACGGCTCGGTTAAGTAGATCATTTGCCGTATCTACGCGATGTTTGGGACTGCTGGGCGCTTTTGCCTGTTGCTCTGTAATCCAGGTTGCGTAAGCATCCACCATTGGATGCAGCCGATCGCGGAGAATGGCGGGTGTTGGGGCAGCAGCGAGACTTTCCATGCTCAACTCAACTTCGGGCAGTGGAGTTGCAATTACTTTTTCAACATCTGCTGTGGGTATCCAGGCAGTCGAAACTTTGTGACAAACGCCACCCGTTTCTACTAGGGCGATCGCCGAAACGTTGTGCCCTACTGCAAACTCATAATCATCCCGATATTGCAGGTCGGCAACGCGCTCATCCCAGTCTTCACCATTGCTACCGCGTAAATCGGGGCGAGGCACAAGGGATTCTTCCGTTTGAATCATTAGCCTAGTTTGAAAGGCATGGGCAGCATCCGGTGTTTTGTTGGGAGCGGGACGACGCTGGTTGACCAGAAAGATTGAGACTGAGCGTGTACCTAATGGAACTAGATCTTCGGAGGAAACTGGACGGACGGAAATGACCAACTTCAGCCCTTTACTGTCTGGAATGTTAATTTCTACGGGGGTTTCGCTGACCTGAATGGCGACAGTAAGTTCTGCGTGGCAAGATTTTCTTTGCCAAGTTCCGACTCTGAGCGTGTTTTTGGATTCTTCTTCTGATGTATCGGCGGTAAATGGAGTGTAGTCTCCCCAAGAGACCATGACCTGCAAAGAGGACGTATGAGCAGCAAGTAGGAGGCTGACACCCATTGAGGAAGGGAAGAAACCTTTGCGAGCCGGGGCTTTATCAGGGATGGTTTCGTCATCGCCTGCCCCAGAACGGCTAATGGCATCCAGATCATCGTTGCCTGTGTCATCCGATCGCATTTCCATGGGTGCATCGTAGGGCACTAGAAAACCAGTGAGATACCACTTGGAAGGGGGCTGCGGAATAATTTCTTCGGCGTGAACTAGATCGTCGGGAGTAGGTCCAACTAAATCTAGTTGCAGGGCATCGATGAGGTGAGTGCGAACCTCGGCGGGAACGGTAGATGACATGGGGAGCCTGTCAGGATGGGGGCATTGATATCAGAATGCCCAGAAATTCCTGGTAATCCCGGATGGATGCTCAGAAGTTTACGAGGGGTTCATGAGGCGATCGCCCAATTTACTGAGCGCTCATGATTATGCCTTTGAATCAGGGTTTGCCTGCTGTTACAACTTAGCTGCCAGGATCTGAGCGACCGTCAGGTTGAGGTCAGGAAAGGTGGGGGATTGAATGGGGGCATTGCCTCGGTATTCAGTGGAGTCATAGAACTGATGCTCTAGGAGGCAGAGGGTGATTTTTCCTTCCAGGGGATCGATGACCCAATATTCGGGGATTTCTAGCAGTCCATACTCAGAGCGTTTGGAGCGGTAGTCGTCGGTTTTTGTAGAGGGGCTAACCACTTCAACCACCAGCATTGGGGGTGGCTCATTTAAGTTGATGACGGCTTCACGATCGCTCATTGCTTCCCATTGGGCAATCGTCAAAACGGTGACATCAGGGATACGAGAGGTATCCCAACTTCGCCCACGGGGAGAGCGGACACCGACAAGGGCAGGCAGCGGCACCCAAGGTTGTTTCGATTGCATTAGGGCATCTTCAAACTGCCGTACCATAAAGCGAATGATTGCCCCATGCTTGCCAGTGCCTAGACTCATGGCTACAAGTTCTCCATCGACCAATTCGTATCGGGTGTCTGTGCTGTCGTTGTAAGCAAGGTATTCCTCGAAGGTCAGCTTTTGGGTGGCGATCGTCATACGATTGGCTCCAGGCAAGAATCAGGCAACTGGTGTGAACGGATTGAGGATGCGGAGTTTGTTTTCAATCAGTTGGTTGTGCTGCATATCTTCGGAATAAAAGATGGTGCAGTCACTTGATAGGGCTGTAGCAATGATTAGACTGTCCCAGTAGGTGTAGCGATAGCGCGAGTTGATTTCTATTGCTTGAAGCACTTTTGGAGTATCAATTTCAAGCACTGTAAAGTCATTAATTAACTCAGTAACGATGACGACAGCATTCGCTTGAGGCGTGAGTTTTTTTCTAGTTAAGACGTTGAACAGTTCACCTAAAACTTGAGTACTGATTTGAACTTCCTCGGATGGATTATCTACTAACGCTTCGATCGTTTGAGCCTTCTCAACTGGATTTCTGGAGTAAGCGTAAACCCAAAGGTTAGTGTCGAGAAATATTCTACCGCTCATAGAGTTCATCTCGATCGAACTTGTAGTCAGGGGGCAACTCAAACGAATGTTTCTTCGCGTGCTCTAGAAACCGCTTTACCTTAGCCCGTCGATCGCCTTCGGCATCTTCTGCTTGAATTTCCTCGTTAGTTTCAATGATCATCACTCTCAGCTTTTTCCCTTCTAAGTCAGGGTTGAGCGCTTCGTTGAGAATGAGCTTACCGTCGCTGTAGGTGGCTTCTAGAATCTGGGTCATGGCTAAATACCTCTCTAGGGAAGTCATTCTAGTATAGGTTACACCTTGAGTCCGGGCAGGGCTGGAGTGTTCGATCGCCCTTCCTTCTTAGCTTTCGGGCTTTTCGCTTTTGCACTTTTGCCGCCTAAGATTTCTTGCTCGTAGCGGGTTTGGTTGAGGGCAAGGAGACGGGCGAGGACTTCATCGTGGGTGGCTTCGTTCCAGCGGTAGCGATAGGGCTTTTTGCGCTGGCGTTTAGAGGATTCTTCTTCTTCCTCTTCCTCGTCTTCGTAATCAAGCCGGAATTCGCATTGGAGTTGAAGGTCGCTCCAACCGTAGGCAGCGAGGACGGCGCTATCCATTTCCTCATGCAGTTGGCGCAATTTGAGAATGTCGGGGTCGAATTCGTTAGGATCATGGAAGCGGTTATAAGTATCGGTGAGTCCTTCGTTATTGCGAACCATTAACTTAGCGCGGAATTCATAGTAGTGTTTGCCAATGGCTTCTAGACTGGAATCAATTTCCCAGTTTTCAGG
>Ga0105049_10007303_pt1 | contig 12831 bp, 6 predicted proteins | sample MAT06_FD_78087 | JGI IMG/M metagenome (GOLD analysis project Ga0105049, IMG submission 78087) | Freshwater microbial communities from Lake Fryxell liftoff mats and glacier meltwater in Antarctica - MAT-06 | ecosystem: Environmental > Aquatic > Freshwater > Ice > Liftoff microbial mat | place...
AGAAATTAAGTCATCCAAATTTTCAGGTAAAGGTCCCAAAAAGAATGTAGCTATTTTCGGAGCAGGCCGGTCTGGAATGTTTGTAAAAAAGGCGGTCGAAGATGATAAGCACAACAATCTAAATGTAGTTGCCTGGCTGGATGATAATCCTTTGGTCGTAGGAAAATCTCTTGAAGGGAAAAGAATTTATCATGCAGAAAAGGATTTTAAAAAGGTAATTTCTCAGTTTCAGATTGATACCATTATCCTTTCTATGCAGCTTATTGATCCAAATCGAAAACAACGTTTTGTTGATTCATGTCTGGAATCCAACATCAAAATGCTTTACACACCCCCCGTAAAAAAATGGCTGAAAGGGGAGTTGAATGTGCAGCAGTTGCGCAAATTTAATATTGAAGATGTGCTGGATCGTGCCCCGATTGTATTGGATAACAAATACCTTGAATTTCAGATTGCAGATAAAGTAGTACTGATAACAGGAGCCGCCGGTTCAATAGGATCTGAGATTGTTCGGCAATTGGTTCAGTTTAATCCTGCAAAATTGGTTCTTGTTGATGTTGCAGAATCGCCATTGGTCGAACTGGGTTTGGAAATTGAGGAGAAATTTGGGTTTGAAAATCTGAGTATTTTTGTGGGAGATGTAAGCAATTCCAGTAGGATGGAACGGGTTTTTGCCGAGTTTTCTCCAGAGATAGTATACCATGCAGCTGCCTATAAACATGTGCCAATTATGGAGCATTCTCCCTATGAAGCCGTTCGGGTCAATATTCTTGGTACCAAAACAATTGCAGACTTATCTGTGAGGCATAGAGCCGAGCGTTTTGTGATGATCAGCACTGATAAAGCGGTCAATCCCACAAACGTAATGGGGTGTTCAAAGAGGGTTGCTGAGATTTATATCCAGTCTTTAAATAATCATCTCAAGGAGAAGGGAGAAATTACGAGGTTCATTACTACCCGATTTGGTAATGTATTGGGCTCCAATGGATCCGTAATTCCGCGTTTTCAAAAACAGATAGAATCCGGTGGACCAATAACCGTAACGGATCCGGACATTACCCGATTTTTCATGACCATTCCAGAAGCCTGTCAATTGGTTCTGGAGGCTGGCGCAATGGGTAAAGGTGGTGAGATCTTTATATTCGACATGGGCAAACCTGTCCGGATTGTAGATTTGGCTGAAAAAATGATAAAGCTTTCAGGCCAGACACCGTATAAAGATGTGGATATTGTTTTTACTGGATTGCGCCCCGGTGAAAAACTGGAGGAAGAGCTGTTGGCAAAAAAGGAGAACATTATTCCAACTCACCATCAGAAAATAATGAAGGCCAAAGTGAGGGAATACAATTTTGTTGAAATTAAGTCGGAAATTGAGAAGTTGATCTCAATGCTTGCTCAACAAAATGATATAGACATCGTTTTGAAAATGAAAATGCTTGTGCCCGAATACCGCAGTAATAATTCGGTATTTGAAGATCTGGATAAGCAAAAAGATGCTTTCCTAGCCGTCAATTCAGATAGTTTGTAATGAAAATCGCTTATTGTGCTACAGTCCAACCTTCTTTTGGTGGACTTAAAACATTTAACGTTGGTCTCGTTCATGCTTTGTATTCACATTGCGAAGCCAATAACATTTCATTTATTCTGATTACCCATGCATCTCATTTGGGCTCTTTTGATATGCCGGAAAATGTCAAGCGTTCATTTACCGGAAACCATTTCTTGTTTGAGACCTTATCTTTGCCTGGAATTTTAAAGTCCGAAAAAGTGGATTGGGCAATTTTTCCTCATAACAGAACACCCTTATTTTCTTTGGGTGCTAGGAAGAGTGCAGTCATTATTCATGATCTTCTTTTCTGGCGATACCCTTCCCAATTTTCTTTTCTAAAATGGGCATCCCGCTATTTCTTTATGAGCGTTGCCTTGAAAAAAGTCGATTCTGTGTTTTCGGTTTCCGAATTTACGAAGCATGAACTGGAAGCTTTTGGCTATCGATCTCATGTGGATGTGTGTTTAGAAGGAGTCGAATCGAATTCCAAAGAACCCGACGAGCTATATTCTGGCAGGAATTTCCCAAACGATTTGCCCTACTTTTTGTTTGTCGGAGCCCATTCTTTTCAAAAAAATCTACCCGCATTGATCGAAGCGTTCACTTTGGTGAGGCAATCAGGTTATGGTTGCAGACTTATTTTGGCAGGTGGGAAAGGAACCGATGGAGATAAAGTTGCGACCTATTGCAACGCCTCACCGTTTTCAGGCGATATTATCCGGCCAGGCTTTGTCACTGATTCTGAGAAAGATTGGTTAATGAGGCACTCAGTTGCGTTTGTTTTCCCTTCGATTTATGAAGGATTTGGCATTCCAATCCTGGAGGCTTTTCAAAAAGGCACCCCTGTGATCTGTTCTGATTGTGCTTCCTTGCAGGAAGTAGCTGGAGAAAACGCAGTAGTTGTAAAATCTGATCCGGGTTCCATTGCTGAAGGCATGCTGGAAGTGGCAAAGAATAATCAACTAAGAACATCATTAATTGAGGGCGGAAAGAAAAGACTGGCTCAATTTACCTGGAAGGCTGTTTCTGCCTTAATAATGAAGAAATTTGTGTAAAAGGGTACTTTGCCTGATGCACAGGGATATGTAGACTTTTCCGCCCTGATGTAGATCAAGATTTTATTTTTTTTTGAAAAAATTGAATCTTTTTTGCCTCTGAAATTTTTTTTAGAGCCATATTTGTACGTTGATCTTACAAAGGGAAAAAGATCAATAATTGTGATTTTGGGTTTATTGAAATTTCAGGAGGCTCTCTATGAGGGCCTTCTGATTTTTTTACCCTTTCAACTTTTCAAATCGGGTATCGCAAATTCTCTACGATACAATCTAATCCAACTTCTTCGGGCGTTTTATTCACTGGTCATTCAATCCATGCGTTCTGAATTATCGTGAGTTCAATATGAAATTGCTTTACATTTAGTTTACAGTCAGTTCTTAGAGAATCAATCCCAGGATTTTAAGTTCCGCCCTGACTTGAGCAAAGGTCAAAAAAAAACTGTAACCCGGATGAGATACAGTCTTTGTGCCGAAGATGGGAGTCGAACCCACACAGCCGTAAAGCCACACGCCTCTGAAACGTGCGTGTCTACCAATTTCACCACTTCGGCTTTGTTGTTGTGAGCGGGAGACGAGGCTCGAACCCGCGACCTACAGCTTGGAAGGCTGTCGCTCTACCAACTGAGCTACTCCCGCGAATGATGAAAAGTGAGGTTCCGAGCGGATTCGAACCGCTGTAGAAGGTTTTGCAGACCTCTGCCTAGCCACTCGGCCACGGAACCTTTTCGTTTAAAACGGGCTGCAAAAGTAGGAAACCCGTTCCCAAATCAAAACTTTTATAAAAGATTCCTCTGTTAATTTCATTTTTGCGCCATAATAATTATGTCGAATCCTATTAAAACTCTGATAACCAGCTTTGGTATGTCCGGTCGGGTGTTTCATGGACCCTTGATCAATTCCCATTCCCGTTTCCAACTTGCGGGTGTTGTCCAACGAACAGGGCATTCTGCCAATGATGTTTATCCCGATGTCCAGGTTTATTCTTCTCTGGAAGAAGGTTTGAATACGCTGAAACCCGAATTGGTGATCGTCAATACTCCTCCTTTTCTTCATGAGCAGGAAGCACTGCAGGCTTTGGCGGCAGGTTGCCATGTGGTAATTGAGAAACCTTTCGCAACCAGTGTTGAAAGTGCAGATAAGATATTAAATACAGCATTGAAAGCTGGTTTGATCGTAACTGCTTTTCAGAACCGGCGGTGGGATTCTGACTTTATCACTTTAAGGTACGCTCTTGCTTTTGCGGATCTTGGTAAAATATCGGCTTTTGAATCTCATTTTGATCGGTTCAGACCGGAGGTTGATCTCAGTTCCTGGAAAGAGCAGGCACATCCCGGTGCAGGCCTGGTATGGAATTTAGGCCCCCATCTGGCGGATCAGGCTGTTCTTTTATTTGGAATGCCCGATTGGGTTAAAGCGACTGTCCGAAAGCAAAGGGAAAATGCCCAGGTGGACGATTATTTCAATATTCAGTTGGGATATCCTTCATTTATAGCAGAATTGAAGGCCAGTTATCTGGTTCCCAATAACAAACTGAAATATGTGGTGCACGCATCAAATAGCAGTTATATTAAAATGGGAATTGATATTCAGGAAAATCAGTTGCAAAAAGGTTATACACCTCTGGATCACGGTTATGGTATTGAACCCCAATCTCAAACTTCAAAGATTTATTCACCCGACATGAAGGAAGCTAATTATAATCCGGTTAGTGGAAATTACCATACTTTTTACGATTTGCTGGCCGAAGCCATTCAGTCGGGTAAACCTGCTCCGGTCAAGCCTCAGGAAATCAGGGATGTGATTGAAATTCTGGAAGCGGTTTATAAAAGTTCGAAGGAAGACCGGACGCTATTCTTTAGGAATTCAACTGGAAAAGCGTAATTCCTGCCCCGCCCCGGTCTGCATGTTCATCCCTCACTTGTTCAACCTGCTTGTATTTTCGTAAAAGATTCCGGATTTGAGTTCGTAAAATTCCGTCTCCTTTTCCATGGAGAATTCGTAATTCTTTCTGGCCTAGTAACATTGCTTCGTCCAGCCAATTGTCCACCAGACTCATTGCTTCATCTGCTCTTAGCCCTCGAATGTCGATCTGAGTGGTGAATTTAAGCATTTTCTGATTCAGGTCCAGTGTTTGCTTTTGGGTTCTTCTTGCTGGTTTCTGTTCGGTAGAGCCAGAGCCGGAAACTTTCTCAAGTCGGGTGATTTTTAAATTGGTTTTGAGATCGCCAATCTGAATTTCAGCATCCTTGCCTTTCATTCCCAGATAAATGCCAATGCTTTCTGTTCCTTTTATGCGGACATAATCCCCTTTTTCAATTGCACCGACAACGACTTCAATTATTTTCTCTGGCTCAATGGTCTTTTTTTGATCTTCTTCCAGCGGTTGAATAAGTTCCGGTTCCAGGGCTGGTTTAAGGGTTTCCAGGTTCAGCCGGGCTTCTCTTGTGGTGGTTTTCTCCGCCTGATTTTCCTTAATTGTGCGTATCGTTTCTTCTATTCTACGGTTTGCATCTTCCAGCAATTTTGATGCTTTCAATTTGGCATCATTTAGAATTTTTTTTCGCTGATTATCTAAATCCTTGTGTTTCTTTTCATTTTCGACAAGCAGGATTTTTGTCTTTCGGTCCCGGTTGCCCAGCTCCTGATTCTTCGATTCCCACTTTTGTTTTTCATCTTCCAGATCTGAAATCAGCTTATCTACATTTATTTTTTTTACCCCGATTTTATTCTTAGCCTGGTTGATAACCGCTCTGGGTAATCCGATTTTCTCTGCAATTTCCAAGGCATATGAACTTCCCGGGATTCCGATTTCGAGTTGAAACAAAGGCTCCATTTTATCACCATCAAATTTCATGGCAGCATTCTCAATCAATGGATGGCGGTTGGCGAAATTTTTGAGATTGGTATAATGAGTGTTCACAAGTCCGAACACTTTTTTATGGCACAATGATTCGAGAATGGCTTCTGCTATCGGACCGCCCAGTGCAGGATCTGTACCCGTTCCAAATTCGTCGAGAAGAATGAGTGTTTTCTGATTGGCCTCATCCAGCATTCTTTTCATATTTGCCAGGTGAGAACTGTAGGTACTGAGATCGTTCTCTATCGATTGCTGATCGCCGATATCCACCATGAGTTTGTCGAAAAATCCCATTTTGGAACCTTCGCCCAGCGAAACAGGAACACCCGATTGCCACATATACTGCAGCAATCCAACAGTTTTGAGGCAAATCGATTTTCCTCCAGCATTGGGTCCCGAAATAACCAAAACCCGTTTCTCACTTGTCAACCAGATCGTGAGTGGAACTACCGGTTTATGGCTGCGAACATGGGAGAGATATAAAAGTGGGTGCCTGGCCTCGAATAACTTAAAATCAGGGTCGGCATGGTGACCGGGCAGGTTTGCTTTGATTTTGATTCCAAAACGAGCTTTTGCCCGAACCAGGTCTAATGTCCCCAGAAATTGATTGGCCTGAGAAATTTCATTGCGGTAAGGCCGTATGGATTGAGTTAATTCATTAAGGATTCGGTGGATTTCCCTGTTTTCCGCAAATTGAATTTCCTTGATTTCATTATTCGACTCCAGCGCTTCTTCCGGTTCGATGTAAACCGTTTGCCCTGTAGCCGATTCATCATGGACAAACCCCTTTATTTTCCGTTTGTATTCAGCCAGGATCGGTATGACCATTCGTCCGTTTCGAATCGTTATTCCTGCATCATCGGCGATAAAACCCTGTGCAATGGCTGATTTTAAAGCATTTTCAAGTCTTCTCCTCAATTTGCTTTGTTCATCTATCTTCTTTTTTCTCAATCGGTTAAGTTCCGAGGATGCAGAGTCTCTTAATGTGCCATCTTCATCAAATACGGTTTCGATCCGGTAAAATACCTCGGTCGGTATTTCAACTTTAGCACATAACTCAAATAGCCTTGGAAACTGATTTTTAGTTTTATGAAGTGTCTTTATTGTTTTCTCAATGGTTTTTAAGCCCCGACTGAGGTTAGACCATTGGTCTGCCATCAACACAAAACCTTCAATGGCCAATTGCTCTGCATAAGGACTTAAATCGAAAAAGTTGTTTTCCGGCAAAGGTATTCCTTCCTGAATGAGCTTGCGGCATTCATCAGCCTGCTCCTGATGCCTTATTACTGGTTCATATTGCCTGAGCATATGAAGAGTTTCTGCCAGTTTTTTACCTACTTCTCCATGACATTCCGTGGCAATGAGTGTTTTGATCTGGTCAAAACCGAGACGTTGTTCCAGAATGAGTGTGCGGTCGTTGTTCAATTGATGTTAATTTCAGAGTGCAAAAATGCAAAAGCAATTGCAGGCTAGCCAATCACTTCCTTATTTATCCGAAAATATCCGCTTGTGGAGTGATCTTTTCTTTTGTTTTCTTTGCAGCCACGCACATGGCACAATCAAAACCAAAATGGTATGTCGTTCTAAAAGGCAGAACTCCCGGTATCTATTCCCTTTGGGAGGATGCAAAGGCACAAATTTTTGAATTTACAGGTGCTGTTTATAAAAGTTTTGAAGACAAGAAAACAGCAGAAGAGGCCTGGGCTAAAAAGCGATTTCCAGCAAATCAGAATTTTATTTCACCCGGCAATTCCACATCTAAAAAAAAAGGAAAGCCTCAATATCCTGCCGGCCCTTTTATTATTGTCGATGCATCCAGCCTTGGCGTTCCTGGACCTACGGAATACCAGGGTTTTATTATGCCGGAAAAACGGAAACTGTTTGGCGTCAAAGTTGGATTGGCAACCAACAACATCGGCGAGTTTCTTGGAATCGTTCATGCATTGGCTTATCTATATAAGCATGAATCCAATTTACCGGTGTATTCCGATTCAATAACGGCCCTGAGTTGGGTGCAGAAAAAGAAAGTAAAGTCAGAATTGGTCAGGAATGCCCAAACCGAAGAGGCCTGGAAATTGGTGGATCGTGCATTGGAGTGGCTTCATTCCCATCAGTTTACAAACAGGATTTGGAAATGGGAAACCCAACATTGGGGTGAAAATCCCGCAGATTATGGTCGAAAATAGTGGATCCAGATCAAATTAAGCATGGGTAATTCCTGGTTTCAGTTTAAACAATTCCGGATAGGGCAGGGCAGGGCTTCTATGAAAGTGTGCACTGACAGTTGCATTTTCGGGGCGTATGTGGCTATGCAGGAATCAGATAGATCAACCTGTTCGACCATTCTTGACGTCGGCACTGGCACCGGTTTACTTTCTTTGATGCTTGTTCAAAAATGTATAGATGCCCGAGTTGATGCCATTGAAACTGAAGAAGGGGCGTTTTTGGATTGCAAAGACAATTTTGATTCATCTCCCTGGGCAAACCAACTTACAGTGCAAAATATCGGCTATGAACAATTTCAGAATCCGGAAGGATACGACCTGGTGATTTGCAATCCGCCATTTTTTCTGGATCACCTCAAAAGTCCGGAATTTGGGAGAAATGCAAGTATGCATAACACTACTCAGAATTGGAAACACTGGCTTCAAAAACTGGTTCATTTCTGTAAGCCGGAGGGTAAAATCTGGTTGCTTCTGGATGTGAATACCTGGAACAAAACGAAGGAATTTCTTCCTTTGGTTGGGTTATGGGAGGCTCATAATCTTCAATTGATTCAAACAAAGGGGAGAATTTGGCGGAATATCGTTTGTCTGACAAAGCAGCCTTCGTGTGTCAATGAAACTTTAATTGTGGATATGTATTCCGGAGGCAGGCTCTTAAATTCTGAAATAAGTTACTGGTTAGTAGATTATTACCTTTAGATTGGTGATCAGAAGTTTTCCATTTTCTTCCTTGAAGATTTCATGAAAACACCTCTTTTGGATATTTCTGTTTTCAGTTTCTGACGCATGTATCTTTTTAGCTTTTTTCTGGCCAAATCCGATCAGGCACTTCTCTACCTTCGCTAAAGGTTTAAACGATTTGTACCAAAGCCTTTTCTTTCCTTATGATTAATTTAAGACGTTGGTCTGCAATGGCATCCCTATTTGCCATTACGACCGGAGCAACCTTCTCACAGGTATCTGCCACTCTCGACCGTGCTGAAAAGTTATTTGAGCAGGAAGATTATTACAATTCTCTCCCCTTGTTTGAAGAACTCATTTACAAAGGTCAGGACAACACAAATTCCCATTTGAAAGCGGGAATGTGTAATTTGTTTCTATCCAAGCCGGAAAAAGGCTTAGAGCACATTAAATTGGCGATTACGCCACAGAATGAAGTCAATCCCAATTACCAGTTCTGGTTGGGACGAGCCTACCACCTTAATATGAAAATTGATTCTGCGCTTCGATGTTACCGGAAGTATCTTGTCGTATCCGGCACGCAGGATGAATTCAGAAAAGGGGTTGAAGATCTTATTGCACAAATTCACCGCACCGAAATTCACTTTCTCGCTGGCGACAAATCACCATTTGATATTACCAATCTGGGTGAAAACATAAATAGTCCATTTACTGAGCATTCGCCCATCGTTTCGCATGATGGTAAAATAATGGTCTTTACTTCAAGAAGACCCTTGTTTGCAAATGAGGTTCCGGAGGCCGATGGCCAGTATTCCTCAAAACTGTACTATTCTCTACTTCAATCTGAAGGCAAGTGGAGTAAAGCGATTCCATTACACCCAAGGTCCAGCCAAAGAGCACAGTTTGCTTCTGTACAATGGGTAGACAATTCAGATAAACTTATCTTATACAGCAGCGACCATGGTGGAACTTTATGGGAAGTGGAACGTGATGGAAATGAATTCAAAGATCCGGTTCAAATGAAAACCGAAGTTCCAGCTAAATATTTCAGGCCTGATGGCAATTTCAATAAGGGTAAAGACCGGATTATTTTTGCGAACAATACCCTTTTTGACGGAACGTATGACCTATTTATGGTTGAGCGTCGTACAGAAGCTAAATGGGCAAAACCCTGGAAAATATCGAAATTGTTGAATACATCGGACGATGAGATATCACCCATCTGGCTGGAAGATGGCAAAACCGTAGTTTTCTCATCAAAAGGTTTGAAAGGATTAGGCGGATATGATTTGTTCAAATCGGTATACGATGTTGAAACCAAGACTTTTTCTGAGCCGGAAAATCTGGGATATCCGATCAACACTCCGGGCAACGACACCCATTATTTTGAGTTGGAGAAAGGCAAAAAGATGTTCGTCTCATCCGCCAGAGCAAGTGGATTTGGCAGTACAGACATTTACATGATTGTCCCAAACGACCATTCGGCTTCGAGTAAAGAGTGGTGATTAAGACTTTACACAAACATTAACTCAACAAGGCCTGGAAATTTCCGGGCCTTGTTGAGTTAATGTTCAAGTAGGAGCCTGGCCATATTGTGGCAAAAGCTTGTTTAAAATTTGGTAATCATGGTTATAAATCGCCAATCCATGTTGCATAAGCTATTTATACATCTGGTATCTCAAGACCTATAAAGAACAATAAAGCCTGTACTTTTTTTCTAAAGCAACCCGATTCAAAAAAACATGATAGCTTGCCCCGCTTGAAAAAAGGTCGGGAATTAGTGTCGGATCGAACTAAATCATTCATTATACTATTGGTTTTCAATCGTTTTTTCAGATTTGGTGCATCACAGAATGCAATTGTTGTTCTGATTTTCTGCTGTCTATTGGCAACCCCACTTTTTGCACAGGAACCATTCTATCATCAGATCACAAAAAAGGATGGGCTTCCGAGCAATTGTGTTTATGAGGTAAAGCAGGATAAAGCCGGTTTTATTTGGGTAGCCACAGACAATGGAGTAGCAAGATTTGATGGTGGCCGTTTCGAACATTTTACTGAAAGGGATGGTCTCACGGATAATGATGTTTTTCTTGTTCGGCCCGATAGCAAGGGACGTGTTTGGATGTTATCGGCCAATGGTCAGTGCTGCTTTTGGCAAAACGGGAAAATCTACAATTCCTACAATACATCATTTTTAAAAAACCTGAAATCTGAGTCGTGGTTCAATTCCTTTGGAGAAGATAAGCAGGGAAATCTTTGGTTTGGGACGTATCTTAATGGAGTTTTCAAACTTGATAAAAGCGATAGGATTGAAAAATTTGGCCTCACTAAGCAAGATGGCCTTGCGGGTTTTTCCACGATTCGTTCCGATGTGTCCATCGACAAAGATGGCGATGCATGGATTATTGATTTAAATGGCGCAATAAATTTATCTAAAGATCCGAATAAGCAAATCATAAGTATCTCAAGGCCAAATGGAAATCCCGCCCGTGATTTATATCTGGAAAACATTCGCTCACTGTCGGTTTATGTAGGTCAGGTTCGAATATACTCAAGATCTGGATTTGAAGTTGTTAAGGGTATCAATCCTCCTAATCACTGTATATTTTCTACGAAGACAGAAAACGGTGATATTTGGTTTTCTGATTTACACGATCTGCACCGTTTTAAAGGTGGCAAACTTTCTACCGAAGCCCATGAAATACTTATTCATGATAAAAAGGTTTCAAATGTCTTTATGGATAAGGAAAAGAACATTTGGGTGTGTACATTGGATGAGGGGCTTTGGATTATCAACCAACCCGATGTAAGACACTACAGATCGATTTTTAAAGATCAACAAGCCATTCATTCGGTTTATGCAGATAAGGATAGCGCCATTTGGGTGGGTGCTGATAACGGGAGTCTTGCACGAATCAGAGAAAAAGAATTCACCTCATTTCCATTGGTTTCTAATTCTATAAAGTCGGGGAGAAGCAGGGTTCGAAGCATTGTTCCGATTGAAAATGGTCAGTTTGTACTTGCGTATGAACAGAGTTTGATATTCATGGATTCGTCCGGCATTCGTTCTTATGCACCCTTCGGGGTAAAATGCTTTTTAAACTTTAAAGACCGGTATTGGATCGGAACTTCAACCGGGTGCATTTCAATACCAAGAAAGAAATATCTCAATATGTCGGAAAAATTTCGATTAAATAGGACAGAGATCACCCAAAAGTTATTGGTCAAGTTAGTGGGTTTCCGGAGTTTGGTAGGCAAGAGATTTAATGACATGGAGGGCGATTCGCTTGGAAATGTCTGGTTTGCAACCAACAAGGGCCTGTTTAGGTTTAACTTTCAAAAAAATGAATGTGAACCCTATTCTCACCACATTTCCTGGTTTCAAAAACAAATTCATGCTGTAAAATCTTTGGATACCCATATACTTCTTCTGGGAATCAGTGGCACTGGTTTATGGATCGTAAGAGATGGAAAACTTGCCAGCCTGAACAAATCGACCGAATTGAGGGATGCCGTGATCAAGCGGATCGTAATCATTTCGAAAGACCAATTTTGGCTGTGTACAAACAAAGGAGTGTTTTTGATCACTTTAAAATCGGATCGGGTAACATTTGTTGTCAAACACTTTACTTCTAAAGATGGCCTGCTTTCAGAAGAGGTAAATGATATTACAAAAAGAGGGAATGATTGGCTGATTGCATCCGACAAAGGCCTAATCGTTTTTCCTTCGCGATTGCTTAACCGAAAAAATGAATCAATTCCGACCATATTGCCCTCTATTTTTTTAATCAATCATGCAAAACCAAATCCGAATACGACCTATATAGAAAATAACACAAACGTATATTTCAACTTTAGTTGCCTCTCATTCAAACATTTTGGCAGCTTACTTTTCAGGTATAGATTGAATAGTACCGACCAATGGAAACAAACTTCAGCGTTCGAACAGAGCATTGATAATTTGGCCAGAGGGAGCTATGCGATTGAAGTTCAGGCCAGATCGCCAGGAAGCGTTTGGAGTAAATCCATTAATTTTCCAACGTTTGAGATACATCCACCTTTCTGGCAACGCGGTTGGTTTGTGCTTTTAATGTTTGTATTCTCCCTTGGCATCGTTGCCTTTATTTTTCTTCGGATAACGAAGAACCGGATCGAAAAGGCAAGTTTAGACCATCAACTTATGGATGCCAACCTAAAAGCACTTAGAGCTCAGATTAAACCGCACTTTGTTTTTAATGCTCTAAACTCGGTTCAATTCTTTTTCCTTGGAAACAGGAAAGAAGAAGGCCTGGAATTTTTAAGCCGACTCAGTATGCTGATGCGGAAAATATTGGCAGGTTCCGACAAACACTTTCATTCTATAAAAGAAGAAATAGATTTAGTTAATGAATATTTGAATATTGAAAAGGACCGGATCGGTGAGCAATTTCATTTTTTGATTAAGGTGGATCCAGACATTGATGA
>Ga0105049_10007304_pt1 | contig 12831 bp, 11 predicted proteins | sample MAT06_FD_78087 | JGI IMG/M metagenome (GOLD analysis project Ga0105049, IMG submission 78087) | Freshwater microbial communities from Lake Fryxell liftoff mats and glacier meltwater in Antarctica - MAT-06 | ecosystem: Environmental > Aquatic > Freshwater > Ice > Liftoff microbial mat | place...
CGAACTGGCCACGATACTTCGTGCCCGCGATAACCGCCGCCATGTCGAGTGACAACACGCGATTGTCCCGCAGGTTCTCGGGGCACTCACCGTTCGCAATGAGCTGGGCCAGCCCTTCGACGATCGCCGTCTTGCCGACACCAGGTTCGCCGATCAACACCGGGTTGTTCTTCTTCCGACGCGAGAGCACTTCCATCACGCGCTCGATCTCCTTCGCGCGGCCGATGGTCGGATCAAGCTGCCCTTCCGCAGCTAACTGGGTCAGATCGCGGCAGAAGTGATCGAGTGCCGGCGTCTTGGACTTCTTGTCGCCCTTGGGCGACGCGGCTGATGGCGGCCCGCCGGTGCCCGCTTTTTCCGGCGGCGGCGACTGCCCTGGCTGCGGCATGTCGGTCCCGAGCAAGCGCAACGTCTCGGCGCGCGCCGCGTCGAGATTCACGCCGGCGTCGGTCAACACCTGTGCTGCGATCCCCTTCTCTTCGCGAAGGAGTCCGAGCAACAGGTGTTCGGTGCCGACATAACTGTGATTGAGGTCGCGCGCTTCAGCCATGGCCAATTCCAGGACTTTCTTCGCGCGCGACGTGTACGGCAGATCGGGGCCGGTGGCCTGAGCCGCCTTCCCCTTCTTGACCGTCTCCTCGATTTTCTGCGTCACGTCGTCGAGATCGACGTTGAGATTCTGCAATACGGCCGCCGCAACCCCTTCACCCTCGCGGATCAGCCCGAGCAAGATATGCTCGGTACCCACGTACTCATGGTGAAGGCGTGCTGCCTCCTCGCGCGCCATCGCAAGAACCTTCCGAACCCGCTCGGTGAAGTTGTAGCCGTTCATCGTCCCCTCAGGTTCCTATGGAAGCGGATCATTCGACTCTCCCCCTTCGCTCACCAGCGATTCACGCACGTAGCGCGCGCGAGCTAGGTTCGCCTCACCTTCCGTCAGCGCGCGCCCCTCAAGGTGGGCCAGATGCGCTGACTGTGCAAATATCAGGAGCTTGTTGAGAGTGTATACACTGAGACCGGTGATCAGTTTCAGGCCAACCGCCAGCCGCACTCCACTGAGGTAATTCATCGCTTCATCGAACGTCAGGCTACGGGCGTACCGCAGCGTACCGTACGACCGCCACAACTTATCCTCAATAATATATCCGGCGTCCCGAACGAGTACACGCCGAGCCTCTTCTTCCCGTTCGATCACGTGCCGCACCACCCGGACCAGCAGGTCCTGCAGCTCGTCTTCGGACCGTCCCAGCGTCGTTTGGTTCGACAGCTGAAAGAAATTTCCGACGACCTCACTGCCCTCACCGTACAAGCCTCGGTACGTGAGCCCCATTTGTTGAAGACCGGCGAGCACTTTGCCGATTTCCTTGGTGAGCACCAGCCCGGGCAAATGAATCAGCACCGAGGCCCGCAGTCCAGTTCCTGTATTCGTCGGGCACGCCGTCAGAAAACCGAACTCGCGATGGAAGGCATACGGCACCTGCGCCCCCAACTCCTGATCGAGGCGCTGCACATCCTCGAACGCCTGCGGCACCGCAAACCCCGACCGCAGCGCCTGCAAGCGAAGGTGATCCTCTTCGTTCACCAGCAGGCCAACCGACTGACCGAGGAACACGGCCGCGCCGGTACGCAAAGGATGCTGCTGATCGAGCCCTGCCAGCTCCTTACTGACCAGATGGCGCTCGTGCAGCAGCTGACGATCCTGCGTCGGCATGTCATCGAGCCGGAGCAGCATACTCCCACTCAACGAGGGCACACCACCAAGAGCATCGCGAACCTGCGCGAGCATGCGGAGACGTTCACCATCGCGCGCGCGTCCCGAGAACGCATACCCCGTCACGTTGCGCGCCAGACGCATCCGTGTGGAGATCACGACATCCGCGTTCGGCCCCGACGCATCGAGCCAGCGCACACCGCCGTCAGGCAATAACGACAGATCAAGATTGGGACGCGTGCTCACTCAAGTACCCGGATGCGGTCGCGCAACTCAGCGGCCAATTCAAACTGCTCTGACGCAATCGCACGATTCAAACGATCATGCAGATCGTGTAGCGTGTCCGGCTTGTCGAGAAGGTGCGCCGCCGGTGTCTCGTACCGCGTGCCAACATGCTTTGAACTGCCGTGCAGACGGCGCAACAGCTCGCGCAGACTCCGCTCCATCGCATCGTAGCAGTGCGGACATCCCAGACGGCCGGTCGCACGAAAATCCCGCGACGTCGAGCCGCAGAACGTACAGGACGGCGCATCTTCTGCCGTGCTCGAGGCCTGCTGCTGCACGGCCTGCAGAATGTCGCCAAGCGGATGCTGGGGCGCAGCCAGCGTCGTTTCCACGCCCTTCGCGGCCGCGCACTTCTCGCACAAATGGAGCTGTGTGACAGCGTTCTCCACAATCCGAGTCAGGTGCACGACCGCATCGCGCTCCTTGCAATTGTCGCAGAGCATCAGCTCCCGCCCCCGATCCGCTGTCCGTCTGTAACCGCCAACCTACCCCCTTCCAACAATAGCGCCCGATCGGCACGCGCCGCGAGGGACTGGTTATGTGTGACGACGACCAACCCGAGCGTCAGATCGCGCGCCAGTTCCGCGAACAGGTCGTGCAAATGCTCGGCGTTGTGTAAATCCAAATTCCCGCTTGGTTCGTCTGCCAATAAGAGAGCGGGCTCAGCCGCCAAGGCCCGCGCGACAGCCGCACGCTGCTGCTCGCCACCGGACATCTCGTTTGGGCGATGACTCCGACGCGCCGACAACCCCACGCGATCGAGCAACATCACCGCACGCGCATGGGCCACCTCATCCTCCACCCCCGCAATTCGCAACGGCATCATCACGTTCTCCAACGCCGAGAATTCACGCAGAAGGTGATGAAATTGAAACACAAACCCGACGGTACGGTTCCTGAGGGCGGCCAACGCATCGTCAGCGAGCCCCTGAACGACTTGCCCCCCAAGACGAATGCGCCCCGATGTCGGACGTTCCAGCGCGCCCAGCAAGTGAAGCAGGGTGCTCTTCCCTGAACCACTCGCACCGACAATCGCCACCATCTCCCCACGGCGCACCGTCAGCGAAACTCCGTCCACGACACGGATCGCACCACCATCAACGGCCGCGAACTCCTTGACAAGCTCCTCGGCTTCAACAACAGGCGGCAAGGCGAGCTCTGTCAACGGACGCATCAACAAGTCAGTCATCGGCTAATCATGACGGATGGCGTCGACCGGATACATCTTGGCCGCCTGCGCGGCCGGGTAAAGCGTCGCCAGCGTGGCGATCGCCATGCTGGCCACCACGATCGCGAGCACGTCGAACGGCTCGCTGATCACCGGCAGGTGATCAATGAAATAGACCGACGGGTCGAGAGCGATGAGGCGGTATCGCTCGAGCAAAGTGGACACGACCATGCCGAGGATCAGACCACCACCGGTACCAACCGCGCCAACAAGAATTCCCTGCATGAGAAAGATCCGCCGGATTGACTTCGCCGGCATTCCCATGGCGCGGAGGATGCCGATCTCGCGCGTCTTGTCGGCGACGATCATCGTCAAGGTCCCGACGATGTTGAACGCCGCGACGACCACGATCAGCCCCAGAATCACACCCATCCCAAGCTTCTCGAGCTGCAACGCCGAAAAGAGCGACCGATTCTGTTCCTGCCAGTCCTGCGCGCGCACCGGCGCATCGAGCGAAGCACGCAGCGACTCGGCAATCGCTGGTGCCTGCCACCGATCGATCGTCTGCGCTTCAATACCCGTGACGTCTTCACCAAGTCCGGCGAAGTGTTGCGCGGTTTTGAGGTCGAGATACAGGTAGTTGTTGTCGTATTCGTACATCTGCGTTTCAAACACACCTGAGACGACCATGCTATCGGCCCGCGGGATGATCGCGCCGGTTGAAGCGTTCATTTCCATCGTTCCGAATCCGAGCAACACAACGGTGTCGCCGGGAAACGCATCCAGTTTGGCCGCAAGGATTTTGCCGAGCACAGCCCCCGGCAGCTTCACGCTGTCCCGCACGAACCGGAAATCGCCGAGTATCGCGTGACTACGAATACTTGTCACGTTCGCCCCGGGCGTGCCTTCCGGCTCGATGCCGACGACCGCCGCCCCGGTCGTGAAACCCGCGAGATTGCTGATGACACCCTGAGTTTGCACAAAGGGCGCAGCGGCGGTGATCCCTTTCGACGCCCGCACCTTGTCGCGCACCGACCGCCAGTTTGAGAGTCGGAGCCCGGCACCGTACGGCAACACCTGAATATCGGCGCTCCCGACGAGAATCTTCTCTCGCAAGTCGTGCTGAAGACCGTTCATCACACCCATGATGACGATGAGCGCACTGACACCCACCAGCACACCACCAATGGCGATAACGCTGATCAGCGACAAGAGACGCGACCCGCGCCGACTGCGCAGGTATCGCCAAGCAATGGAGAACTCGAGACGTGTCACCGGGGGTTATTCAGGACGCATCGTCGGGAACAGAATCACGTCGCGGATATTCGCCGTGTCCGTCAGGTACATAAACAGACGATCCATGCCGATGCCGACACCGCCGGTCGGCGGCATGCCATACTCCATCGCGCGCAGATAGTCCTCGTCCACGCCCGATGCCTCTTCGTCGCCGGCATCGCGCAGGCGTGCCTGTGCTTCGAATCGTTGACGTTGATCGATCGGATCGTTGAGCTCGGAGAAGGCGTTCGCCAACTCCTTCCCCCGCGCGAACAGTTCGAAACGTTCGGTGAGCCCGGCGGGACCACCACGTTTCGGCTTGGCCAGCGGCGACAGTTCAATTGGATAGTCCACCACAAACGTCGGCGTATCAATCTTCGACTCCACGAGCTCCTGGAACATCTCGTCGAGCAGCTTCGGACGACTCAACGTCGACACCTTTGCCACGCCGATGCGCTCCGCGACCGTGCGCAGCGCAGCGTCGTCAAGCGTCATCACGTCAGCACCCGCGGCCGTCGACAACGACGGCGCCCACTCGATGCGAGGAAACGGCGTCACCAGCGTCGGGACTTTCTCACCAACGATGGGCACCGACCGCACGGCTTCCGCAGCGGCGACAAGCAGCGTCTCCACGCGATCCATCATGACCGTGTAGTCCGCGAACGCCTCGTAGAACTCGAGCATCGTGAACTCCGGATTGTGCGTCCGGTCAATCCCTTCGTTGCGGAAGTCATGCCCGATTTCGTACACGCGCTCAAAGCCACCGACAATCAGCCGCTTGAGATACAACTCGTCCGCGATTCGCAGATAGAGCGGCATGTCGAGCGTGTTATGATGGGTGATGAACGGCCGGGCTGATGCACCACCGTACAGCGGCTGGAGTACGGGCGTCTCGACTTCCAGGTACCCGAGATTGTCGAGATGTTGCCGAACGGTGCGCGTCACCAGCGAACGCGCACGGAAGAGTGCGCGCACTTCCGGATGAACCGCGAGATCCGCATAGCGCTGCCGAGCCCGGAGTTCCGTATCCGCAAAACCAGAATAGCGCACAGTCTTTCCATCAACGATCGCTTCCTTTCCATAGGGCAGCGGACGCAGCGACTTCGACAACAGCGTGCTCTCCACCACCCGCACGGTCGGCTCACCGGTGCGCGTACGCATGGTTGTACCGCGGACGCCAACCCAGTCGCCGAGATCGTACTCGCTGAGTAGCGCCCAGGCCTCTTCGCCAATCTCGTCGCGACGGAAGTACAACTGGATACGGCCATCCATGTCGGCCAGATGCGCGAACGCGGTCTTTCCCTGGCTGCGCCACGACGTGAGGCGACCGGCAACCGACACCGTCGGCCCTTCATCCGCATCGCCGACTGCGGCGATCGCTTCAATCGTCGAGTGGGTGCGGTCATACGAATACGCAAATGGCTCCACGCCGTTGGCGCGCAACCGGTCGAGCTTCTCGCGGCGCGCGACCATCAGGAAATTCAGATCGTCGCTCATCACGTATTTCCCTCGACCGCGGCCGAACTTTCCATCTTCAAGTACGCCTGGATAAATGGATCGAGCGCGCCGTCCATCACCTTCTGCACGTCAGGGATCTTGAGCTCGGTGCGGTGGTCGTTGACCATCGTGTACGGTTGGAAGACATAGCTGCGAATCTGACTGCCGAATGACACATCCTGCTTGTTCGCGTCGAACGCGGCCTTCACGGCGGCTTGTTTGTCCGCTTCCAGTTGATAAAGGCGATTCTTGAGCTGCTTCATCGCCGTCGCTTTGTTCTTGAACTGCGAGCGTTCAGCCTGTGAGGCCGTCACGATTCCCGAGGGCATGTGCGTGATGCGGACGGCCGACGACGTCTTGTTGACGTGCTGGCCACCGGCCCCCGATGCGCGATACACATCGATGCGCAGATCTTCTTCGCGAATCTCAATGTTGATCTCTTCGTTCACGACGGGATACACGAAGACCGACGCAAAACTCGTATGGCGACGCGCCTGCGAGTCGAACGGCGAGATGCGCACCAGCCGGTGGACACCAGACTCGGGGCGCAAGAATCCGTACGCAAACTGTCCCTTGATCTCGAGAACCGCGCCCTTGATCCCGGCTTCTTCGCCCTCGCTCAGGTCAAGGATCTCGATCTCGAACCCCTTCCGCTCAGCCCACCGCGTGTACATACGGTAGATCATCTGCGCCCAGTCCTGCGCTTCGGTCCCGCCGGCCCCCGCGGAGATCTCCAGCTGCGCATCGCGGTAATCATCACGACCACGCAACAGGGTCTTGAGCTCGAACGCGTCCAGTTCCTCAGCGATGCGCTCAACTTCCGCATCGACTTCGGCCGCCATCGCATCATCGGGTTCGAGACCGAGCATCTCATCGAGTTCACGCGCGGACCTCGTGCGCGCTTCCAGTGCGTCGAAAGGCTCCACCCAGCCCTTGAGCACCTTCACCTGCTGAACGATGCCGCGTGCATGCTCCTGGTCGTTCCAGAAGGCGCCTTCCGACATCTCGTTCTCGAAGGAGCTCAGGGTCGAGCGCTTGGCTTCGACGTCAAAGATACCTCCGCATGTCCACGAGCCGTTCTTCTGCCCGCGTCAATACCTTCAGGCGTTCGCCGTCCTGCATACCTGTTCTCCATGAACGACATGAGCCGCCTTCCGCGCGGGAATGCGGCTCGTCGAGCTACTCACCGGGATCTTGATTCGCAGCGATCAGGGTGACCGCGCAGAGACGGGTAAGTTAGCCAGCGAACAGAGATGCTTCCAGACGGAAGCGCGGGAGTTCTTCAGAACAACTTGCGCCCGCCACCAAGGATCTCGTTCAGCGCCTCCTGAAAGTGCGGCGAGCTCTCGGCGAGTTCACGCCCCACCTGCTCGACATACTCCTCGTAACTCTTCTTGATCTCTTCGCGGAAGAGCTGACGTAACGTCCCGTCGCGAATTCCGACGTCGCGCTTCTGCGGGTAGTACGCGACCAAGTCAGACACCAGCGCGCGGGCCAATCGGCGCGCCCGTTGCCCAGGATCGGCGTTCAGGAACGGATTGATCGAACGTTTGCCGGTGCCGGGTGTCGCTCCGGCAGGTGTCGCGGCGGTCGGGCGGGCCCCAGTCGCAACGGACGGCTCGCCGGGGCGCACGCCAAATGGGGGACCGAGCGGCGCGATGCCACCCGGTGCCGGAGGCGTCATCACCGTGGCGGCAATGGGAGCAGCCGCCACCGCGGCTGGAGCAAACGCAGGCACGCCACCGGACGTCATGACGGAACCCGATGTCGATCCTGCCGGTGTCGGATTGGCTGGAGCAAACGGCCGCGCAGCCGCATTTGCTGTAGCCGGCGCCCTGACCGCGGGTCCACGGGCCGGTCCCGAAGTCGTCGCGAATGAAGGCATGATCGCGCGCGCGGACGAAGGAGTGACCGTAATCGGCAGCGTCCCGCCCGCGATCGCAATCACACCGCCGCATACAGAGCAGCGAGCGCGAACACCGGTCGCCGGCACCTTTGCCGGATCAACCCGAAAAACCGAGCGGCAGTCAGGGCATGTCACTGTCATTGTCCAATCCCGCCGGTCCGCTGAATCAGCGTATCGAAAAGCGTTTCTCCCACGGCCGTGGACAACGGGACAGCGTCTTCCCGCCGCCGGTCAACCGTCCAAAGGGAACCCGAGAGCGTCTTCGCGTAGCTCTTCATCTCCGTTGCCAATTCGCTCACCTCGGCCGCGCGCACAAAGCGTCGGCGCTGATTCGTGACCACACCAATTGACAGCGTCATGAGCGGCACGCGATGCAACTGTCCGCGACGGTCCTTGCCAAGAAAGTATCCCACGCGCTGATCCTCCTCGGAATATTGGAGCGGACTCAATTCATCGAAAACACGAATGACCTCATCACACACGCGCGGCATCGCGGCGACGGGCACCGCATACAGGAAATCGTCGCCACCAATATGCCCGACAAACCCTTCTTCGCCACAAAGTCCCTTGATCACGTCGTGGAGAATTCGCGCGAGCAGTCGTATGACACGATCGCCGTTGTGAAAACCGTACCGATCGTTGAACTCCTTGAAGTGATCAAGGTCCGCGTAGCAGGCGGCAAACTTCTCGCCGGAAGCCACACGACGTGTCAACTCCGACTCGATTTCGCGTGTTCCGGGAAGTCGTGTCGAGGGATGCACATCCACATCGCGGTCACTGCGGCGCAGGAAGGCGGCGAGCCGGGCCGTCGCTTTGAGCGTATCGACATCGTCCCGCAGCACCTCGTCGGCGCCGGACGCGAACGCGTCCGCAAAACGCGAAGCCGGAACGATTACAAGCACTGGGATGATCGCCGTAAACGAATCTCTCTTGAGACGACGGCAGGTCGCGAGAGCGTCAAGCTGCCACGCCTCATCACCGCGTACGTCGATAACGATGGCCCGCGGACGAGCCCGCAGGGCCGTCGCGACCACGCTCGAACAGGCCGCCGTAGCGGTGGGAAGCAGTCGAGAGTCAGCGCACCAGGCATCCAGCCACGACGGTGCCTCCTGACCATTGGTCAGGATCAATGCCGTCTGCTCAGATGCAAGCCCCTCTTCCATTTCGGATGCGGTTGCTGGACGTAGGGAGTGACTCGCGCGCGAAACCCGCTGCGGCACGCCTTGCGATGAAATAATCCCTTTCCTGAAGACGATCTACCGGCGCCACTCGCCACGATGTGCCGTGCGTCACACCGAGGCGCGGAATCCAGACTCAGCGCGTAACCAGTCGGACACGTGCTCTCAACAGACGTTTACCCTCCGCCGGGTCCCCAATGGGCATCACATCGGTGCTGATGCCGTCAACCCTGACACCGGCAATACCCGCGCCGCCAAAGCGCCGGATCCGCACGCTGATGTACGCATCGACGAGACTGGCCAGATGGTTGGCGCCAACAACGCCAGCGAGGTTCACCGATCGCAGGTAGCTTCGGTTGGCTGATCGGATCGTCTGCTTGTAGACGTCCCATTGGAGCTGTGCATCACGCCAGCTCCACCTGTACTCGTCGGTGACCGCTTCTCGGCTGTACTTGGCCAGTGCGCGAGCATACTCGGGGCTACTCGTGCCCGGATTCACACTCGGATTGACCCAAAAAGTCTCACGTGCCAAAAGCCAACGGGAGCCGTTATAGGTCGACGGGTCGGTCTCCGGATCGATCGCGCCACCGGGAATCCGGTCGAACACGCCGCTCTCGAGTCTCTCTTCCATTGACTCGTAGTACGCCCAAGCCCCGACCGGTCGAGCGGAACTGAAGGGCTTCCGCGCAACGTCCAAAGCGAGCGAGCGATACCGCTCGCGCTCGCGATCTCCGTCCCGTTGCGCCGCGATGGACTGAAGTACGAAGAACCCTTCCGCGACCAAGTACGCGACCCCGCGCTGTTGGCCGAGCGCGAACTGGCCCGCTCCCGGGAGAACTCCGGATGCAACGGGCGCCCACCATGGCGCGCGCCGCAATGCCTTGGGGGCAACCTGCAGATCTACCTCGACAGGGTCGACCTGTTTCCACGTATCCGCGGTCCGGGATGCCAGTCCCTCAGCGTGGAAGAGCTGAGCATCAGCGCGGGATGGCGTGCCAAGTAGGCCTAGCGCGAGCACGACAGCGGCGACGCCACGGCCGTGCGTGCGGGTGTCCTGCCAAGGGAGACGAAGTAATTCCCGAAGCATCAAAACCGCGCGTGGAGCGAGATGTACGTTGGCGGCGCACCGAGTTGCCCCAATGCATCAAACCGGCGCGAGACGTCAAAACCAAACTTGCCACGTTCAAAACCGATGCCCAGCGATGGGCCGCCCGCATCACCTGCCTGGACTTTGTAACCACCGCGTAGAAAGAGCTGCTCCCTATAGCCCAGCACAAGGCCCGCTCCGCCGGATCGCCCGCCCAGCGCGGGCGAACTCAAAACGTCGGCACTGAGGTCGAGTGTGGCACCGCTCTCCGTCAACGACTTGATGGGCAGGCGCACCTTAGCCCCAATCTGAATCACACGCGGTAGCGGGTCCGCCTGATCCTTATCCTTGGCTTGGAGTGCAGGACCCATGTTCCTGATTGCAACTCCCAGTGTCACCGGCACACTGGTCGGCACACGATACTGTGCGCCGATGTCCAGCGCCTGCGTGCTGCCGGTGACTCCGGGGCTGTTGCCACACAGCCCGCTGCACTGGTTGAACCGCAACAGCACAAGCTTGTACGAAAGTCCGGCACTGAATCGTGAGCCCACCGGCGTCGCGTACGAAAGTGCAAGCATATGGTTCTTGTTGGTGATCGTTCCAGTGCTCACTTCACCACTGTTGGGTGGCGTTGCGGGCTGATCACCGTAGTTGACGAGGTAGTACGCACCGGCGAGTGTGCCGAGGATCCGAGACGGCACCGCGTAGGCGATCATGTCATTGGTTGCGAAAACAGTCTGCGAATGATGGATTGCCAGTTCGCGTTTCACGATGCGTGCGAGCGATGACGCATTCCACCAGATGCCCTCGGTGCCAAGACTTGTATCGGCAACAACCGCGTCGCCTTGGGCCACCCCTCGCGCGCCAAAAGGTGCCAGCAGAAACAGCCCGCCGTTGCTTTGCGCAGCGACGGGTTTCACAGCCGCCAATAGCGCGGTCAGCGCCAATGCAACGCATCTGCGAATCAGGCTCACCACTGGCTCACGTCGTGTGGCGTAGCGAAGCGACGTTGGACGCCGCTAGAGAGCGCCAGCGAAACGCGCCTACACAGCACATGGTGTCAATCACGCGCGCTCATTCGGGTCGCCGTAACCAAGACGCAAGACCGCGTTTCGATTGCGTCGCCAATTCGGCAACACCTTGACCCAGAGATCGAGGTAGACGGGCTGCCCGACAAAGCGTTCGATCTTCTCGCGAGCGACTTTCCCGAGCTTTTTGATCTGCTGGCCATTTGCTCCGATTACGATGCGCTTCTGGCTGTCACGTTCGACATGCAGGACGGCACGAATGTACAGTGGAGATGAGCCTTCGCGAAACTCCTCAATTTCACATGCGAGCGCGTGAGGCAACTCGTCGCCGAGTTGTTCGAGCGCAGTCTCGCGCACGAACTCGGCGCAGAAGAAGCGGACAGGTTGAGTCGAAATCTCATCATCAGGATAGAGATACGGGCTCACCGGGAGCCTTTGAGTGACCGCTGTCACCAGTGCGTCGACATTGGCGCCGGTCGCCGCGGAGAGAAGGACCGCGTCGGGATAGAGCGCCCGAAGCACATTCTGGCGATCGTCATCGAGGAGATCGGCCTTATTGAGCGCGAGTACAATTGGCGCCTTTGGAGTGTTTGCCAACGCAGCGGCTTCGACGAAGCTGACGATACGCTGGTTCGTCGCGTCGACGACATGCACCAGCACGTCCGCATCGCGAACGGCGGCCAGTGCGGCATTGCGCATCGCGCTGTGCAGCGTATCGCGTGGCTCGAGTAGCCCTGGCGTGTCGAGGATGATCATCTGTACATCATTCTCGCTGCGGATACCGACAACTCGATGGCGTGTCGACTGCGCTTTGCTCGACGTGATGGCAAGCTTCTCGCCCACGAGCTTGTTGAGCAGGGTGGACTTTCCGGCATTCGGAAAGCCGGCTACGGTGACGATTCCAGCCCTAGTCATGTGAGTTCGAAAGCGTGGGAGCGTATTGAGGGGACGAAGGCGGATGGGCGGAAGGTACGGATACGACGAAGCCCCCGCCACGGGAGTGACGGGGGCTTCGTGAAAGGTGCCGGCAACGGCCTACTCTCCCGCGATCTCTCGACCGGAGTACCATCGGCGCTGCTTGGCTTAACGACCGTGTTCGGGATGGGAACGGGTGTGGCCCAAGCGCTCTAGTTGCCAGCGATTTTCGAAGGAAATCGCTTGGATGTGGCGACCGGTGGTCGTCCCATCGCTCAGGACACCGCGCCGCTGACGCGTCGCGGTGTCTCCTGTCGATTTCCGTTGTAGAACGACTGCAGGGTCCGTGAACGCAGTCTGACAAACGGAGGGGAGTGATCATGGGGAGTCGACGCGCCGGTTAGGGCGCGGGACTCATGACGTACGCATGCTTTGCGGTGATTCTTGATGCCCCTGGAAAAACCAGGGGGGAGTCAAGCCGCACGGGCGATTAGGACGGCTGCGCTCGGAACATCTCGCGATGCTTCCACGTGCCGCCTATCGACGGAGTAGTCTCCTCCGGCCCTTTAGGGGACTCAAGGTCCCTGGGAGAATTCATCTTGGGGGGCGCTTCCCACTTAGATGCTTTCAGCGGTTATCGCCACCGATCATCGCTACCCGGCGTTGCAGCTGGCGCCACAGCCGGGACACGAGCGGATCGTCCGACTCGGTCCTCTCGTACTAAAGTCCGCTCCCCTCAATTCTCCAACGCCCACGACGGATACAGACCAAACTGTCTCAC
>Ga0105049_10007306_pt1 | contig 12830 bp, 9 predicted proteins | sample MAT06_FD_78087 | JGI IMG/M metagenome (GOLD analysis project Ga0105049, IMG submission 78087) | Freshwater microbial communities from Lake Fryxell liftoff mats and glacier meltwater in Antarctica - MAT-06 | ecosystem: Environmental > Aquatic > Freshwater > Ice > Liftoff microbial mat | place...
AGGTCGCCGAGGACGGCAATGGGGACGCCGAGCGAGGCGGCGGTTTGGCGGACCAGGCGGAGGCGGGCGGCGTGCTCATCGACGGTGCCGTGGGAGAAGTTGAAGCGGAATATGCTGACGCCAGCGATGATCAGGCGGCGGATCATGGCGGGGTCGCTGCTTGAGGGCCCGAGCGTCGCAACAATGCTCGCCAGGGTTGGTCGGGCGAGCCGGGGGGTCGGGGGGGTCGGGGGAAGCGGGGGAGTCGGGGTGGTCGGCTCGTGATCGTCGGACTGTTTCGTGGTCGTCATCGGTGATAGAGCGTAACCAAAGAAACTCAAACATGCCAAGCAGCAGCGCGAATTCCGGCCGGTACGTTCCTGAGAAGCATCTCATCGGGATGGTGCATGTGGGCGCGCTGCCGAGCAGTCCGCTGTGCCGGAGGACGATCGGTGAGATTGTGAAGCAAGCGGCGGCGGAAGCGGTGCTGCTGGCCAAGCACGGGTTTGATGCCGTGATGATCGAGAACATGCACGATGCGCCGTACGTGCACGGGCGGCAGAGGCCGGTGGTGACGGCGGCGATGACGGCCTGCGGGCTGGCGGTGCAGGAGGCTCTTGAGCCGATGCGGCGGGCCGGTGTGGGCGGGGGAAAAGGAGGGAAGAAAGGACGCGCGATTCCGCTGGGGGTGCAGGTGCTCTCGGGCGGCAATCACGAGGCTCTGTCGGTGGCGCTGGCGTGCGGCGCGGCGTTCATACGGTGCGAGAACTTTGTGTTTGCGCACGTGGGCGATGAAGGACTGATGGCGCAGGCGGAGGCAGGGGAGTTGCTGCGCTACCGGCGCGAGATCGGGGCTGAGGCGATTGCGGTGTTTACGGATTTGAAGAAAAAGCACGCATCGCACGCCATTACAGGGGATGTCTCGATTGGCGAGACGGCGGAGGCGGCGGCGTTTTTTGGGAGTGACGGATTCATTGTCACAGGGACAGCGACCGGCAAGCCGGTGGAAGCGTCGGATTTGCACGCCGTGCGAGCCGCGGCGGATGGGCTTAATTGCCCACGGCCGGTGCTGGTGGGGTCGGGCGTGACGGCGGGGACGGTGGGAACGCTTCTGGAAAAAGCGGACGGATTGATTGTGGGTTCGAGCATTAAACGCGAGGGGCGGTGGTTCAATCCGCCAGATGCGCGGCGAGTTGAACGCTTGGCGAGTGCGGCAAAATCGTTCAAATCGTCAAAAAATAGGGAATGAATCGGTGCGCAAATCATCCACAAGTATGCATTGACCCGTGAATATGGGGTATCGTATTGGTGTCCCACGGCATGCTTTGGGCGCGTCGCAAAGATCATTGGTTTTTGAACCGGTGATGAGGCGTTTGGAAGCATTCCACCGGCGAATCATGGAGCATCACCAATGATCGCAATTGATGACAATGGGAATGTGGATTTCAAGGTGTACCTGCCGCATGCGGCGAAGGTTGACATCATGGGCGACTTCACCGACTGGGGGCGCGATCGCGTCACGATGAAGCGGGAGTTTCCGGGGTGGTGGACGGCGCGAACGAAGGTGAAGCCCGGCGCGCACTCGTTCTGCTATGTGATTGATGACTCGATCCACCTGGCTGATTACTGCGCGCACGGCGTGAAGATGGATGGGAGCGGCCGCTGGGTGAGCGAGCTGACAGTGAAGACGGACCGGGCGTAATCAGCCGAAGGCCTGGCGCGGTCAACCTATTGCGGATACTTGATGACTCCGTGCACCTGGCCGAACGGGGCAAGACGCTTTGCGCCGTTGAGGAACGTGAGATCGATGAGCACGGTGATGCCGACGATGTTGGCGTCGAGCGATTTGACGAGTTTACAGCAAGCCTCCATGGTTCCGCCGGTGGCGAGGAGATCGTCAACGAGCAGCACGCGCTGGCCGGGGTCGATGGCGTCGAGATGAATCTCGACGCGGTCGCTGCCGTATTCGAGGTCGTAGGACGTGCTGGCGGTTTTGGCGGGGAGCTTGCCGGGCTTGCGGATGGGGACGAAGCCGGCGGAGAGGGACTGCGCGACGGCGGTGCCGAAGATGAAGCCGCGGGACTCGGTGCCGATGACGAGGTCTACATGCTGGCCGCGGTAGGGGTTGGCCATGAGCTCGACGGCGAGGGCGAGGGCGCGAGGGTCGCGAAGGAGAGGCGTGAAGTCCTTGAAGCCGATGCCGGGCTTAGGGAAGTCTTTGATCTCGCGGATGAGGGCACGCAGTTGCTGCGTTGGTTCCATAGGCGGGGAGGGTACGGTGGGTGAGAGGCGGAGCTTGGGGGCGACGAGCGGGAACGCAATCGGCGGGCCCGGAGTCGGCAGAGGCCGGCTGCGATGGGTACGCTTGCGCAATGAGTGATTCAGCGAACAAGAAGACATCGGCCAGGCTTGAGATCGTGGAGCCGATCGGGGATCGGGTGCTTATTCGCAAAGATGCGGACAAGAAGCAGACCAAGCAGGGGATTCATCTCCCCGACAAGATGGAGATTCCGACATTGACTGGGCGGGTGGTGGCGATTTCGACGAAGATTGACCGTGACGAGAACTACCCGATCAAGCAGTATGACCGGGTGCTTTTCAACCCCAAGCACGCGATTCCGGTGGAGTTTGAAGGCGATGCGCGGCTGTTTGTGATCCCGATCGATGACGTGGTGGCGGTGTTTCGCGCTGAGGCGTGAGCGGGGGAGGGGGGAAGAAGCCCGGCGCGAGAAGCATGCCGGCGGGTGAATCAAGATTTGAGGTATGCGACGGCGCGATCATGGAGCAGATCTACAAGCTGCGGGTCCATGAACTCATAGTCGTCTTTGATGTTGAGGCAGACGATGCGTTTGTCTTTGAGCCAGGGCTGGAAGCGGGCTCAGGGCTGGGCGGGCTTAGCGCGGGCCAGCTGCGCGTAGGCGTTGTGGCTGTGGATGCTCTCGAAGTTTTCGGAGTTGATCGAGTACCACGTGACGCGCGGATCGCGGTCGAGGGCGAGGGCGAGGTCGCGGACGATGTCTTCGACAAACTTGGGGTTGTCGTAGGCCTTCTCGGTGACGAATTTTTCGTCTGGTCGCTTGAGGACGGCGAAGACTTCCATGGAGGCGGACTTCTCGAGAATCTCGATGAGGTCCTCGATCCAGAGGAGGCCGGTCATGCGAACTTTGGACTCGATCTGGCAGCGCTGGTTGTGAGCGCCGTAGGCGCTGATTTCCTTGGAGCAGGGGCAGAGGCTGGTGGCGGGGGCGGAGACGCCCATGACGAAGTCATCGCCGGTGGCCGTGCTCGAGCACTCGAAGGTGACCTTGTAGTCCATCATTCCGGGCATTTTGGTGACGGGCGCGAGCTTGCGGACGAAGTAGGTGAAGCTGGCCTCAAAGTGGGCTTCGGCAGCGCCGAGGCGCTGGCGGATTTCGCGGGTGATGGTGGGGATATCAGCGGGCGTGAAGGCCTGGTCATGGTGGTTGAGGACCTCCATGAACCGGCTCATGTGGGTGCCCTTTTGGTAGTGGGGGAGCCCGACATACATGTTGATGGTGGCGACCGTGCCCTGCTCGCCACCGTCGCGCTGCTTGATGCGCATCGGGTAAACGACGTTCTTGACGCCAACCTTGTCAATAGCAACCTGGCGTGAGTCGGAGGAAGATTGCACGTCGGGCATGACCACGACGGGCTGACCTGCGCCAGCCGTTTTTGTACCGCTTGATGGTCCAGCCGTTGTCATTGCCGAGATCCCTTGAAACGACCCTCGCACGCTTTTAGATGCTTCACGAACGCATCGCGTTACTCACATGCCCTCAGCGTCATCAACCTCTACGTTTTTGGATGGGGTGACGGCCTTGATATCCTCAGCGATTCGCTTGCCGGACGGTGATGTGGCATTGAGACGTTCGGCAAGGGCTTTGTACGAGAACGGGTTATTGGCCCGCAGGTCGAGGCGGTCCATGGCGGTGCTCTGCTCGATGCGAGCGGCGATGCGACGGAAGTCTTCTTCAGTGACGGGGGAGTAGGTGATGATCTTGGCGAACACGACGCCGCGCTTAGAGGGGATGGGCGTGGCGACGATGAGATTGCCGCTGGGAACGCCCGAAAGCGCGACGGTGGGGTCGAGCTTGGCGGCGGCGTCCATCACGGCATCGACGAGTTCCTTGTTGATGGGATCATCGGGGTTGAGAGGGAGCGGGCGACCGATCGTGAGGCCGCGGCGGAAGTCGGGCTTGGCGTTGATGGGGGCTTGACGGAGGCGCTCGGCGACTTCGTCGAGGCCCTGTTCGCTGGCGACGAGGGTGTAGGTGCCGATCTGGCTGGTGAGTTTCTCGTAGGCCTGTGCCTTCTTCACGTCGGCGACGACGGCGTCCTGCACTTCAGAGAGCGAAGCGGGGGCGGCTTCGCGACGTGACTGCGTGACGGTGACGAAGTAGCGGTTGCCTTGAACGTCTTCGAGGGAGTCGCTCAGGGGAACGCCGCTTTGGAGCGCGGTGGCGATCTCGGAGGTGGCCTTGGGGTCGCGGAGTTCTTTGACCTGCTCAACGAGTTGGGTGAGCATGACAGGCGTGGAGTTGCCACGCTTGAAGCCGGCCCGACCGACGCCGTCGAGTTTGACGAGATCGGCGAGGGCGGTCCAGTCCTTGGCGGAGCCCGGGACTGGCGCGGGGAGCGGTAGGCGGGGGGCTGTGGGGTCGGGCGAGCCCGAGGGGAGCGTCACGTCGGCGGTAATTTTCTCGATGACCTGGGCAGTGGTGGGGCGGCGCGAGTCCCAGTCGGCGGGAAGGAGGCGGAAGCCGCCTTCCTGAACGAGTTTGGAGACGGGGCCAAGGATGGCGGCTTTGGCAGCCGTGGACGCGTCATTCATGGCAGCGTCGGTGAGTTCCTTGCGGATGGTCTCTTCCATGGCGCGGAGTTTGGCGGCCTTGTCTTCGTCTGGGGTGGTGGGTGCGGCGCGCAAGCGCATGTTGAGGACGACGGGATCGACCCTGACGGCAGCGGAGATGGCGGCACGATCGAGCTTGATCCACTCGAGCTGGACTTGGGCGGGGCGGAGGTATCCGAAGCCCATCTCGCCGGTGCCGGATTTCACGGCCTTATATTTTTCGAAGAACTCCGCAGCCTGGACGGGTTCAATCGCGGATTCGCGTTCGGCGAGAGCGCCGTCGACGGTGACGAAGACGAGATCGATCTGAGCGCGATCGCCGAGTCGGTGGGCTTGGGCGATCATGCGGCGCTGGCTGAGGGCGGCGGCTTCGAAGTAGGCTTCTCTCCCGCGCTGGATGCCGCGGGCGGTGGCGAGGGCGGCCTCAAACTCGAGAGGCTGCAGGCCGCGGGCGCGAGCGGAATCGTTGATGCGAACAGCGATGAGGTCAGCCTGCTTGGTGGCTTCAGCGCGTACGGCGGGCATTTTGGGATCGACGCGGTACATCATGGCGATCTGCATGGCTGCGACATCGGTGAGGTAGTTGCGACCGTCGGAAGGGCCGCCGACGAATCCGGCCTTGTCGGCCTCGGCCTTTGCCAAGGCCCATTGGATGGGCCGCTCGTTATTGGAAGAATCGAAACCGAGCATAGCGGTTCCGGCCCGACCGGTGAGGATGTCGATAGCGTCGGCCTCATTGGCGTAGCGTTGGAGCGTGTCGATGCTGACCGTGCGGCCGGCCACGATGAGCGCGGGGGAGCCCGAGCCGCGCTGGCCGACGGAATGGAGGGCCTGAGGCACGGTGAACGCGATCATGAGCACGATGCCGAAGAACACGAGCATCACGTTCTTGTACTTGCGGAAGAACTTCGTCGACATCAAATGCCTCGCAGGGGTTCGTGGAGAGATCGGCCACGAATAAACAAACAACCGGCGGCGCGTGTGCCGCGCCGCCGGTTGATGATAGATCAGCGGACGCGTTGATTAGCGATAGAACTCGATGATGAGGTTGGGGTTCACATCGAAGGGAATCTGATCGGAGGTGGGAAGAGCGACGACCCGAGCGGTGAGTTCACTGGGGTTGAAGTCGAGCCACTGGGGAACGTCGTGACCGGCGAGAGATTCCATGTTCTCTTTGGCGAGCTTCTGGATGCCGGGCTTGATGGAGATGACATCGCCGACCTGCACGGCGCAGGAGGGGCGATCGGTCTTGCGACCGTTCACCATGATGTGGCCGTGGGCGACGATCTGGCGGGCGGCCCAGATGGTGCGGGCGAGGCCGAGGCGACGGACGACGTTGTCGAGCCGCGACTCAAGGAGACGCATGAGGAGCTCGCCGGTGTTGCCGGTCATACGGCCGGCTTCGGCCATGTAACGGCGGAATTGGCGCTCGAGCACGTTGTAGTGGTAGCGGACCTTCTGCTTTTCGTTGAGGCGGATGCCGTAGTCGCGGAGGCGACGGCCGCGGAAGCCGTGCATGCCGGGATAAACCAGCGCGCGCTTGGAGGTGTGCTTGGGGTTATCCGCGATGGGAACGCCAACGCGGCGGGAGAGCTTGACCTTGGGACCGGTATACGTAGCCATCGAAAAAAACTCCGTCACCACAGCCGAGCGAGGGCCACACATCCGCGCGGGCGCGGGGGTGTGAAACTGCTCCGTGGCGTGCTCGTTTGATGCCGTTTTGAGGGGCAGGCGAGCGATCAGTCGTCATTTGGCCGCGACTACGGCTTGACGAGAAAGACCCGGGCACAACGCTTGTGCCGGTGAACTGCAAGTAAAGGCGGGCAAGGGCGGAAGGTCAACGGGTAGCGGTCGTGTTCTGAAAGGGTTGGGGGGGGTTGGGGGAGATAGAAATGGGCAATTAGCACGGGGCAAGAGGGCGGCAGCAGCAGTGATCGGTGGCGGACGGAGTGGGACTGGGACAGGGACAAGGATTGGGACTGATCCCCAGTCGGTCAGCCAGTCATTCATTCAGTCAGTCAGCACCCGCTGAAATAAGCACCGATGTAGTCGGCCAGGTCGTCGGGGTCGACATTGCCGTCGGCGTTGAAATCGGCGTGCTGGTCGGGCGGCTGCGTGAAATAGGCACCGATGTAGTCGGCGAGGTCGTCGGGGTCGAGGGAGCCGTCGGCGTTGAAGTCGGCCGGACAGGTGGGGGTGGGTGGGGGGGTGAACTCGACGGCACCGACATCGATAATGGGGGCGGTACCGGGACCGATATCGGGCGTGTTTGGATCGTCGGCGAAGCGGGGGTTACCGAGGAGGTCGAGGGTGGCTGCGGCGGGGGCGAGGGCGTTGCTGCCTCGATCGATGCAGGGGGAGCTTGATGAGATGCGAAAGTCACCGCTGGCGGGGTCGAGCAGGGCGGGGTTGGAAGCGAAGTTGCCGGTGCCGCCAAGGGAGCCGGTGAGGCCGGCGATGCAGGAGCGGTTGGCGAAGACCGCGCCGGTGAAGACGGTGAGTTGCTGGTCTTGAGTGCTTTGAGCGCCGGGCGCGCCGGAGGAGTTCCCGTGGAGGATCGAGTTGGCGATATTCACGTTGGTGGCGAACATGGCGATTCCGCCGCCGAGGTTGGCGGCGGTGTTGGCAGAGAGGGTGGAGTTGAGGAGGTGAAGGGAGGATTCGAAGCCGACGTAGATTCCGCCGCCAACATCGAGTGCATCGCAGCCGCCGATGGCGGAACTGGTGATGGTGGCGGTGGCTTGGAAGAGTTCGATGCCGCCGCCGCTGAACATGGTGGCGGAGTTTCCGAGGAAGATCGAGCGGTCGATGTCGAGCGTGACATTCGCGGCGCCGATGCCGCCGCCGGCGTTACTTGAGTTGCCCTCGATGCGAGCGCTGGTGAGTGAGACGCGCGACGCGCCGTACGCGGCGATGGCACCACCGTATTCGTTGCTCGTGCAGTTGGTGATTGACGTGCCTTCGAGCACGAGGTCTGAATCTTGGACCCAAATCGCGCCGCCGACGGAGTCGGTGGCAATGTTGGCGTTGAAGGTACAGCCGGTGATTTCGGCGGCGCAGTTGCCAAAGAGCGTGATGGCGCCGCCGCGACGTGCGGAACTCGTCTCAAAAGAACAGTTCGTAAGGAAGAGTGAGCTGGTGGTGGTACAGTCGATGGCGCCGGAGCTTTCCAACGCAGCGTTGCCTGAAACCGTGCATTGGTTGAGCACCAAAGCGGCCTGGTTGGTCACGGCGATGGCGCCGCCCCACTGCGCGGTGCCGCGGGTGAAGGTGCTGTTGTTGAAGGTGGCGAATCCGCCATCGCGGATGGTGGCGTGGCCACCGATGTTGTTGGTGGCGGCGTTGTCTTCGAAGCGGCAGTTCGAAAATACGGGGAACGACTCCGCGCCGATGACTCCAACGGCGCTGCTGAAGTTGTCGCGGAAAGTGCATCGACGGATGGTGGGGTTGGCACTGGTTATATAGATGCCCGAGCCGAGGAAGTTGTTGGAGCCGCGCTGGATGGTGAAACCGTCGAGCACGGCGGATGCATCGGTCCGCTCGGCGAAGACGACATTGAAGGAGTTGTCGAGGTTTCCCGGGTTACCGATATCGCCGGAGAGGATGCTGACAACCGAATCGCCGAGGCGTTGGGAGAGGGCGGTCTCACCGCCGCCGGGGCGGCTCTTGCCTTGAAAGCCGCCGTAGAGCGCGAGGCCCGACCGGAGGCCAAAGCGGGCGTACCGATCGGCCGATTCGCGGTCGGGCCTGTACACGCCATCGGCGACCCAAATTTCGGAGACATTCGAGCACTTGAGCGACGCAAACGCCATCGCTTCGCCGAGATCGCGATAGGCCGTGTTCCAAGAGAAGCCGTCGATATTGCCGGGGTTGTTTCCGTCGACGTAGATGCGATACTCGGCTTCGTCAACGCGGCAGTTATTGTTGGTGTCGTGCAGGCGGCCGGCGGCGAGGTCGAGTGCATCATCGATGCCGTTGCCATCCCAGTCGAGAATGCGGCTGCTGTCGCGAAAGCTGGCGATGGTGGAGCGGGTTTGGGAAATGACGAGGGCGTTATGGGTGGGGAATGCACTGGCGAGGGCAGCACCGAGAGGCTGGCCGGAGGAGTGCAGGTGGGTGGGATTGCTGTAGGATGGCACGAGGTTGGCGCCTGTGTAGGACATGACGGTGCCGTAGGTGGTGCCATTGGCAGCGAAGGAGTAGCCCCAGCCGTAGGTGAAGAGGCCAAAGGAAGAGTTGCCGCGATCGTGGGCGCAGCCGAAGGTGTGGCCGAGTTCGTGGGCGAAGGTGAGGGAACCGGCACCTTCGGCGCGCCAGTTGAGGACGCTGAATGCGGAAGCTTGCACGTACACGGCGTAGAAGGCGGCGCCGCCGGTGAAGCGAGGATCATCGACGATGAGGGAGACGGTGTCGGCGTGATAGGTGTTGCGGAGGGCATGGACCTCGTCAAGGATGCCGTCGGTCGAGCTCGTAACGCGATCGAGGTGATTGAGCCATTCGGGAGCCTGTTCGTCGTACGTGACTTCAACGAAGCCCGCGAGGCGAACTTCGAGGCGATTGGCGGCGGCTGGCAGTGGCGCGGTTTCGCCCGCGGCGGTGATGCCGCTGGTGATGAAGCAGGTGTTGGCGGACTGGATGGCGTTCTCGACCCGGGCGCGGAGGGCAGCGGTGCCGCCAGCGGCGTTTTTGGCGAGGGTGGAATAGACAACGAGCAGGTCGATGACGGATTGGTCGTCGCCGCAGCCGCAGGCGCCGCTGGGCTCAATGGGGGGAGGGCCCTGCGGGGATTCGAGAGGCTGGTGATCCGGCGTGGGAGCGTTTGCGGGGAGACCGGCCTCGCGGCGGGCGCGGAGGTCGCCTTGCCAGATCGGGGGATTGGCGGCATTGTGAGCGCAGCGGACGAGAGCGCCGGGGGCGAGTTCAAAGACTTCGGCGATGGGGCGATCGGCGGCGTCGGTTTGACCGGTGGGCGCGACGCCGAATGCACCGGAGCGAGAGTCGGGCCCGTAGATGCTGGCGCAGAACTGGCCGCCGACAAGGGTGAGGGTACAGGTGGAGAGAGTTTCGTTGCGGATTCGGCCGGACCAGGAAACCGCGCCGCCGGAGCCCAAGACGCGGCGGTCGATCGTGAGGGGGAGATTCAAATCGTCGAAAAGGTTGAGCGTGATCGACACTGGGCCCGCAGCGAGCGATGCGGCGGAGGGGAGCTGGGATGGGTCGATGGTGACGAGCTGGGCGCGGAGATGGTCGGGGTTCGGGACAGGCGGTGTTGAAGCTGGTGTGAAGAGTTGGGCGTGCGCAGACGCGGGGAGGATGAACAGGGCGAGGGCGGACAACGCGTTAGCGATGAGTTGACGAAGGGTGCGGGTCCGGCGTGACATGGGGCGGCTCTGGATATCAGGGTAAAGGGGCGGAGGCGGCGATAACCGAATGAACGGCACCGACGGTCCATAGGTTCACCATACCACATGGCGTGGACAATGCCAACATCAACCCGGGCCGGCGGCGAGGAGTGGAAGTGTCGGTCAGCGGCGGGTCATGCCACGCGGATGGCCGTTTGACTTTACCAAGGCCGATTTTTCGGTGGGGCGGCGTTTGGCCGGTTTGGTTTCGGAGGTCATCGCGGCGAGTCCGCCCTGTCGATAATCGTCAACCCAGCGGACGAACCCCTCGATGGCCTGGTATTCGGGAAGGCCGAGTTTATCATAGATTTGGGCGGTAGCGCGGTTGCGGTCTTCGGCGCGCTGCCAGAACTCGCGCGGATCATTGGGTCCGGGGAAGAGGGCGCGGTCCTTCTGGCTTTCGTGCTTGAAGATGGCCATGCGTTTGCGGGCAACTTCGTCGGGCGCGAGGGGCACGGCCATTTCAATTTCTTCGGGGCCCCACTCCTGCCAGGCACCGCGGTAGAGCCAGACTTCGCACTGCTTCATCCACGCGCGGGAACGAAGGCGGCGAACAGCTTCAAGAATGGCGGCGAGGCAGACGCGGTGGGTGCCGTGAGGGTCGGAAAGATCGCCGGCGGCGTAGATCTGGTGGGGTCGGACCTTTTCGAGCAGGTCGATGGTGATCTTGATGTCGGCCTCGCTGAGGGGTTTCTTTTTGACTCGGCCGGTTTCGTAGAAGGGGAGATCAAGGAAGTGGATGTTCTGGGGTTTGACGCCGCTGAACTCGGCGCCAGCGCGGGCCTCGGTGCGGCGAATGAGACCCTTGATCGTTTGGAGTTCGGGCGCGTCGATCTCGCCGGGGTCTTTGCGCTTCACGAAGGACTCGATGCGGGCTTCGATCTTCTTGACCTCTTTGGCGGAGAAGAGATCGAAGGCGCGGCAGAACTCGGTGACGAAGTCGGCGTGACGGACGGCGGCGGCATCGAAGACGGCGATATTGCCGCTGGTTTGGTAGGCAACGTGGACTTCATGGCGCTGCTCGCAGAGACGGATGAAGGTGCCGCCCATGCTGATGACGTCGTCATCTGGGTGGGGGGAGAAGACGACGATACGCTTGGGGAACGTGTCGGCCGATCCGTCGGCCTTGGGGCGGCCTTTCTTGCCGCCGGGCCAGCCGGTGATGGTGCTTTGAAGCGCCTTGAAGACATCGATGTTTATCTCGTATGCGCCGTGCTCGCGGGTGGAGAGAAGTTCCTGCAGGCCGTGCTCGTTGTAATCTTCCTCAGTGAGCTTGGTGATGGGCTTGTTGACCGTTCGCGCGAGCCAGATGGCGGCGCGGCGGGTCTGGCGGGTGTTCCACGTCAGGCCGAACTCACTTATGGAACCGAGGAGCCAGGGAGTCTTGACGCGGGTGAGTTCGGCGCTGCTGGCGGGGTCGAGGTAGAACGCGGCGCCCTTGTGGGCCTGAAGGTAGGACCCGCTGACGGACTGGGAGATTTCACCCTCGACGGCGCGCTTGATAATGCCGGCCTTGTGCTCGCCGAACGCAAGAAGGATGACGCGCTTGGCGTCGAGGATGGTGCCGACGCCCATGGTGAGGGCGCGGCGGGGGACGTTCCACTCGCCGAAGAAGTCGCTGGCGGCGTCCATGCGGGTGACTTTGTCGAGCGTGATCAGGCGGGTGCGACTGTCGCGAGGGGAGCCGGGTTCGTTGAAGCCGATGTGGCCGGTGCGGCCGATGCCCAGGAGCTGGATATCGATTCCGCCGGCGGAGGCGATGGCTTTCTCGTAGCGTGAGCAGAAGCCGGGGATCTCTGATTGATCGATGGTGCCGCTGGGGACGTTGGTCTGCTCGCGAGGGATGTCTATGAGGTTGAAGAGGTGTTCGTCCATGAACCGGCGATAGGACTGCAGTTCACCGGGGCCCATGGGCCAGTATTCATCAAGATTGAAGGTGAGAACGTTCTTGAACGAAAGCCCATCCTCGCGATGGAGGCGGACCAGCTCTTCGTAGACGCCTTGGGGGGTGGAACCGGTGGCGAGGCCGAGGACAGCGCGCTGGCCCCGAGCCGCGCGGGCGCGGATGAGATCGGCTATCTCGGCAGCAGCGGCGTTGCTAGCGTCGATTGACGTTGGGAAGATGGTGACGGGGACGTGTTCAATGTGGCGCGCGAGTGGGTGCGGCGGCTGGGCTGCGGGATTTGAGGGGACCGCTTTGGCGGCATTTCTGGCGAGAGGGGCAGAGGGTGAGGGCGCGGCCATCGTCAACTCCATGGCATTCGAGGAGAGGGACTACTCAACATCGCCGCCGTGCTTCGTCACGCGGGGATTGCGTGAGGGTGCCGGCGCGCGAGCGGGATGGGCGCGAATCTTCGACCCTGCCGCGGGCGATGGTACCCGAATGTGCGCGGGTCAGGCGGTGACGAGCGAGCCGGACTTGGAGGAGGACTTCGCCGATCCGTTGAGGCCGCCAGCGTTCTGGTCGGCTGGGGCCGGGGAGTTGTCTCGGTCGGGGTGAGGCTCGAGTTTCTTGTGGGTCGCGGCGAGGAGGACATACATGCTGGGGACGACGAAGAGCGTAAAGATGGTGCTGATGG
>Ga0105049_10007308_pt1 | contig 12829 bp, 10 predicted proteins | sample MAT06_FD_78087 | JGI IMG/M metagenome (GOLD analysis project Ga0105049, IMG submission 78087) | Freshwater microbial communities from Lake Fryxell liftoff mats and glacier meltwater in Antarctica - MAT-06 | ecosystem: Environmental > Aquatic > Freshwater > Ice > Liftoff microbial mat | place...
CACTTTCCCCATCCCAGTCCTGTAGAGACACACGCTCATGCGGTCACCTTCGCCGAAGCGAAGGCCGACTCGAAGTCGAGACCGATAGCCCAAAGACGAGTGGATCCGGCGCTCGTTATAGATGGCTTCGAGGAAAGTCTGCTACTGATCCCGAAAATTCGACTCCATTGTGTTCCATCGGCTAGAGGTTGCGGTGCATGGGGAGGAGCTCGAGGCATCGCTCGATGGTCATATCTATAGCGTTCGATCAAAGGCGCCCACCCACCCGGATCGTACAAGCTTAAGCCCCACTGGGAACGCCCCCCCATCGGAAGCAATCACGGGGCAAAGGGCATCGCCGTCCCGAGTGAACCGCTGCGTCCCTAGGCCGGTGGGCACCAAGCCCAGGGATTCGTCACCCTCTCCAACCCTCTCAACTTCTCTCATCGCTGACGGTGAAGCATGAAGGGCATCATTAGCAAGCTCAACCGTAGGGTAATTGTCTCACCCAGGCTTCGAGAAGGTGACGGGCGGATTCCAATTCTGATCAAATGATTCCCGACAGCCGGAGCATCCAGAGGATCAAAAATATTGCGATGACGCCGAAGACGATTCGCTGGGGCAGCGGGAAGTTTGGTGTATCTGGTTTTGCCATACGAAATACCGAGCACGCCAGCTTCCAAACGGAGGCTTTGAGTTGATGGCCCACTTGGCTTGACACCCTGCCGCGAGCGCCTGCTACCAAAGATCGGGGAATCAGAGACCACTGGACTTAGGGCCATACCCGGAAGTTGGCCAGCGATAGGACGATCACAGCGATCTTCCCCAATAGAATCAATTAGACCCATCAGAGAGCTTACGCTCGCCTGTTACCTTAGATCTTGGAGGACCCTCATGGCCGAATATCATTCCGACGCGGCTGGACCCCGACCCGCCATCCGCCACATTTCACCGGCAAAATGGGCAGGCCGACGAACTTACAGCGCCCGGTGATAACCGGAGGTTCTTTCGGGGACCCGCCGCAAATCCCAGTCACAAACAATCGAAACTAACCTAACCCGCATCCCATTAAGCACTTACCGAAATCAACCCACCGGAAATTACCACCCCCTACGGTAAACTGGAATTAGGGTAGAGTCACTGCCCCGCAAACCCGCCGGACGTCGCTCCCGCGCCCTCAGCAGCCAACATGTCCCGTAAATCATCCCAGAAACGAATCGAAGCCAATCGGCGCAACGCACAAAACTTCGCTGGACCCCGCACCCCAGAAGGCAAAGCCCGCTCCGCCCAAAACGCCACCACTCATGGCCTGTCCTCCCTCGAACTCAAACTCTACCTCCGCTACGACGCCCACCCAGCTCCACCGCCACTACCGTAACTGCCTCAAAGATTTGAGGGACTTACAAGGCCGCCGCGAGCTCCAGCCGGAGCCCGTGCCCGAGCCCCCAATCGAACCCAAACCACCCACGCCGGCCAGTGAAATCCCCACCCCCGAGCCGCAAAAAGCTAAAACTCCAAACGAACCCAAACTCACCGAAGAACTCCGGCTCCAGGCCGAAAATGCCAAAATCCGCCGCCTGATGGAGATCAATCTCGGCCTCCGGCCGCTCTCGCCGGGGGAACGATTCTAGCCACTTCGGAAATTTCGCCAACCCTTCTTTCCCGATTCCCGCGGTCCGCCCAGTATTGCTTTAGCTTGAAGAAAGTTTGCTGGTAAAAAACCTTTGGTTTCTAACAACTTTGGCCCTCGGGTGTAGAGCTTTCAAGCACTTTCGCGTTGATCCGCATGGATTTACAAGTTCCCCCCTTGAAATACGGCGCGGCTTCGGATAGTCTCATTGTCACTCGACCCCTTTCATGGAGGATTGTCAATGGGACCTGCTCAAGTCGGTAAACGCCCCTGGTACGACTTACCACGACTGCTAGCCATGCCACGCCTCATCGAGATTCGCAACTCGATGCGGGCCCGCAATTTGCACGACACCGAGGAGCCTGCCCTCGCCAAGGTCGACCCGGCTACGGTCGCCCCCGAACTCAAAGCCCATCGTAACGTCGACGGCACCCACAACGACCTTGCTCATCCCCACATGGGCGCAGTCGGCGCGCGCTTCGGCCGCAATGTGCCGCTCGCCAATGTCTCGCCCGATACGGCGCAATTGATGGAGCCCAACCCGCGCCTCGTCAGCCGCCAGTTGATGACCCGCCATCAATTCCAGCCCGCTACCATTCTGAATCTCACCGCCGCCGCCTGGCTGCAGTTCATGGTGCACGATTGGTTTGCCCACAAGCGCCACAGCCTCTCCGATCGGCCGGTGGAGATTCCCCTTGAAGGCGACGATCCCTGGCCTTACCGCCCCATGCGCATTCGCCGCACCGAGCAGGATCCCGCCCCTGCCGGTTCTACGCATCCGCCCGCTTACAGGAACGAAGTCACCCACTGGTGGGACGGCTCTCAGGTTTACGGCTGCGACCTGACGACCCTCAACCAACTCCGCAGCTTCACCGGCGGCAAACTGAAGATGGAAGCCAACGGGCGCTTACCCCTCAACCCGGACAACCAACTCGACCTTACGGGCTTGGCGGATAACTGGTGGGTCGGCATCAGCATGATGCACCACCTCTTCGCCGCCGAGCACAACTCCATCTGCGACATGTTCCACGCCAAATTCCCCGCCTGGAACGACGAACAACTCTTCCAGCGCGCCCGCCTGGTGAACTGCGCGCTGATGGCCAAGATCCACACCATCGAGTGGACCCCGGCCATTGTCCCGCACCCCGTCATCAAGATCGCTATGAACGCCAATTGGAAGGGGCTGCTCGGCGAAAAGCTGCAGGATCTGATCGAGTCCATCAACGACAGCGAACTGCTGGGCGGTATTGTCGGCTCCAAGTTTGACCATCACGCCGCACCCTACAGCCTCACCGAAGAGTTCGTTGCCGTCTACCGCATGCATCCGCTCATGCCCGACGACCTTACCTTCCGCCGGCTCAAAGACGACAGCATCATCGAGCAGCGTGAACTGCCCGATGTCCACTCCACCCTCACGCACTCCTTCATGAACCGGTACCACTTCGCCGACCTCTGGTACTCCTTTGGCCGCATGCACCCCGGCGCCATTCGCCTCCACAACTACCCGCGATTCCTGCAGGACCACACCCGCGCCTCCGGCGAACACTTCGACCTCGCCATGATCGACATTTTCCGAGACCGTGAGCGCGGCGTCCCCCGCTACAACGAGTTCCGCCGCCTGATCGGCAAGGACCCGGTGAAGAGCTTCGAGGAACTCACCGACAACCCCACCTGGCGCGAGGAGATCCGCACCCTCTATGGCGGCGACCTTGAGAAAGTCGACCTGATGGTCGGCCTCTACGCCGAGCCCCTCCCCGCCGGCTTCGGCTTTAGCGAAACGGCCTTTCGTATCTTCGTCCTGATGGCTTCGCGCCGGTTGAAGAGCGATCGCTTCTATACGGACGACTACCGGCCCGAGATCTACACGCAGGAAGGGCTCGACTACATCCGCCACAACGGCATGAAGCAGGTCCTGCTGCGCCACATGCCGGAACTGAAGCCCGTGCTCGACCAGGTGCTAAACCCCTTTGCCCCTTGGCCGGCGGTGACGGTGAAGAAGCCATGATCTTCGAGCCGCTCGTCTTCCCCAATCTCACCGTGAAGAACCGTATCTTCCGCTCCTCGGTGGCCGGGCGCTTCGACCAATACGATGGCTCCGGCACCCAGGCGCGGATCAATTGGGAGACCAAATTCGCCCGCGGCGGCGTGGGGGCGATCATTTCGTCCTTCGTGCCCGTCACGCCCCGCGGCCGCATTCTGCCCAACTTCGCCACCATCCACGACGACAGCCGCATCCCCTTCTGGCGCGAGCTGGGCGAACGCATCCACGAACACGATTGCCGCTTCATCCTCCAATTGAGCCACGCCGGTCGTCAGCGCGACATCGGTGGCTTTGAATGGGAAAAGGGCCTCAGCTCCACCGATCAGTCCGACCCCATCAACGGCTTCGAATGCGAGAGGATGACCCTGGCCCAGATTCAGGAGACCGTCCAGCAGTTCGCACAAGGCGCCCGCCGCGCCCGCGAAGCGGGACTCGACGGCGTCGAACTCCACGGCGCCAACGGCTATCTGATCACCCAGTTCCTCTCCTCCGCCATCAACGACCGGCAGGACCAATACGGCGGCAGCCTCCCAAACCGCGCCCGCTTTCTGCTGGAAATCATCGCCGCCATCCGCCACACCGTCGGCACTGACTTTCACCTTCAGGTGAAGCTCTCCACCACCGAAAACAACCGCGCTCTCCTCCCCAGCGAGCCCCGCGGCAACACCATTGAGGACTCGGTCCAGATCGCGCGCTGGCTTGAGACCGCCGGCGTGAACGCGATCCACGTCTCGAGCGGCAGCTTTTTCCCCCATCCCCGCAACCCCGTCGGCGATCTGCCGGTCGATGTCTTCTTAAAGACCTTCGACACCATGATCTCCTCCGGCACCCGCACCCTGTATAACTACCTGCTCTTCCGCGGTAAGTTAACCGGCCGCCTCTTCCGGGACCGCTGGCGCAAAGCCGCAGGCCAGGTGTTCGAAGGCGTCAACCTCGACGACGCCCACGCCGTCAAGCGCGCCGTCAACATCCCGGTCATCTGCACCGGAGGCTTCCAGACGGCCTCCTTCATTGAGAAAGCCCTCACCGAAGGCCGCTGTGACGGCGTCACCATCGCCCGGCCCCTGGTCGCCAACAACGACTTGGTGAAGCAATTCGCCCAAGGTATCGATCGCCCGGCGCGCCCCTGCACCTACTGCAATCGCTGCCTGGTGAACGCGGTCGAGAACCCCATGGGCTGCTACGACGAGTCCCGGTTTCCGTCGCGCGAAGCCATGATCCAGGAGATCCTGACGGTCTTCGAGCCATCGAGCTTCCGCTAAAGCCGATCCCGGGCTGGCTTCCCTGACTTGCGTTCGGTTGGCTACTGAGGCGAGCGCAGACCCGCAATCACCTGGTCGCACAGGATGAGTGCGTCGTAGATCCCCACCGCGAGGAGCACCTTCTTCTTGGCCACGAATAAGTTGTGGTCCGCCTCCACAGCTTTCCAGATCACCGGGGGCTCAGTCGCGTCCAGTGCGCTTTGGGTGAGCAAGCCGGACTGCAACGCCGACAGAAGAATCTGCGCGATCGTGGCCTCTGCCTCGCGTAATTTCGCCTCAATCGTAGCGTCCTCTTCGGCGAACAGCGTTTGCATTCCTTGCAGCACCCGATAGGCAACGGTGTTTCGCATCTGCCGCCGGCCGACCGCATGCTTCTCGAGCGTGTAGGGGTTTACGCCCAACTGGGCGGTAACCACCTCCGCCTTCAGCGACTCCAATCGACTGACGAGCCGGACGTCCTGCTCGGATAAAGCGATCGCCGCATCGAGCGCGTGCAGCGTTGCCTCCTCCGCATCCAGGTCTTTCCGGTTGTACTTACTCAATGCCTGCGCGACGGATGCCAGCACCTGGCGAGTCCGCTGCTGTTCGCGATGCCAGAGTTTCCCGAACACTTATTCAAAGTCCACTTCGACCCGGATGACTTTGCCGTCCTGCCCTTGAATGGACTTCACAAAGACACCGTCCTCGATGATTTTCGCGTTAATCGTAAACACGGAGAATTGGTTACTCTCCGTGCGTACGATGTTGGTTTCGGGGTTCACCAGCAGGTTCTCGATCTTCGTCGAGTCGACCACGCTGTTACTCACCACGAACGCTTCGATCCGTTTGGAGCTTTGCAGATACAACTCATTCTTCGGATAGAGTTTCTTATAATCCTCGACGAGTTTCTCTTTCTTAAAGAGCTCATTGAACAACCCTGCGTACTCGATGGCGATCACGTCTTCTGGTTGTTCCAGATGCTGACTCGTGGTGAGCAACTGGTAGAACGCGGCGAACTCATTGGGCGTCTCCGCGTCGGCCGGCGAATCGCTCAAGCCCGGTGCGTTCGCCACTCTCTTGAGCGGCCCGGTGGGCCGGATGACGACCGGCCGCACCGGTCGGATGTCCGGACGCACATTGATGATATCGACGGGGCTGACGGCATCGGTTCTCGCTTTCGCAAGTTTCAGCGCTGCCACGGAGCGGTCCAATTCGCTGCGGACGAATTCGGAGAACTTACTCAGTTCCACTTTAAACTTGAGCACGGTGGCAAACTTTGCGCCGCTAATCAGTACCGGAATGGTGAGTGCCATCTCCGGAATTTTGAAACGCGGGACGCTGAAGAACTTCATCACCGGATCCTGCGCATAAGTCTTGGCGATTTCGGCCGAAGTGCGATCGGAGATTTCCCGCGCACGGGTGATCTCGGCAAAGATAAATCCGAGATAGTCGGAAAGGGGGATCATGTTTTAGGCGGAGAGCAGCCCAAAGATCTTCTCGAGCCCGGCCGGCATTTCGTCCTGCACGGCGCGCACCTTGACGTTCAGCAGATACTCTTTTTCCACCTTGATGCCGGTCGACGACGAGCGCTGCGCGGAGCCGGAGACCTTGAATTTGACGGGTCCCCAGCCGCCGGAGACGTCTACGGTGGCACCCAGCGTGGTGGAGCGCGTGGCCGTTTCCACGGAGTTGATTTTTACATTGAAGTTAATTTCCACGAATTCGATTCGCAGGCTCGGGATCTGCACCATGGCGATCAACGGGACCTTGACGTTCACCGTCTTCTTATCCGCGGTGCCGTCGGCTTTTACGTCGTTCCTCTCGTGGGAAAAATCCACCATCACCAGCTCGGACTTGCCGTCGACTTCCTTGAAGCCGATCGTTTTAATAAAGTCCACGCTGGCCAGCGAAGAAGCGACCTGCGCATTCACGCAAGCCTGCAACGGGCCGCCGATCATCTTTTGGAAATCGATGTTATTCAGCTCGGAGACGATATCCGTGCTGGGCGCCGCCAGCGCCGTATCGAAGGCGATGTTGCCCAGAACCGCGCTCGCAGCCTCGCTCGCCACCTCGCTCGCCACGGTAAGGGCCATATCTTCGGCCGCCAGCTTGCCGAGCGTTACTTTACGATTACTTTTTGTTGAACTCACAGTTGCCGCTTTCATGGGAATCACCTTTCAACGAGACTTGCTCCAAGCGAACCGTCCCAACCTAGACGAGTTGGGGCGGTAGCGGTTTACTCTTGTGAACTGCGAGTTAGCCGCCGCTGACGGAATAGTACTATTACGCCAGTGACTTAGTGTTTATCACAACCTAGCCTTAGTTAGCAAGTAATTCTTTAATATTGTCGCAGCCACATGAGGATGTCCTACTGGTGCCATATAGAAATGTCTCATGAACTAGCGAGAGCGCGGTCGACTGCAGGCGCTGCGGCCAACGGCAAGCAGTTGGAGTTGGCCACGGATCCCCAGCGCCTTCAATCCGAAGCAGAAGAGCATGCGTGGGTCGATGGGCTTCGGTGCCCGTCTGGCACAGCTTCGACCACTACGGGCAGATGGTGGTTTACGCCCGGATAAACGGCGTCGGGCCCCCGGCCAGCCGGCGGTAGGCAGGCTAGAACCGCAACAACCGCTCGCCCTCGCGTACCACGTCGTCCACCTGTGGCAGGATCGCGTTCTCCAGCGTCGGGTGATACGCCACCCAAGTGTCCATCGCGGCCACGCGGCCCACCGGGGCGTCCAAGTCGCAGAAGAGTTCGTCGGCGATGCGGGCCACGATTTCGGCGCCGAAGCCCCAACTCTTCGTGTCTTCGTGCGCCACCATTACCCGGCTGGTCTTGCGGACGCTCTCGGCAATCGCTGGCCAGTCATATGGCGACAGCGAGCGCAGGTCAATCACTTCCACCGTGCAACCCGGATTCGCCGCCTCTAAGCGTTGCGCCGCCACCAGGCACTTCTGCACCAGCGCGCCGTAGGTGACCATGGTCAGGTGCTCGCCCGCCTTCGCGATGCGCGCCTTTCCGAAGGGAATCAGATACTCAGGCCCCGGGTGCGGCGAGCGGTTGTAGGGCTCGCGGTAGAGCTTCTTGTGTTCGAGGAACAGCACCGGATCATCGGCGCGAATGGCCGTGCGGAGCAGACCGCAGGCGTCTAAAGCATTCGACGGCATCACCACCCGCAGGCCGGGGATGTGCGTAAAGATACTCTCGCCATTTTGGCTGTGATAGATCGCGCCGCCGGTCAAGTAGCCGCCGGTGGCCACTCGGATCACCACCGGGCAACTAAAGCCACCCACCGAGCGCCAGCGAATCGTCGCGAGCTCATCGCGGATTTGCATCATGGCGGGCCAAATATAGTCGAAGAACTGGATCTCGGTGATCGGCTTAAAGCCGCGCGTGGCGAGCCCGATCGCGCGCCCCATGATGCCCGCCTCGGCCAAGGTCGTGTTGAAACAGCGGTCACTGCCGAAGACGCGTTGCAGGCCGAGCGTCGCCTTGAAGACGCCGCCTTTGCCCTTCAGGGCCGGCAGATTCTCTTCGCGGCTGCAATCGGCCACATCCTCGCCAAACATCAGCACGCGGTCGTTGCGGCGCATCTCTTCGTGCAAGGTGAGGTTGATCTCGTCTACCATCGTGCGCGGGTCGCCCGTGAAAGCGGGCTTGGTGTCGAAGCCGGCACCGGTAGGGTCCACCGTCTCCGAATAGAGGTGTTGGAGAATGCCAGAGACCGAGGGTGGCGGCTCGTCCTGCACGCGCTGACTGATCGCGTCGAACTCAGCGAACAGCTCCGCACTCAAGCGATCGAGATCCTCGCGCGTCGCGATGCCTTGCTCCACCAGATAGTCGGCCATACGGGGCAGAGGATCGCGGCGGTTCTCGTCCTCTCGCTCGGCGGCGCTCTTGTACAGCCGGTCATCATCGGAGAGCGAGTGCGAATAGGGGCGCGTGACGCTGGCGTGCACCATTGCCGGGCCATTGCGCTGGCGCACCCAGGCCGTCGCTGTCTGCATCGCTTCGTAAGTCGCCACAAAATCGCAGCCGTCCACTTCCAGGCGCAGCAGATTCGGGAAGCCTTCCAGCAGCTTGCTGATGCTTCCGCCGGGCGTCTGCTTTTCCACCGGTACGGAAATGGCCCAGCCGTTGTCTTCGACCAGATAGAGTAGCGGCAGCTTGTCGAGCGTCGCGATGTTGATCGACTCCCAGAACTCGCCCTCACTCGTGGCGCCGTCGCCCGTGCACACCAGCGTCACTTCGTCGCGGCCCAGTAACTTCGACGCGTGCGCACAACCGATGGCTTGCAAGAATTGGGTGCCCGTGGGCGACGAGTTGGTGACGATGTGCTTCGCCGCGTCGCTCCAGTGAGAGGGCATCTGGCGACCGCCGGAAGCCGTATCGCGCGCGGCGCCCACGCCTTGCAGGAACATCTCTTCCGCAGTGACGCCAAGCGCGAGGCACAGCGCGCGATCCCGGTAGTACGGATAGAACCAATCGTGCCCGGCCACCAGCGCCATGCCCGCGGCAGTTTGCGCGGCTTCGTGGCCGGCGGCGCTCACCTGAAAGTAAATGCGATTCTGCCGCTTCATGAGGATCTCGCGATCGTCAATCAGCCGGGAACTGAGCATGTGGCGATAGGCTTCGCGCAGTTGGGCGGACGTCAGTGAACCCGTCTTAAGGTCCGCCTCCGAAGGCGTCTCGAAAGAAGCATCTGTCTTGGACGAAGTCAACGCTGGTTGGGCGGCGATCGAGGAAGATTGCATGGGACGGAGCTCTCAAATTTATCTTAGCCCACGCTTGGCCAAGTCACCAGTTTGTGGCGGTGCTCGGGCCAAAAATTTCACCTCTTCCGTGGGGGCCTCCGGTCATCTGGTAGAGTCTGAGGTGGGTATAAGAATGGCTACTGTGTCAGGCGCGGGTTTAGAAGGCATCATTGCCGCAGATTCTGAGATTTGTTACATCGATGGGGACGAGGGCGTCTTAGGCTACTTCGGCTATTCGATCCATACGTTGGCGGAGAACGCCACCTTTGAGGAAGTGATCTTCCTGCTATGGAACGGGCGTTTGCCCCAGGCGGCAGAACTGGCGAGCCTAAAAGAGCTCCTAGTGGCCCATCGCGAATTGCCTCCCGGCGTCACCGCTTTCCTTGCCACTGTGCCCACCGGTAAGCCGATGCATGTGCTGCGCACCGCCGTGTCGATGCTGGGAATCTTTGACGAACACGCCGAAGAGATGACGCCCGAAGCGAATCATCTGAAGGCTGCGAAACTCATGGCCAAGACGGCCACCATCGTCACCAGCTTCCATCGCCTGCGTAACGGCGCCGCCGTCGTCCCCGGTGACCCGTCGCTCAGCTTCGCTGCGAACTTCCTGTACACCCTTACCGGGAACCAGCCAGACCCGGTGATGGAGCGCGCCTTCGACGTCGCGCTCACGTTGCATGCCGACCACGAGCTGAACGCCAGCACCTTCGCCGCCCGCGTCACCGCGGCCACCCTCTCTGACCTTTATTCGGCCGCCACCGCCGGCGTCTGCGCCTTAAAAGGACCCCTCCATGGCGGCGCCAATGAGGACGTCATCAAGTTTCTGCTCGCCGCCGGCACCAAGGAAAAAGCTTTGGCCATTGTGGCCGAACGCCTCGCCAACAAACAGAAAGTCGCCGGCTTCGGCCATCGCGTCTACAAGACCATCGACCCCCGCGCCATCCACCTCGCCCGGCTCTCGAAAGAGATCGGCGAACGCACCGGCCACGTGGATCTCTACGAGATGTCCAACGCGGTCGCCGAGTTCATCAAGGGTTCCAAAAACCTGAACGCCAACGTCGACTTCTATTCAGCCTCCACCTACTATTCCCTCGGCATCCCCGTCGACCTCTTCACCCCGATCTTCGCCGTCAGCCGCATGTCCGGTTGGACCGCCCACGTCCTCGAGCAATACCGAAACAATCGCCTCATCCGTCCCCGCGCTGACTACAAAGGCAAGCCCGTGGGTCAACCCTGGGTCGCGATCGAAGCGCGATAGCCACTAAACCGGGTATTGCGATTCTGATGTAGTTTGATGCGTGAAGTGATGCTAAGCTGATTGTATGCTTGACATCAAGAAGCGCACCACCCTGACGCTGCCCGCTGCCGCCCTTCAACAGGCCGAGGCGCTCGCTGCCGCACGCAATATGACGGTGAGCGCAGTCGTCTCCGAGGCGCTCGAGGCCGGATTGGCCTCCCGTGCCAGAAGCCAACGGGCAGCGGACGTCTTCACGCGGTATCAAAAGGCCTTTGGCGGCCTTACCGAAGAGGAGTTGCTCATCGTGAGTGGAGTCGACCTGGAGCCGATAGTTGACGAATGAGATTAGTCCCGCCTGGGGACCCTTCTTGTTCGATACCAGTGCCGAGAGCTGGCTCCAGCGTCATGCTGGCGAAGCCAAAGCCCAGCAGTGGCTAGATGCTTATCTCGCGCGCCATGAGATGCACCTATCGGCAATCACCGTGTTGGAGCGGGTCCGGGGCTATTCGCGGGTGGCGCGGTTCGCGGAGCGCGACGCCTATCTGAACAACGTTGGGCGCATCTGGCCCGTGGACGCTGGTGTCGCGGTGGTGGCAGCAGAGTTGATGGCGCTGCTACCTGAGCCACCGAGCCCACCCAAGCGTTCGCACCGTTTGGCCGAGTCGCGCGCCGGGCGGTTGAGCCGCTGGCGCTTCGACCTCCTTCTAGCCGCGACCTCCGCCGTTACGGGCCTACCCTTGATACATGACAACGCGGCGGATTTCGAAGCCGCTCGCAGCGTCATGGAGCGTCAGCCCGATAGATTCCCTGGCGTCGGCTCACTCGGCCTCATCCGCGTCGGCCGTCTCCTGGACTAGCCCGCACCGTAAGGTGTGGGGTCCTGTAACCCCTCCTGTAACCCCACCAACCCCACCCCACACCTCACGGTGCGGGCTAGTGGTAGGGGTAGGTGCGGGCTAGTCGGGGCTAGGAGTCCGCCGTTTTCACCAAGCGGGCCACCAGCTACATCCACGCCGCCGCCCCCGTACTGGTTATCCTAGAAGTTCATGCACGACCTCGGCTACTTCCGCTCCCACTTCGACGCCGTCCTTGACCGCCTCGCCACCCGCGGCTTCCAAATGGACCGCTCCCTCTTCCTCAACCTCGACACGCGCCGCCGCGCCGCTGTCACCGAGACCGAGACCCTTAAAGCCAAAGTAAACACCGACAGCGTCGAAATCGGCAAGCTCAAGAAAGCCGGCGGCGACACCACTGCCCAGCAGGAAGCCGTCCGCGGCGCCAAGGAGCGCATCGCTTCGCTCGATGAGCAGGTGAAGGCCCTCGACGAAGAGTTCAACGGCATTCTGCAAGGCATTCCCAACCTGCCGCACGAAAGCGTGCCCGTGGGTAAGAACGAGCACGACAACGTCGAAGTCCGCCGCGAAGGCACGCCGCCCGAGTTCAGCTTCGCCCCCCAACCCCACTGGGACCTCGGCCAGGAACTCGGCATCCTTGACCTCGAACGCGCCGCCAAAGTCACCGGCGCCCGCTTCGCCGTCTACTGGGGCCTGGGCGCCCGCCTCGAGCGCGCCTTGGTCAGCTTCATGCTTGACACGCACACGCGCGAGCACGGCTACACCGAAGTCCTGCCCCCCTTCATGATCAACTCGGCCAGCCTCTTCGGCACCGGCCAACTCCCCAAATTCGCCGAGGACCTCTTCAAGTGCGAAGGCCACGACCTCTGGCTCGCCCCCACCGCCGAGGTCCCCGTCACCAACCTCTACCGCGACGAAACCCTCGACGGCGACTTACTGCCCGTCAAGCTCTGCGCCTACACCCCCTGCTTCCGCTCCGAAGCCGGCAGCTACGGCCGCGACGTCCGCGGCATCATCCGGCAACACCAGTTCCAGAAGGTGGAGTTAGTCAAATTCGCCCGCCCCGAACAAAGCCAAGCCGAACTCGACGCC
>Ga0105049_10007310_pt1 | contig 12825 bp, 12 predicted proteins | sample MAT06_FD_78087 | JGI IMG/M metagenome (GOLD analysis project Ga0105049, IMG submission 78087) | Freshwater microbial communities from Lake Fryxell liftoff mats and glacier meltwater in Antarctica - MAT-06 | ecosystem: Environmental > Aquatic > Freshwater > Ice > Liftoff microbial mat | place...
CGCTCGAGCATGTACATCGAGCCGCGCGTCCCGAGGAAGCCGTGGATGATCAGCACCGGCGGCGCTTCGGGCGTCAGCTTCTCGAACGCGTCGGTGCGCTTGATCCGGTTGCCGCGGATCAGGCCACGGAGATAGGACAGCCCGTCGGCACCGCCGGTGACGTCCTGGCCGATCGTGCTGCGCTTGCCGAGCCAGCGCCGTGGCGCATCCATGGCCCAGCGCAGCAGCCACGACGAGCGCGACTTGTCGACCATCTCATTCACGATAGTCGGAGAACCCGTCGGTGACGAACCGGCTGGCCTCTCTCGCGTACGCATTGCTGGCCGAGGAGGTTGTAGGATATTCGACTACTCGCCATACCCCGCGGGTCCCGACCACGCCGAACCGCGAGATCACCGCGTTGGTGCGCCGGTAGATCAGGGCGAACTCGTAGTGGTCGGCGCGGCGGCGCAGCGAGCGCGAATCGCCCCTCGGCACGTGGCCCGGTGGGGACGCGACGTCGTCGGGGTTACCAGGCGGGATCTCGCGGGGACCTGGCATGTGGGTCGGATCTTCGACGGCGCCGCCCTTGATCACGATCGCCGCCGCAGCCTCCTCCGGGATCTCCGGCGGCGCGCCGAAGCTGCCCGTCGGGATGGCCATGCCGACGGTGTCGCGGGCGCGCGGGGGGGCCTCCTGTACGCGATCGCCGAACGTCGCCGGATCGATCGGCATCGTCGGGCGCTCGGGCGGAGCTGCTGTCTTTTCGTCCTTCGGGGGGGTGTCGTCGTCGTCCTCGTCGGCATCTTCACCGTCGGCGTTGCCCGGCTTTTGCTTCCGCGCGAACGCCACGAGGGCTGGCCGCGTGATGGTCGAGACCTCGGGAGGCTTCTTGCGACGAGACATCTCTTGGTCGTGCCAGCCTTCTTCCGCGCGAGCAAGTTTGCGCGGCACGCATTCGAGCGCCCGCAACGCATCGCGTCAACGGGATCGATCCGGTACATTCGGTTTCCGGTGACGAACACGGCGACGGAGCGCGTGGGCCGCTACCAGCTGCTGGAGCCGATCGGACTCGGCCCCACCGGCACGGTGTCGCGCGCCAAGGTGTTCGGCGTCGCCGGCTTCGAGCGCCAGTTCGCGATCAAGCGCTTTCACGGCGACCTGACGGCGGCGATGCAGATCGCGGCGGCACTCAGTGCTGCGGCACGTGCCTATGGTGGGCTCGAGCATCCGCGCATCGCACGGATGTCCGAGTTCGGCATCGCGCAAGGCACCACGTACACCGCCGTCGAGTTCGTCAGCGGGCTCGATGCGCTGCGCTTGATCACCGAGGTGCGGATGTCGAACACCACGCTCGCCGCCGGCGGTGCCCTCGCCTTGGTCTCGCAAGCGGCGCGCGCCGTCGGCTACGCGCACGGTCGCGGGCTCACACACCTCGGGCTCTCGCCGACGAACGTCATCGTGACGCCCGAGGGTGACGTCAAGATCACCGATTTCGGCATGCTCGCGGCGACGCTCGGGCCGCGGCCCGTCGAGGTTCCGCGGATGGTGAAGCGGATCGCGTATCTCGCGCCCGAGCAGATCGCGAACGAAGCGACGTCCGCCGCGACCGACGTGTTCGCGCTCGGCGTGCTCGCGTACGAGCTGATCACCGGCGAGCGCGCGTTCGAGGGCGACACCGCCGCCGAGATCGCGAGAGCCGTCACCACCAGGCCGCCCCCGGAGCCGTCGTTGCCGCGGCCGATCACGCGCGTGATCCAGCGTTGCCTCGCACGCTCGCCGTTCGAGCGGTTTCCCGATGCGCGCGCACTCGCCGATGCGCTCGATGCGGCGCTGCGCGTCGCGCCGGTGCCGGGCACCCGCAAGGACATCGGCGCGACGGTGAAGCAGATCGTCGATCGGCTCGCGGATCTCCACTCCGGCGAGCTCTCGGGGATGCTGACGCTCGACCTCGGCACCGCGAATATCGGTGCGGCGGCGCCGGTGGTCGCGCTCGGCGGTGCCCCGCGCGAGTCCGTGGACCTCGCGACGATGGAGTTCGTGCGACCCGATACGCCGGTCGCCGGCCCTGCCCCGCTCGTCGGTCCGGCCGCACGCCCGACGAGAAAACCGAACGAGCTCGATGAGGAAGCGGAAGCGTTGCCGCCGGTGCGCAGCACGGGGATGATCCCGCCGATCTCGCGTCAGCTCAAGGGTGTGCCGCAGACGGTGCCCGGGCTCGCGCCTCCGCCGATCCCGGCGACCGCGACGCCGCCGCCGTTGCCGCCGATGCCCATGCCGGGCGTGCCGAAATCGATCAAGCCGCTCGTCGGTGCGGTGCCGCCGCCGCGCCCGCAGACGAAGTCCACGTCCGTGCCCGTGATCGGTCCGCTCGATCGCCCGAGTGAATCGCCGGTCAGCCCGCTCAAGATGATGGCGACGGCGCCGAGCGGGGCAGCGCCGATCGTGCAGATCGCGCCGATGGAGAAGCAGTCGCTGTTCGGGCCGCGTCCCGAGACCGAGGACGGAGATCTGCTCGAGCACGAATTCGTCGAGGCCACGACACTGCTTCGCCCCGAGCCCGAACCGTCGCTGTCGGTCGAGATGGAGATCGTCCATCTCGAGGAGCCCGAGCCCGCGGCGGGGCCGGTAGATCGCCCGACCAGCGAGATGTCGCCGCTGCTGCGCGATCAGCTCGCGCTCGAGGCGTCGCGCAAGAGCCAGCAGCTGTCGCCGTGGCGGCCGATGACGCTGGACGAGATCTCCGCGCCGAACGAGATGCCCACGCCACCGTCCGAGGGTCCGGCGATGCGGATCTCGGCGGTCGAGAGTGGACCGATCGAGCGCAAGACGCTCGCGGGGTTCCAGCCGTCGCGCAGTCTGCCGGCACAACCGGCGTCGATCTCGCAACCGATCGCCCCACCGTCCGTCGGTGCCGGGTTCTCGCAGCGGCACCTGCCGACGATGGATGTCGGCACGGTCTCCGCGAAGCGCAGCAAGACGCCGATCCTGATCGCCAGTGTGCTCGGTGTGCTCGCCGCGGGTGCCGGTGCGTACGTGCTGTACGACGTGTTGAGCAGCGAATCGAGCGGCGAGACTCGGGTCGAGATCACGGATGCGGCGACGCCGGACACCGCTTCGCCCGACGCTGCGGTGGCGGTCGTCGTCGATGCGACGAAGATCGAAGACGCCACCGTCGCGGTCGTCGTCGATGCGAAGCCAGTCGCGGATGCCGCGGTGGTGGCCACCGTCGATGCGGCGATGGCCGATGCCGCGGTCAAGGTCGATCCTGGCAACTCCGCGGCATTGACGATCGCGTCGACGCCCGCCGGTGCGCGCGTCTACTTCGACGGCGCCGACTCCGGCGTCACGCCGCTCAAGCTGCCGGGCACGCCCGACAAGCACACCGTCGCGGTGTTCTCCGCCGGTCACGAGCTCTACATCGCGCAGGTCAACGGCAGTGGCGCGTACACGATCCCGCTCAAGGAGGTCACGCCGTCGGGTGGCCCCGCCGGGATCAAGGTGACCAAGTGCGCGAAGGATCGCTACTACGTGTTCGTCGACGGAAAACCGACGGGCATGGTGTGTCCGACGGAGCGCATCGAGGTCGATCTCGGCGCGCACACCATCGAGGTCTACGACATGATCACGGAAGCCCGGCGACAGTTCCCGGTGGTCGTCAAGGACACGCGGCTCTCGGCCCGCGTCCGCATCGAGTAGCTAATCGTCGTCGCCGCCGACGACCGCTTCGGCGTCACCGTCGAGCTTCTGCCGTGGATCGAGCCCGTACTTCCGGATCAGCTCGCGCAGGTGCTTGCGATCGATCTGCGCTTCGCGCGCGGCGGCCGACAAGTTCATCTTGTGGCGGCGCATCAGATCCTCGATGTACTCGCGCTCGAACATCTCGACGAGCTGACCCTTCGCTTCCTTGAAGGGGAGATCCGTACGAATGCCCAGGGACGGCGCGGCCTCGCTGACCAGCGCATCCTCGAGGTTGATCGTGGAACCACGCGCGAGCAGACACGCACGCTCGATCACGTTGCGCAGCTCGCGGACGTTACCCGGCCAGCTGTGGCGAACCAGGCGCGCCATGTCCTCGGGCGAGACCGAGAGGCCCGGGCCGAACGAGGTGACGAAGTGATTGATGAGCAGCGGGATGTCGGTACCGCGCTCGCGCAACGGCGGGACACTGACGCGGATCACCGCGAGGCGGTAGTAGAGATCTTCGCGGAACGCCTTCTTCGCGACCTCGGCGCGCAGATCGCGGTTGGTCGCGGCGACGACGCGGACATCGATCTTCTCGTAGGTGTTCGAGCCGACCTTGCGAACCGCGCGCTTGTCGAGCACGCGCAGGAGTGAGGGTTGCAGATCGAGCGACATCTCGCCGATCTCGTCGAGGAAGATCGTGCCGCCGTGCGCCTCGGCGAACGCACCGCGGCGATCGGTGATCGCGCCGGTGAACGAGCCCTTGACGTGGCCGAACAGCATCGACTCGATCAGCTCGCGCGGGACCGAGCCGCAGTCGAACACGATCAGCGGGCCATCCTTGCGCGGCGAGTAGTTATGGATCTCCTCGGCGATCAGCTCTTTACCGGTGCCGGTCTCGCCCTCGATCAGGACGGTCGCGCTGGTCGCGGCGACGTCCTCGAGCAGCGTGAACATCTGCCGCATCTTGGTATCGCCACCGACCATCGAGCCGAGCGAAGCCTTCGGCGACGGTTCGGGGTCGACGATCTCCTCGTCGGGTAGGAACTTGATGACGGTGCGGCCGAGCTTCACCTCGGCGCCGAAGCCGATCGAGATCTTCTCGAAGCGAGAGCCCTGGATGAATGTACCGTTGGTCGACCCGCAGTCGACCATCAGGACCTCGTCCCCCACCAGCTGCGCCTCGACGTGCTTGCGCGAGACCGTCTTGTCGGTGAGGACCAGGCTGCACTGCGGACCCGAGCCGAACGACACGGGATCGCGCGAGAGGCGCACGACCTCACCGCGGTCCGGCCCCTTGATCACGACGAAGATGCCGCCCTGGTTCTGGCGCGAATAGGACGGCGCGTCGTCGAGCAGAGCCGTTACATTGGAACGATCGCGCGACATCTCTACCGGCCCGGCCATCGTAGTCCGGGTGGGAAGGCGCTGTAAATACGCCGGGCTACTTGTTCCCGGGATGACCGAGCGGAACATCGGGGCCCGACATCGCCACGATCGTCGCGGTGACTCCGCCGGCGACCAGGATCAGGGCGATCACGATCCAGGCGCGGATCGGGGACTTCTTGCGACGGGCGATCGATCCGGGCCGGGGCTGGTCGACCGAGGCCTCGAGCCGCGGGGCCAGCATCTGGACCGGGCGCTGCTGCTGCGGGGGGCCCGCGACCGCCGACGGGTAGCCCGGGAGCTGGGTCGGCGCGGAGTCGAAGATCCGCGGGCCAGAGTCGAGTTTGGGACCGACGTCGAGGTCGACCAGCGGCATGCTGCCGGCGTCCTTGTTCTCGATGTCCATCATGTTGATGATCGACGTCAGCTCGACACCCTGGAATCGCCCGACCTCGGCCATGGTCTTGGGCTTCTCCATCGTCATCCGGGTCGGTTCCTTCTTGGTCTCTTCCTTCGGCTGTTTCGGGGTACGCGCGGCGAGCGCGTGGATCGAGAGCGGCGCCGCTCGGGCGTCGTCCTGATCGTCGTCGTCGTCGTCGTCCTCCTCCTCGTCCTCACCTCCGTAGACCTCGGTGCCCGCGCGACGACCGGAGGCGAAGTCTTCTTCCTCGTCCTCGACGCGCCACTGCTCGGTCGGGCCGCACGCGCCGAGCAATTCTTCGGCGAGCTCGGGCGCCGAGACCAGCAGGCCGTTGCGGTGCGCGCAGCGAGACAGCGCCTCGTTGAACTCGCCGGCGGTCTGGTAACGCATCGCCGGATCGATCGCGAGTGCCTTCTGGATGACGACGTCGAGATCGGGCGTCAGCCCCGGCACCTTCTTCGAGATGTTCGGCACCAGCTGCGAGTAGATCTCGTCGGCGCTGGTGGTCAGGCCGGCGTGCACGAACAGCCGCTCTCCGGTCAGGATCTCGTAGAAGCAGACAGCCAGCGAGTAGAGGTCCGAGCGGTGATCGAGCGTCTCGCTCTTCGCCTGCTCGGGCGACATGTACCCGATCTTGCCCTTGACCTTGTAGAACAGCGAATTGTGTGTGGCCGCCTTCGCGATGCCGAAGTCGGTCAGCTTCACCTCGCCGGTGTACGAGACCAGGATGTTCGACGGCGAGACATCGCGGTGGATCAACTTGAGCGGATTGCCCTCGAAGTCGCGCTTGACGTGGGCGTAGGCGAGCGCCGACAGCACCTCGCGACAGATGTAGATCGCTGCCGCCGGAGAGAACCGCCTGCCGCGGCGCTTGGCTCGCTTGAGCAGCGTCCGGAGATCCCCGCCCGGCAGGTACTCCATGACGATGAAGTACTCGCCGCCCGCGGTGACCAGATCGATCGTGTGGACGATGTTCGCGTGGTCGAGCGTCGCCGAGAGCTTCGCTTCGCGGAGGAACAGGTCGATGAACTCTTCCTGCTGGGTGAACTCCGGGAGGAGCTGCTTGAGCACCACCTCCATCTCGAACCCGCCGGCGCCCAGTTTTTTGCCGACGTAGATCGCCCCCATGCCGCCCTCGGAGAGGTGCTCCAGGACGACGTATCGATCGATGGGTGCGCCCCCGACATCGACCATGAAATCGCAGTGTACCCGCAGCCCGCCTCGCGTAACATCGACGTGGTGACGGATCGGTACCGTCTCGCTCCCGTGCGAGAAGCACGTGATCGCGAGGAACGCGTCCAGCGCGGAAACCTCGCAGCTGCCGTCGAGAGTGCGCGTGCGACGGAGGTCCAGGTCGTCGCCGCCGCCGCACGGGTGACCTCCGCGACCTCGGCACTCGCCGCGGCTCGCACCGTCACCACGTCCATGGCGATGGCGATCGCGATCGCACGCAGCGAGCAATTCAGCGCGCGGCTCCGTCATGCGGTCGAGCTCGCGCGCGACGAGCATGCCCGTGCGGTCGCCTCGCATACCGGCCAGGTCGCATCACTCGATGCGGCTCGCGGAAACTTGACCCGTGCCCGCGCCGACCGCGAGGTGATCGAGCGGCACTTCACACGCTGGCGCGAGGACCGCGCAAAGCGAGCCGAGCGCCGGATGGACTGAACTGAACTTCCAAACCCGCGAAACCTCGCTGCAACCGGTGGATCGGGGCCGTGTCTTCAGGCCATGCGAATCCTCCTGGCTGCCGCTCTGGTGCTTGTCCCGACCCTCGCGCCGATCGCTGCTCGGGCCGACGCCCAGCCCGACGTCAGCAAGCTGAAGGCCGATGACTGCGCGCGTGCGCGCAAGGCGGGCAAGACCTGCGTGATCAACATCGAGGGCATCGACGTCGAGGGCCATCACCCCACCGGCACCGGCGAGAACATCACCACCCCCGGCTTCGGCACCAGCAAGTCGTTGATCCGGATCCGCAAGGACTTCATCGCCGAGATCCTCAAGTCGGCCGAAGACCTGCCCTGATCGAGTATGGTCGCCGCGATGCGATTCGCCCTCGTCGCGGTCATCCTCGTAAGTTGTACCGAGCCGCGCAGTACCTCGTGCCGGCAGGTCTGCAAGCGCGAAGCGGAGTGCATCGAGGAGACCGGTACCAAGACTCCGTTCGAGGAGAAGGAATGCGTCGCCGCGTGCGCCGCGCTCGAGCAGGACTCCGCGCATAGTGGCGCGAAAGTGCAGCGGCACATCGACTGCGTGAACAAGCAGACGTCGTGCACCGCCGTGCTGGAGTGCAAGTGAATGCTGTCGGCGACCAGCACACGCGAATTCGCCGGTAGCAAGTTCGCCTCGACGATCTTCCTCGAGCGCAAGCTGCGCGCCCACGTCGTCCGCCGCGATCGGCTGGTCTACGACAGTCGCTTCGCGCCGCCCGGCAAGCAGGCGAACGCGGTCGCGCACCTCTACGTGCAGCTGCACGGCACGTTCACCCCGTCGGGCGGCGCGCCGGTGAGTGGGCGGCAGGCGTGGGTGCTCGCCGAGTCGGAGTTCGATCGCGTGCAGCCGGGCTCGCGGACATTTCGATCCTTCGGTGATCAGGCCCTGATCGTCGAGCTCCGCGTGCCGGTGGCGGATCTGCATCGCGCGATCGGCCTCGATCACGGTCAGCTCGAGCTGCCCGATCCGGTGTGGGACGCGTACAACGCACTCGAAGTCGCAGCGACGGAGCCGAATCTGCACGCGCTCGTGCAGCGACTGACCGAGGCCGGGATCCTGTCAAAGGATCTCGCGAGCAGCATCGTCCCCGACGAGCCCGAGCGCTTCGCGCGCCTGTGGACGGCGATGAAGCCGCTGTACGAGGAGCTGTCGACGTCGGCGTCGCTCAAGCAGATCGCCACGATCGCGCGGTTGTCGCTGCGCCAGCTCGGCCGCGACCTCGGTGACCTATCGCGCACGTTCGGGTTGTTCGGCGGCGGCTTCCGCGATGCCTCGCGCGTGATCCGGCTGCGTGCAGCGACGTTGTTTCTCTCCGCACCCACGGCGACTCCGAGCGCGATCGCGCGCACGGTTGGATATGGCAGCCTCGATGCGATGGGTCGGGCGTTTCGCGACGCCAATCTGCCGTCGCCAAGCGTGGTTCAAGACGCGGTGAGGTTCCGCGGCTCCGAGACGATCTAGAGGATCAGCAGGATCGGCACCACGCCGACCGCGATCAAGAACACCACTGTGGTCAGGATCCCGATCGGTCCGAGTCGCCAGCCAGGTGCGAGCGGGAGCTTGCGGCGCGCCTCGGTGGGAGAGATCACCAGCAGCAAGCCGACGACGGCGATCTGCCAGCAACCCGCGATGACGTAGAGCTCGCGGTACGAGAACACCTCGGATACGTAACCACCGAGCTTGTAGCCGAGCGTGGTCGAGAGATTCGACAGCGCCATGTACGCGGTGAACTGGGTCGCCGCGACCCGCGGCCATGACACGTCCATGCACAGCGCGAACGCGGCCACCACCATCACCGCCGTGCAGCCGACCTCCCATGCTGCGAGCACGTAGATGAACGCGTCGACGCGCCACAGTGGGGTCGCGATCGCGAACACGATCCAGCCGACGCCGATCGCGATCGACGCCATCGCGATCAACTTGCGCCGCCCGATCAAGTCAGCCAGGAGAGCCCCGAGGATCGCGCCCACGAAGCCGGCCGCGAGCTGGAGCCCGCCGACGAGATCGGTGTACTCGCGCTGCGTCCACCCGAGCTCGCCAGTATAAAGCCCGATCGCGGCGACGTAGAGCATGCCGATCCCGAGGTGAAGGCCGAGCATCAGGAGCGCCGTCAAGAACGTCGACCGGATCGTCGCGACCTGCGCGAGCCCCTCGAAGATCTCGCGAACCTTGACGCGCTCCGGCGGTGGCCCCGAGCGCTCGCGCACGAACAGTGGGACCAACATGATCGCGAGGAGGATCCCGGTCTGCACGAGCAACGCGGTCCTCAGGTCGTACGCCTCGATGACCCGTCCCATCCCGGCGCCGCCGATGATCGCGCCGGCGTACTTGAACGCGTACATCAAGCCATTCGCGCGACCGCGCTCGTCGTCGTCGAGGAGATCGACCGCGAGCGCGTCGACGGCGACGTCCTGCATCGAGTTGAAGATCGTGTGGACGAAGATCATCCAGGCGAGGGTGCCGAGATGCTCCTTCTGGGTGACATCGGGGATCGCGACGATCACGAGCACCGTCGCCGCCATCATCAGCTGCGCGAACACGATCCACGGGCGTCGCCGGCCGAGCGACGGAATCGTGATCAGGTCCATCACCGGCCCCCACACCCACTTGAACGTGTACGGCAGCGTCGTCATCGTCAGCGCTGACGCGACCACCGCATCGGAGACACCGGCGGTCTTGATGTACGTCGGCAGCGTCGTCGCCATGAAGCCCCAGGGGATCCCCTGTGCCATGTAGAGGACGCACAGCGTGAACAACCGCAGCCAGCGTCGTTCCGCGAGGCTCACCGACGAAGTGTAGGCCGAATGCGGTAGGGTTATCGAGTTGATCTGGCTCGTCGTCGTGGTGCTCGTCGTCGGCATGGCGGTCGGAATCGCCTCGACGTTGCGACTCACGCAGTGGCGGCCGGGCAGACAACTCGAGGGAGAGCCGCTGCCCGATCGCAAGGTCGTGACGCTGACCGGCACCGTGCGCGTGGTCGGCGAGCCGTTGATCGCCCCGCTGTCGGCGCGCAGCTGCGTGATGTACGAGACGTTCGCGAGCCTCTACGAGTGGCCGAAGGACGAGGACAGCGAGGGTCCACGAGAGAAGGCGCTCGCCGGTCAGCTCAGCAAGCGTGCGCTGATCGTGTTCGAGCTCGTGACGTCGATGGGCGTGGTGACGATCGATGCGACCGACGCGGATCTCGAGCTCGCACCGACGCCGGTGTTCCCGCGGTTTCCCGAGCGCGAGGCACGGTTCCTGCGCGAGCACGACAAGGACGAGCGGTTGATCGAGAACGCGACGTTCGAGGAGATCACCGTCGATCCAGATTCCTTGATCAGCGTGCACGGTCTCGCGATCGAGGACTCACCGGGCAAGATCCGGCTGACCGCAGACGGCGACAACCCGATCGTGATCGGAGTACCGCGTGCTAGCGTGATCGTGTGACGGCCACGCATGCGATCGCCTACCTCCGCTCGCCGCTCGCGATCCGGGCGCGATGCGAGGCGATCTTCGAGGCAGCGCTGGCGGGGACGCTCGATCACGTCACGGTGGATCTGAACGCCCTGCCCGTCGTCATCGACGAGGTGGTTCGCGTGACGCGCGACGAGCGCACGCGTGCGCTGCCGACCCGGATCGAATCGGACGGAACCGTGTTCTGACATGGAGGCGTTGTTGTTCGAGCTCGGGGTCGTCGCGGCGTCGGGCAGCTACATCTTCGTCTACTGGTTTCGAAGCTCGCGGCAGTGGATCCGCCGCAAGCTGGCGAGGCTGCCGCGCACACCGATTGGCAGCCTCGTCGAGGGCGAGCTCGCGCGCATCGTCGGCGAGGTCAAGCAGCTCGATCACACCGTCGTCGCACCGGTCAGCGGCTCGCACTGCGTCTACTACCACGTGGTCGTCGATCGAAAGATCAACAGCGAGTGGAAGCGCGTGATCGATCAGCCGCACGGCGTCCCGTTCATCCTCGAGGACGACACCGGTCACGTCTACGTCGACGCCCGGCGCGCGCAGCTGACCACCGAGCACCTCCGATTCTACCCGGCGGTGTATCCCGATCCGTTGTTCGATCAGTTCCTCCACACGCACGGCATCTCGCCGATGATCAAGGAGCACCTCCGCGTCCACGAGATGCGGATCGAGATCGGCGCCACGTTCTGCGTGCTCGGTGCCGGCGTCTCCGACATCGACCCGCGCGCTGCGCACCCCGAGAACTACCGGGGCGATCGCGCGACGCGCCTCCAGTTCGCCGGCGCCAAGAAGTACCCGCTCGTGATCAGCGACGATCCATCTTTGCGCTGATAGGGTCCGGTCCCGATGCCAGGCAAGGTCCACGTCATCGATCACCCGCTGGTCCAGCACAAGCTATCGCTGATGCGCAGCAAGGAGACCAGCACCAGCACGTTCCGCAACCTGTTGCGCGAGATCAGCATGCTGCTTGGTTACGAGGTCTGCCGCGACCTCCCGACCACGCTGATCCAGATCGAGACGCCGGTCGCTCCGATGATGGCGCCGATGCTCGACGGCAAGAAGACCGTGCTGGTCTCGATCCTGCGCGCGGGCAACGGAATCCTCGACGGCATGCTCCAGATCCTGCCGTCCGCGCGCGTCGGCCACATCGGCCTCTATCGCCATCCCGAGACCAAGCAGGCGGTCGAGTACTTCTTCAAGGTGCCGGAGACGATGGGTGATCGCGACGCGATCGTCGTCGACCCGATGCTCGCGACCGGCAACTCTGCGGTCGCTGCGATCGCGCGGCTCAAGGAGACCGGCCCGCGCTCGATCAAGTTCGTGTGCCTGCTGACCTGCCCCGAGGGCATTCGCACGTTCCACGCGGCGCACCCCGACATCCCGATCTACACCGCGGCGATCGATGAGCGGCTCGACGAGAAGAGCTACATCGTCCCCGGCCTCGGCGATGCGGGCGATCGCTTGTTCGGCACGAAATAGGGACGGGTTTCAGGTGCCGTGGTTACGGCGGCCAACTCGCTGAAACTGCTGTCTTCGCCAAGCGTGATCGAATGATCTCAAGCAGTTCGCGAGCGTAGCTATCGCGACTGAAAACCGGCCCCAGTTGTACGCCGAACTGTTTGCTGGTGCGTTACGCGCCGGAAACATGCTCCCGCCGAACATGGGATGCATGGATACCGGCGATACCGCGTGGCTGCTCGTCAGTGCCGCGCTCGTGATGCTGATGACCCCGGCGCTCGCGCTGTTTTACGGCGGCATGGTGCAAGGCAAGAACGTGCTCTCGACGTTCATGCACAGCTTCTTCTCGCTCGGGCTCGTCACCATCCAGTTCGTGCTGATCGGGTACTCGCTGTGCTTCGGCCCGAGCGTGAACGGCATCATCGGCAGCCTCGACTACGTCGGACTGTCGGGCATCGAGGACGTCGCGTTGTCGGCGGACGTCAAGGTGCCGCACATGGCGTTCATCGCGTACCAGTGCATGTTCGCGGTGATCGCACCGGCGCTGATCTCGGGCGCATACGCGGAGCGCATGAAGTTCTCGGCCTACGCGCTGTTCACGCTCGGCTGGACGACGCTGGTCTACGATCCGATCGCGCACTGGTCGTGGCAGGCCGACGGCTGGTTGATGCAGCTCGGCGCGATCGATTTTGCCGGCGGCACCGTCGTGCACCTGTCGTCGGGGATCTCGGAGC
>Ga0105049_10007315_pt1 | contig 12819 bp, 7 predicted proteins | sample MAT06_FD_78087 | JGI IMG/M metagenome (GOLD analysis project Ga0105049, IMG submission 78087) | Freshwater microbial communities from Lake Fryxell liftoff mats and glacier meltwater in Antarctica - MAT-06 | ecosystem: Environmental > Aquatic > Freshwater > Ice > Liftoff microbial mat | place...
CAGCAGGCCTACGCCTACCAAACCAGCTCCCACCTTTAAGCTCGTGGGTATTCCCGCTTTGACCGCTTCGCTCGCCCGCTCAGCGATTATTTTTACCGCGAGCGGTGATCTGGATATTACTCCGGGCGCGGGAGCTGCGGACACGCCACGTGCCCACGCTGTCATTTTCTCATTTGCTTCTGCTGCGGATGACTCGGGGATTGAGTAAGGAACTAAGGAGGCCGGAGAGAGAGCCGCGGCGGAGGCCCGCAAACAAAACAAAACTTTCGCCGATGGTTCTCCCACGATCAGGTCGAGGTAATCAGTACCCACCCGATCGGCGATCAGCACGGAGGCCGAACCGCTTAACTCTTGTCTTAGCAGCGCGGCCCAAGCTCGCACCCCTCGCACTCCGCTTAGGCAGCGTGGCACCCGAAGATGCTGCGGCGGAATGGAGTTCCCTGAGTTACCGATCCGGGTTCTCGAGGCACTCGGCTTAAACGCGGTCAGCTCACGGTCCATCTCGTAAAGTATCCGCTGAAGCCCAAGTCCCTTCTTACCTTCAATGTCAAACGCGGGATCTCTCACCAACTCGGCCAGCAGTTGCTGGTCGCTGGGAGATTGCCCCCCTCCGATTGCGGTAACGGGCTCGGACATTCGCGCAGCGATGGCACTCAATTCCGACTTACATTCTGCAACCGACGAACGCACCTCGTCACGGGTTCGGATTGCCGCGCACGAGGTGGACAGCCGATCCACTGCGGGCATGACATGTTCAGTGGCCAAACGAAAACTCACGCCCTTTGCGGTGCGTTCGCTCGTATCGTTCGTGCCACTATCGCTCACGACTCCGCCCATCATCCCGGCGACAATCATCGGGTAAGCAGATCGCCCCTTGCCATCCGTGCTTGAACGCATCCGTCCCATCAACCACCCGTCAACAGTTCGCCAATAAAACCAGTGGTCAAAGCCTTCCAAGCGGTTCTCTGCGGTCAGGTTTTCCCATGCCCCCGAATCGATGTTTCCGGCTATTCCCTCTGAATAGAGCTGGCGCTTGCAGTTGACGAGCGTGGCGCTCGTTAGCCCAATATCTTCGATGTGATCATCCCACGCGGGGTGTTTCCCAAACGCAACCACATCGATCGTTGCCCCATCACGAACTTCCCCCGCCGACCCGAATACTGTTTTACTCACGTGATGGTTCCTCTGCACGCTCCGCGTGCGCAGGCCTAACTAATGCTCAATTTCCGCCTTAGTCCCCGATCACCCCACCCCGTCCTGCTTACTTAAGCGGCCCGTGACAACTTTGCCCTGTCGCGGGCAAAGTCACTCTGTTCTGCTGGCCCACGCCAACGCAAACCCCAAAGAATCCAATGCTGCTCGCCCGCAACATCTTGCCTAAAAACATCTTCGCCGGTGTTGATGAGCCCGCCGACAGACCAAGCCTAACAACGATTATCGAGCGCCGAACATGGAAGTTGCAGATTCCCGCCACTTCGCCCGAGGTGTTTCTTAACACCCCGTCTCATCGTTGATACTCACACACTCATGGGCGTTTCTGCACACGTTCGTCCGGTCTAGTTCGGAGGCGCCCATCCGCTCGCTGTCGGCCAATCCGCGAGCTTCGGGAGCGACGAAGGGAGTGTAACTTTTAGCCAAACACAGTACTTGCCACAATCGCTGATTGCAGCGACTTCGTAGCTTCCGGCTGCATCCACCGCAGGCACCAGACCATCCTTTGCGAGCAGCAGACCGAGCACGCCCCAAGAGTTAACGCTGAGATTAATTTGTGCGCCAGGCTTCGCCCCAGGATTTGGGTTCTCAGGCCCTGGGTAAAGATTAATCTGCACCTTGTTCGCTGAAGGAATTTCTAACTCTAGCGGAACGATTGCCGCCGCCATGAGGTTGACAAAGTTGGCTGGAGCCGCTCCACCTATTGCTACCCCGGCGAACACAAACGCGGTGTTGGCGTGCTTAATCCCCGGCGCCGGCGCGTCTGTGCGGTCGCTGATCGCCACCCTTGCTTTGAAAGGTGCCCGAAGTGACTGCGCAACCGCTTTCACCGATGCTAACCACTTCCGGCGCGCGGGGCCCTTTGCGAAGTCCTCTCCGATCACCGGCATGACAAGATCGCGCAGTTCCGCATTTGCAATTTTCTGCTCGAGAGGTCCTCCATCCGCACCGCCGGGAGCCGCCCCTACCACCTTATCGATGTCTTCGCTCGCGCGTTTCACATCATCGAGCGTCAGATCGCCGCCTGCTCCAGCCGCTAGCGGGATCGCCTTGTAGTTGGTCTGGATGCGGCCGAAGACCTCCCCGATCCCTCCGCCTTCTTTCGCGAGGAGCAGCAGCGTGCGCGCAATCAGTTCATCCTGATACGAACGCGTCCGATCTTTCCTCAATCCGGCAAAGCCCGCCGCATACTGCTCACTAAACCCGCCATTCGTCACCGCATCCCGCAGGATGTTCTTGGCGGTGTTTGGCTGGGCCGCACGGTTCTTCCACATTCCCAGTACGCTCGTAAACTTCTTCGCCTGATCCTCATCGTCCAAGAATCGGTAGCGGTCGTCCACATCCTTCTTTGCAACTGCAACCGATTTCACCCGCTCCCCGACGACCTTCTCCATCGAATCAAGGGCCTCAAAAGATGTTTTCTTTACCGCTTTCAACTGATCGCCCAAATCGGTTGTATCCAACGAAGCGACCTCGCTAAGGTTTAAGCTTTCACGCGGCAACACCAACTTCAGCGCGACTTCGCTCCAGTACGCCGCGTAATCCTCGACGTATCGTAAGAATACCTCACCCCCAGCGGTTCGCTCCGGACGCTGCTTCAGCCCGCCGGTGCCGACCACCTCGGATTTCTCTTTCGGAAGGTCTGTCAGTCGAAGAATCTCGACCCATGTTCCCGCGATCAACGCGGCGGGCCTTGCCACGAACTTCCCAGATGCTGTTTGCTTCGTTTTATCCGTTTCAATGATCGAAAGCGGCACGGCAGCAATTCGCTTTGACGCTGCGGGCACTTGAGGATCTTTGCTTAGCTCATCCACCGCCGCTGCAAGCTCGGCCTTCGCCGTCCAGATAGGTTCCTTTAGCGCAGCATCGATCAATCCGTGAAGTGCGCGAGGCTTTACGATATCGAAAGCCCGCGAAACCGACTGTACTGATTGAGAGTAACGCGTCGCAGCTAACGATCCCACTAAGAAGTCTTTGGGTTCCTTCACTGGTGCTGATCGACTCGCCCGCTCGGTCTCGGCTTGGGCCGCCAGCGATGTAAACGCCGCACTCACAGCTGCCGGGCCTGCTGTGCTCGCCGCGCTAGCGCCGGGGAACTTCTCAGCATATTCCAGCGCGTTCTGTGCCTGCTCATGCATCGATAGCAAAATCAAATATAAGCGTGACTGCGCCTCTTTGGCTTGTCCTACTTTGGGCGAGGGGCGGACCATCAGCGGCCCGACTTCTTTAAGGCGGTCCCGCAGTCCAGCCTCGGCTACATCTGCACCCTTCTTGATAGCCGCGAGCACTCCCTCCAAATCCTTGGCGTCTTTGCCTTCCTTCGCAACCTGGGGGGTGAAGAGCTCGCTCAGTTCGGTTAACTTGGCGGTCGCGGTGGCTTTGGCAACCGGGTCGGGAAGTTGATTCGTAAGCGAATCAACAATTACTTCGGCCTGCTTCACGAACTCTAGTTTCATCGCGGCCAAAAGCTCATCGGGCGAATCGATCTTTGCCTTCAGCCCTGCGCCAAGCTGCGCTTCTAAGTCTGCGAGCCGCGAATCCGAAGCTGCCGCCTCTACCTTCAGCGACTCGACTTTCTTCTTGTGCGACGCGGAGAACTCTTTGTACGCCTCAATGGTTTCCATCGCCCGGGCAATCCCGGCCCCATCGCCAGTCGGGGCAAGCCACGCCAAGCTGCCTTCGTAACTCTTCTCAACGGTGCTGAACCTGCTGAGTGCCTCAACGCTCGCACCCAGCCGCCCGAGGTCGGTGCTCGGAGACTCGTTGCGAGCCAGCGCATCGCGCATGCGGCGCACCGAATCGGTCAGCTCCTTGAAGACGGCGTCTGGCTGATTCCGAAGAAGCGAGTCGCTGACGCTCACACCGTCTGCTCGCTTTGGGTATCCGTCGCTTCCGTACGCTTTGTTCACGGCGCTTTGGATCGAGTTAAGTTCCTGGGCGATTTCTTCCTCGCTCATGGTCTTGATCAACTCGTCCTTGAACGCGCCGCCCATGGTGTAATCAATCAGGGGCTTCACTTCTATCGCAGCGCCGTCGGCCAGTCCTGACTTCTCACCGACCTTCGGCTTGGCTCCCTCCGAGAGCGTGGTTAACCGCACTAACTGAGCGAGCGCGCCTATCGCCGGTGAACCCCACTCTTTCTCACTCTTAAGTTTTTGCCGCGTGCCATCGATAAGCGGTTTGAGAATATTGGCTTCAACCAAGGCTCGCTGCGCCGCCAACTGACGCGTCTCAAAGTATTGGCCGGTGCGACCCAGCGCACTCAACATCGGCTTTGCGATCAGCGGATCGACGATCCGCTGAGTATTGTCCGCCGTTGTGCTGTAAATCTTCAAACGGGGCGTATCAACGTCGAGCACGCTCAGCGTTGGTGCGCCGTCCTTATTCTTCTGCGGTTCTCGCCCAAGATAAACGACTGTGTTATCTGGTTTTAACTCAAATAACTGGAGAGCCTTGTCGTCTTTCTCAACTGCATCCGCTGCCGAGGCCCAAACTTTCGCTGGCTTACTGAAAGAATCACGGTAGCCCCAAATGCTCAATGCCGTCACCCCTCCCACGAGCAGCGAACATATAACCGCAGTTCCTACTACGAGTCGCCGACGCGATGCCATTGCTTTCCCAACATTTGCTGCGTTGGTGACCAATCCCTTCTCCTTAAATATCTTTCCAAGGAACATATCTCTCAGGAAGAAGGACTTTTCGCGGCTTACCCGCTTCGCCATCGCGGGATCATCGCCTGTCGTGCCTAGTGCCGCGGCCAACGCGGCGTCGAGCGCCTCACCCTGCCGCATGGAACTTGTAAAGTAAATACCCCGCAAGAACAGCGGTTTGGGGCTCCATTCGCTCGCCACGAAGATCTTGTCCAGATACTGCCGCAGCCGCGGGATCATGCTCATTAACTTCGCTGGCAACTCAAACAGTTCGTCCACCTCGTCGCTGCGCCGACCATTGGGATCAGTCGTATGAACCGGGTTCTGTAATAACCCCGCTCGCCGCTTTACCAGCTTCTGCCGTACCACTTCAAGATGCTTTTCAACCTCATCTGGAGAGAATGATTTGTCCAGCGAATCGGGGTTGCTCCACCCCATCATTTGATGCTGCAGATCACCGTTGTTAACATTCCGGAAGAACTGCTCGAACCCCACCACCTTATCGCATTTACTTATCACCACCGTTACCGGGAACCGCACCTCGAGGGTCCGCTGAATAGTGTCCAACTGCCGAGAGATCGTCATCGCATAACTTTCGATCGTCTCCTTTTTATCCTCGAGTACGCTCTCCGCTGGCAGCACCAGTATGACACCATTGATCGGGCAGTTGGGGCGTGCCGTCTTCAGCAACTTCAAGAACTCTTTCCATTCTGTGCTGTTGCCCTCCCCCGATTCTTCCATGAACATCCGCCCCGCCGTATCTAACATTACAGCGTGGTTCGTGAACCACCAGTTCATGTTAAACGTACCACCAGCTCCCTGCAGCACATCCTGCAATCCCGGCGGAAAGCCTACCTCGCTGCGGCGGACCATTTCAGTCTTCCCAGAACCGGGAGGGCCGACAACCAAATACCAGGGCAGCGCGTAAATGTCTTTGCCCGCCGCGCTGAATGTCTTGACGCCCTCTTCAAACTTGCTGCGAAGGCTATCCATGTTGGCCTTCTGCGCCGGACTAATGGAGCCGCCACCGCCACCCTTGCGCGATAGCATCGCGGCAAAGGGCCCGCTCTTTTTCTTCTGCCACAAAATCATACCTACTTTGTAGAGCAGGATGAGCAGGCCCACGACCAGAAAGCCCCCCGCCGCGACCTTCCACGCCAGCCCGTGGTTGACGATCGCCATGAAAATTGTCGCGACGCCAGCTCCGCTGCCTAATAACAGCACCAACTGACCACCCCGCGACATTGCCAGCATTGAATGAATCGGATTTTGCATACTTACACCGGGATTCACCGCACCAAATTAAACTTACAACAGCACCCGCCCCGTCCACACCCCGCGATTGCCTCGCCCATTTCCAAAGCTCAAACCGGCAATACCACGTCCGGACATATTATTACGGTTTAGGCGCCTGTTTCGACGACTGTGTGACCCACCAATCCGTCACCCCGTCCAGCGAGCTCTTTAGTGCCTCGCTGGCATCTCTGAAGAAGAAGAAGCAGGAGACGAGCACGACCCCGAGCACCAACAGCGCCAGGAGCGTCATGCCGGTCACCCGTTTACCCGGTGGTTCTGTTAAGTTACGTGTATCCAGGTGCACGTACGCATCCTCGCAGATCCGCCCCTCCTGATCGGCATCGACCATCATCAAAAGCCGGGCCGACATCTCCCGCATTTTGTTACGAATCAACTCCGGTTGTCCGACGTTATACCCTTGGAACCCAAGGCCCACGCACACGTAAAACACGCTCAACGCCTGAGTCGCATCGTCGGACATATCCTTGAGCGTTTCGTCCAGAATCTTCCAGAACTCTTCATCGTAACCTAACTTCTGGATCTCATAACTCATCGGTTTCCACGACTGCCCGCCGCTCACGCTTGCGAGCTTGCTGCTAACGATCATGGAGTCTGTAAAATACGTCAGCACAAGCTCGGCGGTGGGCCAGGCCTTGATCATGCCGGGCGTCTTCTCCGCCCGCCGGCGGGCGTCGGCCATGAGCGACTTAATATCACTCCGCACCACGCCGAAATCAACCCGCGCCCCTCGCCGCGCCTTGCGGTTTAGTTCGCAGATGTATTGAAATATTGGTTCACAGATATCTGCCAGCATCATTGTGCAATTTCCTCATCGCCTCTCCCCCGCCGCAACCGCTCAACCCGCTCGCCGCGTTGCCCTCATCACGGCACTGTCATATACAAACTGATATCTGAATACTCCATCGGCTCCAGTTCGCTCCACCGCAGGGCCAGCTTCTTCTCGGATGTAATTCGTTCCCAAAGCTTGGCGCTCGTCGCAAGGTCGATGCGGAAGTAATGGAGGTCGCCCGCGCTGGGCAGTTCCATCGGCTGGTGGCGGTCCTCGGCCAACTTCACCCCGAAGATCTCCAGCTTCACCATGCTTTTGGGCATCAACTTAAACTTATCCTGATCTTCTACGAGTTTGGCCAGCACGCCCGCGTCCATGCGCGTCTTTACCGCCAGCCAATATCCGTTGGCTTGTTGCAGGTGCTCTTCGGTGATGGCCGCCGAAAGCACGTTGTCCACCTTGGTAAACGGAACCTGAAGAAACCGGCCTCGTACCTGCGACCGTAACATCGGTCGAATGCGGCGATCCAGCTCCGCGAACACCACGCCAGGAAGATCGTGATCGTACTTCGGACCTTCAAACGCATCACGATCCGGTGCTAGTGAGGCCAGTTCGGCCTGCAGGCTCCGAAGTTCGATATACGCCGCATACGGCGAAATATTCCCGGCTCCAGACGCCGCGCCCGCACCCCCGGCCACCAGCGATGGCAGGCGTGCTGCATACCGGTTCAGCATGCCTAGCCGCATTAACATAAGCATCTGAGGGGCCTTTAAGTTATCAATAACAAAGCCCCCACGCGTTAGTTGATTCACCAACTCGCTGCGGGCCGCTTCCACAGCATTGGCCAGATCACGCAACATATTCTTAAGTGTGGGCGAACCCGCGATCGTCATGCACGGCGGAATGTAACGAGTGTCCGGCCGCGGCACCGTGCTTGCTTCAGCACTAGCGACAATCCGCAGCAGCGGTAGCACCTCCATGTCGGTTACATCGTCCCCATCCACAACCAACCTCGCATTGAGCCGACGAACCAAAACCTGCTGCCCGTTCTCCCCGCTGTTTTCGTCCATCATCGAAGATTCTTCGATGCGGTACATGCGCTTCACTCGCACATCACCCCCACCGATGTTCTCAATGGTGTTGGCGCGATTCGCCTGCCACAGCGGCACCGCAACGCTCACCGTAAAGCCGCTGGGGTTGTTCGCCAGAGTTCGCTTAATATCCAGCGCGGGAAGCTCCGCATTCCCAGGCACGTCAACCTCCACCCCACTGGGCATCACCGCCCGAAGTCGGTCAAGGCGCACAAGGTTGTTCTCAAGCCCGTCGCTCGCGATCCGAATTTCGAGAACCCCGTACGGATACTCCCAGGAAAGTCTTCGCTCGCGCGCTGCCCCCACCGCAGCTTCGCGTGACAGCACCTGCAAATGGTGCGGTTGTAAGAAAAGTCCCTCGTGCCAGTGAATCATGCCGCTTTTGCTCATGCCTTTTCCCTTGAATACTCACCAGCTGTCCGTCAAAATGCGCCCCGCCCCGCTCTAAGCCATCTGCGACCACTTAACTTCGCTCACGCGATCGCCGATCAACACCGCCCTGATGATCTGTCTGATCATCTCTCTGATCATCGCGCCCGCGTGACTACTTCATCACATGCGACAAGCCTGATTCCACATCCTTCGCAATCATTGACTTCAATCGCTTCTCCATCGCCGCAGCATCAACACCTTCCATTAACTTAATATACTGTTTCCAGTTTTTGGCCCCTTGGCTTTCGGTAAAAGTGCCCTTCTCCGCAGATGACTGCACGACGTCCACCGCATACCGCTTCATATGATCCTTGCTGAACTCTTCGCCTGCTTTCAGAACCCCCTTCAGCAGCAACGATACCAAGCTTCGCAGCCGCAGCATATCCCGCAGCAGCGATTCTCGGCTCAGAGTCTCGTCCCCCTCAGCGTAACGAGCCAAGACTCCCTGCCGCTCATTCGGGCTGGGCTTACTCAATACCCGGAAGACTTGGCTCTTGCTGTCCTTGGACATCTCTTGCCAGTAACTCACCGCCCAAGGCTCCAGCTTCACGGTAAACTCGGCCAGCACCGTACACAACTCCACGACCCGATCAGCCCGTATCACCGCTTCGGGTGGGAGCCCAATCTCTTTCTTCAGCGCCAACATCGCCGCCTCTGGCAGGCCCCCCAACGTCGGAACCTCCCGAACCACCTCTTTTATCACTTCACGCACAACTTCGCGGACCTCCCCCTTCTCCGAACTTGTTTGCCCGCTACTAGGCTCGCTCGCCACCAACCCCGCCGCGGCGAGCTTGCTCACCACCAACGTCCGTTCACCACCGGAGAGTCCGCTCCACATTGCAATCAGCGAATCGGTGAGGGCACTAGCACTCTTTGGAGCGGCAGCGACCGGGGCAGGTGCCGCGACCCTTATGCTGCCTCGTTCAGAATCCCAGGTGGGAAACTGCGCTGTTAGGTCCTTGATGAAACCTTCGCGCTCGTGCGGAGGAAGCGAGCTGAGCTCTCGCTGCACGCAATCTCGCATCTGTTCAACCCGCATTTCCAACCCTTGGTCGGCCAACTCATTGTGCAGCACACGCAGTTGCTGCGCCAAGCCAGTTGCCCGCCGTCCGGTTTCTCCCGCCATTTCCATCGCGTTAAAGTTCCCTAGCGTAAAAGTCAGTACCGCCTTCCCCTCAACGCCTCCACTGTAACCCCCTCAAGGCCTCAGCAGCGTCGCTCCGTGGTTTATTCGCGTTGCCGGGGGTGCGGCATTTTCAGAGAGTCACATCGGCACTTTTCCTGCGCGCGAATCTGAAACCTGGGGGCCAGCCGCTTCATTTTTGCCCCACGTCCTGCCCGCCTATGCTTTCCCTTCGCCGCCGACATCCGGTACTACTCCCGGGAACTGGTCTGCGGTGGAACTAGTAAGTTTTGCCCGCTCGTGTTGGTCCGGTCGGAGTTAATACATATGGCTCAGCAAAGAGTTTCTTCGTCCAACAAGTCTGCGCGGTCAGGCGCTTCGTCAAAAAATGCGGTCCTTGCCGCTGTTTCGGCCGTGGCGATCCTCGGCACGGCTGTGTTCCTGTATATCTACTTCTTCCGCGAAACTCCCGCGCCGCCAAGCGACACCAATGTGATGACGGAGGCTACTCCGGAGGAGAAGGCCGAAGTGCAGCAGCAAAAAGACCTCATCGAGAAGCTCAACCAGAAGTCCAAGCCAGCTGGGGCGTAAGAGCGGTTGATCGCCTTTTGCTTTGATAACCACGACCACGGCTTCAGTGGCGGCGGTATCTCATTTTCATCTCGTGCCTCTCGTCCATGCCGCTTGCTCGCCTGTGCTGCCGGTGGGTCGATAGTTATTTTTTGGCTGCGCTGTTGTTTTGGGATGTCCGCCACCGCTTTCTTCATCCCCGCTCGTGTGCTCGCGCTCTTCTCGCCATCAAACCAGCGCCGCTTCCGCCAGCATAGTTTCATCTAATCTTCTAGGTGTTTGGACATTTTCCAGATATAATATTGACGCTCGTTAGTCCTCCTCCGTAGACAATCGTGGCACTTGGCTGCTCGATCACCCGGGAACTTTGCGAGATTGGTTCAGAGGGTTGACACTTCCCTCGCGATCCGCAAAGACCCGGTGCGGGTAATCCTCTCTTTTTCCCGCCAAAATAATTTATTATGTCTACACCTCTCTCTAACGCGTGCCGCCAACCACTGGGCTCCGAACATGCAAAGACCCGATATCAGCGCCGTATCTCTCTCGGAGTGGTGGTTGGGCTTAGTGCCGGGATATCGCTTACTTCCATCGCTCGCGCCCAAGCTCTCCGCTACGCCGTCACCCCGGTGAACTTCGGAAATGCCTCCAGCGTTGCTCGCTGCCTAAACGCCCGGGGTGACGTCGTCGGAACGTACCAAGTTAACGGTAACGTGCGGCGAGTATATGTTTATCGCGCTGGCATCTTCAGTACCCCACCCCTCTTGCTCGCCCAGAACTTTTTCATCATCGGCTCTCCAAAGATTAACAATGCCAATCAAATCGCCTTCACCGGCGTTCCTTTAGACACCCAGCCGCCACCATCCGCTCAAGCGTATTTGCTCACTGGCGATCTGCTCACCGTCATACCCCCCATCAACGGCATCTTCTCCGAGGCTACGGCGTTAAACAACGCTGGCCACGTCGCTGGGCGGAGCGACGTGAGTCCCTCCGCGATTTACGCCTATCTCTACGCCGCCGGAGTTACCATCGACCTCGGACAGATCCATCCTCCCTTCGGTAACCGCTTCGCCGCCACAGGCATCAACGATTCTGATGTAGTCGTTGGCACCGGCGACAACGCTGCTGGCGGTCAGTCGGGATTCCTATGGAATGGCGTTATGAACGATCTCGGGCAGTTCAGGCCAAACGATGTGAACAACGACGGGTTGCTCTGCGGGACCGTTCTTATTGCTGGGTCGCCACGCGCCGCCACTCGAGACGGCCAAGGCATCGTGCAAGTGATCCCCGGCACGGGAGTCGCCGACTCTAACGCTTCGGCAATTAATATCCGCGCCACCACCGTTGGCTTCGCACGCTCCGAACCGGGAACCGCGTTTGCTTTTGTTTACAATCCCGCCAGCCCGCCAGCTCGAAACCTGAATCATCTGCTGACCCGCGCCGACCGTGCGAAAGGCTTCGAGTTCGCGGCGGCGTACGCAGTCAACGACGCCGGTCAGATTCTCGTCTCCGACGGCTATTCTCCCTTTCTGCTTACCCCAGTCGATGACTGCCCCGCAGACTTTAACCTTGATGGTGGTGTAGATGGAGAGGATGTAAGCGATTTTTTCTCGGCGTGGGTGCGCGCCGAGCCGCTCGCCGAGATTAACGGTGATGGGGGGATCGACGGCGCGGACATCGAGCCCTTCTTCAATGCGTGGGTGAACGCCGGATGTAGATCCTAAGCGGATTTCTCCGCGGAAACTCACTTGCAGTCTGCTGCTGAGGTAGCTCACCCCACGGTTACCAACCGCGCACGCATGTGCGGAGCTTGTCACCTGCGCACAAGATACAAATCGCCCCGCTTGGAACGGACTCGGTTACAATTTGACGCTCGCATGCCAGCTAGTAAGTATGGGAGTTAACCCCCGCACTTATCTCATTTACCTACGCTTCGCTGTGTAGACACCGTCGGGTTGAATGAACTCGGCGGACACTATCTTGCCCCCCTCGCTCAGGAACCGCACCGAGTAACCGTTCACGCCCTTGAGAGCGAAGGTGTCTTCCTTGGTCGCGACCAGTTCATACGCCGGTTGCCCCTCAACCATCATCATCAGCGTCTCTCCGCGAAGCGAACACACAAACGTCCGCGGCCCCAGCTCGTACTGGCCCACAAATCGCTCAATGTAAGCGGCATCAACCATCTTGGCCGATGCTTTCCGCTCGAACACCACTGGCTTAACTGTCGGCTCAAACACCACCTCCAGTGCGTCGATATCGCCAGACAAGTTTCCCCTGAAATTAATCTGCAGGTCCTCGAACGTCGGATCAATCGGGTTCTTCCCGCCCGCGAAGACATCATAATGCCAGTGATTGAGCGGCACAGTAATTCCATTGAAAGCGAAAGAAAGTTGCCCCGCGCTCTCAGCGACAGACGTAACTCCATAACCCGGATGCGAGTACTCACCGGCATATTCCGCGATCGGTCGCGAAGCGGTAGTTCCTTCCTTTCGCGCCGCAAGCTTCTTTGCCTTGCCGTCTTTTTGCATCGCCTCGCCCACCGATCGCTGGCCGAGTGCTATCGAACTCCAGTCCTTGGCCTCCGCGCCCAGCAGTCGATCAAGCGCATGATAAGTTGCCATCCGCGGCAGGGGCGACGAGTTCATATTCGTAAGTGCC
>Ga0105049_10007317_pt1 | contig 12815 bp, 12 predicted proteins | sample MAT06_FD_78087 | JGI IMG/M metagenome (GOLD analysis project Ga0105049, IMG submission 78087) | Freshwater microbial communities from Lake Fryxell liftoff mats and glacier meltwater in Antarctica - MAT-06 | ecosystem: Environmental > Aquatic > Freshwater > Ice > Liftoff microbial mat | place...
CGGAGATGTCGAGGTTTGCGATGATCTTGATGCGCGAGGTGATTGCGGCGGACATGGCCGGGGGCGGCTGCATCATCTCGTAAAGCTCGCCATCGATGCGGAAGCGCACCTTCATCTTCTTGTCGCCGGGCTCGCTGTGGATATCGCTGGCGCCCTCCTTGACCGCCTGCTGGATGATGTAGTTCACGTAACGGATGACCGGGTTCTCGCCAGCGGCGCGTTCGAGATCGACCTCGCTCTCGCTCTTTTTCTCGACCTGGACGTCGGTCTCCTGGACGGAGCTGAGGATGTCGTTGACATCGTCCTCGCCCTGGGACTTCATCGGCCCGCCGACAATCTCCAGCGCGCCGCGCACGTCAAAGGCCGTGACCAGAGTGAGCTTGACCGCGGGCACGCCGAGGCGCCGTCGGATCTCGTCAGACAAGAACGCGGTGTCGGGGCGTGTGACGCCGATGACAGGGCGCATGCCCTCCTGACGCAGCGGGAGCACCATGTGCTGCTGGCAGAACTCGAGGGTGAGTCGCTGGATGAGCTTGCCGTCAAAGCCGCCTTCGAGGCCCTTGCCCAGGTCCACGGCTTCAAAGCCCATGCCCGAGACCGTCGCGATGCACTCCTGGACCTTGGCCTCCAGTGCGCCCTGCTCGACGAGCACGTCGAGCAATCGCTTGCCCTGAGACTGGCGCATGATCTGCTGCGCGCCGGCCATTTGCTGCTGGGTCGCGGCGCCGCTGGAGAGCAGCAGATCCGTGAGCTCGCTGTTGGTGAGCGCGCCGGGCTGATCCGGCTGATGGATGGAGGTCATCGCGTCGCCGATGGGGCTCGGCGATTGCGCGGGCGGGCGCGTGGAGACGATCTCCGTCTCTGTCGGCTCGTCGGGCCGCGGGGTGATGCTGCGGCCGACGCCGCGCTGGCTGGAGGGGGAGTTGGGAAGGAAGTTGCCCTGAGCGGGCGAGCCGGGGCCGGGCTTCGCGGGACCCTTGGCGTCGGGCGGCGCGATGAAGTTTGGTCCGGGCGTGGCTTCGGGGCCGGGGAGGAATGGCATCGGTCGTGCGCGCGAGCGTGCGGGGGCGTCTCCGAGCCCGTTCGGATCGATGCCCAGCTCATTGAGGATGTCATCGATGTCGAGCTTCTTCACGGATCTCTCCAGCCGCGCGGCCCGCGGTGGCGGGCGCGGGATCGCGGTTCTTTCAATGGCGGGCGGTCACTTTGCGGGGGCGGTGGAGGCGTCGGTCATCTCGATGACGCGGACGTCGCCGTCGATCTCCAACTCGACGCTGCGGCCTTGGATGGACTTGACGGTGAAGTACTTGGCGACGGTGTCGCCAACACGGAAGACGTTGCCGTTGATGCGGGCCACGGGGCGGGAGCCGCCAAGGACGCCCTGGAGCTGGAGATCCTTGAACGCGACTTCGAGGTTCTTGGCGCGATCGGACTTGGCCTTGGCAAGGCGCTCGGCCATGCCGCGCTCCGCGGCTTTGCGTGCGGCGTCCGGGTCGTTGGGGTCGATCGGCGCCGCCTCGGCGCTGAGGCCAAGCACATAGGCCAGCGTAAAGGGGTTCTTGCGAACCTGCTCGGGCTTGACCTGGTTGCTTGTTCGCAGAGCGCCAAGCTCCGCCATCAAAATCTCCTGATTCGCCGCCAGTGACTTGTTCTGCTCGGGGACTTGCGTGTCCAGCGAGCCGCCAGCGAGCGAGAACTTCGGCCCAAGGCCCATCTGCCGCATGCCGAACAGCAAGCCGCCCGCGGCGACGACCGCCGCGATCATCATGGCCGGCCCGAGCGACATGCTGCGGCGCACCTGCGGTCCTTGCAGCGCGTCCATCATGGGCGGCATCGTGGAGCCCGGCTCGTTGCCCGAGTTCAGGACGCTCAGCGCGTCTTGGCCGCCGTCGTTCTCACCGGACTTGGTCAGGGCGCTATTCATTGCTTGGCTCCCGCGTCGGCCTGCGCCTTGCCCGGCACCTTTGCGCCCGGGGCGGTGGCGGGCTCTTCGCCCTCGTAGAAGATGCTCAGCGTGAGAGAGGCTTCGATCTGGCCGTCGTTCTCTTGCAACTTGTCGCCGACGCGCCGGAGCTTCATGTCGGTGACGCGGACGATTCGGTGGAGCTGTTCGAGCTCGATGAAGAACTTGTAGACGCCGTCGAAGTCGCCCTTGAGCGACACGGTGAGCGGCTGTTCGAGCGCGGGTCCTGCGGGCATGGCCTTGTCGGAGCGCTTGAACTGCGGGACATCGAGGCCGTTCTTGGCCGCGATCTGCGCGACGTCGCGCAGGACGCTATCGAGCTCTTTGCCCGAGGGCAGTCGCTCGCTGACCGAGGCGATCGACTGCTGGATCTGCTCGTTTGCGCGTTGAAGGTCAGCGGTGCGGGCGGTGGCCTCGCGCAACTTCTCGAGCGTCTGCTGCTTGAGCGAGATCTCCTGCTTGGCACGCTCGATGCCGGAGTTCTGCGGCTGGAAGACCATAAAGTATGACGCGACCGGCACCGCCAGTAGCACCCCGAAGAACGCGATCTGCTTGATACTCATGGCCATGGTCATGTGCTCCGTGCGTGAATCAGGGCGTGGGGACGGTGGCGGTCTGCTTGCCTTTGACTTTGCCCGCGGGCTTGCCGGCGGGCTCGGGCAGGGTGGCGTTGGCCTCGGCCAACGACGCGGGGATGATCCGCGGCTTGATGCGGGCCGCCTGAAGTGGCTCGAGATCGCGCGTGTCGGCACCGGGCCGGATCGTTGCCTCGAGCACGAACTGACGCAACTGCGTCTCTTCGATGTTTGTCGACTTGCTCTCGCGCCACTCGACCCCTCGCAGCAGCGAGCAATCGCGCAAGGCGGCCTGAAAGTCCGCGACATCGGCGTCGGTGGACGCGACGCCGTTGATGAGGATCGAGAACTCCAGCTTCGGCGGACGGGGCCTCGGCGCGTCGGGGTCCTTGGCATCCTTGTCCGCGGTCGCCTGAGCCTTGCCGGCGCCGGGCTTGGCCGAGAGCGACTTGGGCTGGGCCTTCTTCGTCGCGTTCGGTGGCGGGGGCTCCGCGATCCGTTTGCTCTGGATCGCAAACTCCGTCAGCGTCATCTTCTCGGGCATCCGGTTGACGATCTCGGCGAGCAGGATCGAGCGCGGCACCTTCTCCAGGAGCATCGCGGCGACTTCCGCTTTCTCAAGCATGTCCTTTCGCTGCCCTTCGAGCTTCTTGAGCTGCTCAATCTTGAGCGCCTCGGCGTCATAATCAGCGCTGATCGTTTCCTGCTGCCGGCGCACTTCCTGCCACTGGCGGTTGGTCACAAAGAACGCGCCGCTCACGCCGGCCATCACGGCGGCGAAGAGCCCCAGCGCCAGCATGTTCGTGCGCAGCTCGCGCTTGCGACGCACGTACTCGTCCGGGAGAAACGTCGAGGCACCGGGTGTGGCACCGAACTTCATTTTGTTGGGCCAAAGCTTGCTCATGGTTCGTGCTCGTGCGAGGAAGCGGGGCGGGAAGACTGTCAGCGCCGGCGTCGGCTGGGGTCAAAGGTCGGTCGGGCCCATTGCAAGGCCCGCGCACACCGCCCACCCGGGCTGTGGCTTGGCAAGGTCGACCGAGTTTGGCGAGGGGCGTTGTTTGCGTGCGAAGCGGGCCAGCGGGTCGGCGACGTGCGTCGGGACGCGCAGGGCCTTGGCGATGTGCTGGCACATGCCGGTGTGGCGGGCCTCGCCGCCCACGAAGACCGCGCGCCCGATCTTCATCCCCGGGAACAGCGCGTCGTGGTATCGCAGGCAGAGCCGGATCTCGTCGGCGATCACGCCCAGCGGCTCGGCGATCTCGCGGTCGATCTCGCCTTCAGGCTGCGCGCAGCCGGCGGGGATGGCGGATTCGACGCGACGATCCTCAGCGCTGCCGGCCCGGGCCTTGTTCATGGCGGCGTCAAGGTGCGGCATCGCCCCGCCGCCGCCCGCGCCAACCGTCATCGGGCGGGGCGCGGCTTTGGGTGTGCTCGGTGCGCCGGCGACCGCGACCGGCGGCATCGCGTAGGCCTGGGCTCGCGAGAGCCGGCGCTCGCTCGCCTCAGCGACTGAGCACTGCGTCGCCTGCGCGACGCTCTGGTCGATGAAGTGCCCGCCCAGGTCGATGGTCTTGGCGAAGCAGAGGTCGCGCCCGTGAGCGATGGTGACGGTGGTGCTCGCGCCGCCCAGGTCGACATAGAGCGACACCAGGGCCGCGTCGGAGTCACGCGCCGTCATGTATTCAAAGGCGCTCGTCAGCGCCGCGGCGGTGGGGTGGATGCCGACGCAGCGCATGCGTGCGGCTCGCAGCGCGTCCATGATTCGCTGAACGATCCCGATGCCGGTGGCCATCGCGATGATCTCAGACTTGCCGCTGCCGGCGGTGCCGCCGGCGTTGGCGCCGCGAACGACGACCGGGCGGCACATCAGCGCGCCGGGGTCGCAGTTCAGCTCGCCAGCGAGCATGCTCGAGGTCATCGACGCGACGTTGTACTGATCCACGCCCCCCACCTGCAAGTGGCGCACGCTGCACGCCCAGTTGGGGATTGATGCGACGGCGCGCTGACCGCGGATCTGCGCGGATTTCAGCAGTGCGGGGAGTTGTTCGATCTGGAACGCGAACCGCTTGGGCCCGTCGGTGAGAAGGGTTGCGGGCGTCGGGAGCGAGACCGCCGCGAGAATGGTCGCGGGATTGTCGTCGCTGAGTTGAAGGACTTTGAGACTGGTGGTCCCGAAATCGATCGCGACCGGCCGGGTCGTGGACCCGAAAAAGCCGTGGAGCGACAAGCGACTGAGCGAGCGACCAAACATCCGGGGTGCCTCCATCGATCGCGCTGGCGGGAGGATGCCCGTCGCGGTCGCACGGAGGTACATCGAGCCGATGCCCCCCGCATCGGAGCGATCGCGCGGGCGCTGACGCCGATTCAGGCGGTGCCTTGGCGACACAGACGGCGTAACCCGAACAGGTTTTGGTTGAAAGAGGGCCGGACGCCTCCCGCCGGGCAATGCTGCTCAGGCCGGACCGAAGAGCAGTCCGAGAACCTTGCCCAGACGGTCAAGCGCTTCGCGGATGTTCCAGACTTGCCGGTCGCGATCGCCGGTAGAGTTGCTGATCACCCGCAGCTCCGCGGCTCGAATGTCGAGCGTGTCCGCGACGAGGGCGATCGCGGCCCCCTCCATCGCCTCCGCCCGCGCACGCGTTCGCGACTGCGTCTCGCGAGCGCTGGCGTCAGTGCCGGAACATGTTGAGACTGTCGCGATCGGCCCGACCACGTGCGACTCGCGCGAGCCCAGCGCGGTCGTAATCGCCTCGAGGACAGCCGGATCTACGCAATAGGACATCTCGGACCATCGGCTCGCGTTCGGGTTGCGCGGCGGGAAGCCCGCGCGGCTCATGCTTACGAACGACGACGGCGTCGCGATGCCCTCATCGGCGAACACGCACGCTTCGGCGACGACAGTGGTGCCGATCGCCAAGTCAGGCTCGTCGGGCGTCGGAAGTGCGCCGGCGATGCCGAGGCTCAGCACCAGCGCATGCCGTGCGGGGTCGAGGGTGCGGGCGACCCCCGCCGCGGCGTTGGCCTTGCCCACGCCGGTGATGACCAGATCGATGCCCGGCGCGATCGGGGCGCGGGTCCAGGGCGGGCACGAATCCAAAGCGGCCAGCGCTCCGAAATCGGCCCATGTTGCCGTGCTGAGTGCCTCGCGGGCCTCCAGGGGAGTCGCGAACACGAGCAAGGCGTGCCGGGCGTCGAGCAACGTGCGGAAGCTGGGTGACATCGAGTGAGATTATCCCTTGTCAGGGCAACCGATTCGTTCGATGACACTCTACAATCGAGTGGGTGGAACAGCGGGTGTCGAGCGAACGGAGAGAGCCCGGCCCGTCGTATGTGTAGAGGACCATTCCCACCCGTCGCCCCCACGCCTCCACCGGCCAACAGGATGAACCCCGCATGCGTGATGGAATGGTCAAGCCGATTCGTGGATGGCGGAGCCGCGCGGCTCGCGGGCTCTTGGTGCTCTGCGGACTGTCGCTGGGGGGCCTCGGCGTCGCCTCGATGTTCGGTGTGCGGCCTGCGCCGGGCGCGCAGGACCCGGGCGAAGCGAGCGATTTGGCGATGACCAAGCGCCTGACCTTTGACATTACCACGATCGCAACAGGTGAGCTGGAGGCTTTGCGGCAGGTTGATCTGCGCAGCCAGATCGAGCAGGACACCGCCATCACCGAGATCGTCCGCGAGGGGACACTGGTCAAGGCGGGCGACGTGCTGCTGAGGCTTAACTCCGACTCGATCCAGACGCAGATCGATGAAGAGTCGCTGCGCGTCGAGACGTCGCGGGCCGAACTGGCCACGGCCGAGAACAACTACCTCATCCAGGCCTCGGACAACGAATCGTCGGTTGCGAAGAAGTCGCTCGAGGTGGAGCTGGCGGAGCTGGACCTGCGGCGCTGGCTGGAGGGCGAGGTCAAGAGCAAGCGCCAGGCAAACGACCTTGGGTTTGAGCGGTCCGTGCGCGAGCTGGATCGGCTGCAGGAGAAGTACACGCGTTCGGTGGCGCTGGAGAAGCAGGGGTTCCTGTCGCGTGACGAGCTCAAACGCGACGAAGTGGCGTATCTCGAAGCCCGGGCAGCGCTCAAGACGGCGGAGCTGGACCGGCAGGTGTACGACGATTTCCAGTTTCCCAAGGATCAGAAGACCAAGCAGTCCACTGTGGATCAGGCCAAAGCCGAGCTGGAGCGCACCGGGCGGCAGAACGCGTCGCTGATCGCGACCAAGGAAGCCGATCGCAACAACAAGCGCCAGCAGCTCTCGCTGCGGACGACGAAGCTGACGAAGCTGCGCGAGCAGTTTGACGCCGCGACGATCAAGGCGCCCAGCGACGGGCTGGTGGTGTACGCGACGAGCTTGAACCGCGACCGCTGGGGCGGGAGCAGCGAGGGCACGCTGGACGTGGGTCGCGTTGTGAAGCGGAACACGCCGTTGATCGTGCTGCCTGATACCAGCGAGATGGTGGCGTCGGTGCGTGTGCATGAGTCGATCAGCGGGCGCATCCGCGAGGGGATGCAGGCCAACGTGCGCATCGACGCCCTGGCGGGTCGCTCTCTGCCGGCGACGGTGCTGTCGGTCGGCGTGATCGCTGAGAGCGGCGGCATGCGCGATCCGAACCTGCGCGAATACACCGTCAAGATCAAGATCGATATGAAGTCGGTCGACATCCCGCTCAAGCCCTCGATGCGGTGCGAGGCGGAGATCATGCTCGACCGCGCCGAGGACGCGCTGGCGGTGCCGATCCAGTCCATCTTTGTTGACGGGCTGGTGCGGTATGTCCTGGTCCCCGAGGGCGGGCGCTTTGCCCGCGTCCCGGTGCGGATCGGGCGTCGCAGCGACCGGCTGGCGGAGATCGCGGCGGGGCTTGAGGAAGGTCAGCGCGTGCTCCTGCGGGCGCCGCTGGCGGGCGAGCTCGTCGAACGCCCGTGGACAAAGGCGCAACTGGCGCTGGTCGGCATGAACCTGCTGCCCGACGGGCGAATGGAGCCGATGCGTAAGGGGAGCGTTGCGGAGCCTGGCGCGCGCACAACGCCAGGCGCGGCGCCCGCGAGCCGCGCCCCGGCGGATCGCGGGCGCGATGGCGGCGGCGCTGCTGCGCAGCCGCGCCGCGCACCGGACGTGTCGGTCGCGCCCGCTGGCGCGGGCGGTGCCGGCTCAACCGGCTCAACGGGCGCTGCACATCCCGCAGGAACGAAGACGCCTGTCACCTCGCCGACACGCTGAGCGTCAGATCGCTACAGGGACTATTGCGCCATCGCCGGAGACTCACCTTGCCCAAGCATTCAACGCGTGCGATCGCGAAAGCACCTTCCAAACCCTCGCGCCAGCCCACCCCGCCGGAATCCACGGCGCCGCCGCACGTCTCAAACCCCGAGCTCACGCACTCGCTGCGATCACTCTTCTGGACCAACGTCGCGCGTGAGATGCTGACCTCGCTCAGCGCGATGCTCACCGTTCAAGATCTGCCGAGCGCACTAGACGGGCGGCTCTCGATCCTGACGCACGCCGGCGAGCGCATCCCGATTGCAGAAGTACACCCGCTCTTCGCGTGCAGCATCCCGGGCACCGATGCGGATCGCGACCTGTCAGCCGCGGTGCAGTGCTCGGTCTTCCGCGTGGTCACGCCTTCCGGCGAGGCCTTCACGCTGCCGCTGAGCGAAGTGCGCGCCTTTCACGCGCTCTCCGAGGAACTGCAGCGACGCATCCAGGAAGAAATGGGCGGCGTCGACAGCGGCACCGGCGGCGAGCCCTTCGGCTTCGCGGCCTTTGCCGAGACCTCCCGCCAGCAACGCCGCGAGGCCGAGAGCCTGCGCGGGCCGTCACACCCGGGCATCGAGTCATCCAACCGCGCTGAGGCCAACGAGCAGCCGGCACCAGTTCCCCCGACGAAGAAGACCAAGCCAAAGCGACGGGCCGCGCCGTCTCGGTAAATCACCTATTGCCCACGTTGCCGCGACCATCCCTGGGGTCGCGCTCCCCCGAGCGTGAGCGGCCTTACAGACGCCTTTCACGCAACTCGCTGATAGACACGGAATCTGCAACGTGGGCCTCGCCCGCTCATCCGATTGACGCCGCGTCGCGAACTGATTGCTTCCGGTGCCCAGCCGCACGCGGGTGTTTCGATCCGACCGACCTCTGGAGACCCTCGAGATGCACCGAAGCGATGACCCGACGCCCGAGACTCCGACACCGATGTATGACGATTGGGGCGACCTTCGCGCGATCGTTGCCATCCCCGTTTACAACGAGCAGAGGTACATTGACGCTGTGCTCTCACGCGTGCTTCAATATACGCGCGACGTGCTGGTGATTGATGATGGCAGCACGGATCGCACGCCGGCGATGCTGGCGCGCCACCCGGTGTACGTCCTGCGCCACCCGACAAACATGGGCTACGGGCGGGCCCTGCGGGACGCGTTCACGTTCGCCGCGGGTCACGGGTATGACTGGATCATCACGATGGATTGCGATGAGCAGCACGAGCCCGCCTCGATTCCCGGCTTCATCCGAGCCGCGGCCGCCGACGACGCCGACATCATCTCCGGCTCGCGCTACATCGCCTCGATGGACGAATCGACCGAGCCGCCCGCCGACCGTCGCGCGATCAACGTCGCCCTGACCGCAGAAATCAACGACCGGCTCGACTGGTCGCTCACCGACTCTTTCTGCGGCTTCAAAGCCCATCGGGTCTCGTCGCTGGCAAAGCTCCGCCTCACCGAGACCGGCTACGCATTCCCGATGCAGTTCTGGGTGCAGTGCGCGGCGAACAACCTGCGCGTGCGCGAGATCCCCGTGAAGCTCATTTACAAGGACCACACGCGCCGCTTTGGCGGCGGGCTTGACGATCCGCACGTGCGCCTAGCACACTACCGCAGCGTGCTGCACAGCGAGCTCTGCCGTCAGTCTCATCGACTGCCTAGTCAGGCGGTCGCGGAGCTCTCAATGCCCTGCGGTGGTTCAACCCAACTTTGATCGCATCATCCGCGGGGTTCAGGCCCGTGACGGCAACATTCTTGTCGAAAGGAAACGACCTATGAATAAAACGAAGAACCTTAAACTTCCGGGGGCTGGGTTGCTGGGATTGGCCGCGAGCCCGACGACGGGGAAACGCGTCGGCACCTCGAGTCACTCCTCCAAATCGGGTGGGAGTGCCGGTCGTCTCGGTCGCGCGATACGGGACTCCCGATCCGCAGATGCTCCGGCTGCTCCGCCGAAGAAGGAGAAGGCGAAGGCCAGCGCGGTGGCCCGCTTTGAGAATGAGGGTGGCCGCGCGAAGGGGGTCACCGCGAGCGCGGGCTCGACCAAGCGCAGTCCGGCGAACAAACCCCTTCGAGGCGCACGGGACGAGCAAGACAAGAAGACGTTCAACGCCAACGAAGATTCAGTTCTGCCAGCCCGCGGAGCGAAGAACGGGCCACGCGACGCGCCCCACCCCGGCCAGAATAGCTTACAGCGGCAGAAGGCAGAGTCCAGAGTCAAGAGTTCCCGGATCGAGCAGGCCGGGCTTGAGAGCCGCCTGCTCGGGCACGTTTCCTCAAGCGTCAAACGCGCGCAGGCGCGGCGCGACTCGAAGAACTGACGCCGGCCCCAGCATCCCGACCGCACCACCTTGTCGCAGCGACGGCGTGAGGCGCGTCGCAAGATTCACGCTTCGGAACACGGATCACTCCAAGGAGACACAGCATGATCGTTCAAGTCAACACGAGCAACAAAACGCAAGGGAGCGCTGACCTCACGCTCCACATTGAATCGCTGGTCGCCGCCTCACTCGATCGCTTCGGCGAGCGACTCACGCGGGTCGAGGTTCACCTGAGCGATGAGAACGGCGACAAGACTCGTGGCGACGACAAGAAGTGCGTCCTGGAGGCCCGGCCCGCGAACATGCAGCCCGTGTCCGTGACGAACGTGGCTGCCACCTTTGATCAGGCTGTTGACGGCGCGGCCAAGAAAATGGAGCGGCACCTCGACGACACCTTCGGACGGATTCAGGACCTCCAGAGAAAGAGCTAAACTCCGCGGCGACCGAGCACTCGATGGGCGGACGCGGCGGGCCCCTCATCCCGGGCGGTGCATTTGCCGGACCCCTCGCGCACTGGCCAAGGCGTTCTGGACCAGCTAGTACATCGTCGCAACAACGTTCTCTATCTCATCGATCATCGCCTGCGCGCTCGCCGCCCGGCAGTGGCCGCACCAGGTCGCGGGGGCCGAAGCGTCGAAACCCGCCTCAGCTTGCGCCCGCACGATCTCCGCGTCCGGTGCGGCCGGCAAGAGCGCGAGCCGCCCGAGCATGCGCGTGCGGAAGCGATCCGAGTAGTTCTGATACTGCGGGTTGTTCACCATGCTCGCGTAGGTTGTGTCAAGCGCCGCCTGCACGCGCTTGATGCGATCTTCGGGATACGGATGGGTCGCCAGAATCTGCGGCTGGCGCGGACCCTGGCTCGCAGCCAGCAAGATCTGCATCACGCCCAGCGCGCCGCGCGGGTCATAGTTGACGCGCGTCATGTACCGCATGCCCAGCGCGTCCGCCTCGTTCTCCTGCTCGCGGCTGAAGCCCAGCACCACGACCTGCGCCGCGTTGCCCGCGATGTCCGCCAGCGCCTGGTTGCGCGCCGCGACGCCCGCGATGCCCGCGAGCACCTGAGCGCCGAGCGCCTGGCCCATGCGTTCGTTGGTGTGGCGGGCCGTGACGTGCCCGACCTCATGCCCCAAGACATGAGCGAGCTCCGCCTCGGTGGTCATTTCCTTGACCAGGCCGCGTGAGACGAACACCTTGCCCCCCGGCAGCGCAAAGGCGTTGATCGCGTCGCTGTTCAAGAACGTGAACTCCCAGGGCAGGCCGGGGTTGTCGCCCTCGGTCACCGCCGCCAGCTTCTTGCCGATCTCCGTGACATACGCCTGAAGCTGCTGATCCGGCACGGTGCCGCCGAACTCCTGCACCAACTGCGGCTTGCTCTGCGCGCCCAGGGCGATCTCCTCTTCGCGCGAGAAGAACTGAAACTGCGATCGCCCGGTCGCTTCATTCATCTTGCACCCGCCAAGGCCGACCATCGCGCCGCCCAGCACGATCACGCAGAGCATTCGCCGCAGCATCTTTGATCCTCCAAAAGTAGAACGGAGTCAACTGGACATCCAAGCGTACCACGGCGAACTTGCGCGCGGCTCCCCGGCCCGTGAACTCTCGCTCATCTACGGCTCGATCGCGACTTGCTGGCGCTCTTGACCAGCGCCCGCGCACGCGCCGGGTCGATCTCGTTTGCCCAATGCCCGTCCACCTTGATCGAGGAGCCGACGATCACGCCGTCAGCGATGCGCAGCAACTCGCCCACGCTCTGCGCATCGACGCCGGAACCCACCAGCAGCGGGAGCTTGGTTGCAGCGCGGACACGCTTCAGGTCGGTCATGCTGGCCGGTCGGCCGGTTGCCGGGCCGGTGACAATCACGCCGTCGGCCCCGCTGAACTCCGCGGCGTGCGCGTGGTCATCGATCGCCAAATCGCCGGTGATCGCGTGCGCCGCGTGCTTCTTCTGCAGGTCGGCATAGATCGCGATCTGATCGGCCCCGATCGATCGGCGGTATCGAAGCAGCGTCCCCGCCGCGGCCTCCACCATCAGGCCCTCATCAGCGACGTGCGAGAACACAAAGTTCTCGCAGCGAATAAAGCTCGCGCCGGAGGCCAGCGCCACCGCCAGTGCCTCGCGCTCACCACGCGCCAGCACCTGCACGCCCAGCGGGAGCCCGGGTGCCGCGCCCCGAACCGCTTGAGCCGCGGCGGTCATCGCGCTGACGATCACCGGATCGTGCGGCGCCATGACGTACGGCGCATCGTGCATGTTCTCGATCAGCAGCGCGTCAAAGCCCGCCTCCGCCAACACCCGCGCCTCGTCCGCCGCGATGCTGGCAATGCGAGCGATGTCGAGCTTTGAAGCGGGCGTGCCGGGCAGGGCGCGCACATGGATCATGCCGATGAGTGAACGAGGCTTGAGCTTTAGCACGCGTCAGACTCCGTTCATGCGGGGCGAACGCCCATCGCCAACTGACGCAGCCGCTCCGCCTGCGCCTTGCGGGTTTCGTCAAACACCTGCTTTGCGACGCGGTACCCCGCGTGTACGTCTGCGCTGGCGCGCTCGCCAATCGCGTCATCCTGATCGGCCGGACGCACCCGCGCCTCGACCGTTCGCGCGCAGTGATCGATGATGCACGCGTACACGAGCTTGAACGCGTCACGCGGCTGACGCATCTGCTCTAGCGCCTCGATCAACGCATCGCGCGTGATCTCAGGAGCGAAC
>Ga0105049_10007318_pt1 | contig 12815 bp, 14 predicted proteins | sample MAT06_FD_78087 | JGI IMG/M metagenome (GOLD analysis project Ga0105049, IMG submission 78087) | Freshwater microbial communities from Lake Fryxell liftoff mats and glacier meltwater in Antarctica - MAT-06 | ecosystem: Environmental > Aquatic > Freshwater > Ice > Liftoff microbial mat | place...
CTACCTGGTACCGCTGAACAAGGATCGCCTGGACAAGGCCCCCCGCTACCCGCGCAGCGATTTGCCCGAATACACCCGTGGCTACGAGCGCAGCATCGACGACTTTTGGGGTGTGGCCAGCAGGTAGGCTTGCGCTGATGCGGCAAGGGTGCCGGTAGCCGCGTCACGGTCACGCATTCGACACCTACCCATTCTTCACCCGTTCGCCACGCATCGTCATGCCGCAGCGCCGTCGTTTGGTCGCCGTTTGGCCCGTCTGCGCGCTGGCGGCAGGATGCGCGCTGTCCGGCTGCGCCGCGCTGCCCTCACGCGCGGATTTGCCGCCGCCTGTGCCCCCAGCGCAGATTGCGGCCGCGTTGACCCTGCACGACGCGCGCGGGGCCGTGCCGGCACAGCGCAAGCAGAGCGACCTGACCGCCTTGCGCGCCGAGGGAAAAGGCGAGTTGCTGCAGCTGCACCTGGGCGTGATGGCGGCACAAGACGATTTGCATCTCTACCGTGGCAACTCAGCCCGTCTGCTGATCGACGGGCCGCAGACTTTCGCTGCGATGAAGGACGCCATAAAAAAAGCCCGCCATCGGGTGTTGGTGGAGTTTTACATCGTCGAGGACGCAGGCGTTGCAGCGGAGTTGGCCGCGCAGTTGTTGGACAAGGCCGCGCAGGGCGTCGGCGTGGCCTTGCTTTACGACAGCGTCGGATCGCTGCAAACCCCTGAAGCCTTCTTCGACCGGCTGCGTGCCGGCGGCATCGCGGTTTGCGCCTTCAACCCCCTCAACCCGGTCAAACGCCTCGGCGCCTGGGGCCTGATGGAGCGCAATCACCGCAAGCTGCTCGCAGTGGACAGCGACGTGGCATTCACCGGTGGCCTGAACCTGACCCAGGCCTATACCGAAGGCTCATTTGGCAGTGCGCGCCGCACGCGCAGCGCAGCGACCGAGGCCGATCAGGATCGCGGCTGGCGCGATACCCAAGTGCAGGTGCGCGGCCCCGTGGTGGCTGCGATGGCGCGCCTCTTCGACCAGTCCTGGACCGAGCAGGGCTGCAAAGGTGTGTTGCCTAAAGCGCCGCCCGCACGGGTGGCAGCACCGGGTGAGCGAGTCATCCGTCTGGTGGCCGGCGACCCCGACAAGGGCGTCAACCCGAGCTACAGCATCCTGATTTCAGCCGTCGGCGCAGCACGCCGCAGCGTTCTGCTGACGATGGCCTATTTCGCACCCGGGCATGACATGGTGGAGGCCTTGGCGGAGGCCGCGCGCCGCGGTGTGGACGTGCAGATCGTGCTGCCCGGACGCAGCGATGTCGCGCTGGTGCAGTTGGCGGCACGCTCCTACTACGAGCGCTTGCTGCAAGCAGGCGTGCAGATCCACGAGATGCAACACGCCGTGATGCACGCCAAGACCTTTGTTGTCGACGGTGTGCTCTCCAGCGTGGGCTCGAGCAACCTGGATTGGCGCAGCATCGTGGGCAACAACGAGATGGACCTGCACGTGCTGGGGCAGGACTTCGGCGCCGACATGGAGGCGCTGTTTCAGCGCGATGTTTCGGTCTCGAAACGCATCGACCTCGCGCAATGGCAGCGCCGGGGATGGTGGCAAAAAGGCCTGGAGAGTTTGGGTCGCTTGATGGAGCCATTGCTGTAGGGCCCTGCTGGATGCCGCCTCGATGGCCGGCTATGAACCCATCACGCGCGTCAGTTCAATGGTGTCAATGGCGGGCAGGCGCCAGACCCGCCTTCTCCGCATCGCGCAGTTGCTTCGATTGGCGCTCGGTTTCGGGCGCCGCATCACGCGCCGCCTGCTCCACTCCCCCGCCCTCGATGAAGTCTTCAGCCGACTGCCGGTGGCGACGCGCTGCGGTGTAGTTGCCTTCGCCCTGCATCGCAGGTCCGCCCAAGGTGTCGGCGTCGCTGCCAGCGTGCTGGCTGCCGCCGTCACTTGCAGAGCGCTCGGTCCGGGTACCGGTTTCGGCGTGCTCTTTGTTGTCCGCTTTGTTGTGCGCTTTGTTCTCCGCTTTCTTGTCCGCTTTCTTGTCCGCTTTGTTGTCAGCTTTGTTGTCAGCTTCGTTGCTCGCTCTGCTGTCTGCGGTGGTGCCTGCCTGGGTACCCGCTTGTCCGGCGCTGTCTCGTGAAGACTGGGGGGACGGCTTGTTGCTGCTGTTCATGATGAACTCCTTCAAGTTCGAGGGTGGGCAGCCTGGGCTGCTGATGGGTGTGCAGACGTTGGGCAAGCGGGATGCCCGGCACGACCGGGACAACCGGGTTTGGCTCAACCGGGTTTGGCTCAACCGGGTTTGGGACAGCCGGGGATTCCGGGGATTTGGGCAGCGACTTGCAGGCAAGCCGCTTGCCCAGTGGCTCCAGGCCCTTCCGGCTTCCCACTTCCCGCTTCCCGCTATCCATTTCCTACTTCAGTGACCTGACGGTGCGTGCCACGGCCGTGGGTCTGGATGCGGCATCGACGCCGGTCGAGCTCGTGATGAGCGACCGATTGCGATGCTGCAAGACCGACGGCAAGGCGGGCGACGCTCTGGCCCACATGTCGCATGCCCAGATCGGACGGCTGCCGGTGCTGCACACCGAGGGCGTGCTGGTGGGCATGGTCTCGCTGGGAGACTTCGCCGTGCGCGAGCCGCGTGGTGTGCAGCAAGCGCTGTGTCACATCTCCACGCCTGCCGAACCCGACCGCTCTGCTGCCCAGCAGCTTGGCTGGTTCAGGCAAGGATGGACGCCGCGCAACGTCGCCGATCCATCGGCTCGATGCGCAGCGTCTGGCGGTACTTGGTGACCGTGCGCCTTGCGACCCGGAGACCCTGTTGCGCCAGCGCCAGCGTGATGCGCACATCGCTCAAGGGCTCGGCGGGATCTTCAGCTTCGATGATGTCCTTGATCAGGCTGCGGATGGCCGTACCCGTACATTGGCTGCCGTTGGCGCTGACCATCGCGCGGGAGAAAAAATACTTGAGCTCGTAGACGCCAGTGGGCGTGGCCATGTACTTGTTGTTGGTCACGCGCGAGACGGTGCTTTCGTGGATGCCGAGCTCCTCGGCGATCTCGCTCAGGCCCAGCGGCTTCATGGCCATCGCACCGTACTCGAAGAAGTTGCGCTGGCGCTTGACGATGGCCTGCGCCACATCGAGGATGGTCAAGAAGCGCTGTTCCACGTTGCGCAGCGTCCAGCGCGCCTCTTGCAGGTGCGAGCCCAGTTCGACATTGCTGGCCGAGCGGTGCCGCTGGTACAGCCGCGCATAAACCTCGTTGAGGCGGATGCGCGGCACGATCGCCGGGTTGAGCTGCACCGTCCACGCGCCGCGCTGCCTGTTGACGATGACGTCGGGGATCACATGCGCGACGCGCGCCGAACCCAGTCGCCAGCCCGGATGCGGGTCGAGATGGCGGATCTGCTCACAAGCGTGTTGCACGGCTTGCTGGCTCTCGCCCAGGACACGAGCCAGGCTGGCGGTGTCGCGCGATGCCAGCAGCGGCAGTTGCTCATCGACGATACGGCGTGCCAGCGCGCGCAGTCGCGGGCATTGCAGCGCCGGCAGTTGCAGCGCGATGCACTCGCCCACACTGCGGGCGGCTACGCCTGCCGGTTCGAGCGACTGCACGCATTGCAAGGCTTGCTGCGTTTCCGCCAGCGTGGCGGCAGGCTCCAACTGGGCCAGATCCAACAACGCTTCCAAAGGGCTGCGCAGGTAGCCGTCATCGTCGAGTGATTCAACGATGACATGCGCCAGCACGGCTTGGCGCTGAGCCAGCTTCAACAGCCCGAGCTGACGATGCAGATGGGTGTTGAGCATGGTCTCCACCGGCATCAGGTCCAGCGCGTCGATCTCGCCCTCGCCGCCGCGTCGCACCCCCGAGCCGATGTCAGCGTTCCACAGTTCGCGGTCGCTGATCTCGGCGAAATCTGCTTCTGCCTGCAGGCCGTCGTCACCGGGCGGCTCGGCGCGGCCGGCATCGGGATCCAGCGCCGAGCGCAGTCCTTCGACAAAACCTGAATCCATCAGGCCATCAGCCTCCAGCATGTCTGCCGCACCTGCCTGAGATGCAGTGGTTGCAAGCGGCCTCTCACCTGTCGGCGCGCCCGACAACGTGTCGGGCAACGTGTCGTAGCAGCCTTCGCTTTCATCCTCGTACTGCAGAAAGGGATTTTTCTCCATCGAACCGCGAATCAACGCGGCGAAGTCAAGTGAAGACATCTGCAGCAGGCGCACCGCATGCTGCAAGCGGGGCGAAAGAATCTGGTTTTGCCGCTGTTCGGCATGCATTCGCAAGGCGGGCACGGCTGGGTTCTCCTCTGGGTTGAATGTGGGCGGTCGGCGTTGCCTGCTGTACGCAACGTCCATGCCAACAAGCCAGCGCTATGATGGGCCCAGCAGGCGCGGCGAATCAGCAGGGACGGGCCGGAACCGATTGCCGCAAAGCGTGCCGAATTGCACGCCGTGAAGAACATAGGGGATCCAGCTTCCAGGCCCGTGTTCCCCGATCAATCGTTCTTGTTTGCGCCGCGGATGTTCATCGCCGCCAGGGCAAACTGCAACACCACCAGCGCATACGAAGCGCTGTGAAACCCCCACACCACCCACAACAGGTTGCTCAGCAGAAAGAGCCAAAAGCCGATGCGGCGCCTTGTGCGCGCGGTCGAAGCCACAAACCAGGCCGCGGCCACAGTCACGAACATGGCCGGCCATTGCAACGCGTTGAGCCACTCGGCGTTTTCCATCGGCATCCTTCACGTCTGGTGCACGACAAAGGCCGTGCCAACCCTTCTGAGGGCAAAGCCGGTGCCCGGAATGGCGCTTGCACGAGACGACGGTGCACAAGTTTTCAGTTCAGAGGGCCACCAACGAGTGCCGGTCAGGCTCGTGCCTGCGTCGGCTTCATGGGCCAGGCGACTGCTGAGTTGGCGTTGGCGCTGGCGTTGGCGTTGGCGCTTGCCTCGGCCGGGCCCGCGAGCGGCGTGTGCGCAGCAAGCTGCTGGCGAGTGCCGAAAGAATGCTTGCGGCGCTGGTCAACAACCCCGGGCTGAGCGATTGGCGCCAGCGTTCCGGCGCCAGCGGCCAAGCCAGTGTCAACAGTGGGCCCCAGATCAGCCCACCGCCGCCGGAAGCGGGGTGCTGGCCAGGAGCATCACGGGCTTCGTGGGCATCACGGGCTTCACGGATTTCACGCGCTTCACGCGCGTTGCGCACGCTGGAAGCCTCGCGCCGTAACAGCTTCCACAGCAACCAGGCGCCTGCGCCTGCGGCCGCAATCGGCAACCAGCGGCTCGGCTGCAACTGCGCGCTCAGGCCGCGCTTCAGGCGCCCCGCAGCGTCGCCAATGCGATGCTCCCGTTCGACCAGGCGCATTTCGGCCTGTGCGATGCGCTGATCCAGCGAATCGCCCACTGAGCGCTCAGCCGGCATGGCCTGCGCCCACTGCACGACCAGCGACCGGCTGGCTGTTGGACCGAGCCGGATTGGCCCCATCGGGTGGCGCTTCAGGGCGCTCTTGACCGAAATCCGTCAGGTGCCGGAAAGTCGCCGACAGGTTGACGCGCTTGAGCAATGCCTGAGCTCGCAACCAGGCCCACCACAGGGCTGCGGCATTGACCGCGAGCATGAGTGCGAGCGCAACTGCAACAGGCAGGCCGGCACCGACCATCGCAGTGATGGCAGTCGCCCAGGCCAGCAACCACACCGTGACGATCAGCACCGTGGCGGCGACCACCAGCATCGCCAACTTGACCAGGGCGGCCCCCGCACGCTTGATTTCCAACGCCAACAGATCGACGCGATCGGTCAGCAGGCCAGGCAGCTCGCGCCAGATCTCTTTCAAGCCCTGGCCCATCGGCGCCGGTGGGTCTCCGGTCGAGGCTGCTTTGGACTCCAGGCTGTCGCTGCGCGCCGCGCTTTGCTGGTCGCCGGGGCCGGCCGCATGGGTGGTGGCAGGCATCTTTCTGGCCTCAGCGACGCGGCTCGGTCAGGCGCGCCACCAGTATGCCTACCGCCAGCGCCGTGGCGAGCGCGGCCAAGGGGTGCTCTCGTACAGTGCCGCGCAGGCTCTCCGTCCACTCGGCTCCGGTTTCGCGCAGCGTAGCCGCCTGGGCGCTGGCACGGTCGCTGACCGCGTGCAGCCCTTCTTGCAGATGATGGACGTGCGGCGCAGCCGTGTGCGCCAGCTTGTCCACGGTTTCGTGTGCCGTTTGCACCACGCGGTCGAGCATCTCGTCGCCCGTGGACCTGCGACCTTTGTCAGGCGTGGCTGCTGCACTGCCGCCATCCTCTGCGCTGGGCACACCGGCCAGGGAACTGTCTTCAGAGGTCGAGGTTGGGTCGTTCTTGAAGGTGGCCATCAGCGTGACTCCCCGCTGTCCGCGCCAAGCGGCCCAAGTGACGTTGCAGCCGTTGCAGCCGTTGCAGCCCCTGCACCCCCAACCGGCGAGACGACACTGGCAGGCGAGACATTCTCAGTAGGCCAGACGATGAAGTGGGTCATGATCGATGCTCCGTTGATGAAGGAGACGTTGCGTGGCAAGCGACATGCCTGGCCGAAAGATCAAACTTGAAACCAAGTAGGTGCGGTACTACAACCACACATCACCCTGGCCGATGGCTCGCCACACGCCTCAGATGAATGATGAATACCGCTGATGGCAACGCGCACTCAAGAACGGCCAGACTGCTAACGCCTAGATGGACCAGATCAAGCAGATGGGTTACCAGATCACTGCGAACAATGACCCGTACAGGGCGAAATGGAGTACGAGGTCGTCATGGGCAAGAACAGCTACGAGGTGCAGCTGAACATGGACGAGAGGACCGGCAAGGTCAAGGAAGTCGAGGTCTCCAGCAACCTGTGGCATGCAGATGCCACCGAGCGAGCGCTTGAACGGCGCAAATAAGGCCTCTTTGCCGGCCGGGCGATACTCGCCGCCCACTGCCGGATGAATTTCGGCAGCGCGGTCGCCGCTTTTGCTTCCGGCGGTGCAGTTCCACAACGACCGGTTGCCGGACATTCGCGCCCAGGCTCAGTTCAAAGAGTTGGACCCCCGAGGCTGTCAAGAACACGCAGACTTGTTTTCTGTTTTCTGTTTTCTGTTTTCTGTTTTCTGTTTTCTGTTTGCTGCGCGTGCGTCTCCGCTCGTGGCCAACTCAGGAAGCAACCTCTGAAAGGAAGATTTCCACCCTGCGGTTGGCTGCACGGCCTGCTTCGGCAACGTTGTCTGCAATCGGCTCGCGCGAACCATGGCCCTCTACCGTGACCCGATCTGATCTCAGACCGCGCACGGACAGGTAGTCGCGCACGGCGGCGGCGCGCTCGCGCGACAACGCTTCATTGACGGCATCGCTGCCGGTGCTGTCGGTATGGCCGACGATGGTCACGCGGGTACTGCCGTCCAGATTGCGCGAGATTTCGTCGAGCACCGGGCGCATCGTCGGCTTGATCGCCGACTGCCCGGTGTCGAATGAGACGTCGCTGGGCACGTTCAGCCGCAACCGGTTGTCCTCCGTTCGGGTGACGGTGGTGCCGGTGCCTTGTGCTGCCCGCTCGATCGCCTGACGCTTGTCTTCCATGCGCTTGGACCACAGATTGCCAGCCACCGCACCGACGGCGCCACCGAGCACCGCACCCTGCCCAGCGCTGCCGCCCGTGACTGAACCCAGTATGGCGCCGACCACAGCACCGGCACCGGCTCCTTTGGCGGTCCCTTGCTCACGTTCGCTCATCGACTCGCAGCCGACCAGCAGTGCCAGCGTGGCGGCCAGGGCCAGCACGGCCGGCCGCACCAGTGCTGGCTGAATAGTTCGCTGCATGTCGCGCATGATGTGTTCCTGGCTGTGGGTGGATACAGCCACAGCATCGCAAGCTGCAGCGCGCTGCGGCATCGGCGGTCGTGCCATCAGCGCATCGGAAATGTCCTACACGTCAGACGGCATCCAGCACACAGCAGCTGCCTGGGCACTTGCGCTCTTGCGCTCTTGCGCTCTTGCGTCCTTGCAGCAAGGTACGCCGATTTCCCCATTGTTGAGATTCAGAGGCACGCACCATGTCAATGTGACAGGAGAGCTTCATGCACCCTTTCAGAAACTTCATCCTGATGATCGGGGTCTCTTCGACGCTGATGTTCGGCTTGATGTACCTGAACAACTGTCAACTCGGCCACGTCTGGTTCAGTCAGACACGCATGTTCATGACCTTCATCATGGCCGGCTGCATGGCTTTGGTCATGCTCTTCTTCAGGCGCCATATGTAGAAAAACAGAATGGCCAATGCAGCCATCGTGATTGCCGGCGTTTCACTGATGGGCGCAGGCCTGTGGCTGGCATCGCGGCACAGTGGCAGAGATGCGGGAAATCGTGAGCTGGAACTCCTGATCCGGGACCTCGCCAGGCAGCCGGCGCCGGCATCAGCCCGGCGACCTCTGGTGCCAGCCGATGACGTGGCGCCAAAGATTGCCGCGAACGCTTCTGTAGACATGCATGGTCAGCGCTTGCCGCAGTGCAGCGCGCGGATCGGAGGCTGCCCGGGCACGGGCGGGTCTCGCACGGGCACATGCTCGCCCGGCATCGGGGGCTCCTTGATCTCCGGCGGTATCTCAGGCCCGATCTCGGGCGGAATATCGGGCGCTGCGGGAGCGCGGGGCGGAATTCTCGGCTCCGGTACGGGCTGAGTGGGCACCACATCGGGAGCTGTAGGTGGCACTTCGACAGGCATTGGCAATTCCTTTTCGGTGGTTCGTGAATGGGTGACAAGGCGGGTCACAAGACGGTTCGTGAGGGCAAGCCGGGTGCCTGGGTCGGAGGCACACCGCCACACGCAGGCGTCGCCCGACCCTGCCTTGAACCCGCCCTGACCCGGCAAGGAATTGTTCGTCACCCCGCTGTCGCTGAGCCGCTTGCTCGGCCAGCCTGCCCCTGCGAATCCGCCCGTGAACCGGATTCATCCACAGCAAACTGATTGAAGGAGTTTCACCATGCTGACAGATTCATACCTGATTCCCGCCCTGTTCCTGTTCACCTTCGCGGTGGCCATTGCGGTGTGTATCTACCAGTACAACAAGGCCAGACAAGCCCGCGCTGAGCACCATCAGTCGGCGCAGGGCAAGGCCCAAGGCGAGCGGCCGGGTGAGCGGCACGGTGGTCTTGCCGGGACCGGCGCGACCGTGACTACAGAAGACAAAGCGAAGCGCCCCATGCCCTGCGCCAGTAACGCCATGCGGCTGGGTGGCCGGACCGCGTGACATGTTCGTGCGCATCGGTCCTCACCGGCCCGCTGCCGACTTGAGGTCCGACAGGCTCGCCATGGCCAGTGCTCGCGGTCGGTGTCAGAACCGACATGTTCCTGGGCCTCGACCTTCCAGCATCAGAATCAGTTCAAGCCGGCTGCAGGCCTGATGCGCTTCAGACCGGTCCAGGGGAGCTTGTGCGTTGAATCGGTTCTGGAGCGTGAAGTAGATGGAGGCGAAGTGGCTGGAAGATTTTCTGAGTGTCGCGCGGACGGGCAACTTTTCGCAGTCGGCCAGCGAGATGCACATCACGCAGTCGGCATTCAGCCGTCGCATCAAGGCACTGGAACAGTGGGTGGGCGTGGCGCTGATCGACCGGTCCACCTACCCGACCCGGCTCACGCCGGCGGGTGAACGCTTTCGAGATGCGGCGCGCGAAGCCACCGCGACGCTGCTGAAAACGCGGCAAGAACTGCGGCAGGCGCTGCATGCAGACCGCAAGTTGTTGCGCATTGCCGTCCAGCACTCACTGGCCGCCAGCTTTCTGGCGCCCTGGTTGGCGCGGTTGCCGATCCGGCGTGACGATCTGCTGGTGCGCGCCACGGCCGACAACCTGCACGACTGCGTCCGCGGATTGGAGGAAGGCAGCGTCGATCTGCTGGTCTGCTACTCACATCCCGAACTGCCTCTGCACCTGGATGCCGCGCGCTACCCGTCGATGTCACTGGCTGCCGACGCGTTGGTGGCCTTCTCGCGGCCGGACGCTGCGGGTCGCCCGCTGCACGCCCTGCAACAAGATCTGCACCACGATCTGCGGCAAGACTCGCCAGCGGTGCCGTGGCTGGCGTACAGCGAAGGCACCTTCCTGTCCCGTGCAGCGTCGCTGGCGCTGCGCGAGCCCGGGCCGGCGCCCTTACTGCACCCGGTTGTGGAGAGCGCGCTGGCCGAAGCCCTGCGCGCTGCCGCCGTCGCCGGCCTGGGCGTGGCCTGGCTGCCGGACAGTCTGGTGGCCAGCGACCTCGAATCCGGCGCCCTGGTGCGGGCGGGGGGCGTCGAGTTCGACGTCGCGCTGCAGATTTGCCTGTACGGCGAGAAATCGGTGGTGGAAGGGCGGCTGAAGGGCTTGTGGCAGGCCGCGCGCGCGGCGGCCGATGGGGATCCGGCACGGCCCGGCTGAGCGAACTCGTTCCATGACCTGGACGCATAGTTTGCGACTAAATGTCATTGGACCGTCGTGGGTTCGGCCACTATGGTCGCGCTTTTCCCCGGCCCGTCTCGCCGCCCTGGCTCACCGATGAACCTCGAAGCTTTCCCTCGCGTCCGCCTCGGACACTGGCCCACCCCGCTCGAGCCCATGGCGCGCCTGCGCGCGCACCTGGGAGCGCCGCGCCTGCTCATCAAGCGTGATGACTGCAGCGGCCTGGCCACCGGTGGCAGCAAGACGCGCAAGCTCGAATTCCTGCTCGGCGAGGCCGTGCGCCAAGGCGCCGACACGCTGCTGACGCACGGCGCCGTGCAGTCCAACCACGTGCGCCAGACGGCTGCAGCGGCCGCCTTCGCCGGCCTCAAGTGCGAAGCGCTGCTTGAAGACCGCGTGGCCGACGCGCCGGCAGAGTACGCCGATTCCGGCAATGTGTTCCTCGATCGGTTGTTCGGCACCCGTCTGCATACCGTGCCCGGCGGCACCGCCATGGACGCGGCGCTGGAGGACCTGGCAACGCGGCTGCGCGCCGATGGCCGCAAGCCCTACGTGATTCCGGGCGGCGGCTCCAATGCGCTCGGCTCGCTCGGCTATGTGGACTGCGTGCTCGAACTGGTGCAGCAGTGCCAGGCCCTGGGACTGAAGAAACCCCATATCGTGCATGCCACGGGCAGCGCCGGCACCCAGGCCGGTCTGGTGGCCGGCATCCATGCGCTGGGCCTGGGTTGGCCGGTGACCGGCATCGGCGTGCGCGCAGTGCGCGAGGTGCAGGAGTCGCGGGTGCATGCATTGGCGTTGCGCGTATTGGATCTGATGGGACACCCGACGCCGTTGCCGCGCGACAAGGTGGTGGCCGACGACGGCTTCATCGGCGCGGGTTACGGCCAGCCCACGGCCGGCATGCTCGAAGCCGTGCAAATGTTGGCGCGCCTGGAAGGCATCCTGATCGACCCGGTGTACACCGGCAAGGGCATGGCCGGCCTGATCGCCATGCTTCGTGCCAAACGCTTCGCCGCTGACGAGGACGTGATTTTCGTGCACACCGGCGGCGCGGCAGCGCTCTTCGGTTACCGCTGGGCCTTTGACGCCGCGCTGGCATGAGTTCGTTCGCGTTAGACCACGCGACCACCGAGTGCAACGTTGGCACGTGCCTTGCATCGTCACGGCTACAGTCTGGCCGACCCTGCCATCCCACCCACTCCACGCCATGCCACAAGAAGGAATCCAGATGACTGTCTTGAATGTTCTGCCACGCGGCCTGGCCGCGCTCGTGATCGCGGCGGCGACTGCGGGGGTGATGACGACCGCGCCCGCAGCGTTTGCCCAAGGCACGCCGCAGAAGGGCGGCACGCTGGTGATGGTGGTGCAGCCAGAGCCCCCGACCTTGGCGGCTTACCAGAGCACGGCCGGCCCGGTGGGGCAGGTCACGACCAAGGTGTATGAAGGATTGCTGGAGTACGACTTCTCGCTCAAGCCCATTCCCGGCTTGGCCGCGTCCTGGAGCGTGAGCCCCGACAGCAAGACGGTGACTTTCAAGCTGCAGCCCGGCGTGAAGTTCCATGACGGCAAGCCTTTCACCAGCGCCGACGTGCAGTTCAGCGTCATGGAGGTGCTGAAGAAGGTGCATCCGCGCGGCCTCAACACCTTCCGCGCAGTCACTGCCGTCGAGACGCCGGACCCGCTGACGGCCGTGTTCCGCCTCAGCGAGCCGGCGCCCTACCTGATGATGGCCCTGTCGTCGTACGAATCGCCGATGATTCCCAAGCACATTTTCGGCACCGGCGACATCACGCGCCACCCCAACGCCAACATTCCCATTGGCACCGGCCCCTACAAGTTCGTGGAATGGCAGAGGGGCCAGTTCATGCGCTTCGACCGCAACCCCGAGTACCGCAAGGCCGGCTTGCCGCACCTCGACCGCATCGTCGCCCGCTTCATCGCCGACGGCGGCACACGCGCTGCCGTGCTCGAGACCCAGGAGGCGCACATCGCTGGTTTCAACGCGGTGCCGCCGGTGGACGTGAAGCGCCTGCAGGCGCTGCCCCACATCGCCGTGACGCAGAAGGGCTACGAGATGCAGGCGCCCATCGTGCAGCTCGACTTCAACACCACCAAGCCCCCGTTCGACGACGTCAAGGTGCGCCAGGCCGTGGCCTATGCCATCGATCGCAAGTTCGTCATCGACAACATCTGGTTCGGCTTCGGACGCCCTGCCACCGGCCCCATCAACTCCAATTTCAAGGCCAACGGCCTCTTCACCACAGACGTCAAGAACTACAACGTCGCCAACGGCGTCGAGCTGGCCAACAAGCTGCTCGACGAGGCGGGCAAGCCGCGCGGCAGCGATGGTACGCGTTTCGAGATCGTGCATGACGTCACCCCGTACGGCGAAGAGTGGCGGC
>Ga0105049_10007320_pt1 | contig 12812 bp, 9 predicted proteins | sample MAT06_FD_78087 | JGI IMG/M metagenome (GOLD analysis project Ga0105049, IMG submission 78087) | Freshwater microbial communities from Lake Fryxell liftoff mats and glacier meltwater in Antarctica - MAT-06 | ecosystem: Environmental > Aquatic > Freshwater > Ice > Liftoff microbial mat | place...
CGCGGCAAGAGCACGCGCGAAGCCGCTGAAGCCCTGCATCTCAGTGGCAAAACGATCGAAACGCACCGCGCGCACATCAAGGAAAAGCTCGGCTTCAAGGACGCAGGGGAGTTGGTAAAGTTTGCCGTCGAGTGGGTCGTGGCAGTGGAAGGGTGATCCCAAGCAGTCGATGCCAGGCCACACTTCGGAGCACGGCCGTCCTCAGGCGGCGATCATGGCGCTCGCGCGATCGCGCATGTCGATGGCGCTTTGCGCGTTGAGAGCAATGGCCGCACGGGTCCGGCGACGCTCCCAGGCGTCCGCCTCCCGCGTGGGCGGCGATTCCGGCGCGACATGAGCGACTTTCCGTTGGCCACTTACCGGTTGCAATTTCAGCAAGGGTTCACCTTTGCCGCGGCGCGTGCGATGGTGCCTTACCTCGCGCGACTCGGGATCAGCCATGTCTATGCGTCGCCCTTTTTCCGTGCGGCTCCGGGGAGCACGCATGGGTATGACGTCTGCGATCACAATGAACTGAATCCCGAAATTGGTTCGCGCGCGGACTTTGAGGATCTCTCGGCGGAGCTAAAAACGCACGGCCTCGGCTTGATCGTCGATTTCGTGCCAAATCACATGGGCATCGAGCGGGCGCTCAATCCGTGGTGGCGCGATGTTCTGGAAAATGGGCCGTCGTCACCCTATGCGCGTTACTTCGACATCGACTGGCAACCGCTCAAGCGGGAACTCGCGGACAAGGTGCTGCTCCCCGTGCTCGGCGAGCAATACGGGCGCGTGCTCGAAGGCGATGAATTGGAGGTCAGGTTTTCTGGCGGCACTTTTCAAGTCGGCTATGGCGACTTCACTCTGCCGCTGGCGCCGCGCACCACTCTCCCGCTACTGCGGCGCGCGGCGGAATTTTTGCTGCCCGTGCCGGCTGAACTGGAAAGTATCGCCACTGCCATCGAGCATTTGCCGGAGCGCACGGAGACCGCGCCGGAGCGAATCTCCGAGAGCGCGCGGGAGCGGCAGATCATCCGCGAAAGACTGACCCGGCTCGGCGTAGAAATGCCCCAGGTCGCGGAGGCGATCGAGCGGGCGGTGGGGGAACTGCGCGACCCCGCGAATACCGGCCGCCACGATGCACTCGACGCGCTACTCCGCGCGCAGCCATATCGTCTCAGTTCCTGGCGGGTGGCGGGCGAGGAGATCAATTACCGGCGCTTTTTCGATGTGAATTCGCTCGCCGCCATCCGCATGGAATTGCCCGAGGTCTTTGTGGAGACACATCGGCTGCTCTTCGAACTAATCGACGCCGGGCACGTCGCAGGCGTGCGCATCGACCACATCGACGGCCTCGCTTATCCGCGTGAATACCTCGCCAAATTGCGGCAGCGCGGCGGCGACAATCTCTATGTGCTCGTCGAAAAAATCCTCGGCTCCGACGAAAAGCTGCGGCCCGATTGGCCGGTGGCGGGGACTACGGGTTACGAGTTTGCGAATCAAGTCACGCAGTTACTCGTGGCCGCGGCGGGCGTGCCGGCGCTCACGACCATTTACGAAAAGTTCCTCGGCTTCCGGCTCGACTACCGCGAAGTCGCCTATCGCAGCAAGCGGCTCGTGATGCAGACGGTGATGGCCAGCGAGGTGAATGTGCTCGGCCACTTGCTCAACCGCATCTCCGAGAGCCATCGCTGGTATCGCGACTTTACCGCGAATGCGCTCACCGCCGCGGTGCGCGAAGTCATCGCCTGCTTTCCGGTCTATCGCACTTACCTCGATCCCGCGCAGCCGGCGGAGGAGGCGGACGTGCGACTCATCGGGCGCGCCCTCGCTCAGGCGCGGCGGCGCAACCGTTCGATGGAACGCACGGTCCTGGAGTTTCTCCGCGACGTGCTCGTTCCGCCGCCCGACCGCGCCCATCCGGTCGATGAGGAATTGCGCCGCGCCTTTGTGCTCAAGTTCCAACAATGCACCGGGCCGATTACCGCAAAGGGGGTTGAGGACACCGCGTTCTATGTCTTCAATCCGTGCGTCGCGCTCAACGAAGTGGGTGGCGACCCCAGCGCGGCGGGGGCGTCGCTCGAGGCTTTTCACCGGCAGAACGCTTCCCGGCTGGCACAGACGCCGCACACTCTGCTCGCCACCGCGACGCACGACACCAAGCGCAGCGAGGACGTGCGCGCCCGCATCGCCGCGCTCTCCGAAATCCCCGCCGAGTGGAGCCGCGCCCTGCGTCGCTGGCACACCATGAACCGCCGGCACCGCCGCGAACTCGACGGTGAATCTGCGCCCGACGCCAACGAGGAAATCCTCCTGTACCAGACGCTGCTCGGCGCATGGCCGATCGAGGGGCTCACCGCCACTAATCGCCCCGAGTTCCTCACCCGCATCCAGGACTATATGGTGAAGGCGTTGCATGAGGCCAAGGTGAACAGCTCGTGGCTGGAGCCCAATGCTGCTTGGGATGAAGCCGTGCGAGAATTTGTCGCGAAGATCCTCACGCCGGGCGGCCGCAATCGCTTTCCATTCAGCATCGAGCGAATGGCTGGCGAAGTGGCGAAATTCGGCGCCATCAATGCGCTCACGCAGACGGTGCTGAAACTCACCTGTCCCGGCGTGCCGGATTTCTATCAAGGCAGCGAACTGTGGGACTTCAGCCTCGTCGATCCCGACAATCGCCGGCCCGTGGATTACGCCCTGCGCGCCGATTGCCTGGCCGGACTTGACGGCGCTTCGCCGCAAGAGTTGCTCGGCGGCTGGCAGGATGGGCGCATCAAGCTGTTTACCATTCAGCGGCTGCTCACCTTGCGCCGAAAAATGAAATCCGTCTTCTCCGCGGGCACTTACTCGCCGGTAGCCGCGCTCGGTCCCGCCGCGGATCGCGTCGTGGCCTTCGAGCGTTGGCACGGGGCAGACGGAATTCTCGTCGTCGTCCCCCGCCACTCCGTGGCGCTCGGCTTTCCGCCCATCGGCAAGGTGTGGGCCGAGACGCAGATTGCGCCTCCCTCCGGCACCTTGGAGTGGCGCGAGATCTTCACAGGACAAGACCATCAAGGGCCAAACCTCCGCCTCGAGGAAATCCTCGCCGACCTGCCCATGGCCGTGCTTGTCGCGCGGGCGCCCACGATGAGCTGAGGACCGCAATAGGTTCCAAACTCGGCCGCGGGGAGGGGTGGGTGATGGTGCGTAGGAAGTTTGACGTGTGAACTCTGGCATTCCTTTCGCTGCGATGGGCAACAAAACCAAACACCAATGGCTCACCAAACGCCAAAGCGCCGGGACCACCCCGGTCCCGGCGCTTTTAATTCACCTCCAAGTAACTGCGCCCGACTAGAATGCGAAGCGGAAGCCGGCACGCGCCGTGGCGAAGTCGTTGCGGCCCTTATCCACGAAGGTATAGCGGCCATCGGCGAAGATTCCGAAATTGGGTCGGACCCGATACTCGAGGCCCACGCCGACGTGGCCAGCCAGGAGCGCCTCTTCCCCATCGTCGGCCCCGGGCAGCCTTCTGTCACGGTCCTCGGCATTGAAGACCCCACCGACACCGCCGTACACGTAGGGCGCGAGGCAGGAGCTCTCACAGGGGAATCGGACGAAAACGTTGAGCGCCGCCGAGCCGAGCGCGTCGGCGCTGGTATCGTAAAGGATGCCTTCGAGGCCCACCCCGAGGTAGCGTTGGAAGAAGTAATTGACGCCCAGCCCGCCGCCCCAAGCATGGTCGCCCAAAATGCGTTCCTGATTGTTGGCAGCGAATCCATAAGTCCCGAAGAGATCGATCTGCCATTCGCGGTCGGCAAAGCAGGACGTCGTGGGTGCGTGGGTTTCCTTGGAGGAGCGCATCATCGTCTCTCCGGCAAGGCCGGAGTTGACTAGGACGACTGCGCTGAGTGTGGTGCTGAGCAGTTTATTCATGAGTACGATTGGGTCTGGTTTGAGTTGGTTTGCTCGGGGTTAGGCGTTGACGAGGGAGTGGCACCCGAGGGCCGCGCCTCACCCTCCCAATCGCAGAACCTTGGCGTGCTGCGTGGGTCCATTTTCGAGATCGCGGAATTTTTTATACGACGTATCCAGGCGCGGAGCCCCTTCGTTCAGCCTGCAATCTCGACGCTAGGGAGCTCGCTCCGCCAAATTCAGAAGATCGCCGCGTGAGGTAACCAACGGGCGCGCGCCATTTCCAATGAGCCGCGGGCGACATCGACACCGATCAGAAGGCGTGGATTGCCTCCCACGGTGGCGAAAACATTGCCCGGCCCGCAACCAATATCGCCGATGATCTTGTCGTCCCATGAGCCAGTCGCCGCCTGCCAGCGGGCGCGGAAAGAATCGTTCCGATGGCAGAAGCGGAAATAAATCCCGGCTCCCGCCGTGTGGTAAAAATAGGTGATATTGGCAGATAATCCCAGCGAAGAGCGGGAGAGGGGACAGCACTTTATCGGTGATGCACCCGGCAAAGGCATCGGGTGAGTGCGGGAGGAATAGTTCTAGACGACCTCGGAAGGGCTCCTGCGCGATCCCCAGGTATGAGAATATCCCTGCTTTCCTCGCTTGTGCTCACTGTCGGCCTCCTCCTCCCTACCAGTCACGCCGTCGAAAATTCCCCTAAGACCTCACAAACGACCAATCCCGCTTTGGCGGGCGACGGCGTGGAAATTGGAATTGCCAAACACGATGGCGTAACACTGTCGGGCGGCGAGGCATTGGTGACGCGCAACGGGCTTACGGAGAAACTGAGAAAAGAACTGCTCTTGCCCGCGGGAGTGCGTGTGCGGCCAAATGGGACGGTAACGCTGGCCGATCAAACCGACATCACCCTTCGCGCGACGCAGCTCTTAACCTTTGAGGGCAAGATCGTGGACCTTCCCGAGCCAGCCGCAAATCCCAGCGGCCCGCGCAGCGCGGGCACCGGCGGGCCGGTGGTCCATGGCCAAGCCGTGGCCGGAGCGACCGGAGGAGCGGGAGTGGCCGGTACAAACGGCGCGAACCGCTCTCTCCCGCGTGAGCGTCCGCAGGTGGCGGGCAGCGTCTTCCTCGGCAGCGATGGCGTGCCTTTCATGGGCTCCATGAATGCGGATGGCACGATCCTCCGCGCGGATGGCGAAGTGCTGCCCGCGAGTAGTTCCTTGCGCGCCGTGAGTTTCGCGCCCGACGGATCGCCCTCGCTGGGGACGGTGAATGCCAATGGCACAATCACGCGGGCCGATGGGACAATCGAGTCGGCGGATGGCTCCGTGCGCGGGCTGAATGGAGCCCTGCTCCCGCTGGCGGCACAGAACAACTCGACTGCCGGCGGCCTCCCTGGCACCCAGCAGCAGAACCCCAACAGCCAGCAGCAAAACGCCGGAAATCAGCAACAAAATCGTATGGGCCAGCAACAGAACTCCGGGAACCAACAGCAAAATCCAGTGGGCGCGGCCCATCCGAATACCAACAGTCCGGCGGGCAACAACACCAATACTCCAAACAACACCGGCACCCTGAATCGAGGCAATGCCGGGAATGGACAGTCACCGAATAACCCTGGCACCTCGAATAACAATCGCGCCGGCTCCAACGCAGGGTCGAATCAACAAGGCAGCACTGGCGGGGCCGCAAGATCCGGCGGAGCTGGCTCTGGTGACGGCCGCAGCGGTAGCGGAAAAGCGGGCGGCGCCGGCAGTGCGGGTGGTGCGACGGGCGGCGGTGCCAATAGCGGGGGCGGCATAACGGGCGGGAGCGGTGGTGCGGGTGGCGGCGCTCCGAAGTAAAGGCCAAAACTCGTCATGCACATCTCTCGACCCACCCACGGGATCATCGATTATGTCTTCAGCCTCCTTGTTGCGGGTTCACCGTGGCTCTTCGGATTTTCCCATGAACATCTCGCCCCTCAGATCGCGGTGACGTGCGGGGCGGCCACTGCGATCTTCAGCGCCATCACGGATTACGAGATGGGGCTGCTCTGTTTCATCCCATTTTCCGGCCATCGCTTCTTCGATCTCGCAGTCCACGCCGCCGAGGATCTGGCTGCGTGCGGTTTTTGCATTCATGACGCGCCCGCAATCCATGACGGACACGAAGCGCGTGACCTGCACACGCGGAAGTGTCGGGTCGATCTGTACTTCACAAAACAGTGCGCCGAATGATTGGAAAGCAACATTCGGCTGGAACAGTAGCGGTAGCTTGAACTCACCCTTACCCTCCACGAATGGCTTGCCAGCACGTTTCAAGAGTTCCGCAAAGCTATTGCTCTTGCCCGCATCTTCCTGCGCACTCAGACGGCCCGGCGCAGAGAGTCCGATCTTCTGCGGACTAATGCCATGCAACGGTGACGCGGCATCGGCGGAGGCGAGCTTCGCGAGGCTTTGAAGAAGTGTTTCGGCGGCATCGTAAATTGCCGAGCTGACGGTCGCCGTGGTGTTTGATCCACCCGCAACGGAACCGAATGGCAGATCGGAACTGCCAAGTTCGAACTTCACCTTTTCCATCGGCAGGCCGAGCGCCTCCGCGCTGATTTGTGTGAGCACGGTGTAAGCGCCAGTGCCAATCTCGTGTGCCGCGCACTGCATCGGTGTGCCTCCGCTCCTTTTGTCCCTTGGATCTTTCCGCGTGGTTTGAGGTCTGGCTCGGCGGCGCATGGCACACCTTTGATGCGCGGCACAATCAACGCCGCATTGGCCGCATCCTCATGAGCATCGGGCGGGATGCCACGGATACGACTTATACCACCGCCTACGGCCAGGGGAACTTGGTCGGATTCTAGATCTGGACAGCTGAGATTTCGGAGGACGAAATCCCTTTACCCAAAGCCAGGCGCCGTGCGAACGGAAATGGCTTTTATCCCGGCGCTCGGGCGACTGCGGAGGCCGGATCGCCCAACTAAAGCCATCGGAGCACCTCGTCTTGATCGTGCGATCCGATGGCTGGTGGACGGCCTGTCCGCTATACTTGACTAACGACTCGGCTCGTCGTGAGCCCGGTTGCAATCAGCCCTGCATCATCTCTTCTGCATTCCGAACGAGTTCTTCGCCGCGAATCGGCTTGGATAGTAGTGGAACGCCTTCGATTAATCCCGACCGCTCCACTGATCCCGTCAGAAAGACGATCGGGATTGCTTTCATTTGTGGATCGGCACGCAGTTCGATGGCGATTTCTAGCCCGTCCTTGTCGGGTAATTTGCGGTCCAGATAAATCAAGTGCGGCTGAAAGTTCCGCGCTGTTGCCACCGCTTGCTGGCCGGAGTTTTCCTCGCGCACTACGTATCGTCCGGTCTGCTCGAGAAACCGTCGGCAAAGCGTGGTCATGCCTACATTGTCGTCCACTACTAAAATCCGTTTCTTTTCCAGTGGGGTGTCAGGAATTGCGGTGTCTGGCATTGCAGGACGAATTCGGCCCGCCTTGAGAGAGTGGTCGTATTCGGGGAACGGCAAGTCATGACGCCATCCCCAGAGCATGATCAGGCGGTGGCTGGATCTCCGTCTGTCGCGGTGCGGCGCGAGCGCGTTGGGGAATCCAATGCCCTCGTCTGCAAAGCCGCCTCCTGACCACACACGGTTCACGCGCCTGATAAACTCAAGCGAGTAAGCCCCGCCGGAAGACGTGCTCGAAGGGGAGAACGGAACGGGGGAGACGCGAGGCAGGCGCGTGGTAAGTGCGTTCTTAAATGATAAGCGCGACCCGCGCGCTACTTGCGAATCCCCGGGTATGAAAGCGCCCCATCCTCAACGCCACTGCAGCGGCAAGATCGGTTGGATTTTGCTCTGGGTTCTCGGCATCCCCATCCCTGTATTGGTCATTCTGTTTTTGCTCCGCGGCTGCACTTGACTGGCCCAGGGGCCGCCGGGGCTGCGCACTCTCTTCAAGTCGGCGAACTTCAGGGCGGTCGGAATGCGGACCGGAAGGGAGTCCTTTAGTCGGTATCCTGAAAGTGAACGACAAGAAGTTGGCGAATGCGCTCCCGATCTTCGCTCGCCAAGCCTTGCGAATCGGCAAGCAAATGCAGCACGGACTGCATCTGCACGTAATGATGGCTCAAGGTCCGGACCTGACGTTCGTGCGCCGCGCGGTCATCCACACCGAGTTCCGCCAGTGACCGATTCACCGCACGCGTGATCTGCCGTGTCAGATTCCACGCCTCCTGCAGGTAGTGCTGCTGATTCGGCGTGAGACTCAGCAGCAACTCCGCCGCCTCTGACTTAAAGAGAGCTTGGTCACCCGTTTCCTGTTCCACCTGTTCGGCCTCTTTAGATGGAATCTGGAACACCTCCGCCTCCAGGAAAGTGCGCTCCTGTTCTGAAAGCCGGCTAAAGCCGGGAGAAGCGCGAAGATGCCATACCACATCCCAAAACGACTCCTCGACGAAGCGCACCACCCATTCGTAACTTCTCCGCGCGTTGTCTGAGAGATTGAGTGGTCGAGTTTTGAGCACCAGCGCCACATCCCCCCGCGCGCGCAAGGCTGCATGGAGCAGGTGCCACTCTCCGGTTGCGAGCTTCTTTCGGATAGTGCAAACGGTTTGGAGGTCCATGGTTCCGCGAACACCGCTTAGCCCATCTTCCCTGACGCTCCGGTGTCATTTGGAATTCCACCGGGCACCTGCCCATCGGATGGGCTCGCTCCGTTGCGGCTTTGGAGCTCACGCTCGGCGCGCTCCCAATGCTGCACGGCGCAGTTTTCCGGGCAGCCCTCTTCCTGCCAGTACTGTTGAGCCAGGTCGGCGATGGCTTGATCAAAATTGGGAGGATCTTGAGTCATAACGGGGAACTTCGTGAGGCCGCCGCTTTTCTTCTCGTGTTCATTTTGCATTTGTTTTGTCTCGGTGGGTGGGGTGGTATTTATACGGTCAGGTGTCCCGGGCGAAGGTTTTCAATGCCGGTTGATGAGGCGGCAATGAAACGAGTGATGTCTGCAAGATCCCGGTCGCGGGGGCCTTTTGCGCCCGTAGAGGCTTGCAGGAATGGGTGTCGGCTCCACTTACTCCCCGCCCGAGGGCTCGGGCTTGGTGCCAAAGGCCGCCCGCAAATCCGCCGCCGCGAAGCCCACGGCCTCGCGCGCCTTATCCACCACCGCACCCATACCGAAGAATTCATGGGTCACGCCAGGGTAAGTCTTCTGGTTTACTTTCACGCCCGCCTCCATCAACGCCTTGGCGAGTTCCTCGCCCTCCGAGCGCAGGGGGTCGATCTGCGCGAGGATGATCGTCGTCGCGGGCATGGACTTCAGAGCGTCTCCTGCCATCAGGAGCGAGAGCCGTGGATCACGCCGATCCTCCCGGGTTGCGAGGGCGTGGGTGGCGAACCATTCCATCATTGCCTTATTCAGAGGCTTTGCCTCCGCATTCTCCAGGTAAGAGGGCGAAGTCATGTTCCCCGGATCGACCACCGGGTACACGAGCACTTGCCGCACCGGCAGCGGCACCCCCTCCGCCCTGGCCATTAAGGAAATGGCTGCGGCCATATTGCCGCCCGCGCTTTCCCCTACCACCGCCAGCCGCGTCGCGTCGTAATTGCGCTTTTCCTCGTTCTTCAGCACCCACTGATAGATCGCAAAGACGTCTTCATGCGCCGCGGGGAATTTGTGTTCCGGTGCCTGCCGGTAGGCGGTCGAGACGACGACTGCGCCCACTGCATTGCAGAGCGCACGCGGCGAAGAGTCGTAAGTATCGAGATCGGCAATGACCCAGCCGCCGCCGTGAATGTAGAGGATGACTGGAAAGGGCTCGTCCCCCTTCGGTGTGTAGATGCGCACGTCGATGTCATGTCCGGCGCCCAGCTTGACGCTTTTGTTATCCACGTCGCCCACTGGTTCCGGACCTTTGATGTCGCGCTTCTTCATCAGCTTCAGCACCGCGTCCGCCGGACTCGGCTGCTTGCGGGCTTCCTCTGGCGAGAGGAGGGCGATGGGTTGGCCGTTCAGGACGGTGAGTTCGTCGAGGACCGCCTGCATCTGCGGGTCAGGCATCGCTTGTTGGGCCTGGAGAGCCGGCGAGAGAGCCAGGAGCGTGGCGGTGGCGAGGTGCGTCAATTGCATGCACGCTAATCGCCGCCGCTGGCCCGCCCGCGCGTACGTTTCGCCCCCGAGCCGCACATCGGGTGAGTGTCGGGGCGACATGCCCCCCGGGTCGCGCGAATGGGCCGCGGTATCCACCCTCCGCGAGGGCTTGGATCGATGATGGGGGGCAAGCGATTTACTTGGGTCGCTCAGGGCGCCACGTCCACCGGCGCTCGCGTTTTCGATTTCCATGGATGGCACGATCTCTTAAACCTCCTCGCCGATGCGTGTCCTGATCCTCTCCGCCAGTGCCGGTACCGGCCACGTCCGCTGTGGGGAGGCGCTCGGCAAAGCCTTCGCTGCCGAGCAGCGCGTCGAGCGCGTGGCGCACGAAGACGCCTTGCGCTTCACCAATAAACTCTTCCGCGACTTCTACTCGAAGCTCTACCTCCAACTCGTGCGCGAAGCGCCGTCGCTCCTCGGCTGGTTCTTCAAGACGACCGACGAGCCGTGGAAAGGTGAGAGTGCGCGTGTGCAGCTTGACCGGCTCAACACGCGCCCGCTCATAAAATACATCACGGAGTTTGCGCCGACCGCCGTCGTCTGCACTCACTTCATGCCCGCTGGCATCATCGCGCATCTCATCGAGCGCGGCGATTTGCAGACGCACCTTTCCATCGTCGTGACCGATCTCGACTGCCACGCCATGTGGCTTTCCCGCGTCTTCCACCGTTACTTTGTGGCCATTGAGGAAACCAAGGCACACCTGGAAGCCATCGGCCTGCCCGGCGAGCGGGTGAGCGCCACCGGCATTCCCATCGACCCGATCTTCGCCGAGCCCGTGGATGCGGCGGAAGTGCGCTGCCAGCATGGCTTGCGCGCGGAGCGGCCCACCTTCCTCCTCTCCGCCGGCGCGCTCGGCGTGGGCCCCACCGAAGTCGTCGTCCGCCGCCTGCTCGAAATGCCGCCCGGCGCGCAAACCATCGTCGCCTGCGGACGCGACGCAGAATTACAAACCCGCATCCGCGAACTCACCGTCGAGGCCACCGATCGTTTCGCCGTGATCGGCTACAGCGACCGGATGCATGAGCTCATGCGCAGCGCGGATCTTTTCATCGGCAAACCCGGGGGCCTGACGACGAGCGAAGCGCTGGCCTGCGGTCTGCCCATGTGCATCGTCGCGCCGATCCCCGGCCAGGAGGAGCGCAATAGCGACCACCTGCTCGAAGACGGCGCGGCCATCCGCGTCAATGAACTCACCACGCTCCCGTGGAAACTCGGCCGCCTCCTTGCCGACCCCGCACGCCTCGGCCGAATGCGTGCCGCGGCCACCGCCCTCGGGCGCCCGTACGCCGCGCGGGCAGTGGTGCGGACGCTCCTCGCCGACCACGCCCCTGCGCTCGTTCTCGACGTGGAGCAGCGCCGAGCCATGACCGAAGCCGCCGCGAACGAAGCGTGAAGCCCGAGCCATTTCTCTGGGGCGTCGCCACCTCGGCTTACCAGGCGGAAGGCGGCTACAACGGTCCTGGACAACCGGTCAGCAATTGGGCCGCGGCGGAAGCCCGTGGCGATGTCGCCGTGTGCGGCGCCGCGGCGGATTTCTGGAAGCGGTACCCACAAGACTTTGCGCGCTGCGCCGAGTTGGGTTTGAACGCCTTCCGTCTGGGCGTCGAGTGGACGCGCCTCTGGCCCACGCGCGCCACGGAACTCGACCCAGCGGCACTCGATCATTACGCCGCGATGCTCATCGCCTGCCAGCGCGCGGGCCTCGAGCCGGTCGTCACCTTGCACCATTTCGTGCATCCCGCGTGGCTCGGTCCCGATCCGTGGCTCGCGGATGACACCGCCGAACTCTTCGCCCGCTACGCCCGCGACGTCTGCGCCGCGCTCAACCCGCGTCTCGATCGCCCCCTGCGCTGGCTCATCACCATCAATGAGCCTAACATGCTCGCGCTGAATACTTATCTCGGCCGCCAATTTCCCGCGGAAGCCGGGGCCGGCTTGGGCAACGTCACGCGCGCGATGGCACTTCTGCTGCGGGCCCACCTGCTCGCCTACCGCGCCCTCCACGCGCTCTACCGCGAACGCGGCTGGCCGGCGCCGCGCATCGCCTTTAATAACTACTGCTCCGATCTCTACTGGAGCGACAAAGTGCTGCTCGACCTCTGCGCCGCACGCCAGCGCCGCATCGCCCGCCGCGACCTCGGCGATTACATTCGCACCCAGGCCCGCGCCTTCGACACTGCCTTCACCCGCGCACGGCTCCCCTTGCATCCCGACGCCGCTTACTTTGTCGGGGCCACGCTAAAGCGATTTTCCAACTGGTTCGGTCATCGAAGATTCGACCCTGCCGATTTCGCCCCTGCGCTCGACGTGCTCTACGGCGGCGAAGAGCCCGCGGCCAGCGACATGATCGCGCTCGATTACTACGATCCCTTCGCCGCCCACGCCTTCCGCCTGCCGGTGCTCTGGGATCACGAATTTAAAAATCGCAGCTTCCGCGCATGGGTGCTCGCCAGCGTCACGAGCAAATGGTGGGACTGGCGCGTACTCCCCGCCGGCCTGCGTTTCTTCTGCACTTACTACGCCCAGGAATACCGCCAGCCCATCCTCATCGCCGAGAATGGCCTCGCCATCCGCCGTCGCCGCGACAACCGCGGCCTCGCGCCGCGCCGCGACAAGATCACCCGCAGCGAATTCCTGCGCCGCCACCTCGCCGAAGTCCGCGCCCTGCGCGCCGAAGGCATCCCGCTCGCCGGCTACCTGCACTGGAGCCTCTTCGATAACTACGAGTGGGGTAGCTTCACCCCGCGCTTCGGCCTCGACGCCATCGACTACACCTGCGGGCTCGACCGCTCCGCTACCGACCC
>Ga0105049_10007322_pt1 | contig 12811 bp, 12 predicted proteins | sample MAT06_FD_78087 | JGI IMG/M metagenome (GOLD analysis project Ga0105049, IMG submission 78087) | Freshwater microbial communities from Lake Fryxell liftoff mats and glacier meltwater in Antarctica - MAT-06 | ecosystem: Environmental > Aquatic > Freshwater > Ice > Liftoff microbial mat | place...
CATAACCAGACGCTCACGCAATGGGCCGATAAAATTATCTGTTTCTGTCTACGGCATTGGCTAGGGTTGTTGCTCGTTTCCCTTTTGCTGGTTACTACTATACCGTTCCTGGCACCCGTAGCTATGGCGGCAGGCTGGACGGACGTAGGAACAGCAATCTATATTATCTATTCGCCATTCTGTCACCAGTTGCCACAACGCAGCTGGTTTCTATTTGGAGAGAAGGTAACGTACACGCTGACAGAAATTAACCAGGTTTTTCCTTACACGGATGAATGGAGCCTGCGCCATTTTGTGGGGACACCAGCGATGGGCTGGAAGGTGGCGTGGAGTGACCGCATGATCAGCTTCTACTGGATGACGCCAGTTTGGGGACTGGTATACGCCGCTTTGCGGCAACGAGGCGCTATACGACCACTCGCGCTGAAGATCATCTTGTTGGCGTTAGCCCCACTGGTTATCGATGGTGTCACTCATATGATCAATGACTCGATTTATGGCGTATCTGCCGAAGGCTTTCGTGACACAAATGCGTGGCTGAGGCAGTTGACTGATGACGCGTTTCCTGGGTTCTATGCGGGTGATCATTTTGGCACGTTTAACTGGTGGATGCGCCTACTCACTGGCATTCTGGCAGCATGGGGATTAGTCTTTGGCTATTTTCCTTGGATGAACAACTTTTTACGTAGAGAAGAAAATCACTACTGCAGTCGGGTAGCGTAAACCAAACTGACTTTGGCGCATTGCAAAACAGCGTAATGGTTATCGATCAATAGAATAACGTCAACTTAATAGCAAAAGAAAGAGCACAAGGAGGCGTGCACGAGTGACCGATCACGATCATAACGAGACAGATATAAAGAAATTAGCCAACCAAGTTGCTCTTGTCACAGGGGGAGGAAGAGGGTTAGGACGTGTCTACGCCCAGGCACTGGCAATGGCTGGTATAGCTGTTGCCGTGGTTGCCCGTTCTACGCAGCAAGTAGAGGAAACTGTTACCCAAATTAGAGCAAGCGGCGGACAAGCCGTGGCCATTGCTGCAGATGTTAGTGATCAACAAGCCGTCACACAAGTGATTGTCGCTATCGAAGAACAATTTGGACCGGTGGATTTGTTAATCAATAATGCTGGTATTGCCAGTCCTTTAGGCCCACTTTGGGAAAGTGATCCTGAGGAGTGGTGGCGGAGCATGGAAATAAACGTGCGCAGCGTGCTCCTCTGTAGCAGAGCCGTTTTGCCGAGTATGATAGCACGGCGGCGTGGGCGCATCATTAATGTGGCGAGTGGCGTAAGGCCCATCCCATATATGTCGGCCTATAACATCAGTAAGATGTCCTTGATTCGTCTTACCGAGATTCTGGCTGCCGAAGTACAAGCGTTTGGCATTCATGTCTTTGCACTTGGTCCTGGCTTTGTTCGCACAGCCATGACCGAATACTTGGTCGAATCTACATGCGGGCAAAAGTGGTTACCTTGGGGTATTAAGCGCTTTGAAGAAGGGCGGGACGTGCCCTCTGATCACTCTGTGCAACTCCTCATGCACATGGCTTCAGGGGAAATAGATGCACTCTCCGGGCGATATATCGAGATCACTGATGATGTCGCTCAGTTGATTCAGCAGGTGGAGACAATTAAACAAGAGCAGCTCTATACCTTGCGGCTGCACAAATTAAATTATGGATAAGACAAATTGTGATCGTTTAAGATAGAGCAAATTCACACACTTACTCATGTTACACAGAGAGAAATTATAGAAGTTAGCAACTGATTTTGCGAACGAATTGCGCCGATGGTTGGGCACAAATCCATGAATCCGCTTCATCCGCTTCCGGGGTACCCTTTGAACCCCATTGACAGCGTCTGCTGCGTAACATGAGATGGTAAATCATAAAAGAGTTCTCTATATACAAATACAAGTAGTCGTAAACTTACCTGTGGAGGTTACATGCAATTCGTACATGGGCTTCGATCCTATCGTCAACATCGCAGATTTCAACAATCTAGTATAATTTTAGGTGTGCTGATCGGATTGCTCTTCCTGTTCGGTTGCGGTGACAATACAATCTCGACGGCACCGACACCCGTGGGTGCGACCAGCGGCCTGAATACCTTTATTTTCTTTTATACAGATACGTGACTACCTTGAAGGGAGATGCAGCCCATCGTGAATGGGCTTAAACGTGAATTTTCTGAACAGATGGCCTTTGAACAGCATGATGCTAATACAGAGACCGGCCAAGCGGCCTTGGACGCTTATGGTCTGCGCGCTCACCCCAGCTATGTCATCGTCGCACCAAGTGGGCAAGTGCTCTGGCAGTTTACAGGCCCACTTAGGATCGATGCCTTGCGCCAACAGATTTGCCAGTATGGTGGTCAATGCTAAGCACTAGGGTGTCTTCCAGTGGGCGATTGGCGATCAACTCGGTCAATCCAGATGAGATAGCAGTGGCAACTTTCAACAGATATCTACCTCTCCCTCGATGGCGGGAAAGGTTGGACAAAAATTGCTGAGGATGGTCAAACGCAATGACACAAGGTAGGTCGATCTGGATCCTAATCATCGCAATGATGTTCGTAGGTGCTGTTTTCCTTTTTTGGAATATACGCGTATCTGACAACGCGCCGGTGATCATGGGCGGTACGGCGGTGCCGCCTGTCCCGACGCTGGATGCAGAGTGGTTGGCAGAGGGCAAACTGCTCTACGCACAACATTGTGCCAGTTGTCACGGCCCTGCGCTGCAAGGCGCGCCCGACTGGAAAAAACCACTGGCCGATGGTTCATTGCCGCCCCCACCCCACGACAATTCTGGTCATACCTGGCACCATCAGGACAGCTTGTTGCTGAGCATTACCGCCAATGGGGGCGACCCTGCGCACAATTCTAAAATGCCCGCTTTCAAAAATAGCTTGACCGAAGCGCAAATGGTGGCTATTCTTGAATTTATCAAGAGTACCTGGAGTCGCGAAGCGCGCGAGTTTCAGTGGTGGATGACTGCCACGCGCGATGGCGTCCAACGATGACGGAACGAATGCCTCACCTTGCTGACGCCTCTCGATTTCCTCGCTTGCTATCAACTTATGGACAACTCATTTAAAAATCGTATTGTTCAGACGAGGCATACACGAGAGAAGTTGAGCGACTTTGAAGGGACCATAAAGGCTTTATGATGAAGGAGAAGTCACATGGCGAGCTCTGATAGATCAACGCTAGACGCTACTACCTGCTGCATTGTGCCTAGCATCGCCAACGTATCGACCAACCAATCAGCAGGGGTGACTTGTCCGCGCTGTGGTGTACGCGGCAAGCGCGTAGATACCCAGACGATTAAAGCAATGCTGGCGCTTAGCCTGGCGGTTATCCGTCCCGTGGAATATCGCTTTTGCCGCACTGTGCAATGCCCGATCGTCTATTTCTCCAACGATGGCTGCCAAACGGTTACTGAGCGCGATCTGCGCGAGCGGGTGTACCAGAAGCACCCTGATGACGACGCGGTTTTCGTCTGTTATTGCTTCCGTCACACCCTAGGTGCGATCCGGGCCGAACTGCGGGTATCCGGCGTGAGTACCACGGTCGAGTGCATCAACGCCAGCATTGTGGCTGGCCAGTGCGCCTGTGCGATACGTAACCCGCAGGGCAATTGCTGTTTAGGGAATGTCGCTGCCGCTGTCAAGCGGCTAGCCGAAGAAATGAAGCAGGCGCAGGTGGAAATGGAATCGCTGACAATAGGGCAAGAAGAGAGGGATGACCAATCTACCTGACAAGCTTCCTGGAAGATGAAATTATAAGTTATTTCTATGTGATGACTATACCGGGCGCGCTCTCCACATTTGCTTCACAAATGAATGGTATACTCTGCTGAACGAAAGCGCACTCGGTTGTCGGCATCTCTCTCCTCTTTTGCACTCGACGGTAATGGGGCTGATGCCAGGATGCGCGTCTGTGACCCTTACTTACGACTTGAGGCGAAAGTTCAATGCAGACTTATTCTCATTTGCTGGTTACGGCGGTGTTGGATCGCCAACTTGTGCGGCACCAACTCCAGGCACCTAGGCTTGCGCTGTTCACGGGTGCCATCTTGCCGGACATTCCTTTTTTCCTGTTAACCTTGTTGGGTGAAATCTACTTCCGCTGGTTCACCACAACACCGACGGGCGAAAGTCCGATGGTGTACATGCATTTTACGCTCTTTTTTATCGAGCCGCTCTGGATCATCGGTCATAACTTCTTCCATGCACCTTTCATTCTCGGCGTGTTGGGCTTGGCTGGTTTTGCGGCTGCTCGGTGGGGGCAACGGTGGGGGCGCGGGCTGGGCTGGTTTGCCGTGGGGGCTGGGCTGCATACGCTCATTGATATTTTTACCCACACAAGCGACGGGCCTTTGCTTTTCTTTCCATTTAACTGGCGCTACCGCTTTCGGAGCCCGGTGAGCTACTGGGAGCGCGCAAACTTTGGCCTCACCTTTATGCTGGTGGAACATCTCGTCGATTTGGGGATTCTGGTTTATCTGATTTGGCAGTGGCACCAGCAACGTCAGCGTAGCAGAATAGTCTAGCAATGACAACCACAATTTTAATTATCGAAGACGACCGCCAGATACGCAAAGTAGTTGAGAGTTACTTACAACAGAGCGGTTATCATGTACTGACCGCTGCCGATGGCATTAGCGGGCTGGCGCTAGCCCAACAGGAAAAGCCCGCCCTATTGGTATTGGATCTCATGCTGCCTAATTTGGACGGGTGGGCGATTGCGCGTCGGCTGCGCGCCAGCAGCGACCCAGCGGTAGCCAACGTCTACATTATCATGCTCACGGCGAGGGTGGAGGAGACCGAACGCGTAATGGGATTAGAACTGGGTGCCGATGATTATGTCACCAAGCCCTTTAGCCCGCGTGAGTTAGTCGCCAGAGTGCGTTCCGCTTTACGCCGGTTGGAAATTCAGTCTGATCCCACGACGGTCCCAATTCTTCAGGTGGAGGATCTGCACCTGGATCCGAGTTGTCGCGTGGTGACCCTAGGTGGGGAACCGATAGCGTTGACCAGCACCGAGTTTGACTTGCTACATTATCTCATGCGCCACCCCAACCGTCCTTTCAGTCGCGACCAATTACTCGATGTGATCCAAGGTAATATAGGTGAGGCGCTGGTTGCTTATGAACGCACTATAGATAGCCACATCAAAAACCTGCGTCATAAACTAGGGGATTCGGGTCGGCATAGCCGCTTCATCGAGACACTCCATGGCATCGGCTATCGTTTTGTCGCGCCATAACATCCGCACCCAGTCAACGAGTCCATCTCGATATCCATAGGGCAACCGTTTTTGATGGGGTCGATAGACGCGTACCTACATCCGATTCACGCCCATAGTATCTATGCCTACCTGGCGTCGCTCCGCCTGTTCAAGGAAACTAGCATACATGTGCATGTTGTTCAACAATTTCATAGGCACTATCTTGCCAAGTAACATTCGCAACCTATTCAATCATCTCTGGTTTAAATTGATCGGGACTTTTGCCCTAGTGATTGGCATCGGCGTACTGGGAACCGTAGTTTTGACCCGCCAAGGCGCAGCCACGCAATTCGCCCACTTCATGGTTGACGGCCAGATGGTCCGACCAACCTGGCTGCTGCCCAATCTGGTTGATTATTACCAACAGCAACAGGGGTGGACAGACCTGCCACTGATGCTTGATCAAATTGTGACGGCTTCCTCCGATGGCGCGATGAGTAGTATGGTGGGCAGCATGATGGGCATGTTTGATAACCGGATGCAAATTATTGATGCGCGCGGTATCGTTGTGGCAGACACCAACAGCACAACCGGGAAGCCTATGGTAGACACCGAGTTGGTACAGCGTTGGCCGATCCTTGTGGATGATCAACAGATCGGCGCGCTACTGATAGAGGGTTCAATGATGGGGCATCCACACCTCAATGATGCATTATTGTTGAGTGGCATTACGCGCGCGGTTTTAGTTGCAGGCCTGATTGCTGGCTTGGTGGCGTTGCTGATGGCAGGATTGCTCGTGCGCCAGATCACACGACCCTTAACCAGCCTAAGTCAGGCGTCCAGCCGCATTGCCGCCGGCGACCTAGCGGCACGCGTATCCGTAAAGAGTCAGGATGAATTCGGCGCGCTAGCCGACCATTTCAACCAGATGGCGGATAGTCTGCAAACCCAAGAGTCGGTGCGCCGCAACTTGATGGCCGACATCGCTCACGAACTACGCACGCCCCTAGCCGGCATTCAGGGAACCGTCGAGGCCTTGCAAGATGGCATTTTCTTACCGACTGCGGAAAATTTAGAAATTATTCACGAAGAAATCATGTTGATCAACCGACTCGTCGAAGACCTGCGCACGCTGGCCAATGCCGAAGCTGGTAACCTGTTTTTGGACTGTACAGGTTTGGATTTGCGCGAGCTGACGCAACGGCAGGTGGCAACATTTCAGTACCGTGCCTTGACCCAGGATACTGACCTCACGTTAGTGGCAGGTGAAGCGTTGCCGCTCGTGCAAGGGGATGAGCAACGCCTAGGCCAAGTGCTAGCCAACTTACTTGATAACGCTTTATGCCATACACCGGCTGGCGGCAGCGTTCGTGTGTACATCTCCAAGGTAAATGCGGGTGTCCAACTTGCCGTAACGGATAACGGTGAAGGCATTGCCGCAGCAGATTTGCCCTACGTTTTCGAGCGCTTTTACCGAGCAGACCGTTCGCGCAGCCGCGAGACGGGTGGCTCCGGCCTAGGTTTGGCCATTGCCCGGCAACTAGTGGAAGCTCACGGTGGCCGCATTTGGGCAAATAGCCCGCCAACAGATCACACACACGGTACCGCATTCCACTTGTTCTTGCCTGGAAAAGGATAGCTGCGCGATCTACGGCATGTACGGCTCAACTCTGCACAAATGGGATATGACGTTCAATGTGCTCAACATGCGCCAAACAGAAACCGAGCTTGTCGGACAAGCTCGGTTTCTGTTAACTACGCTTTATAATAGTCTTGGCCGGTGTTATTATCGTCGGATGCTGACCGCGCTTTAGCTTGTCTCGCTCAAACGCCAAACAAAGACATGCTCACTATCTCCAGGCAAGCCGCGAAACACCACCGAGACTTCCGTGGCTGCTTCGCGTAGCGCATTACCATCTGCATCCGTTGTCGCAAAACGCAGTGTACCTTCGACATGGTGATTGCTGTTTCCGCTACCGGCCGTTTCCCAAGCGCTGGCGGCCACTTCTTGATCGCCAATTTGCAGGGTAACCAACTCGGCCAGATCAAAGTTCAAATCGACGGTATGGGTGTCCAGGACGATGTTGAAATCTAAGGTTTCAGCTTTGGCATCCTCCAGGTTCAGCGGCGTCACCTTGAACGTAATGGCGCCGAGTTCGGCAGTCTGCGTCTGGTCAGCCGCGGTTGCAGCTGCTTCCGATTGATCAGCAGATGGTGTGCCCGTCATGGGCATGGTGTTGGTCATCTGCCCCATCATCCCCATGCACAGTTCCATCATGCCTGGCATATGATCCACCATGTGCATCATGCGATGCATACGATGGAAGTTCATCATCTGGTGCATGCCCATCATGTCCATGGGCATGGTGCCGGTCATATTTCCCATCATGCCCATGGGCATGGTGCCGGTCATATTCCCCATCATGGCCATAGTACCAGTCATGGGCATTGTGCTACCCATTATGCCCATGTGGCCGCCCATCTGTTTGTGCATTTGCGCCATCATCCCCCTCATCATGCCCATGTCGTCCATCATGCCCATGGGCATGGTGCCGGTCATATTCCCCATCATGCTAGGCGTCATCATGCTTTGCATCTGCATCATCTGGCCCATCATATTCATCATATGACCCATCCGCTGCATTTGCTGCCCCATCTCCATTGGCATCGTGCCAGTTATGGACATGGTCCCCGTCATGGGCATATTGCTTCTCATGCCTGCATCCATCATTGTCTGCATCTGCGCCATCATCCCCATCATCTGGCCCATCATGGGTTCCATGGCAGCCATATTCATGGGCATGGTGTTGGTCATTACTCTTTGCCCTGTGCCCATCTGTTGCCTGTCATTCCCGCCGTCTAACTTAGCCATGGCTGTGGACGTTGGACCCGAGAACAAAGCGCTCAACGCCAGCAATAGAGAAAACGCAACAACGGCGACGACAGAAAAACGTCCAATGCGATGTTTTAACATATACCTGATCTCCTTGTTATCAAAAATATTTGTGTGGTTTTGCGAAAAAATTATCGGGATGATGGACAAACCAACGAACAAAAGCTTCTCCTCCCACCTAAAGTTTACCACTCAGTTGTGAAGAGATTGTGGAGTGCCGTTGAAAACAATTTATGGACACCCTATTGAAAAGTCGTACCCTTGCGCTCGACGAATCCTATAGGTATTGATGGGACTTTTAAGGGTCTTATCTATACGCGAAATCGTGAACGGCGGATCTGGGCGAGAGGATAGGTTTTTCTGTCCGCAAGGCGAGTCTGTCTATGCCATAAGTTTCCGCACAGAAAGCACTACGGTGAATCGGACTTTGGGACCAATTCACCGCATCTCGGCAACGAGATCTGGACGGCCAATCCCTATGCTTTGAGAGTTGTCTTGGCTTCCAGATACGCTTCCCGACTCATCTCGCCGCCAGCATAGCGACGCTGTAAAATTTCTTCCGGCGATTCTGGCACCGCGGGTGGTGTCGTGAAGGTCGCGTTACCTTGCTGTGAGCCTGTCACGAAGCCGCGTATCCCACCTACCGCCGCGAGGATGGCAACCATCACGACCACCCAGAAGATCAGCATACCACCGCCAAAGAACATCATGGTGAAACTCCTTTCTTTGTACTGCCCAGGTATATCTGTTTACATTCGCCTACAACGCTTGTAGATCCTGCCGAGCCGTTTCATACGCTTGTTTGCCAGCACACCGAACCCCGCCTCTTTCAGCGCCGCGGTCACGGCTGAGACTGCTTCGGCGATAACCGGCGCGTACAGCCTTTCCATGACTTTGTAGTAGACAAAGGAAGACACCACCACTGCTATATAAAGGATAAGCGCTTATGAAAAACACGCGTGTGAACGCTTGTGGCTGTACTCCAATGCTTGCGCCATTCCCAATAACCATTCGCAGCATGAAGATCAATGGATTGTTCGCGACAATTACCAATATAGTACTCAATTGTGAAGGAAATATGGAGCAGAGGACAAGTAGACTATTTGCTGGTGCAAAATTAACCAAGCGCGAGCAACGGCGAAAAACCTGCTAGACGATCTCAAAAAAAACGCGCAAACCGGCGCGATCCAACTATTCTTTATGGACGAAACAACCCTAAGCCTTCATCCTGTCTTGCGGCGCTGTTGGATGAAGCGCAGGCAACAACGCACGATTCCGGCGGCAGGCCAGCAAAAACATCACCACATCTTTGCGGCCTTCAATTATCTAACGCAAACCGTGATCTGGCTGGAAGCGGGCAAGAAGGATACGACGGCGTTCCTGTGCTTTCTCGAACACTTGATGCGTTCCCTTGACTCAACGAAACCGGTCGTGCTTGTTTTGGACAACGCCTCGTATCATCATAGTGCTGAGGCGGAGGCTATGCTTGCTTTCTTTGAAGACGATGGCTTGATTGCTTGTTGGCTGCCACCTTACTGTTCGGAGTTGAATCCCTGCGTATACGATAGGGAAACTACGCAGGTGGCATCCTGCATAGGAAAGGGCAACCCGGAGAATTCGTCTAGCCGCACGGCAGGGTGATGTAGAAACAGTCAAACTACGCCACCGTCAAACTGTCTTTGACAGCGGCGAAACAACCATCACAGATACCATGGTTCAATTGGGGAAGCTGAACTTGCTCAAACAGACGCAAATGTATCACCGCCTCTTCAAGGTCTATCCATTGCTGATGGCTTACTTCAACGCGCTGACACCAACTGCACATACGCAGTTGGGTGTCTGATCGGGGCGTTGTGATGCCTAATAACGGTATGGATGCACGATCTTCACTACGCAGCAGACGCGTTGTAAACTCAACTACCGCCGGTTCAGTCAAGGTAATTGTCATTTCTAGCCAGCGCCGTTGGGCCGGTGCATCGCATCGGAAAGAAAAATGGACAGGATGACCGGCGCAGACGCGCTGGAGGAGGTCGCGATACAAGAGGCGCGTGGTGGCGTCGGCAATGAAATCAAACAAAGGGCGCTGGAGCACGGTGGCTGGTTCAAGGCCTATCCCTTCATTCTCCACAGCGAAAGGCAGCCAGGCCTCATTGACAAAGACGAGTTCATCGCGCTCATTTATGCGATACTGAACGTGTGACGCTTCCGTCCTATGGGTTACTTCTACCGACTTGAGCGCTTTCTGAATAGTCAGGGCGACTTGTTCCACCGTAAAAGGTTTGGACAACCACATTGCGATTCCCTGACCATTTACCGTCTCCTCGGATTCCGACGGGGGATAGCCACTCATCATGATGAATTTGACCGCAGGATCTTGCTTGTGGAGCTGCTGCAAGAGCTGTCGGCCATCCATGCGCGGCATGACTAAATCACTCAAGACGAGGGCAATCGTGTCCCGCTGCTGCGCAAAGTGCTGGAGCGCTTCTTGGCCATCGGCGGCCGTAAGTACTCCATAATTGAGTGATTGTAGCATCTCTGCCACGATTGTACGGAGTGCGGCATCATCTTCGACGACCAGAATCGTCTCGCCCTGACCAGGGCAGATTGTTGTGTGCTGAATGGGTGCATCATGCAGCTCTGGTGCAAGTAGCGCCGGCAAATAAAGAAAGAAGGAAGTTCCCTGGCCCGGCTGGCTGGTCACATCCATCAATCCACCATGCTGTTGAATAATCCCATACACCTGGGCTAAGCCGAGACCCGTCCCTTTATCGCGAGCTTTCGTGCTGAAGAAAGGTTCGAAGATATACGGCAGCACCTCTGGCGGGATGCCCTCGCCGGTATCGCTAACCGCAATACAGAGCCATTGACCAGGGGACATTTCCAACAGGGGTAGCTGGGGCAGCGCGGTGGCGTTCAGCAGTGACAACCCAATGTGCAACTTCCCGCCTTGCGGCATGGCATCGCGGGCATTAATGGCTAGATTCATCAGGACCTGCTGTAAACGCGTCACATCGGCCTTGACCAGCGCTGGTTGAGTCGCACAGGTGAAGCCGATGTGGATCTGTTTCGGAATGGTCCGTTTGAGTAAGTCAACCATATCGGTTAGGAATAGGTTGAGGTCAACTACCTCGCGCTCGAGGATGGATTGCCGACTAAAATCGAGAATTTGGCCTGTCAAGTGAGCCGCGTGCTCGGCCTGTTCATCAATGATCTGCAAGCGTTGTCGCTCTTTGACCGATAACGTAGATGAGCGAAGGGTCAGTTGCGCCTGCAGCAGGATGATCGATAAGCTGTTCTTGAAATCGTGGGTCATGCCCGCGGCCAATTGACCCACCACGGCCAAGCGATCTTGTTGGCGCAGTCGCTCTTCTTTTTCCTTGCGTTTGGTGATATCGCGCACGATAGCTTGCCAGGTTTCCGTGGAAAGTGCTTTAAGACTGATCTCCATTAAGATCGGTGTGCCATCTTGACGTACAAAGTTCCATTCGGCAACATGGACCTGTTGCAGTTGCAGGCCCGCCTGGACAGCAGCAAGCTGCGCAGCATTGGCTGGTAAGATAAGGTCTTTCAGCTGCCGACCGATCAGTTCCTCTCGGGTATAGCCCAACAACGCACAGATCGCCCGATTAGCTTCTTGACAAACGCCTGCTTGATTTCCAACCAGGATGCCATCGGCGGCATCTTCGATCAACTGGCGAAACCGTTCTTCGCGTTCCTTGAGCTGAGTATACAGGCGGGCCTTCTGGATCCCCACGCCCGCCTGGGCCGCAATGCCCACAACCAGGTTTTCGGCTTGTTCCGTAAAGACCCCAGGCTGACCATGGCCAAAGAAAAGGCCACCAATCACCTCTCCTTGCGCGGTAAGGACGGGAACAGCTAGATAGCTGCGCACCGGTAGATGGCCGGCAGGTATGCCCGCATACGGGGCATTATGCCCATAGCGCGGATCTTGCGTGACATCGGCCAGACGAATGCACCCCTCGCCCCGAAACGTAGGTCCGAAGACAGCGGTACTGCGTGGTAGGGGGAAGTGCGCAAATGCTTCCCGCGGCACCCCAGAGAGCGTATAGAGCAGGTAGACATCCTGGCCCTGTTCCTGATGGTTATAGAAGAAGCCCCCAAACTCTGCCCCACTGAGGTCAGTCGCGACATCGGTCACCAATTGCACAAGCTTGTCCAGATCAAGTTCGGCAGCCAAGGATAAATGAATCTGGTTGAGTGACTCAAGCGTGTGAATATAGTGCTGCACCTGCTCGCCTGCCTGCTGGCGCTCACCCACCTCCGCCTGCAGTGTTTCATTGAGCTGGCGGAGGGTTTGGGCTTGTTGGTGGTTTTCCCAGAGCATCACCAACTGGCGCATAAACACTAAAAGGATAAGACCTACCTCCCAAGTCAGCAAGGTGAATCCCGTCTGTTCTGCTTGGTTTTGATTATATTCGGACGTCAGATAGACGCCGATGGCACAGGCAATCGGCAGGTAGGTGAACCAGGGATTCAGACGCGACGCACCGGCTCGGGGGCTTGGGGACGTGACGGCTAGGCCAGCAGTTGCCTGCCAAACACCGGCAATCCCATAAAGCAGGCTCGCTACGACCCAGCTTATATCCAAGAGCCCCGCAGAGATATACGTTCCCCGGAGCACCTGTACCACATAGACACTGTCGACCACAATGGTGATGCCCATACCC
>Ga0105049_10007323_pt1 | contig 12810 bp, 5 predicted proteins | sample MAT06_FD_78087 | JGI IMG/M metagenome (GOLD analysis project Ga0105049, IMG submission 78087) | Freshwater microbial communities from Lake Fryxell liftoff mats and glacier meltwater in Antarctica - MAT-06 | ecosystem: Environmental > Aquatic > Freshwater > Ice > Liftoff microbial mat | place...
CGCGTGCAAATCGCCTAATCGTTACAGGGCGAAAGACCTCCCTCTGCGAGTCGCACGCCATGATCGTCGTCGAGAATCTCGTGAAGTACTACGGCGAGTACCAAGCCGTGCGCGGGGTCTCATTCGAGGTGCCCAAGGGGCGGGTCGTCGGCTTCCTCGGGCCCAACGGGGCCGGGAAATCGACCACCATGCGCTGCCTCGCCGGGTTCCTCACGGCGTCGAGCGGGTCGGCCCGGATCGCCGGATACGACGTCTTCAGCGACCCCATCCGCGCTCGCCGGCAAATCGGCTACATGCCCGAAAGCTGCCCGCTCTACCCCGAAATGCGCGTGACGGAGTATTTGAAGTTCCGCGCCGGCCTCAAGGGCCTCGGCTGGCGCGATCGCCGCAAGCGAATGGATTACGTCCTCGAAAAATGCTGGCTCAAGGACGTTAAGCGCCAACTCGTCGGCACGCTATCGAAGGGGTACCGCCAACGCGTCGGCTTGGCCGATGCATTGCTCGCCGACCCACCGGTGTTGATCCTCGACGAACCGACGGCCGGCTTGGATCCGACGCAAATCCGCGAGACCCGCAAGCTGATCCGCGAGTTGGGGCAAGAGCACACGATGCTGCTTTCGACCCACATCCTCAGCGAGGTGGAAATGGCCGCGGACACGGTCATCATCATCTACCAGGGGCAAGTCGTGGAAAACGGCAGCCTCGACGAAGTGCGGAAGAAACACAAAAACCAGAGCCTCGAAGACATCTTCGTCCGCCTGACCGGGCAAGAAGGCATTTGAACTGGAGTCATTCGTTATTCGTCCTTCGTTATTCGTGCTCCGCAAGATCACGAGTCCTCGATCGGCCGAATAACGAATGACGAATGACTAAGGACTCTCATTCATGCGCCCACTGTTCGCCCTGATCAAGCGCGAGTTCACCGCCTACTTTCTTTCGCCCGTGGCGTACGTCACGCTGGCGGTGTTTCTGCTGGTCACGGGGCACCTCTTCTACTTGGTGCTAACGGGCCTGACGAAACCGGGGTCGAGCGGCATCGAATACCCGATGCAAGCTCTGCTCGGCGATGAGAAATTCTGGCTCGTGTTCCTGTTCATTCCGCCGCTGTTGACGATGCGCCTGCTCGCCGAGGAACGCGGTACCGGCACACTCGAAAGCTTGCTCACGGCGCCGATTCGCGATTGGCAAGTCGTCGCGGGCAAGTTCATCGGGGCCTGCCTGTTCTACTTCGTGCTCTGGCTGCCGACGCTGGTGTATGTGCCGATTCTTACGGACATGCACACGCCCGAATGGAATCCGAACACCTGGACCTACGGCATCGACCCCTACCCGGTACTGACTTCGTACCTCGGCGTATTACTCGCCGGGGGGATGTTCCTCGGCATCGGACTGTTCATCAGCAGTTTGGTGAAGAGTCAGCTCGTCGCAGCGATGATTTCGATGGTCGTCAGTTTGGTCTTCGTCCTCGCGGCCTTCTGGCGGCCCGATCTCGACAGCGGCTCGCTGACGTACCGCGTGGTCTACTTCATCAGCGTGCCGGAGCACTTCCGCCGCGACTTCAGCCGGGGCGTGATCGACTCCCGGCACCTGATTTTGTACGGCAGCATCACATTGTTCACGCTGTTCTTGACGGTGCGGTCGTTGGAATCTCGCCGGTTGCGAGCGTAGGGGTTTGTCAGAGCCGGAAGCGTCAGCGACGGACACGATTCGGACAATGTTGCTTGTTGTGATCCAAGAATATGTCGGTTCAAGCATTGCGGGAACCGACTGAGATTTTCGGAACGCAACCGTCGCTGGCGCGTCCGGATAATGTGAATAGGACCGATCAATGAAGACCGATAGCCGCCACAAGACCTCCGCCGGTTCGATGTTCCGCTTCTTCCTGCGCGGCTTGGGGCTGACGGGCCTGCTCACCTTCGTAGCCGGGGCCGTGCTTGCTTCCTCGACTTGGCCGGAGCTTAGCGGTGAGCCGCGCCAAGCGTGGCACGTCGCCTCCGAAGCGATGAAAGGGCCATTAGGGGAGCCCGCCAAGGTCGCCGCGTTCTTGATTTTGATCAGCGCCGGGGCCGTGGTCGCTTGGCTCCTCATCGAAGTCGTCAGCGGGTTGTTTCTTGTCACCGGGCGCAAGAGCGGCGCGGGCGTCAACAACACCGCGCAGATGGCCTTGGCGGTCGCGCTCGTCGTCGTCGTCAACGCGATTTCGTTCCAGCACTACTCCCGAAACGACGCCACGCGGGACAAGCGGTTCACCCTCGCCCCGGAACTCCAACATCAACTGCGGAAGCTCGATCCGAAATCGCCGACGACCATCGTCGTCTTGCAGATGGACAAAACCTCCGCGGCGGAACCGGATCGCTCCGATGCCCTGTCGAGCGCGGCCCAAGCGAAGATCGTCGAAAAAGTCCGCGACCTCGTCGAAGAAATCCGCGAGTTCGGCCCGCAGTTCGACGTGCACGTGCTCCACACCAAAGACGAAGAATTCGACGGCAAGCTGGACGCCCTCACGAAAGTCGGCGACGACCGCGAACTGGCGAAGAAATCGAAACTCCGCACGGCGATCCAGACCGCCCCGGAGAACAGCATTTTCTTCTACCACGACGGCCGCGTGCAGCGCCTCGCCTTCAACCAGTTTTACCTGCTCGACAAAACCGCCTCGCGGCCCGAGGGGAAACCGGACGAACGCAACCTCGTGCTGATCCCCCAAGGAAAAGAAGCTTTCGTCCGCAAGGTCATCAGCGTCGAATCGCGCCGGCCGAAGGTCGCGCTCGCCGTGATTCACCCGGTGCTGACCTCGAAATACAAGCGCGACGAATATTCGACCCCCGGCGTCCGCAAGTCGCTCGAGCTCAACGGCTACGACGTCGTCGATCTGGTTTTGAAGAAAGGCTGGGACGGCGAATCGCCTTTGGGGCCTGCGGCCAGCAGCATCCGTGAGAGCGAACTCGAAAAAGTCGAGGCGCGGTTGCAACTGGCCCTCGACGACTTCGCCGAAGCCGAGGCGCAATTGCAGCAGTTGAAACTCGTCCGCGAGAAGACGCTGAAGGGCACCTTGGCCGAACTCGACAGGTTGTTTCGCCGGGTCGTCGGCCGGCCCATCGACGAAGAGGCGGACCGCAAACGACTGCTCGATCGCGTCGTCGATCCGAACATCGCGCTGCGCGAGTCTGACTTGGCCGACGCCAAAAAGCGACAAGCTAAGTACGAACCGGAATACTTAGAATTCACCCGGGACGACGCCTTGATGGCCGCGCGGCGCGATCCGAACATCAAAGCCCGCCTGCGCGAAACACTCGCCGAATGCGATCTGTTGATCCTCAGCCGGTTGACCGTGATGACTTTGGCCGAGCGTCGCTCGGTGCCGCCGGGCTTGCACAACCTCAGCAAGGATCAAGCCGAGGGCATCAAGGAGTATCTCGCGTCGGGCAAACCGGCGATTTGCTGCTTCGGCGCCGGCGACCTGGGGCCGGTTCAACAGCGGCCGGACGAACCGTCCGGGCCGGACGACGTCGAGAAATTGATCCGCCGCCTCGGCGTCGTGCTCGGCCCGCAGGTCATCGTCACCGATATCGAGTACGAAGGCATGGCCGAGCAACGCACCGACCAATTCGCCACATCTGAAGATCCGCCGCCGCTGCGGATTCAAGATCCTGTGAAGCTGACGCCGAACCCGGTGGCCCACGCCTTCGAACTGTCCAACCGGGCGCTCGCCGGGCAGTTGAACGTGGTCCGCAGCGGCTTCCGTCCCGTCTACTTCGATCCCGCGGCACCGGCGACCGCCACGGCCGAAATCTTGCACACGGCCCCCGAGAGCTGGAATAAAAACTGGCCCGACACGGCCCCGTTCGGCAGCCCGCGCTATCTGCCGAAGTTCGAAGCCACTAAGCCCACGGACGAACGCAAGGGCACCCGCAACGAAGAGCGCAAAGGATCGTTTCCCATCGGCGTCGCCGTGGAAGTGCCGGTGCCCGCCGAGTGGCTCGACGACAAAAACGCGGTCGCCGCGTACGCCGCCAGCATCGTCGGGGCGGCCGCGGGTTCGCCCCCCGGCTTCGCCTTCGCCACCACGAACCCGGATCGCTTCCAAGCCGCCATGAACAAGAACCTCAAGACGACGCGGATCGTCGTCTTCGGCCACGGCGGCTTGTTCGTCGGCAAGGAACTCGACCCCGGCCGCGAGACGCTGCTGCTGCAATCGGTCCACTGGAGTTTGAACCGCGAAACCGAAATGCCGCGCGGCCCCGACGCCGCCGGGACGTGGCAGTACCCGCGCATCAAACTCGCGCCGGTCGAATATTCCGCGTGGCGCTGGGGCACCTTCCTCGGGCTCCCGCTGCTCGCGGCCTACTTCGGGTTGATCGTGTTGATGCTCCGCCGCTTGCGTTGAAAATCTTCCGGCTCTTCCCAGAGCTCGGCTCGCCCGCACTCACTCCCCGGTGGCCCCATGCGCTGGTTCACGACATTGCTCTTGTTGATCCTCGTCGTCGGCGGCGGGGCCTTCGCCTACTTCGGTAGCGACTTGCTGACGAAGGTCGGCCTGCGCAGCACGGCACCGCCACCGCCAGCTTCGCTGGAACCGGTGAAGCCGGATTCGATCACGAAGATCGAACTCCACGTCCCAGGGCAGCCGACCTTGACGTTGGAGAAGTCTGCCGTCGGAGTTTGGACGCAACCGGGCAACTGGCAGGTGCGCGAGAAGGAAGTCGGCGAACTCGTCGACGTGCTGACCAACCTGAAGACACGCTTCGCGCCCATCGCGCTCGTTGATGGCGAGCTGAAACTCTACGGCCTCGAGGCCGCGCAGAAGCCGACGAACGTGATCGCCACCATCGACGGCAAACCGGTGTCGATGCTGTTCGGCCAACCCCCGGCCAATACCGGTGAATCGCCATCGTCCCGCCCGGCCTTCGCGCGCATCGGCGAGGCGAACGAAGTCTTGCGGATCGCCCCGGACTCGGTGCGCATCGTCACCCGCAGCGCCGAAGAATACCGCCGCCGGCAGTTGTTCGCCGAGGCCACCCGCACCCGTTTTGTCGGCGATGAGAACGCCCCGCCGGTGCCGGTCATCACGAACGACGTGACCGAACTCACCGTCGCCAGCCCGGCCGGGACGTACTCGCTGAAGCGCACCAAAGACAACCCGGCCCCGCGCCGCGACGGCGCGAGTTCTACCGCTAGTAAGGCGCTCATCGCGGAGGAACTGGCCGACTCGTGGAAGCTCGCCGCGCCGTCCGTCGACCGCATCGACCCCGCGAAATTGCGGGCGATCTTGACGACCGTCCCCGATCTCTGGGTCGATGGCTTCGTCCGGCCCGACATCACCATCCCGCTGTCTGAGAGCCTCGCCGAAGCCATCGCACCGAAGCCGAACTTCGGCGAACTCACACGGGAACTGTTGAAAGCCGACACGAAACCGGATCGATTCACGCGCATCACCGGCTTCACGCGCGACTACCGGGCGGCCAAGTTCCCGCCGGCTTCCGCCGCATTGCTCGGGGCGGCGCCGGTCGAAGCGGCGCTCGCGGCCTTCGCCCCCGAACGCACCATCGGCTTGACGTTGAAATCCGGCGCCGTTCGCACGGTCCGCATCGGTAACGTCTCGCGCCTGAGTACGCGCATCGAACCGGGCATCACGATGGGGCCGATGGCGCCGCCGCCCATGCCGCGGATCGTCGAAGACAAATACTACTTCGCCAAGTTCGAGGACAACCCGCTGATCTTCGAAGTGAAGGCCGACAAAATCGACGGGTTGTTCCTCGTGCCCGACGACCTCCTCGATGCGACACTCGCCCGGTTCAGTACTCCGGAAGTCAGCGAAGTGAGGATTTCCTTGAAGGGTGCCCCGGCCTTCGTGTTGACACGCAAGCTGGGCGTGAAAGAAGCCGAGAAGGACGAAGACAAGCAGGATCGCTGGTACCTAGGCGACCGCTTGGCCGACGCCGGCAAGATCGGCGAATTCCTCGACCAACTCGGCAAGCTCGAAGCCAAGACTCCCGCGGATCGGCTCGATTCGGCCGGCACCAAGACCGACTCGACGACCGTGACAGTTGTCGCGCAGGCGAAAGTCCCCGAAGGGGACACGCCTCCGGCCAGCCGGACGTACGTCCTCAACTTCGGTGCGGCCGATGCGGCGAAGAAGAAAATCCCCGTCCGCGTCGTGGGCTGGGAGCGCGTCAACCTCGTTGACGATGCGATTGCGAAGCTGGTCGAGCGTCCGGCCGTGGCGTACCGCAGCCGCAAGCAGTACGACACCGCCGAAATGAAACTGACGAAGCTCGACGTCACCGAGACGAAGAAGGTGATGGACAAGGACGCCGATAAACTCCTGCTCGAACTCGCGTCCACTAAGACCGACAAAGGCCTCGATTGGAAGCTCCTCAAGCCGGTGGCCACGGCGGCCGATGCCGGGAAAGTGGCGAAGTTGATCGACGATGTTACCAAACTCGAAGCCATCGACTACCTCGATGAAAATCCGAGCGACACCGACCTCGCCGACAAGTACGGCTTCAAACCGAGCGCGAAACCGGAGTTGAAGGACGCGCGACGATTGACCGTCAACCTCGGTTTCACCGGCGAAGGGGCCGTGCCGGAGTTGCTCGTCATCGCCATGCCGAAGGCCGGGGAAATCTACGCCCGCCGCAATGGCACCGGCCCGGTCTTCACCGTCGCCAAGACCCTGACCGATGCGCTCGACCGCGGCTCGCTCGATTTGCTCCCGCTGCAATTGTGGAGTGCGACCCCGGACAAAGTGACGCAGCTCGAAATCGAACGCGGTGCGGAGAAATACCAGCTCACACCCGACGGGGCAAAGTGGAAGCTCAGCGGCCCGTTCGACGCCGGCGCCGCCGCGAACGACGTCTTCCCCCTCACGGCACTCTTCGGCAAACTGCAAGCGCTCCGCTACGACGCGATGACGGCCGAACCGAAACACGGCTTCGACAAACCGGCGCTCGCGGTCACCGTGACGGTGAAGGAACCGAAGGCCGATTCCAAAACCACGCCGCCCGAAGAAGTCCCGGTGACGCGGACGATACAAATCGGCAATGCCGTCGCGGACGAACCGAACGCCCGCTACGCGAAGCTGACGACCGGGCCGAACACCGCCGTGTTCGTCGTCGCCGATGCGGCTTTCAAAGTCGCGGACAAACCGGCGCTCGCTTGGCTCGACCGCAACCTCTTGATCCTCGATCCGAGCAAGGTTACAAAGGTGCAGATCGCCGGACCGACGCCCGAAGCGAGCTTGACGCTGGTCGGGGCCGACAAGCAAGATTGGAAGCCCGAAGGCGCGGCCTTCCCGCTCGACAAACTGCTCGTGTCGAACTTGGTCTTCAACGCCGCCAACCCGCCGGTGATCCGCCTCGCCGCCTATGGCCCGGCCATCAAATGGGCCGACTACGGCCTCGAAAAGCCCGAGTACACCTTGACTCTCACCACGGGCGAGAAGCCGGCACCGGTGGTGTTGAAGCTCGGCAAAGAGGAACCGACCGGCGAGCGCTACATCCGCATCGGCGACGAATTGGCTGTCGGCGTCGTCAGCGGTGCGACCACGGCCGCGCTCGCCCGCGGCAAACTCGAACTCGCCGACCGCGGCATACTCGCCTTCGATCCGTTCAAGCTCACGAGCATCGTCCGCAAAAAGGGAGCCGATGTTTTCGAGCTGACGAAAGTCGCCGAGAAGTGGGAAGTGCAGAAGCCGGCGAAGTTCACCGCCGACCCGCTGACCGCCGAGGAACTCGCGGATGCTCTCTCCCGATTGCGGGCCACGAAAGTCGCCGCCATCGGGCCGAAGGATTTGAAGCCATTCGGGCTCGATACCCCAACGGCTGAAGTGACCCTGAGCACCGAGGGCGTTAAGCCGATAGTCTTGCAGATCGGCAAGCCGGTCGAGGACGCGAAGCCGAACGGGGATCGGTATCTGAAAGTCAACGACGGCGGCGAACCGATGGTGAAGATCGTCTCGGGAACCGTGCTCAACAAGCTGCTCGGCGAGCCGATCAAGTTCAAAGAGCGGACGCTGAACAGCGCCAAGTTCATCGACGCCGATCAGGTGGTGGTCGAACGCGGGGATCGCAAAGCGACCTTTATGAAGGTCGATGGCACTTGGAAAATGACCGCGCCCGTCGCGGCGGAGGCGGAGCAGGCCGACCTTGATGAACTCGTCAATGCGGTGGCGAAATTCCGGGCCGACGAACTCGTGGCCGAGAAGCCGGCCGACCTCAAACCGTTCGGTTTGGATGCGCCGCGAGCCAAGGTGAAGTTCTTGTTCAACGACAAAGAAGTGTTGAGTGTGCTCGTCGGGTCGTCGGACAAAGACGGCCCGCGCGCCCATGCCATGTTGGAGAAAGGCGAACTCGTCGGCCTGCTCGACGCCGGCCTCAGCGGGAAACTGCTCGGCGAATTCCGCAAGCGCGCGGTTTGGACGGGGGTCGACGCCTCGCAGATCAACTTGCTTGCCGTCAGCGAGGGGAAAACTAACTTCGTCCTCCGCAAGGCCGGCCCGGTCTGGGCCGACCCTGAGAAATTGACAGACGCCTTCGATGCGGCGAAGGTCACGGAGATGCTCGCCGCGCTCGCGCAGTTGAAGGCCGAGCGCTACGTCGCAGACAAAGATGCAAACCTCGAACTCTACGGGCTCAAAGAGCCGAAGCGCGTCATCGTCCTGTCGATGCAAGACGGCAAGGTGACGAAGTCTCTGCAAATCGGGGGGGAAGTCGGCGGCAGCAACGGGAAACAGGTCTACGCCAAGGTCAACGAACCGGGTCGGACCGACGTCTTCGCGTTGACCGAAGCCGACACGGCCAAGCTCACCCGCGATCGGGCGACGCTGTTTGTAAAGAAATAATCAGCCGTCGATCTGGCGCCATTGCGTGATGTCGAGCCGCACATGCGGGCTGGTTTGGGTCAAGTCGGCGGCGCCGTGGTACGCGGCGGCCCACACCGGCCCGAGTTGCGGCAGGGCCGCGAGCGGCACATTCGAATACTCCCGGTACACGACCGCTTCGTCGATCGTCGGCACCACGGTTGAATTCTTGGGCAACAGCGACGAGGCCTGCTGGACGATCGCGGCGCCCCCTTCGGTTTCGGGCGCGCCGAAGACCGCGACCTCCGAACGGGTCCACATCCCGCCCGTCACGAGCTTCGGTTCCGCGTCGTTGTAAATTTTGGCGATGGCTTGGCCGAAGGCGCCCTTCGATGAATACTTTTGCTTGAGCATCCCCGCGAAATCCACGGCCGCGAGGCGTTCGTTCAGGTACGCCCGCGTCGCTCCGCGCAGAATTCGCAACAGCTTTTCTCCCCCGGACGAGTTCATGCAGGCTTCGTAGAGTCCGCCGAATTCGGTGAGGATGTCGCGTTGGACGGCGTGTTCGAGTTCGCCGAGGTCGTCGTCGGTGAGCACCTTCAAAAACTTCTGCGCGGCTTCTTCGATACTCGAGCAACCCACGGGCAAGAGGTCGCCGGCGCGGGCCGGAGGGGCGAGCGTTTCCGATTCCGCCACGAGTTGCATGAGGTAGTTCTGCGCCTTCGCCAGGCACGAGTGCACTTCGGCCAACCGCAGTTGCAACGCGGTTTGCAACTGCCGGTACACCGCCGAGATTTGCCGCGCGAGGAGGGCTCGGTACCAGTCCGTCGGGTACCGGCGCAACGCCTCGGCGACCTCTTGCGCGGTCGGCTTTTTCAACCCGCGTTGCGGGTGGATTCCAGCGACGATGCAGTCGTAGGCGGCGCCGGCGGCGGCTTCCAACGGGGCCAAGTCGCGTTGCAAATTCTCCCGGGCCGCCACGACCCCGTTCAGCAAATGCCGCACGGCTTCTTCGGTTCCGGCGAAGCGGAAGTCCGGGGTGTCCATCAGCGCGGGGAGCATGCCGCTCAATTCGTCGTCCGACTCTTTCAGGATGTCTGCGGCACCCGCGAGGATCGCATCTTCGACCGGTGTGTTCACGCGATTCGGGCTTTCGCGTGGCACGCCCAGCAGCCGGGTGAACTGTTCGAGCGCCGCGGCGAGTACTTCCGGCTCGGGCGGTTTCGCACGCCATCCTTTCGGCGTCAGCTGATCGCAGATCGTCGCGATCAAACCGTCGATGCTCCGCCCGGCGGCGGCATCGGCGCGGTCGCGCAGGCTCGCGGCGAGCCGGTCGCTGCCGAGGCCGAAACGGTGCCACTGCTGCTCGGCCCACTGCGGAATGACCGTGCGGAGTTGTTTGGAATCCGGATGCACCCAATTGCCGAAAAGGACCGGCGCCACGATTCTCGCAGTCCGTGCGACGACATCCATTCGCGGCCAACCGAATCGGCTGAGGCCGAAGGTGTTGATCTCGTTACCCGTCGGGTGGGTGGGCAGCGGTCGGGCCTGATCGCCCGTCCGGCCGAGATTCGAGAGGAGGTCGAGCCGGAGGAATTCGACGGCGGCGACGAGCGGGTCGGAGGGATCGCCCATGCGCGGCGCCGGCGTCCGCACCGAAGCTGCGCTGCGCGTCACTCCGGAAAGCCGGCTCATACCATTCGGCGATTCGACGCCGCTGGAACCCCGCATCGACGACAGCGGGCGAACCCCGGAGCCGGTCGAGACCGGCATCGACGAATCGAGCCCCGGGATGATGAACGTGCGTGTGAAGGGCGCTGCCGCATCGCGGATGTTGCCGAAGCGATCGTCGTAAGACGCTTCGAAAACCGTGTCGGGATCGCCGAAGTGGTTCAATTCGGTGAGAGCAGCGAACGTATTGGCCAAGGCCGTGGTGCACGGGTGATTCGGGGCGGTATCCGGCGGGGGCAGCAACAGTCCCGTGAGATCCGGCGCGGCGTAGCCGATGCGTTTGAGCCGGGCGCGGACGGCGTAGGCCAAGTCGAGGAACATGCCGCTGCCGGTACCCCCGCCGAGCGCCGCGACGATGTAAACCCGCGGCCGGTTCGTACGCTTATCCAATCCGGTGCGGGCGATGGTCTCGCCGATCGCTTGCGGATCGAGGCAGGCATCGAGTTCGAGTTGGATCTTGTTGAGGATCGTCCGGTAATGATCGCAGAACGCGAGCCGTCCCAAACAGCGGAGACCCATCGTCGCAGGTTGCCGCGTCATCTTGTAGAAGACTTGGGAATCGAACCAGCCCTCGGTGACCATCCGGCCGTTGTTCCGCGGTTTGAGGTAGTGCGCGGAGCGGTTGAGTCGCGCCGCGATGAGATCGTCTTTCGGTAGCGGGGACTGCCCGCCGTCCGTTCTCGAGGAGGCCAGTTCAATGGCTTCGGGGTCGCTGTCGATTCCGATGAGACGCAACGCGGGGACGTTGTCCATCGAGCCGAAGCTTTGTTCGATGGCATGCCGGAGTTGCTGGAGGATGCGAAGGCCGGTGAAACCGACGCCTATGACAACCGCGGGCCGAATCGGCCCCGGGCCTATTTGCGCAGATGGGGCGGCTCGCTCGGGCAAAACCGAGGTTTCTACGACACTCCTCGGATTGGGCGTGCGATCGGCTTCGACACCGTATCCGCCGTCCGCCCCGTAGGGGAACGAAGTACCTTGGGCGACATCGGACGGGTAGCTCGGCATCGCGTAGGAATCGAACGGCGCGGAACCGGATCCGCCGATGCCGACGGCGACCGGAGCGGCGGCGTTCACGCGGACGACGGAACCCTCGCGGATGGCCTTCACCATGCTGGAGACGTTGGGGAATCGGTCTTCGGGCTTCTTCGATAACGCTTTCGCCAGTGCGGAGCGTTCGTTGGCCGGGGAAGGCAATAGGTTCGGCGGAGCCTGCAAATGCTGCATCAAAAGCTGTTGCATGCTAGTGCCGTCGAACGGTCGGTGCCCGGTCAGGAGCTCTTGGTAGACGCAGGCCAAGCTGTATTGATCGCAGAATCGGGACACGAAACCGTCGAAGGTTTCGGGAGCCGCATAGACGGGGGTGATGCCGCCGGTGACCGAAGCGACTAATCCTTCGAGATCCTTCACTTGCCCGAAGTCGGCGACTTTCACGTGGTTGTAGAGCAAGAACAAGTTTTGCGGCTTGATGTCGAGGTGCTGCAACTGGTGCTTGTCGTTCATCAGGTCGAGCACTTCGGCGGTTTCGGCCATGTACTGCAACAGTTCCTCGCGGGGGATGCCCGGCCGACCGGCGATTCGGTGTTCGCGGAATCGCTCCCAGAGGTTGCAATCGGCGAGTTCCATCACGATCACGAGGCGACCTTCGACGATGTCGAAGCGGTCGAGTGTCAGAAGGTACGGGTGCCGGACGGTCTTGACCCGTTTGAGCGATTTGAGCTCTTGCTCGACGAATCGGTAGGCGTCGTTGTCTTTGTCGCGGAGGTCGCCGTAGATAACCTTGGCGGCCTTGAAGATGCCGCCCGGGGCTTCGCAGCGCCAGACTTCGCCGAAGCCGCCGCTGCCCAAACGATCCAGGAATTTGTAACCGGGAATCGGTTCGCCACCGGTCTGGAACGAAATGGACATCGGCGGGGATCCTCGGGTCGTTTCGGGGTCGATTCGGCACGGTCTCGGACACGTAATTTCACTTCGCGGTCGGTTGCATCGGGGCGCGCCAAGGAACATCGACGCGGGCGTGGGGCGATTGATCCGCCGTACGCTGCGCTTGGTACGCGGCCCGGCCTTCTCCCGCGAGTTGCGGGAGATCGGCTATCGGCATTCGCGGGAACTCGCGAATCATCACGACGTCTTCGAACAGCACGGCGGGTATGAATTCCACGCCGGGGTTGGCGTCGGCAGCGAGGCGGCGGAGTTGATCGCCGGCCGGACCCTCCGGCGCAGCCAGCAGCGTGGCTTCGAGCGGGGGCGGTTTCGTCCCGGGGGCGATCAAGCTCGGCATC
>Ga0105049_10007324_pt1 | contig 12808 bp, 8 predicted proteins | sample MAT06_FD_78087 | JGI IMG/M metagenome (GOLD analysis project Ga0105049, IMG submission 78087) | Freshwater microbial communities from Lake Fryxell liftoff mats and glacier meltwater in Antarctica - MAT-06 | ecosystem: Environmental > Aquatic > Freshwater > Ice > Liftoff microbial mat | place...
AGCGACTTTGCCGATGTTTCGTGTTGGGTGCGGTTCAGTCCATCGCGTTCACGAAGTCATCGACCGCTGATGCACGGCAATTGGGGCATCAGGCAATCACCTCTACCTGACGTGTTTCAACAGTCAGTGGCATCCCTCGTTCCGATCGCACTTGCAGGCAGGCCCTGATCGCGTCCTCAACGTTGGCAAGGGCTTCTTCTTTGGTGGTGCCCTGACTGACACAGCCTGGAATGGCGGGACACTCGACGACCAAAACACCGTCTTCATCACGGTCAATCGTAACAACATATCTCACAATATCACCTCCACGTCATCGCGTCCAACTCCAGGGCTCATTGTACCACAATCGCATCGAGATCCTGCCACGGCTGCAGCCCGCCAGCGGGAAGAACATCCGTCCCCGCCGTGAACGGAGCAAGCGACTTTGAATTACGGTCAATTCTACTGCGCGAGCGACCGCAATGAAAGAACGTACGAATGGAAGTAAACAGCCACCAGACAGTTTACGGAAACGGATCAGTTTTCACTACTCTGCGGTAACCATCCGCAGACGAGAAACGGGCATAGGCTCCCGACTATCGCGAGGTTTTGCCCCCGACGAAAAGGCAAAAACACAATGGCGACGCAGTGTGCCGGGATAAAACCGGTTTGGAATAGAGGATGCAAGTATCGTACGAGGAAAGTTTCGCCAACGACTTAGGCCTTCCGCGAAGGGGCGGAAAAACAAAGGTGTCAGGAACCGAATAGGGCATTTTGAGTGGAAACCGTTCCTTTAAAACCGTTCTGACACCTTTATAAACCGTTTGACGTGCAGACCATCAGCTTTCGCATGCACTTGGCTCATTTCACCGGTTTACCTGATGATCCTGTCCGCGTGGACCTCGAGGCTTTCGAGGCTTTTGTATTGAACAATGGTTTTTCGATTGGCACCCGAAGTGTGAATGAGCGTTCGCAGGAAGCCGTCGGGGACGGGGTCGGTGCCAATGATCATGGCTCCGAGCACTTCCGGTTTCGTCTGTTTGGAGGCCTGAAAGATCTGGTAAATGATGGCACCTCGACGAGCCAGCCGCAGGAGTGTGGCCCCAGTGGCTTTTGTCGTCTGAAGCTCATCAAATGCAAGGCTGCCGTCTGGTCTGGCGCGACGAATCTGCGTCTCCGCAGCACGCTGACCATCGCTGTGAATCGAGTATTTAATTTCGCTCACGGATTTGAGACTGTCGTTGAATTCAGTCTGCAGAAGAACGCAGGATTCGCCGCCTGCGTCGCATGGTTCCATATGGATCACGTCCAGTTCGAGCGCGATGTCGAAGTCGCCGTGCGGTACCAGTCCGGCTTCGGTTTGATCTGCATAGTGAAACAGTCCAAACGTGCGAAGGTTGGTCGATTCCAGCGCGCGAGAGAACACCAGTTGTTCGTTGAGCATGAGTTCCACCAAATCACCATGCATCGTCAGTGACACTTTGTTCCATTGTTCAGCAAGCAGCGGGAAAAGGCCACTGTATCGACGATTTGCGGATTCCTGACTGTGATTGCCAGGATCAGTCCCGTTGGGGTCAAACTTTCCGTCAGTGATCCAGTGGATCGCAACGCCGTCCGGGTTCAGCAGGAAGCAGGATTTGTAAAAAGCGGTCAGGAACCAATAGTGCGCAGCACCCTCCGGGCCATTTGGCTATTGGTTCCTGACCCCTTTTTTAAAGCCAGGCCGCACACATGAATTCAGGCAATTTACCTTGCGACTGACACTTTAGTCGCGGCAGCCAAACGTTTCACGTAGGGTTTTTAAAGCGAACGCGGTCTCAAATGGTTGCCGCAGAATCGCAGCCCAATCACCAAGCCGGCTTCTCGTTCCACAAAGATGTTTGCGTTTTTCTTCAATCGGGCGCTCATTCTTGACGTCGTGACGGCACTAACATGATGAGAAATGATCGTGTTTTCGATACCTCTCGAATGAGATTTCCCCGTTGCAGCGATCCGATGCAGAACTCGTCGCGGCGGCTTGTTTCAACTGCAACATGTTCTGAAACGTAAGCCGTGCTATGGAGCCAGCGATCAATGGTGTAGACTTAAGGAATTCTAACGGCGAGCCGGGCACGTAGGTGCCCGGATTTTTCCAGCACTCCCAACAAATCAAGGGATTTCCACCCCCGCTCGCCGTAAGTCCACGTCATTGGAGTCAGCGATGGCTGCGGCGATCACTCAGACGATGCTGCCTCCGACGATTCCGGTTCAATTTGAATATCGATGATGCGAGCGAGCATATGATTCGCAAGGGCTTCACCGAGGCTCAACTGCAGCAGCAGTCCGCTCTCGTCTGCATCAAGCGTCGAGCGACTGGAACCTGCACCTCAAAGAATCGCGAGCACTATGGCTCAAATTGTCGATGGAGTATCAATCTTTGTGTTGGCAGATGCAATCCATGATCGGTTGCAATTGAACGCCATGGACAGCGACAATGACGGCCCGCTGTCATTACGCTGATTTACTCGTCCCGTCGATTCACTCGCCACATTCCGGGAATCTGAACATGAACCGCAGAACAACGTGTCAGCCGGGTTTATCGATTCTGGCTGTTTTCTTCTTGTGGACGTTGCCTGCGTTTTCTTTTGAAGACAAGCTGGACGTTGTCATCAAGGGAGGAAGGATCGTCGATGGCACAGGTTCGCCGTGGTATGCAGCTGACCTTGGAATTGATGATGGCCGAATTGTGCGGATCGGAATCATCAAGGCCGAAGACGCGACGACAGTGATTGACGCATCCGGATTGATTGTTGCTCCGGGGTTCATCGACATGATGGGACAGACCGCGTCACCGATGGTGGATGACCCGAAGACCGCCATCAACCTGTTGACTCAGGGCATTACGACAATCAACGCCGGCGAAGGCGCGTCGGCAGCGCCCTTGAGCGACGAAGAAGGTCGCCGGAAGGGCTGGACGACTATGGCGGAATATTTCACGTTGGTGGAATTGCAAGGTGTACCGATCAATGTCGTTCAGACCGTGGGACATACGCAGGTTCGCCGCATCGTGCTGGGAGACGTGGATCGACGTCCCACCGATGACGAGCTCTCACGAATGAAGGCGCTGGTCCGGGAAGGTATGGAAGCCGGAGCGATCGGGGTCTCGACGGCTCTGATTTACCCTCCCGCAGTTTATGCGGAAACCGAAGAGATCGCCGCACTCGTCTCCGTCGCCGGAGAATATGGAGGTCGGTATTACACACATATGAGGAATGAAGGAGACAGGCTGCTGGAGGCGATTGAAGAGTCGCTTGAGATTGGTCGCATCGGGCACGCGCCGGTGCATATTTTTCATCTCAAGACAGCCGGCAAACAGAACTGGGGAAAGATGCCGCTCGCGATTGCCAGAATCAAGGCGGCACGTTCGGCCGGAGAGCAGGTGACGGCAGACATCTATCCGTACGTCAACAACGGTCTGGGCATTGCAGCCCTGATTCATCCCCGCCATTCTGCCGAGGGATTCGACAAACTTCGCGCCAAGCTGAATGATCCGGAGGTTCGCGCGGAAATTCGCAGAGAAATGGAGACGACGGAGGGCTGGGAGAACTGGTATCGGCACGCTGGCAAAGACTGGAATCGGATCATCATCGGACAGTCCGGTGACAAGCGATACATTGCCTTGAATGGTCAATCTCTGGCAGACATTGCGAAGGCAAGTGGCGAAGATCCGTGGGAGACATTTTTCAATCTGGTGCAGTCGGGCGCGTTTGCACTTCCTGAAACCATGACGGATGCGAACAAGATTCTTGCCATGCAGCAGGAGTTTGTCTCGTTCTGCACCGATGTGGGACCGTCAGGAGGTGATCAGATCGCTTTTCATCCCCGAGCCTTCGGTTCGTTTCCGCGCCTGCTGTCTCACTATGTTCGCGATCTGGGTGCGATCTCGCTTGAACGCGCAGTGGCTCAGGCGAGTGCCTCAGCGGCGAACAATGTGCTGGCGTATGATCGAGGCCGCATTTCCATCGGCCTGGCAGCTGATGTGATCGTCTTTGACTATCAACAACTTGCGGATCGGGCTGATTTTGTGAAGCCACACGCCCTGTCGGAAGGCATGAAGCATGTCCTCGTCAACGGCAAGGTCGTGTTGAAAGATGGAGTCGTCACGGATGTTCGTCCGGGGCGAGTTCTTCGCGGGCCTGGTTATCGGGAAGAAACCGCGCCGTACAATGTTTCCAACGGGCCAGTCGTTGAACAGTTCAGCATGACCGATTCCCTGGTGTCTGCCCTGATGAAAGAACATCGAGTCCCGGGAATGTCCGTTTCCGTCGCAAGGTATGGAAAAGTGCTTTTTTCCCGAGGCTACGGTTACGCCGACATCGCAAAACGCGAACCTGTCAAGCCGTCGAGTTTGTTTCGTGTCGCCAGTATTTCCAAGCCGATCACTGCGGTTGCCGTGCTGCAGTTGATTGAAAATGGGCTCCTGAAACTTGATGATAACGTCTTCGAAGTCCTTGAACATGACAATGACATCACTGCGGCTGGCGATAAGTTTGACTCACGAATGCGTGATGTCACGATTCGCCATTTGTTGGAGCACCGTGGAGGCTGGGACCGCGACAAGTCGTTCGATGCCATGTTTCAATCGGTCCGTTTCGCCAAAGAACCTGGTACGAACGCGCCGGCCGATCAGGCGACCGTGATCAAGTCGATGTTTTCGCAGGAGCTGGATTTCACGCCCGGTGAGCGTTACGCCTATTCAAATTTCGGATACTGCCTGCTGGGACGAGTCATCGAGAAACTGAGCGGGCAGGCCTACGAGTCGTATGTTCGGGATCATGTTCTGGCTCCGATTGGCATCACGTCCATGAAGACCGGCTCAAGCCGACTTGAGGGAAAGGCACCGGATGAGGTCCGCTACTATCAGCCGGGAACCGGCAAGTCCGTATTCCAGGCAGATCTTGGACAGGAAGTTCCGTGGCCGTACGGAGGCTGGAGCCTCGAAGCCATGGATTCTCACGGGGGATGGATCGCGACAGCGGCTGATCTGGCGACATTTGCTACGGCGTTTGATAATTCCGATTCGTGTGTGCTGCTTCGTAAGGAATCGATTGACCTGATGTATCAGCGTCCACCTGGACTGGCGGGGTTCGAGCCGGATGGAACGAAGAAACCAGACTTTTATTCTTTTGGCTGGTCCAACCGTGTTGTTTCCGATGGCAAGGTGAATCACTGGCATACAGGATCTCTCGACGGAACGTCCACATGCATGATTCGGCGTCACGATGGATTCAGCATGGTGGCTCTGTTGAACAGCCGGGCGACTCCAGGTGCGACTTCTCTTCGCTACGCCGTGGATCGACTGCTGCATGCGATCGCCGATTCTTCGAAATCCGAAAGTATCCGGAATTGAAATCAATGAGACAACATCCTGCAACGTCTCTTATCCTGGGTATCGATGGCGGCGGCACGAAGACGGTAGCGTGGTTGGCGGCGCGAGGCGATGGTTCGCCTGGGAACAAGGACGTTGTCCTCGGAAGGGGTTCCGCCGGCCCGTCGAATCAACGGGCTGTCGGGCCGGTGACCGCACTGAGCAATCTGGATGCCGCCATCGAATCTGCTTTCGCGGACGCAGGTTTGCCGCGGGCGACGGTGGCGGCAGCCTGTCTGGGGCTGGCCGGGGCGGATCGGGATTCGGACCGACGTGTCATCGAAGACTGGGCGAGCTTTTCACGACTGGCGGCGACTGTTCTGGTCGTCAATGATGCTGTGCCGTTGCTGCATGTGGATCAGGGCGAAGGCTGGGGCGTGGCGCTGATCGCGGGCACAGGTTCACTTGCCTGGGGCTGTAATGTCAAAGGTCAGACAGCCCGCAGCGGTGGCTGGGGATACCTGTTCAGTGATGAAGGCAGTGCCTTCAGCATTGGACGTGCCGTGTTGAATGCCGTGTCGCGGGCCGTCGATGGCCGCGGCGAACAGACCTGTCTGGTGGCGGACGTGATCGGACATCTGGAGGTTTCGTCACCGCAGGAAATTGTCACAGCCGTCTATTCGCACGAAGTGCCGCGCGCGGTCGTCGCGAACATGGCATCGCTGGGATTCGCAGCTGCCGCTCGGCGGGACAATGTGGCTCTCGAAATCCTCAAACAGGCGGCGGCAGAACTGGCGGCAATGGCGGTCGTGACCGCGCGGCGACTGGAGATGCAATCGATGCTGTGCCTTGCTTTCACCGGCTCGGTGCTGATTCAGAATCCTGAATTTCGGCAACAAGTGCTTGCTGGAATCGAAGCCGCAGGAATCAAGCTGTTCGAGACAACGGTCGTAGAAGACGCCGTTGCCGGCGCGGTGAATATCGCGAGCCGACGGGCCGGTGCTGCATCTGGATAGGCGTGGGGTGCCGATGCGTTGAGCAAGCGGTCAACTGCCCAGAATCTCGGAAATTCCGAACTTTTTTTACGTAAAACTGGTCCAGTAACGAAGAATTTCGGGCGAATTCAAAAAGGACGTCTTCGTTGCAGGCGTCGGTCAGGGTATCATCCCACCGCTTCTCGATCCCATTTTCCCGGATTCCAGCCGCGTCCATCCTCGACGCACTCCGTGGTCACAACAACTGCGCGCGATCGAGCTCCCAGGGTGTTTTTCATGTCTGCCGTTGTTTCTCTTCCTGTGGTCGATGATCAGGGTGTTCTGCGTCGTACTGATATTCGCAATATTGCCATCATTGCACACGTGGACCATGGTAAAACGTCGCTCGTGGACTGCCTCATCCGTCAAAGCGGCATGTTTCGCGAAAACCAGAAGATGGGCACCTGCATTCTGGATTCCAACGATCTGGAACGTGAGCGTGGCATTACGATTCTGGCCAAGAACATCGCCATGATGTGGAATGATGTCCGCATCAATATTATTGACACGCCGGGGCATGCTGACTTTGGTGGCGAAGTTGAACGTGTACTCAAGATGGCCGACGGAGCGCTGCTCGTCGTGGATGCCTTTGAAGGGCCTCGCCCACAAACACGATTCGTGCTGCAGAAAGCACTGCAGTGCGGCCTGTCGTTGATGGTCGTGATCAACAAGATTGACCGCCCGGACTGCCGCCCGGATGAAGTGCTGTCACAAACCTTTGACCTGCTCGTCGAACTTGGCGCTGACGACCGGACGCTCGACTTTCCCTACATCTTCACCAGCGCTCGTGAAGGCTATGCGACGCATGATCCAAACCAGAAGGGTGGTGACGTGCGTCCTCTGCTGGAACTGGTGCTTGAGAAGATCCCTGGTCCGATTGTGCGTCCGGACGATTCGCTGCAGCTGATGGTCACGTCGCTGGAATGGTCACGCTATGTTGGTCGAGTTGCCACCGGCCGAATTGCCGCCGGACGAATTCGCACGGGTCAGCAGATCGCTTTGATGCGCGCGGATGGTTCCAAGAAACTTGCCAAAGTCGATCAGATCCAGTTGTATGACAACCTGGGACGATCTGATGCCGAAGAAGCCTGTGCTGGTGATATCGTGGCTGTGATCGGTCTGCCGGATCCGGAAATCGGCGACACCATCGCTGACCCATTGACGCCCGTGGCGCTGGAACGCATCGCGGTCGATGAACCCACACTTTCAATGAAGTTCACGATCAACAGTTCACCGCTGGCAGGTCAGCACGGGAAGTTCGTCACCAGCCGCAATCTGCGAGATCGACTGTATCGCGAGCTCAAGTCAAATGTGGCACTGCGCGTCGAAGAAACTGAAGACAAAGAAGCGTTCACGGTGTCCGGACGCGGTGTGCTGCATCTGGCGGTGCTCATCGAAACGATGCGTCGTGAAGGGTTTGAGCTGTCCGTCGGCAAGCCTGAAGTCATCGTCCGCGAAATCAATGGCAAGAAGTGTGAACCGTACGAGCTGCTGGAAGTCGATGTGCCGAGTGCGGACGTTGGCCCGGTGATGGAACTGGTCGGATCGCGCCGCGGTCAGGCCAAAACCATGACCACGACGTCAACCGGCATGACACATCTGGAATTCAGCATTCCTGCGCGCGGCCTGATCGGGATGCGAACTAAAATGCTCAACGCGACCCGTGGTGAAGCCATCATGCATCACCGTTTTGAGGATTACCGTGCGATTGAAGGTGATATTCCGCATCGGCAGAACGGCGTCCTGATTTCGCAGGACAGTGGTCGTACGGTGACGTATGCGCTGTTTAAGCTTCAGGATCGATCCGACCTGTTCTGCCATGGCGGCGAAGACGTGTACGAAGGCATGATCGTCGGCGAAAACGCGCGGGACAACGACATGGTGGTGAATCCCATTCGGGAAAAGAAGCTGACCAACAATCGCTCGACCGGTGCGGAAGAAGCTGTCGTGCTGCGACCGAAACGCGAGCTGACGCTGGAGTCTGCTCTGGAATACATCGAATGGGACGAGTATGTCGAAGTGACGCCGCAGGTGATTCGTCTGCGCAAGGTGCTGCTGAGAGAAAATGAACGCAAGCGCCAGCATCGAGGCAAGATGTAGTTCGTGACGGGTCGATCAGCCTGCTGACCAGCCGTAGCCATCCAGTGCCATGATGAGAAACACGATCCCCACGATGACAGCCCCGAGCGAGACGAACATCAGTCCGTCGTAAATCGTGGGATCAGAACTTTGTTGTGACATTGTCTTTTCTCTCTATTGTGCCGTTTCGGGTTTCTTCAACGACCAGCCCAACTGCTTTGTCCGGATAGACGTCAGTAATCTGAATCGTGGCCAGGAAGCTTGAATCGCGATAGACGGTCATCTTCATGTTCTTGAATACCCCATCGTCACTGCCGACGGAGATCTGTACAAGTTCTGCACTCCGCGATGGGTTCTTGCGAGACTCGACGACAAACCCATCGACACGTTCGACGACCTTTGGAACCGGGCCAATCACCGGATCACGCGGATCGATTTTATTCAACCGCAGCAGATCATTCAGATGCGTGATCTCCTTCAGGAACTGCACTTCACGTGTTCCGGCATCGGCAAGTTCCCTTACCATCTCCAGATTCTTGTCTTCCAGTCCTCGACGAACGGCAATCGCTTCATTGTTCTGATCTCGCAGACGTTTGATTTCGGCTCGCGCATCGTTGGTTTCGGTGATTCGGGCCTCGGCTTCCTTCGTGGCAACCTGCAGATCGACCAGATGCTTATCGCGTTCTTTTTCCGCATTGGCCAGGTTGCCTCTCGCCTGGTCGCGCTCCTGCGTCAGACCATTCACTTTGGCCTCGGCGTTGTTGGCTCGAGCCTTCTCGTCGCCCAGTTCTTTGGCATGCTTAGTGGTGAGCTGATCCTTCTGTCCCTGCAAGTCCTTGACCTGATCATTCGCGCTTGCCAGCTGCGTCTGAGTCTTGTTTGCCTTGTCACGCCAGCCAGCCTGGAACGTAAACACTGCGCCGGCAAAGCACATAAAGCACAGACTGAAAACCAGATTGGCCACAATCAGAATTTTGCTGACGATATTATTCATCGTGCTGCTCCGACGCCTCTCAGGTTCTTGAAACGAACCCGCTCAGGTGAGTACTCAAAAATGTAAAACAAACGTTATCCGAAAACATGACTTCGATCTGGCAACACGGCAAGTCCGGCAAGCCATCTGTTCTGTGTGATTCTTCGACTATTGCTGCAATTGCTGCAGGCGTTGTTCCAGTGCCTGATTTTCCAGTTCAAGACGAAGCAGTTGATCGGTGTCGTGACGCAAAATCTCATTCAACCGAAACATATCCGTGCGTGCTTCTTCCAGTTCATGTCGCAGTCGCAACACGTCCGTCCGACGGGCGGCTGTTTCGTTACGCACTTCGAGGGTCTCCACGGAAATTGCCTGAGCTTCCTCTGATCGAGCCTGCACGTCAGTCTGCCATCGTTCGGCTCCCGCCCTCAGCGTCACCACTCGATCGTCAATTGCTTTGACGTCCTGCTGCTGGGACGCATCAAACATGGTCAACTGCTGATCGACGACTCCCTTCGCACTGACTTTTTCATTCTTTTGACGTCCCATCTGGCTGGCCAGATCTTCATGAGCTTTAGTGATTGCTTCATAAGCCGTTTTGTAAGTTCCTACCTGGCCGCGTTCTGCCGACACGGCGGGATCAATTGAGAATCGACGCTTCACCGTCCACGTGGGATTTTCACCCGTGGTCTGTTCGAACGAGTAGTTCAGCATCGCTGGAGTATTGATCTCCGACGTGGCGTCCGGATGCACAAAGTACACCGACAAGGATGCCCCCATCAGTGCCACGGAAACGACCGCAACAAACACAGCTGACACTTTAAAGATGAGGCTTTTCATGGATTCCACTTACACCAAACGAAAAACGCAATGCCCTGAGCCACTATCGTCATCGAACCGGGCGAGCTGTTTCACCGTATCTGACTGTCTGGCAAAAACAGAGTCAAACAGAAAGTCGACTGCGATTGCCCATTTCCGCAAACACCCTTCCGGCGCGCGGGATCATCGCGCAATGAAACCCGTTCTCCTGCAATGTCATATCGGCGCATTGGTGCGTCGCATCTGTTCACGGTCTCCCCTTCCCGGCCGCAATCGTCCACTGCCAATCACTGGCGTTCGTCAAAGTTGTTACAGCCGGAAAGGACACCAGTACCTCGAACGACTCATATGATCGTATGTGCAGTATTGGGCAAAATCAATACACGCACGTGCTCCAGCTTGCCGAAGATGTCAAAACGTTGCCATTTTCGGCATACTTCGCTTCGATGGATTTCAGGATGTTTTAGGTGAAAAGTGCGATGCAACCGAGAGTCTGGCCCGGACGATCAAATCCACTAGGAGCAACATGGGATGGTGGAGGAGTCAACTTTGCACTGTTTTCAGAGCATGCCACCAGAGTGGAATTGTGTTTGTTCGACAATCCCGATGACAAAAAAGAAGCGAGCCGGATTGTGCTGAAGGAACAAACGGATCGCATCTGGCACGTTTACATGCCCGATGTTCGCCCAGGTCAACTTTACGGCTATCGTGTGCATGGTCCGTTTGATCCACCCGCCGGTCATCGCTTCAACGCAAATAAGGTATTATTGGATCCTTACGCCAGAGCCATTGGTCGCGGGATTGGCTGGTCTGATGCCATGTTCGGGCATGAGGTCGGGCATGCGGCCGAAGACCTGCAGATCGACCATCGAGACAATGCGTGGTGCGCGCCGTTGGGTGTCGTGGTTGATCCTCATTTTCGTTGGGGCGACGACGTTCATCCGCGCACGCCATGGCACAAGACACTGATCTACGAGATGCACGTGAAGGGATTCACTAAGTTGCATCCGGATGTGCCCGAACCGGTCCGTGGGACCTACTCCGGACTTGCATCCCGCGCGGCGATTGATCATCTGAAGGAACTGGGCGTCACGGCGGTGGAGTTGATGCCCGTGCATTCTCATGTCGATGATCGTCATCTGGTCATGCATGGAGTGAGCAATTACTGGGGCTACAACACGCTGTCATTTTTCGCACCGGAAACGCGTTATTCCTCGGCAAGTCGTCCTGATGAAGTGATCAACGAGTTTAAGAACATGGTAAAGCGGCTGCACGAAGCCGGAATCGAGGTTATTCTGGATGTCGTCTACAACCACACGGGCGAAGGTAACGAGCGTGGCCCGACTTTGTCTCTGCGTGGAATCGACAATGCGTCCTATTACCGCCTGATGCCGAACAATCGCCGCTACTATCAGGACTTTACCGGCTGCGGAAATACGCTCAACATGCAGACGCCGCGCGTGCTGCAGCTGATTATGGACAGCCTGAGGTACTGGGTTCAGGAAATGCACGTCGATGGTTTCCGCTTCGATCTGGCCAGTGCGCTGGCTCGTGAACTGCATGACGTCGATAAGCTGAGCGCCTTTTTTGACATCATGCTGCAGGATCCGATTCTGTCGCAGGTCAAGCTGATTGCGGAACCGTGGGACTTAGGCAGCGGCGGTTATCAGGTCGGCAACTTTCCGCATCTGTGGTCAGAATGGAACGGACGCTACCGTGACACGATTCGTCGATTCTGGGCAGGCGATGGTGGACTGATCTCCGAAGTCGCCACGCGCCTGACGGGCAGCAGCGATCTGTATCAGCATAACGGACGAAGGCCGTACGCGAGTATCAACTTTGTTACAGCTCACGACGGATTTTGTCTGCGGGATCTTGTGACGTATCACGAAAAACGTAACCTCGCCAATCTGGAAGAAAACCGCGACGGCGACAACCACAACAACAACTGGAACTGTGGCGTCGAAGGCGAAACGACCGATCCGGAAATCCAGAGCCTGCGACTCAGGCAGCGAAAGAACCTCCTTGCCACACTGCTGTTGTCTCAGGGGGTGCCCATGATTCGCAGCGGCGACGAAGTGGAACAGACGCAGCACGGCAACAACAATCCGTATTGCCAGGACAATGAAATCAGCTGGATCAACTGGGACCTGAATGCCGAACAGAAACAGTTTCTGGAATTCGTGAAGCAGATGACGGCGCTGTGGCACGCGCAGCCGGTTTTCAAGCGACGCAATTTCTTTCAGGGCCGGCGTATCCAGGGCGCTGGCGTCAAGGATGTCGCGTGGCTGACTCAGGACGGCGAAGAAATCGCCGATCACCATTATTGGCACAGCAGCGAACTTCATGCACTGGGGATGCGTCTGAACGGCAATTCGATTGACGAAGTGGATGAGCGTGGTCGGCCCATTGTGGGCGACACGTTGCTGGTGTTGCTCAATTCGCAGCCAGGACGTGTGTCATTTCGACTGCCCCAGCACAAACCGATCGAACGCTGGATTCCGTACATGGACACCAGCCTCTCCTGCATCCCGACAGAACCGTTATCACACACGGACCACTATTCGCTGCAGGGAC
>Ga0105049_10007328_pt1 | contig 12805 bp, 9 predicted proteins | sample MAT06_FD_78087 | JGI IMG/M metagenome (GOLD analysis project Ga0105049, IMG submission 78087) | Freshwater microbial communities from Lake Fryxell liftoff mats and glacier meltwater in Antarctica - MAT-06 | ecosystem: Environmental > Aquatic > Freshwater > Ice > Liftoff microbial mat | place...
ATGGATACCCAGACCCCCCTTCGCCGAACGTACTTACCCCGGTTTTATGAGATTCTGGCCAGAGCGTTGGTGGCGATTCTTTATCGCATTCGAACGCGGGGAGTCGAGTCGATCCCCGCGACAGGTGGGGTGCTTTTGGTTGCCAATCATCTTTCGTATGTCGATCCCGCGTTGATCCAATCCGCGTGCTCCCGTCGCGTGCGTTTCGTGGGCTCGGAAGCGGTGCGCAGCTCCAACCGTGTCTTCGGCTGGCTGTACCGCGTCACCGGCACGATCGCTATTTCCCCCGATAGTGCGTTGGACGCCACCCGGCGGGTGGTCAAAGCGCTCGAGGCGGGCGAAGTGGTGTGTCTCTTCCCTGAGGGCTCGATTTCGCGCATCGGACAGCTGCAGCGCGTCCGCGAGGGGTTTGCGCTGATGGCGCGGAAGGCGAAGGTTCCCGTGATCCCGGTCGTCCACGACGGCATCTGGGGGTCTATTTTTTCGTACTCCGGAAACAAACTCCTCTTCAAATCGCCGCGACTGTTGCCCACCCCGGTGTTCGTCGAATGGGGTGTACCTCTACCGGCGGACGAGGTCTCTTCGCTCGGGGTTCGCCAGGCGCTGCTGGATCTGGGCGCGGCCGCTTTCGAGGAACGTCCGGTTCTCAAACGACACTTGGGGCGCGAGTGCGTTCGCGCACTCGGCAAACGGCCCTGGCGGGTGGCAATGGTCGATCGCTCGGTCGGTCGGCGGGCGGTCAAGGCCGGCCAGGTGCTCGCGGCCGCAGCCGCGCTTTCCCGCCGGCTTCGCAAAACCGTTCCCGAGCGCCGCGTGGGAATCGTGCTCCCGCCCGGCGCCGGATCCACGATCGCCAATCTGGCGGTGGTCTGCGCTGGAAAGATTCCGGTCAATCTGAATTTCACCGCGGGCAAGGCTTCCGTCGAGGCGGCCATGCGTATCGGCGGGATTGTTACGGTGCTCTCCGCCGCCGTCATGAAGACCAAAGTCGCGGCTTTTCCTTGGCCGGAGCGCACCTTGGATTTGAAGGAAGAGATTGCCGCGGCGGGCGGCAAGCGCTCCATCGTCCTCTGGCTTGTGGCGGTCTGGCTGCTACCCAATCAGCTGATTCCCAGGCTCCTGGGTCTTCCCCTAACGGGCGATCGGGAGGAGGCGGGCCTGTTGTTCACGAGCGGAAGTTCCGGGGAACCGAAGGGGGTGGTTTTAACCCACCGAAATTTGCTGGCGAACTGCTGGCAGATTTCCTCGCTTTCGATTCTCCCGGACAGCGCGGTGATTCTCGGGTGCCTGCCCATCTTTCACAGCTTCGGTTTTACCATAACGCTATGGTACCCGATGATTCGCGGCTGCGGATTGGTGACCGTTCCGAGTCCCCTGGAGACTCGCAAAATCGTGGAGGCGATCGCGGAGGAGGGAGCGACGGCGATGGTGGGCGCCCCCACGTTTCTTCGACCGCTCGTGAAACGGGCCGAGCGGGGGGAACTGCGCTCCCTCGATCTGGTGATTTCGGGCGCAGAGAAGTTGACACAGGAACTCGTCGACATGTTTTTCGAGAAACATCACCTCGAGATCATGCAGGGCTACGGCCTGACCGAGACGACTCCGGTCACCAACGTCAATCAAGCGGATCCCCCGCTTTTGACCGAGTCCGCAGATTTTCAATCGGGAAAGCGTTCGGGTTCGGTCGGACGGATGGTGCCCGGGATGACCGCTCGAATCGTGGATCCGGAAACGTTTGCGGCGAGAAAATCGACCGATACGGGCATGCTTCTTTTCCGCGGCGCCAATGTTTTCGGCGGCTACCTGAGCGATCCGGAAAAGTCCGCCGTGGCCCTGCGGGAGGGGTGGTTTGTGACGGGCGATCTCGCTCGTTTCGACGAGGACGGTTTTCTCTTCATCGAAGGGCGTCTTTCCCGATTTTCGAAAATCGGGGGGGAAATGGTCCCGCACGGCACGATCGAACAGAAGCTTGTCGAACTCTTCGACCTCGATCAGTCGGAGGGTCCTTCGGTCGTGGCGGTCGGCGTCCCCGATCTCGCAAAAGGCGAGGCGCTAGTCTTGCTGACGACACTCGATCTGACCGCCGAGCGGATTCGGGACAAACTCGGCGAAGCGGGCCTGCCTTCGTTATGGATTCCCAAGACCGTGTGCCGCGTGGAGCGGATTCCCATGCTGGGCACCGGCAAACTCGACCTCAAGGGCTGCAGGGTTCTCGCGTGCACGCTAGTGCAGTAGAATTGTCGATCGGGTTTATCCGATCCCCGTCCGTTCCTCGCGCTCGACTCCGTGAGTGAGTTGGGTTTGTTTAACCTCTCCGCCCCGTGACGCTGGAAGGTGCATTAATGCAATCGATGGCAGGGTTTCTTCTCCCTCAATTCCTGGAATTGTCTCATCGATCGCCGTTCGGTCGCGTTTACCCGCTCTCCTCGCATGAAAGAAAGCTTACCTCAGGTTAAAACCTTTCTGCTGACCGGCGTCTCCTTTACCATTATCTTCATCGCGTGCATTGGGATTCCGATCGTGTTGGCAAGCCCTTTCGCCCCGATGTCGCCCCAAGGTCCCGACTTTTCGTCGAGTCCGGTGCCGAAGCTAATTCTGGACATCGGCGCGGCGGCGTTTGCGCTCATGCTGCCGATTCCGATCGTTCCGATCGTTTTTTCGTGCATCGTCGGCGTGCCGATGCTGAAGGCGATCGGGGTGCCGATTTTGGAGTCGATGGCGTTTCTGGGGGTATGGCTGAAGACGATGTGGCAGGGCAATGCCGTTCTGCTCGCATTGGTCTTGGGTGCGACGATTGCGTTCGACATGGGAGGGCCGGAGAACAAGGCCGCCTTCTTTTTTGGATCCGTCATGGATCCCGGCAATAGGCTCGTTCCGCGCTTCGTTCAATCGCCATGGCTCGAACCCACTCCTTCCCCTTCCCGCTGATTCATGGATTGCACGCCCGCCCGGCGAGTCACCTCGCGGAATTCGTCGCAACGTTTGTTTCCGGGGTCACCCTGTTCAACGAGCGCACCGGCCGCTCCGCAGATGCGCGTAGCGTGCTGGCGTTGGTCGGGACCGATACGCGTCACACCGATCCTTGCCGGTTGACCGTCGCGGGGCCGGACGAAGAGATGGCGGGTGAAGCGTTGACGGCCTATCTGGCGGGAGCCTTTCTTCGATGCGACGAGACAATGCCTGAATCGTCCCACGGGGCCGCGTCGTCGACGGTTCCCCGCTCCCTGCTGGCAGCGGGCGTGGGTTCTCCTCATCTCGGCGCCATTGCCTGCCGCGGATTGGGTCAAGGCATCCTCGTGACGGTTCGCGCCAGTGCACCGCCGTCTGCGATGCCAACCGAGCCAGCGAAGTCGCCGGAGGAGGAACGCACCCGGCTGGCGACGGCGCTGGCGTCCGTGCAGACGTCGTACGATCGGCAAATTCTCGTTTCCCGAGGCGCCGCTGCCGACGTCTTGAAGGCCCACCGCAGTTTGCTGAACGATCCCTCCTTGAATGAGGAGGTGAAGAAAAAAATCGATTCGGGCGCTTCGGCTCGACAAGCGGTGCAGGCCGCGATCGCTCACCACTCCGCTCGGTTGGCGGAGGCGGAGAGCGTGTATCTCCGGGAGCGAGTGCTCGATTTGGAGGATATCGCAGAGAGACTCGCGGCGGCGCTCTCGGGCTCGTCGGCCGAGACGCCGATGGTTCCGATGGCCGTTCCGTCGATCGTGGTGGCGGAGCGGCTGACGCCGGGTCGTTTTCTGGCGTTGGATCGGCTGCAATTGCGAGGCTTGGTGCTCGGTCATGCGGGACAAACGTCGCATACGGTGATTCTCGCGCGTTCGTTCGGTATCCCCACACTGACAGGGGTAAAGGTGGATGCGCTTTGGGCTCACGCGGGTCGCCCGTCGATTCTGGACGCACGGGCGGGCGTTCTCGTGGTCGATCCGACTCCGGGAGACTCCGCGTATTTCGTGGGAGAGTTTCGTCATGCGGCCGCTTTGGAACGGATTGCGGCGAGTGCGATCGGCCGGGTGGGTATGACCAAGGACGGACGACGCCTCGAGGTGGCGGCCAATATCGCTTCGGCCCCGGAAGCGGCCCTCGCTTTTGCACGAGGCGCGGAAGGGATCGGTCTCTTCCGGACCGAGCTGCTTTTTATGGACCGCCCCGGTCCGCCGAGCGAGGAGGAGCAGTACGAACAGTATGCGACGGTGGTCCGGGCGGCCGCCGGTCGACCGGTCATCATTCGGACCCTCGACATCGGAGGGGATAAGCCCGTCCCGTTTCTGGGGTTGCCGACGGAGACAAATCCGTTTCTCGGATACCGCGGAGTTCGCCTTTACGACGAGTTTCGCGATTTGCTCGCGATTCAGTTTCGGGCGTTGTGGCGGGCGGCGCGTCACGGGCCGCTGAAGGTGTTGATCCCCATGGTGGCCACGGTGGAGGAGGCGAGGGCGGTCCGGGCACTCCAGCGGAGCACCGGAGAGGCTATGCGCGCCGAGGGAACGAGCTGTGGCGAAAGCATGCCTCTCGGCTTGATGCTGGAGGTCCCGTCGGCGGCGTATCAGATCTTCGAACTGTGCGAGGAAGCGGAATTCTTCAGCCTCGGGACGAACGATTTGGCGCAGTACTTTTTCGCGGCCGATCGCGAGAATCACAAGGTTTCCGACCGCTACGGTCCGCTTCATCCTGCCTTTCTCCGCCTGCTCCGTCACCTGATCGCGGCGGCGCACGCGCGAGGTCGATGGATCGGGCTTTGCGGCGAAATGGCGGAAAACGCCGCGGCGCTGCCGCTCCTGGTGGGTTTGGAGCTGGATGAGATCAGTCTGGCCGCGCCGAGGATCGCCGCGACCAAGGCGGCGCTCGCGGACCTGAGTTTCCGCGTTTGTGTGGGCAGAACGGAGCGTGCGCTGCAGGCGTCGACCCGGGAGGCGGTGCTGGCGACTCTCGCGGAAGAGCGGGGAACGCTTCCGATGCTCACCGGCGAGCTCGTTGTGAATTTGGCCGAGCCGTGCAGCAAGGAGGGTGTCATTCATGCGATGGTCCAGGCGCTGCAGCTCGCCGGGCGTGCCCAGGATCCGAATGCGATCGAGAACGCGATTTGGCGACGCGAGGACACCCATCCGACGGGTTTTGGCGACGGGTTCGCGGTGCCTCATTGCCAGACCGACCACGTCACGGCGAATTCGATCGTGATCGCGCGCCTCCATTCGCCGGTCGAGTGGCAATCGCCGGACGGTCAGCCGGTAGGAGTGGCGATCTTGCTCGTCATCCGATCCGACGACCAGGACCGCGCCCACCTCAAATGCCTCGCGCGGCTCTCCCGCCTGGTGATGCAGGAGCCGTTTCGCGAAGGGGTGCGCGCCCAGTCGGATCCTGCAATTGTGGCCGACTACGTTCTCGCGCAAATCGGCGAAGGACCGCTGGGCGGGAGCGCGGCGGAAGAGTCGCCCGACGTGAAGGACGAACGCGGCAAATAGTTCGACTGGTTTCGCGCGCGAGTGCGTGCTATCGATGAGGAATGCGTTTTCGGCTGCGGCTCGTTGTCTGGTGCGCCCATCATCGTAGGTGGCAGGGGCGGGAAGGGGTGTAACCCATTCGATGGCTGCGCTCGTTCGGCAACGTCTGATCTTCGCTTTCCTGGCGACCTACGCGCTTTGGGTGATGTACCCGATGCTTTGGGTGGCGTATTCATCGTTTAAGGACGATGCGGCCATTTATCGCGATGCCTTTGCGCTTCCGCCTTGGGACGCGTTGCGCACGGAAAATTACACTCAGGCCTGGAAAGAGGCGCGCTTTGGCGACTATTTGCTTAACAGCCTGTTCGTGACGTTCGTCTCGGTGGCGGGAATCGTCATGCTGGGGGCGATGGCGGGCTACGCACTCACCCGGTTCTATCATCCCCTCGGCAAGGGCGTGTTCTGGCTGTTTTTGGCGGGTCTGATGATTCCTGCGCAACTAGCGGTGATCCCGCTTTTCTTCGAACTGCGGGCGATCGGTCTGTTGAACTCGCGATGGGGACTGATCCTGGTGTATATTGCGAACGGGCTGCCCTTTGCGATCTTCATCCTGGCCGGTTTCTTCCGCTCGCTTCCGCGTACGCTGTACGAAGCCGCCGTCATCGACGGTTGCGGGGAGTTTGCGGCCTTTTGGCGGGTGCTCCTACCGCTGGCGCGACCCGGGTTGGTGACGGTGGCGATCTTTCAGTTCATCGGGGTGTGGAAGGAGTATTTTTTCGCCTTCATGCTCACCAGCGGCGATGTCGACGGCGGTGCCCGAACCCTCCCGCTCGGCCTCGCCAATCTCTCGATCACGGCCCAATATCGCGGCGCTTACGGCTCCCTCTTTGCCGGGATCGTCCTGGTCACCCTGCCGATTCTGATCGTTTACCTCCTGCTGCAGCGGCAGATCGTGAAGGGTGTGGTGGCCGGGGCGGTGAAGGGTTGAGTGCGTGCGATTTTAGAATGCGGGGATTAATTTGGCCATCCCGATTGAGTTGTTTCTACTCTTATTTTCGGCGAACGAGAGGCGTCCAAAGGCCGAGATTTTACCAGAGTTGCCGAGGAAATTCCTGCTTGCAGCTATCCGCCATTGGCGGATATTTTAAGTCATGGAGTTCGTCAGGATGCCTGCATTCGAGAAATCCGCATTGCGGGTTTTTTCCGAGAGCGACATTCTTGAACTTGAGCTCGCGCTTATTCTCGATCCTGGGGCTGGGGATCTCATTCCGGGAGCGCGAGGTTTACGCAAGTTGCGTCGACCTCTGAGCGGTCGCGGAAAACGTGCAGGTGCCCGCGTCGTTTACTACCAGGTCGCCGCATAGAACACGATCCTGCTCATCTACGCGTACGCTAAGAGTCGTGTGACGGATCTACCCAAAGACTTCCTTCGCCAGATCGCAGAAACCGTCAAAGCAGAATTCCCATGAAAAAATCCGAATTGAAGGGGCTACTTCAAGGCATCCGTGAAGCGGGCGCTTATCTTAACGGAAACAAAAATGTCGCCGTGCGTGCGGACCGTATTGAGCCAAACGCCATCGTCGTTATTCGTTCACGACTGAAGTTCAGCCAGTCGGAATTCGCTCGGATGCTCGGCATCAGCTTAGACACGCTTCAGAACTGGGAGCAGGGACGTCGCCAACCTACCGGCGCGGCGCGTGTATTGCTTCGCGTCGCAGCGAAACATCCTAAAGTAGTGCTGGAGGCCGTCGCCTGAACTTTCGAAAGGGATACGGAGTCTTGCTTTCGTTTAGTCCGAGCAGCAATTAATCCATTTCCTCTCGTGGCCCAAGGATTGCAATTGGTGCCGTGACGAGAGGGGCGGCTTCAATCTCCGCGGGGAGTTGGGCCGATGCGCCGGAGTTCCCACGGGCCGGATTGAAGGACGCGTTCGGAAATCCGATGGAGGTACGCTTCGTTCAACCGGGGAAATTCCACGCGTTCCATCGGACCGATGACGATCCATTGGGGCTGGAGTTTGCGCAGGAGGTCGTCGGCGTCGGGTTCGCCGGCGTAGATGCGCGCGACTTCCCCGGTGCGATCGAGCATGTGGGGGACGCCGTGCAGCGTGAGGCCAGAGTGATTGGCGGCGACGACTCGGCGGCCGGAGAGCAGGAGAACGGGGTGATTGAGTTGCGGTCCGGTGAGAATGAGCGCGTCGCGGGGCGTTTGTGCGGCGACCTCGCGGGCGAAGGTGCGCGCCGGGGCGTCCACGATCATCGCCGGTGTGCGGGCTTCGGAGACGATCGATTGCAGACCGGAAGCGGCGAACAGGAAAAACAGCCCCACGGCGACTCCTCGGCCGAGGATTCCGCCCTGCCAAAACCGTCGAACCCACCACGCGCAGCCGGCGGCCGCAGCCAGCGCCGCGGCGGCGAAGAGTTTCAAATTGTCGAAGACGTAGGGTTGGAACACCACGACAAAGCCGATCGGTAGGATCGCCCACCAACCGACGGTTTCGCGTCGGAAATGGCGACCGGCGAAGAACCAGGCGGCGAAACCCAGCGTCACCCACGCTCCGGTGTTCCACGCCCAATGACTCGCCAGCTCTCCCAGAGGGTTCGACCCTCCCCATCCCGCCATCCACCCGGGGGCGATGCGCAGAAAGGGCGGATCCGATTGGCCGAGTTGCTGCCGCATCCAAAAAAGTTGGGGGAGGGTGAACAGTGCGCCCGCCGCCGCGGCTGCGCACCACGCGTGCAGGCGTGCGTAGGGTCGGTGAAACAGTGCCAGGGGGATGACCGCGCACGCGAGAACGACGAGGGCGTGCGCGCCGATCAGCGGGAGCGTGCCGGCCAGCGCTCCCGCGAAAACGAATCCTTTGAGCGACGTATCCGCGCGAGCGAGCAGCTCTCGCAGGAGCACAACCAGCGTGCAGGCAATCGCCAGCCCGTAGAGGACGACGCGCATCGGCCAGACGATCGCGGTCACCAGATTGTGAAAGTGAAGCTCGAGCGCCCAATCGTTGGCGTAGTCGTGGGCCCAGAGAGCCGACGCGAACGATCCCGACTGTGACCACTCGTGAAACAGATAGGCAAGGCCCCAGCCTCCCGCGAGGTGCCAGAGAACGAGGGCAAGGAGCGCGGCGCCGCGCGTCTGCAGCCAGCGATGAAGCAGACTCCACGCGGCGAGCAGAAAAAGCCCGGACGCCAGCGTGTTTCCCAACCAGAAAGCGAGCGGTAGGGGCAGCCCGGCGGCGTAAAACCAGCCCGCCTGAAAGTCGGGGAGAAACGGATACCCCAGCGGCCACGCGGGCAGGTGCGGATAACTCAGCCGGGTGAGATTGTCGCCCAGCGCAAACGACGTCGCCAGGGCGGTGTGGAACGATTGGTCTTCCCAACCTGCGCCCGCGCTCCAGTAACCGCCGTCGGCTTCGCGCAGGCAGTGCCAATAATGCCCGGTCCCATGAAAGAGCAGCAGGGCGATGCCCGCCAGCGTCCACGCTCGACGAGGTCGCTGGAAAACACGGTGCAGCCATCCGCGGATTTCCTGCCACGAAGCGGCCCAGGCGCGGCGGTCCCGCCCGTGTTCGAACGCCAGGAGGGAAAGAAAAACCGGCAGCGCGATCCATGGCGAGGCGGACAACCCGACACCTCGCGCGACCCCGAACGGTATCCAGCAAAGTGCGACCAGCCAGAGTGCGCCGGCGACGGTCATCCACGTGAGCGTCGAGGGGAGGCGGAGCAACCGCCGGGTGAAAAGCAGCGCCCACGCTCCGCTCGCGAAGAGGAGGAGGCCCAGCACGGTCATGGATGCGTGGGCTGCGTTTTCCCGTCCTTATCTCCGGTGCCTCGGCGATGGAAATAATCCGCGAGAAGCGCCCATGCGCGGCCGCGATGACTCACCGCGTTCTTCGCGGCCTCGGACATCTCGGAAAAGCTCAGGCTCGAATCGACCGGCACGAAAAGGGGATCGTAGCCGAAGCCGGCACCTCCGCGGGGGTCGGGTAGGAGCGAGCCTTCGCTCCGGCCTTCGACGGAGCGCTCCTCGCCGTGGGGGCCGGCGAGCAGGAGCACACAAACGAATCGGGCCCCACGCCGATCCAGCGCGATGCCGCGCATGGCCTCCACCAGTTTTCGCAGATTGGCAGCCGAGTCGTGCTGGGGACCGCCATAATACGCCGATTCGACGCCGGGAGCGCCGTCGAGCGCGTCGACGCAGAGTCCGCTGTCGTCGGCGAGGACCCAGGCGTCGGACGGGAGCCTGGCGCGCAGGGCGTGGGCTTTTTTCGCGGCGTTGCCGGCGAAGGTGCCGGCGTCTTCGACCACGTTCGGCATGCCTCCGACATCGGCGGCGGAGACGATCTGCAATGGCAGGCCCGACGCTCGTGCGAGGGCCTGGAATTCCGCGGCTTTGTGCGCGTTACCCGAGGCTAAATGTAACTTCATCGACTTGCAGTTTGTCGGGGTATTCCACTTTTCCTCGTACCAGGGAATCGTCGCCGAACGTTTCGTGCCTCACGGACGAGAGCCGGACCGACTGCGCGAGTTTCTCGCTGCGCAAGCCGCCGAAGGCGGCCTTCGCGCGATCGTCGGCAAAAAGGATCGGCGAACGGTAAACGAAGAGATAGTCCAGTTCGCGCAATTGGATCAGTTCGCTGAGCAACTGTGCACCGCCTTCGAAATAAACGCCGACGATTTTTTCCTGAACGCAGCGACTGCGGAAATCGACCAGGCTGACGCGATGGGTGGCCGACTCGATCGCCCACACCTGCACGCCGAGACCGCGAAGCTTGCGCACGTAGCCAAGGCCGGCGTGTTGGGTGGTCACGACGACGGTGCGCTCGCGGAATTCGTCGGTGAAGACGGAGGGGAGCGCGCGCTCGTTCCAAAGACGCAGCCGGCCGTCGAAAACGAATCGCCAGGGACACCATTCCTCCTCGCGGCCACGTCGGGCGGTGAGGCGGGGGTTGTCCGCCGCGACCGTGCCGGCACCGACTGCAATCCCGGGAAAAAGGCGCCGCCACCGGTGAACGTCGGCGCGGGCGGGTTCGCCGGTGATCCACTGCGATTCGCCGGCGCGCGTGGCGATTTTTCCGTCGAGGGTCATTGCCGATTTCCCGGCCAGGAGCGGAGTGCCGTGGGAGATCCAATGGTTGTAGAGAAGATTGAGATCGGTGCAGTCTTCGGCGAGTACTCCCGTGACCACCTCAATCCCCGCGGTGCGAAGCAGCTCGAAGCCTTTGCCGGCGTGATGGGGATTGGGATCGGTCGCGCCGACGACCACCCGCCTCAGCCCCGCCTCGCGAATCGCCTCGCAACAGGCACCGGTGCGTCCGTGGGTGGAACAGGGTTCCAAAGTGACATACAGCGTCGCGGTGGGCTTGGGTTTGCGGCCCAGCGCAGTCAAGGCGACGCGTTCCGCATGCGGTCCGCCGTCCTGCGCGTGAAAGCCCCGCGCAACGATCGTGCCGTCCTCCACGATGAGTGCCCCCACCATGGGATTCGGGGTGGTTTGTCCCCAGGCCGAGCGCGCCAGCGAAAGCGCATGGCGCATAAAAACGTCGTGCTCGGATTCGAAGACGTTCATGCGCGCACAAACGGATTGGTGGCCTTCTCCTGGCCCACCGTCGTAGCGGGGCCATGGCCGGGGTAGACCGTCGTCGTGTCGGGCAGCGTGTAGATCTGCGTGCGAATCGAACGGGCAAGTTCGGCGGCATCTCCGCCCGGCAGGTCGGTTCGGCCGACGCTCCCGGCAAAAAGTGCGTCGCCGACAAACGCGGCTTTGGCGTCCGAAAAGTAAAACAAAACATTGCCCGGGCAGTGCCCGGGAACATGGCGGACTTCGACGCTTAGTCCCAAAGCCGAGAGCATCTGGCCCTGTTCGATCCACGAGGTGACTGCGACCGGTTCGAGTTCGATCGTGCGGCTGAGAAACGACCGCATGATTTCCGGCGTCTCGATGAGAGTCCGATCGGCCGCGTGCGCTTTGACCGTTGCTTGAGTGGCGCGGACCAACTCCGCGGCGCCTTGAAAATGGTCCCAATGCCCATGGGTGAGCCACAGCTCCGTCAGCCGGACCTTTTCTTTTGCGATAATGGGTTGCACTTGCGCCCAGACGTCGCCCGGGGCGTCGATCAACACGGCTTCTCCGCGTTCTGGGTCGGTGAGCAGATACGCGTTGGTTTGGATGGGTCCTGCGGGCAAAACGTGCAAATGCATCGCTCCCGATGACATGGCGTCCCGCCTCGCTCGCAATCCCAAAGCGGACCAAGGGACGGGGGCGGTGAATCGCCACTTGCCAGTCGCGGGGGGCGTTTGGCACTGTGTTCGACTCTATGTCGACGCTCACCTTCGCCGTACTCCCCGGAGATTACATTGGACCCGAGGTCATGACCTCGGCCTTGCGTGTGTTCACGCACGTTGCCAGGAAGGAAAACCTGACGTTGGACTATAAAGTCGCGGACGTCGGCGGCGCGGGGATCGATAACCACGGCAAGGCCCTGCCGGATTCGACGCTCGAGCTTTGCCAGAAGAGCGATGCGATTCTCTTCGGTTCCGTGGGCGGCCCGAAGTGGGAGAAACTTCCGCCGAAGGAGCAGCCCGAGCGCGCGGCGTTGTTGCCCTTGCGCAAGGCGTTCACGCTTTTCGCAAACATCCGCCCCGGACTCTTGTACAAGGATTTGGTCGACGCGTCGCCGCTCAAGTCCGAGCGCATTCCCAACGGCATCGACATCGTCTGTATCCGCGAACTCACCGGCGGCATCTACTTCGGCCAGCCCAAGACGACGATCACGCTCCCGAATGGCGAGCAGCAGGCGACCGATACCATGATTTACAAAACCTCCGAGATCGAGCGCATCGCCGAGGTGGCCGCGGTCACGGCGCGGGCGCGAGGAAAGAAGGTAACGTCGGTCGACAAGGCGAACGTGCTCGAAACCTCCGTGCTCTGGCGCAAAACGGTCACGGAGTACTTCGCGAAGAAGCATCCGGACCTGGCGTTGTCGCACATGTACGTCGACAATGCGGCGATGCAGCTTGCGCGCGATCCGAACCAGTTCGACGTGCTCTTCACCGAAAACATGTTCGGCGACATTCTCTCCGACGAAATGGCGGTGATTTGCGGTTCGCTCGGGATGATGAGCAGCGCATCGCTCGGTCTGACCGCAAACCGTCACGGTAAACCGTTTGGCCTCTACGAGCCTGCGGGCGGCACGGCGCCGGACATCGCGGGCAAGGGCATTGCAAATCCCTGCGCGCAGATCCTCTCGGTCGCGCTGATGCTCCGCTACAGCTTCGGGCTGGATGCACTGGCGACGCGGATCGAAGCCGCGGTGCGCAAGACGGTCACCGTCGACGGCATCCGCACGGGCGATATCGCCTTCG
>Ga0105049_10007333_pt1 | contig 12799 bp, 14 predicted proteins | sample MAT06_FD_78087 | JGI IMG/M metagenome (GOLD analysis project Ga0105049, IMG submission 78087) | Freshwater microbial communities from Lake Fryxell liftoff mats and glacier meltwater in Antarctica - MAT-06 | ecosystem: Environmental > Aquatic > Freshwater > Ice > Liftoff microbial mat | place...
ATGATACGATAAATCAAAGTTAGCCTTTGTCTGTAAACGACATCCTAAAATATTGGTGAAAAACCCAAACGGTAGTCAACAGAGTAAAAGAAAGCTACAAATATCCTGAAACCAGGTAGCGGCTACCCTAAGGTTAAATCTAAGGGAAGTCAGTAGGGGCGCATTGACTACGCCTTTAAGGTTCAAATTCTGGACTCTTAAGAATCCCACGCTCTTTAAACGTGGGAGTGTCAATTGTTAACTTTAAGACTATTTTTAATCTAGGGGAAAAAGATTTTCGGGCAGGGGGTACGATCGAGAAAATGCGCCTTAAGGCTTGAGGAAGATAAATTTTAAGGCTGAATTAAGGTGATTAACTTGTTTTCTGGTAGATTTCTGCTAATTTAGTTAGCAACCACTGTTTTATTTCACTCCTCACTCTTGTGTTTGTCAACTCTTGGTTTTCTTTTTTCGTCTCCCAAGCTCCCGAACCTCTGCCCCTAGAGGAAATTCTGGAGCCATTTCCGCCTACAAGGACAACCTCCTTTACAATTCGCACTGCCCAAGGCTACGACTTGCTTAATTTAGCAGAAATTCTGGCGGATAGTTTTCACGATCGAGCCGGATTCACTGGTCTAATTTTTCCCCTACTCCGGTTGGGAATCTATGAGGACTTGAGAAATCGCCTCCGCAGTTCACCACCCCACTATGCCTGTTTAGTGGCGGTAACAGAGCAACCTGTAGAACAACCAGAAGAATTGATCGGGACGATCGAACTAGCTCTGAGACTCCCTCCCCCATGGCAATTTCGTCCACCCCACTATCCCTATATTTCTAATCTAGCGGTGAAAAAAATCTATCGCCGCCAAGGGACAGCCATGCAGCTATTAGCAGCCTGTGAGCGATTAGTGATGGTCTGGGGTTTTGAGGATCTTTATCTCCATGTCCTTGAAAATAACTACGAGGCAAGACGGCTTTATCTCAAGGCTGGTTATCAGCTCCAAGGTGTAGAGCATAGTTGGTGGTCATGGCTTTTGGGGCAGCCCAAGCGTCTGTTTCTCCATAAGCATCTCCAGCCGAGTAGTTGAAGCTAGGAGACTTTGAGATTCAATTTTTATCAATTTCTCAGACATCTTCAGCAAAATAATTATAAATTTATTATTGGACTTACGCATAAACTATATGAGTAGAGTGGACAAAGCCCACCTTACACCGCCCATAGTAGACAAAATCTTATTTTACGTAAGCCCTATATCAACACTAAAATTCATTAAAACTGAGGGAAAGTAACTTTGACTGCTCATCAGGATATTTTAGAAAAAATTCGGCTCCAGTTGTTGGTGGTCAATCCCCGACGACGGAATGGCTTGATTCTCTATAAGCCCTATCATGCCGAATTTGCGGGACCGGGTTCGATCGTCGGGGGAACTGGTGATCTGGATTGTCAGGCAGTTTTACCAGTGGGCGATCTAGACCTCGTAGTTCCCGCCGCCCCAGAAGACCGTCAACGGGGTTATCTGACTCGTCGGCAATGGATTCAGTTGACGAGAAGAATCACCGAACAAGCCCAGCCAGAACAACGAGCCAAGATGATTTTAGAGCAGTTTGAACATTATTTTGATGCTAAGGCGATCGCCAAAATCCCTAACGAAGCCTTTTCTCTATTGGTAGGAGTTTTACCCCGGACTATCAAGGAGATTCGAGAAAATTAGTAATATCTATTTTTTTGTGAGTAGCTATGGGTATTTTTATTGGTTTTAATACTCAATGGCTAATTGAACTAACCCACCTATAGCTATGTCTAACCATCTTCTATTTGGGAATTTCGTTGAAAATCTAGCAGAGAATTTAGCTGAGAAGACCTTTAAGAATCCTGCGGGAATTTTTGTAAAGGTTCTGAAAAAATCATCTTTGGTGACAACAGTTCTCTTGAGTAGCGTTTTGTTTACCAGTTGTGGCAGTGCGCCTTCATCAACTAGCTCGAATGCTCCAGCCCCAATGGCTTCAGAAAGTGCGCCCCAGAATGCAACGATCGAAGGCAACGCAAAAGAGGCGGCGGATACCTCGGCAAATAGTCCAGCAAATACTTCTAATGTTCCGGCTGCCAAACCCCAATTGATCAAGAGTGCCAGACTAGAACTAGTTGTAGTTTCTGTAGAGGAAGGGATTAAATCCGTTGGCAAAATTGTTCAGCAATACCAAGGGGATGTTCTGTCCTTAGATGATAATCAAGCTAACTCCAGTAGTGGCCAGTTGGCTGTTCTGCAATTACGGATTCCCCAAGAGAAATTAGATATTACTCTCGAAAGTTTGGCAAAGCTAGGCACGATCGAGAACCGGAGTCTATCCTCAGAAGATGTGAGTAATCAATTGGTAGACCTGAGGGCAAGGTTAAAGAATCTCCGCAAAACCGAGGAGGCTTTGTTAGAAATTATGAATCGGGCTGGCTCCGTGGGGGATGTATTGAAAGTTGCCCAAGAAGTCAGCAATGTCCGCCAATCCATTGAGCAAATTGAAGCCCAACTCCAAAATCTGCAAAATCGAGTGGCCTATTCTCAAGTAAGTGTTAATCTCCGATCTTTGACGACTACTCGATCGACCACCCCTAGCTTAGGTCTCCAATTCCAAGAAACTTGGCAGCAGGCGACTACCTCCGTCGGCGATCTAACCATCGGGTTAATGAAGCTATTCCTATGGCTACTGGTCTACAGTCCTTATCTAGGATTGATAATTTTAGTAGTTTATGGAGCTAGATATTGGTTTCGTCGATCGATCCGAGCAACAACCCCAGAAATATCTCAAGATTAATTTTTAGATGAGGCTTAAGGTAAATTTTTCTCGACCAAATTTTTCTTGATAGACAGGTTTCCTAAAAGTTTCCCCCAGACGATTCCCAGACGATTCCCAGACGATTCCCAATAAGATTCTTAGGGGAAGGTGTTTTAGAGCAAATATCCTGTATAAAATACTTAGTAATTCTGCGTAATTCTGCGTAATTCTGCGATACTGGATCGATATGTTGTACCAATTGTGGACAAATTAGGTGATGGAAGAAATTAGTTTGTTAATATATACTAAATTTCCTGATCAAATTATTAAGATCAGCATTTAGATGGGAAATCATGGCTAAAGTTCTGATAGTCGAAGATAGCTTGACTCAGCGTGAGTTGATTGCTCAGCTCTTGAAGGAAAATGGTCTAGAAGTATATACTGCCGCCGATGGTTTGGAAGCGATCGAGCGGATTAAACAAGATATGCCAGACCTAGTAATTTTGGATATTATTCTGCCGAAAATGAACGGCTACGAAATTTGTCGCAAAATTAAAGCTGATGCCCGGACTCAAAATTTAGCTGTGATCATGTGTTCAGCCAAAAAAGAGGAGTTCGATCGATACTGGGGCATGAAACAAGGCGCTGATGCTTACATCTCCAAACCCTTTCTCCCTCAAGAATTGGTAGGAACAATCAAGCAACTCTTGCTAAAGTAAATCATCGCTTAATTACCTAGCTCTATCCCCTAGACTAATCTATTTGCCAAGGGTTCCAATCTAGGGATAAATTTGTTCTTGACTTTAATCTCTATAAACAAATCTTGATAAGCACTTCAACCTTTTAAACCTTGGCTTCTAAGGACTTGAGGTATTCTGTATTCACGCCAGATTCCCGAATCAAGGCAATTTTACCCGTGCGAGAAACTTCTCGGATGCCAAATTTGTTTAACACTTGAATAATCGCCACCATCTTCCCCGGATCTCCCACCACTTCAATAGTCAGGGCATCTTCAGCAATATCGACAATGTGCGCCCGGAACACCCGTGCTAGTTCCACAAGTTCTAAGCGATTGGTACTGGTAGCATTAACCTTGATTAGCATCAATTCCCGCTCGACACAGGGCGTGTTGGTAATATCTTGAACTTTGAGGACATTAATTAACTTGTATAGTTGCTTGGTCAACTGCTCAATGCTGCTCTCATCTCCCGGCACAACCATCGTAATTCGGGAAATTCCCACCTGCTCTGCGGGACCGACAGCCAAGCTCTCGATATTAAATCCTCTCCGGGCAAATAAACCCGCAATTCTACTCAAAACTCCAGCTTCATCTTCTACTAAAACTGATAAAGTATGTTTCATCGGTACACTACGCCTAAAATTGCGCCTCAATTGCGCCTGAATTATCTTGAATTATGTATTGTCAAGTATATTGGATTTTGACCAACCAGTACAAACACGGGGCAGAGAATGAGGTTTTTAGGGATTGATTTGGGGTGGAAGTCGGGGGCGAGTGGGTTGTGCTGCTTGGAATGGCAGGGGGAAGAGTTGGTTTTATTAAGCCTAGAGCGGAGGTTAGAAATTGAGGAAATTCTGGACTGGGTAAAAGATTGGACAACGCCAAATTTACCTGCGCTGGTGGCAGTAGATGCGCCAACTTTGATCCCCAATACCACAGGCACGAGATTGCCCGATCGACTGACCCATAGCTATTTTGGCAAGTACCACGCTGGCTGTTATCCGGCAAATTTGCAGCGTCCCTTTGCGACCCGGACTGTGGATTTTGGCTGCCAGTTAGAAAAGGCTGGGTTTTACCATGCCCCAAGGATTGTACCCCGTTCCCTCGATCGCTACCAGATTGAAGTATTTCCCCATCCAGCCCAAGTAAACTTGTTTAATCTCGATCGCATCCTCAAGTACAAAAAAGGTACACTCATGGCTCGATCGCTAGAACTAGCCAAACTGAGAAATTACATACTCCAAGTCCTTCCCACCCTAGAGCCGAAGTTAGCTCCCCTAGATTTACCAGAGATTCCCAGCCAAGGAAAGGTCATGAAAGCAGTAGAAGATCAGCTAGATAGCCTCATCTGTGCCTATGTGGGAGCCTATTGGTGGTATTGGGGAGCCGAGAAAAACCTTGTCCTTGGGGATGAAACTACAGGTTATATAGTTGTTCCGGCTAGATTGATACCATCTGGATCAAGTCACTCTTAACTCTACAGGTATTAATCTGGGTGAACTTTTTTAGCTATAAAATCTGCCCCGCCACTGTTTGGGACGACTGAGGGCAGAGATGATGATTCTCAAAAAAGCTAGGGGGTCTGCAAAAGGTGAAGTTATAAAACTAATTCTAGATGCTAAAGAGGCTTGGCTCCAGTCGTAGGAAGGGGCGATCGCACCTAATAGGGCAAACCGGATGGCAACCAGAAACCAATTGAGATTTAACCATATTTGGATAATAGGGTTAGCAGTCAGCCAGAGATTACCTAAAAGTATATTTCCCAAAATCACACTAATTAGGGGTAAACCCTGTACAGCGAGAAGTAGCCAGCAATCGTGGAATAACTTTGCCTTCGTGCCTGCATCCTTGAGGGAGAGCGATCGCCCCCACTCCGTCCACGTCTCTCGAAATCCCTCGTACATACGGACTTTGATCACCTCTGCCCCGTCCAGAAAACCCACCTTAAAACCCTGGGCAGCAATATAGCGAGCGAGGGTAACATCGTCACAGAAGGAATTTTTGGCAGCACTGTAGCCATGGACTTGGGCAAGAACTTGACGGCGACAGAGAAAGCACTGCCCATTTGCCATGACCGTTTCTGGTGTTTCTGGGTTAACCCCCGCCGGATCAAAGCGAAATAGCAGGGTCATTAACAATGCAGGCTGGAGCCACCATTCGCCCACATCCTTAAGAATAAAACGGGGCGACAAAGAGATTAGATCATAGCCTTCTGTTTCTGCCACCCGTAACAAACTAGCCACTAATCCGGGCTGGGGTTGGGTATCGGCATCAATCCCCAAAAACCATTCCACCGCAGGCTCTTGTTGACTAAGATACAAAAAACCATTGTGCAAAGCCCAAGGACGACCTACCCATTGGGACGGCAGGGGATCATCAGAGATTAATTGCAATCTCGGCTCCCTAGCTTGGGCTGCCTCTACGAGGTCTCTTGTCCCATCTTGGGAATTGCTATCAACAATGACAATCTGCTGTAGCTCGTAGCTTTGTTGACTTAAACCAATTAAACAGGGGCTAAGGCGCTGGACTTCGTTGAGGGTAGGTACAACCACGCCGACTTTGCCAATCTGGTCTGGAGTAGCTGCTTGGGGCTGGAGGGGCGATCGACGCTGTGGCCCTTTGAGGAGGCGAGACAGGAGAATCAATACAGCAGGTAGCTGCAAAATCAACAGCATCAGGGGGAGAGCCTTAAAAATTGATAACAATAACTTCACCTACTTCACATTTACCTACTTCATAATTTGTCTAAATATCCAAAACATTCAAAATATTTAAGAATATTCAAGATATTCAGAGAAACTACTATTTCAAGGCAACTTTCACTGGTGTGGTGGAAATATCTTCTGGTAAGGTAGCGGGAATGACCACGGAGCTGATCACCTGCTTTTGCCCTTGCCACCAGAGAATCAACGCCGGAAATACGCCCACAATTAGCCCTAAAGCTGTAGGTACTAAAAATCCAGAACCAACGCTCATAATTGCGGCGAAGGCAAAGTTACTGAGGTAAATGCCTAGGGGGAAGTTGAGTTCCCGGAGGGCAGGTAAAGATAGTTTCTGCCAGAGGAAGGCGGCAATACTAATGAAAACTACCCCAGTCCCAAACCAGCCCGCAAAGTTACTGTAGGGCATCCCGAAGAAAGCTCCCGGCTGATACCAAACCCAGAAGGGGGAAATAGTTTGGCTCATGGCAGGATCAAGCACAAAATCCCAAGAGGTCAATAACAAAGAACCTAGGGCGATCGCCCCCACCTGCCGTCCCCAACTCTGACTATTTTCGGCTACTTTCAGCCCCGCCCTTGCCAAAACATAGGCAGCAAAGCCAAGGTAGAACCAAGATAGGGGAATGGTGAAGGGGACTAACCCAGCAATCTTGTAGCCCAAGCCATTGAGATAACCGTAGTTGCCAAAGGGAAAACCAGTGCTGGTTCCCAGAAGTTCACTACCTAAGGATAAAAATACTGCGGGGAGCATAAAAGCTAGCCAAGGCTTAAGACCCAAAGTCCGGTAGGCATAGATAGATACAGCGATCGCTCCGAAAATAATATAAATGACTCCACCACCACTCATGCCCAACTGAAATAAGGTTTGTCCAAAGGAAGACAGATGGCTAATAAATTCTGCATTTGGCAAGACTATAAGTAGCCCCGCCAGCCCAAAAGCCATAGAAAATATATGTGCTAAGAAAAAAAACAGCTGAACGCTGACCAGTTGCTGCATAATAAACTCCTATCGGGAAACGCCCAATCTTAAACCCATCTATCCTAAATCAATAACCACTAAAGATGTAGTCAAAAATTAGACCGTGGGCAATATTAAATCATTATTTTTGATAATTTTACAATACTTAATACTCTTTGGCTGTTAATTTTTGGCGAGTAGCTCCTCAATCTCTCAAAAATGAAAATAAAAACTCTCCAGACCTATCAAAGAGAGTTAGCCTAGATGCCAAATAATGATTACACTGTAAAAGGGAAAGAGTAAGCGCAGGTGGTTGCAAATTCTTTGGAGTTTGAGGAAAGTCCGGGCTTCCGAAAGACCACACTTGCTGGGTAACGCCCAGTGCGAGCGATCGTGAGGATAGTGCCACAGAAAGATACCGCCCTTCAGTGAACAGTGAACAGTAAACAGTGAACAATTAGTAGTTGATAACTGGTAACTGATAACTGGCAACTGATTTGGGTAAGGGTGCAAAGGTGCGGTAAGAGCGTACCAGCAGTATCGAGAGGTACTGGCTCGGTAAACCCCGGTGGGAAGCAAGGCAGGGAACAAGGGTTGGTCTTTTTCCTGTTCCGTTATGAGAAACCGCAAGAGGTGGTTGGTAACAATCATCCCAGATAGATGACCGCCTTCTGGTGCTAGCTTCGGTTATTGCCAGAAAACAGAACCCGGCTTATGTCTAACTCTTTTCCACCCAATATCGATCGTATTCAGTGAGGGTTTAGTGGATATATCACTCTTTGGCGCCATCGCCAGCCAGTACCACGATCTCCTTTGTGTGCATACAGGGGAGACCATGAACCTGATCTGTGACCTTATTGAAGAACAGGTGATCAACCATAAATTGTCTGTAGACCTCTACACAGGAGTCCAAAACTTCTCAGAAGTTGCTACAGATGTCCCTCGTTATAAAGCATTGGGGGCTGTCTGTCGGCGGGTCTTTGTCTTTGGGTTAGCAGATGTCACTCCACCAACCATTCCGGGAGTAGAATTTTTCCCCCTGAAGCCGGATACCGGGTTAGCTCAGGAGCGATTTTTGTTGGTGAATACCCCCGGTTTTTGGGCAGCACTATTGGCGAAAGAAATCTCTGAACCGGAAGCTAGCTATGGCATCAAACGCTACGATGGTGGTTGGTTTTATGATGAACAGGCGGTAGAACGGATTTCTCTGCTGTTGTCTCAGGTGATGGGGAAGTTTTATCAGCCGGTGCCAGAAAGGTATTATGACCAACAAAGTAAACACATTGCAGAAATTAATCGACGGCTGTTGGTACAGCTAGAGGAGTCGGAGCTAGTTTCCCAACGGCGATCGATGCGCTTGACTACCCTGAACCAGTTTGCAGCAATTCTCCTCCAACACCAGCCCCTACCCTGCATGATGCGGGATGCGGTGCAAATCCTGTCGATGATCTTTGGGGCTACGGAGGCAGCGATCGCCTACAATATGCATGGTGGGCAGTTCATGGTGATGGCTAGTGGGGGAGACATCAACAATAGTGAGCAGGTGTCTTCCTTGGGGGAAGGAGCTAGTGGTCAAGCCTTCCGACAGGGGAAGTTAGTCATGTATCCCGATACCAAACAAAAGCAACCCATTGATCCTCTCACGCCCCAAGCGGTGACAATTCTCTCGGCTCCCATCAAGGGCAGACGGAAAATCTATGGGGTGGTAACAGTGGGGGATGAGTTTCGTAATAAATGGAATCGGGAAGATGCTCAAACCGTGGGGGCGATCGCCAATATGCTAGCGGTGATCATTGAACAAAAAGTCCAAATTAGTGGTGATGTTACCTATCAACTCCGGCAGGCGAAGCATTTTAACCAAATTCTCAAAAAACTCCGTAGACCCATGGCTCGTTTGCTAGAACTCCAAGAACAACTCCGCAAGGAAAACGAATTTTCTCCCACACAGATTGAAACCTTGGCACAGATCGAAACTTTGTATAATGGTTTAGCCATGACCCTTGGATTTCCTGTCAGCCTTAATTTTACCAATGACTCCTATCTACCCCCACCGCCAAAAACAACTTACAAAGCTAGTAGAAAAACTGGGACTGAAACCCAGTCAGCCGATCAAGTGGCAACTTCTCGACTTGGCTCTGACCCATCCTAGTGTTTCAGCAACAGCTAACTATGAACAGTTAGAATTTTTTGGGGATGCGGTAGTTCGTTTAGTTGTCTCGGAATGGTTGATGGAAACTTATCCCCAGGAGACAGTAGGCAGATATTCTGCTCTCCGGAGTGTATTGGTGAGCGATCGTACCCTCGGCAAAATTGCGGCTAGCTACGGGTTCGATCGTTATCTGCTGATTGCTCCCAGTACCAAAATTGATCTCCACAAACAAATTCACCGCTTGGGCGATGTCCTAGAGTCTGTCCTCGGTGCTTTGTATCTCAGCACCCACACCAGCGAACTGATTCGTCCTTGGCTAGATATTCACTGGTTGTCTATTTCCGAAGTAGTTCTTCAGGATACTGCCCTCCAAAATTATAAAGATGCCCTCCAAGAACTCACCCAGAGCCAATCCAAACTCCTGCCTACTTACCAGATCAGCCAACCCATTACCCTGACTAGTGAGGACGATCGCTTCACTGCCGAAGTCTTTCTCCAAGGTGAACTCCTCGGCACAGGCAAGGGCAGAAGCAAAAAAGCCGCCGAACAGGAAGCTGCCAAGGAAGCTTTTTTCAAACTTCGCCCCCAACCGCCCAAGGTTCAGGAAGATTAACTAGTTTTTCTTGCTCATTATTTTTGTTGACGGTGTAAGGTGGGCCTTGCCCACACTACTAATTTCGTTTATGGCATTAACTACCCTCTTGAATCGAGAAGGAATTTCCACAACTACAAATATTTATGGCTTGGGGATTGTGAAACCGGAACCCGCCCCCCATTAAATCCTCTGAGTAGTCGAGGGTCAGCCCCTTCACATGAGCTAAACTTTGGGCATCGAGAATTATGGAAATGCCATCACAATCGTAGAATCGATCGCCCACCTCTACAGATTCAGCGAAGCCTAAATTGTAGTACAAACCCGCACAACCACCGGGAGCGATCGACAAGCGGATTTGTGGCTCCTGCTCTGCTGACCGCCCCTGTAACCGCCGAATTTCCTTACTAGCCGATTTACTCAGATTAATCATACTACTTATTTTCAGGCTGGTTCCGGGCATAGTCATCCTGAAACCGAATAATATCATCTTCCCCCAAATACTCACCATTTTGCACTTCAATTAACACCAAAGGAATCACCCCCGGATTTTCTAACCGATGGGCAGTGCATTGAGGAACATAGGTAGACTGGTTACTCTTGATAATCGTTTCTTGATCTCCACAAGTTACCTTGGCAGTACCAGATACCACAATCCAGTGTTCACTCCGATGATAATGCATCTGCAAACTCAAACGATGTCCCGGATTCACCTCAATCCGCTTAATCTTATAACCCCGTCCCTCTTCCAAAATTGTAAAAGTTCCCCAAGGGCGGGTATCGCTAACACATTGAGCATTCAGGGTACTAGGCAGTTGAAGGGAGCTAACTTCGGGCAACTCTTGAGACTGGATCATAGGTTTTTTCCTTAGATTATGGACAAAAGATTATGGACAAATTATGGACTCTTGTGGTGATGCTTCTAACATAGCAAAACTTCTCCAGTGCTGAATAGCTACCAAAGCTGAAAATCAATAAATCTGGTAAATTTATCGTGAAATTATTATGAATTTATTGTGAACTTGATCGAGAATTTCCTAAAAGTCGATCGCCAATCGTAGACTCAATCTTTGGAAGAAGTTACCCAGACTCTAAATCATCAATTTCTGAGATTTTATTTAAGGTTTTGTTTAAGGCTTCCTATCAAGATTTCCCCTAGGGTTTTTGCAGAGAGATACCCCACACTAAATAGGTAATTAATCAATCCGCATCGGTGGTAATCTAAAAAAGGGCGATGGGAAAGCTCGACTTGATCCTAGTGCGTCCTGAATAAATTAGATATAAGCTGCTGAAAAACCAAACATAGAATTATGGTAACAACCACAGAGAAAGCCAACATTGGCTATATTACTCAAATTATCGGACCCGTTGTGGATGCAGAATTCACCAACGGTAAAATGCCTCAGATTTATAACGCCATTAAAGTTCAAGGAAAAAATTCCGCAGGGCAGGATGTCGCCGTCACCTGTGAAGTACAGCAACTCTTGGGAGATAACCAAGTCCGGGCGGTTGCCATGAGTTCTACGGATGGGATGGTGCGGGGCATGGAAGTAATTGATACAGGCGCACCGATCCGAGTCCCTGTCGGCCCTGCCACCCTAGGCAGAATTTTTAACGTCCTTGGCGAACCCGTAGACAACATGGGCCCCGTGGGTAACGAAGAGACCTTCCCCATTCACCGTGACGCTCCTAAGTTTACCGACCTCGAAACCAAGCCTTCCGTGTTTGAAACTGGTATCAAAGTTCTCGACCTCCTCGCTCCCTATCGTCGGGGCGGCAAAATTGGTCTATTTGGTGGGGCGGGCGTGGGCAAAACCGTAATCATGATGGAATTGATCAACAACATTGCGATTAACCATGGTGGTGTATCGGTATTTGCTGGTGTGGGTGAGCGGACTCGTGAGGGAAATGACCTCTACAACGAAATGAAAGAGTCTGGAGTAATCAAGGAAGATGATATTGGTGCTTCCAAAATTGCCCTCGTCTATGGTCAGATGAACGAACCACCCGGAGCGAGAATGCGGGTTGGTCTTTCGGCTTTGACTATGGCAGAATATTTCCGGGATGTCAGTAAGCAAGACGTGCTGCTCTTCGTGGATAATATTTTCCGGTTTGTCCAAGCTGGTTCTGAAGTATCGGCTCTCTTGGGACGGATGCCCTCGGCGGTGGGTTATCAGCCGACCCTAGCCACGGACATGGGAGACCTTCAAGAGCGGATTACTTCGACTACCGAAGGCTCCATTACTTCCATTCAAGCGGTGTATGTACCTGCGGATGACTTAACTGACCCGGCTCCGGCAACTACCTTTGCTCACTTGGATGGCACAACCGTGTTATCCCGTGGTTTAGCTTCTAAAGGAATTTACCCCGCAGTGGATCCCCTAGATTCTACCTCTACTATGCTCCAACCCAGCATCGTGGGCGAAGAACATTACAAAACTGCTAGAAACGTACAATCGACCCTGCAACGCTATAAAGAACTCCAAGATATTATTGCGATTTTGGGCTTGGATGAACTCTCGGAGGACGATCGACTCATCGTGTCCCGCGCCCGGAAGGTAGAAAGATTCTTGTCTCAGCCTTTCTTTGTAGCAGAAGTGTTCACTGGTTCTCCCGGTAAGTATGTCACCCTAGAGCAAACTATCAAGGGTTTCCAAATGATTCTGTCTGGAGAACTAGATGATCTACCAGAGCAGGCTTTCTATTTGGTTGGTGATATCGATGAAGCGATCGCCAAGGCAGCAAAAATCAAGGGTTAATAATCAATCATTCTGCGAGGATGATCCCCCAACCCCCCAACCCTTCGGGAAGCTAAGGCTATAAAAAAGGGGGAGCCTGAATTAACTCTACCTTCATTAAAAATAAAACTAATTAATCTATGACATTAACTGTA
>Ga0105049_10007335_pt1 | contig 12798 bp, 9 predicted proteins | sample MAT06_FD_78087 | JGI IMG/M metagenome (GOLD analysis project Ga0105049, IMG submission 78087) | Freshwater microbial communities from Lake Fryxell liftoff mats and glacier meltwater in Antarctica - MAT-06 | ecosystem: Environmental > Aquatic > Freshwater > Ice > Liftoff microbial mat | place...
CGACAACCTGTTCCTGGCCGTGCGCGGCGTGGGCAACGCGCGCTTCAGCTTCTGGCGCGCGCCGGCCGCACATGCGTCGCAGCTGGCCACCGACGACATCCTGCACCGCGTGCGCCTGGACCATCTGGCGCACGAACTGGTGGGCAACCTGGCGCACGGCCAGCAGCGGCAGCTGGAGATCGGCATGGCGCTGGCCGGCGCGCCGCGGCTGATCCTGTTCGACGAACCGGCGGCCGGGCTGTCGCCGGCCGAGCGGCGCGAACTGGTGGCCTTGCTGCGCGGCCTTCCTGCCCACATGAGCTTTGTGTTGATCGAACACGACCTGGACATCGCACTGCGCGTGGTGGAACGCGTGACGGTCATGCACAACGGGCTTGTGCTCAAACACGGCACGCCCGACGAGATCGAAAACGACGCGCAGGTGCAGGCCATTTATATGGGTGGAAAACAGGGAAGTGCGCACTGATGGCTTGGTGGAACCGCGCGGATGAACCGGACGCCAGAACGAGGGCGTCCAAGGCGCCGCTGCTCGTCATCGAAGGCCTGGACGTGTACTACGGTCGCGCTCACGCGCTGCAGGGTGTCAGCCTGCAGCTGGACCGCGGCGTGCTGGGCATCGTCGGCCGCAACGGCATGGGCAAGACCACGCTGTGCAATGCCATCACCGGGCTGGTGCCGGCTTCGGGCAGCATCAAACTGGCGGGCGAAGAAATTGTGGGCTCGAGCCCGAACGCGATCACGCAAAAAGGCATCGCCTACGTGCCGCAAGGCCGGCGCGTTTGGCCGTCGTTGTCGGTGGACGAAACGCTGCGCCTGGTGGCGCGCAAGAAGCGTGACGTCGAGCGTGTCTACAGCCTGTTCCCGCGCCTGGCCGAACGCAAGGGCCATGGCGGCGGCCAGCTCTCGGGTGGCGAGCAGCAGATGCTGGCCATCGGCCGCGCGCTGCTGCTCGAGCCGCGCCTCTTGGTCATGGACGAGCCCACCGAGGGCCTGGCGCCAGTGATCGTGCAGCACGTGGAGCGTTCACTGCGCGAGCTGGTGGCCGAGGGTGACATCAGCATCCTCTTGATCGAACAGAACCTGGGCGTGGCGCTGGATGTGGCCGATCAGGTGGGCGTCATGGTCAACGGGCGCATTGCCCACCTGATGCCGGCGTCGACTCTGGCCGCCGACCGCACACTGCAGGAGCAACTGCTGGGCGTGAAGAGCGGCGGCGGGCACGACGAGCCCGAAGAAGAAGCTGCGCCACCACCGGCTGCGGATGCTGAGCCGCAGCAGGTGTACACCGTGCAGCGGGCATACGGCGACGGCGCGCCGTCACTGAACGACCTGGCACCGCGCACCGTGCGTGGCTTCAACCGGTGGAATGCGGGCGGCACGGCGGCGCCAGTCAGCGACATCGCCCGCAGCGCTGAAGCTGCGCCCCGCGCCGGCAGTACTGCCAGCCCCGCTGGCCAAGCCGGCAAGGTGCTGGAGTTCCCCGTCGCCGCCACCAGCGTGCGTGCAGCCTACGTGGCTGGCACCTTCGACACCAAGGCGCGTGAACTGTTCTTCTTGCGCCAATGCCTGGAAAAGCTGGGCCTGCGCGTGGTCACGGTCGACCTGTCGACAAGCGGCAAACCTTCACCGGCCAGCGTGCACCCGCGCGAGGTCGCGCGCCACCACCCGCAAGGCGAAGCGGCCGTGTTCAGCGGCGACCGCGGCAGCGCCGTCACCGCCATGGCGCTGGCTTTCGAGACTTACTTGCGCACCCGACGCGACCTGGGCGGCATCATCTCGGCAGGTGGTTCGGGCGGCACCTCGCTCGCCACACCGGCCATGCGCGCTTTGCCCATCGGCGTGCCCAAGGTGATGGTCAGCACCATGGCCAGCGGTGACACCCGGCCCTATGTCGGCCCCAGCGACATCTGCATGATGTATTCGGTGACCGACGTGCAGGGCATCAACCGCATCAGCGAGAGAGTGCTGGCCAATGCGGCGCATGCGCTGGCCGGCATGGTCACCCACCCGCCGGTCGAATCGGCCATCACCAAGCCGGCGCTGGGCCTGAGCATGTTCGGTGTCACCACGCCTTGTGTGCAGGCGGTGACGAAGCTGCTCAGCGACGACTATGACTGCCTGGTCTTCCACGCCACTGGGGTGGGTGGGCAGAGCATGGAAAAGCTCGTCGAGTCGGGCCTGCTCGAAGGTGTGATCGATGTGTCCACCACCGAGGTGGCCGACGAAATCGGCGGCGGTGCGCTGTCGGCCGGCGCCACGCGGCTGGACGTGTTTGCGCAGCGGCGCACGCCCTACGTGGGCTCTTGCGGCGCGCTGGACATGGTGAACTTCGGCGCCTTCGACACCGTGCCCGAGCGCCTGCGCGGCCGCAAGCTTTACCGCCACAACCCGACGGTGACGCTGATGCGCACCACGGTCGAAGAAAACCGCGCGATCGGGGAGTTCATCGCCACCAAGCTCAATGCCATGTTGGGACCGGTGCGCTTCCTGATTCCCGAAGGCGGCGTTTCGTCGATCGACAAACCCGGCCAGCCCTTTCACGACCCCGAGGCCGATCGCATGCTGTTTGCCACACTGGAACAACATTTTCGCAGCGGCCCCGACCGCCGCCTGGTGCGCCTGCCGCACCACATCAACGACGACGCGTTTGCTGCCGCGCTGGTGGCCGCCTGGCATGAAGTGGCACGCTTGGGCAGCAGCGCCCGCCGCGCCTGAAGCCCCGGCCGAAGACGACAGAACAAGACCGAACAAGGCCGAAAAAGAGAGAGCCCACCCATGCCGCGCATCAACCGCCAGACCCTGCTTGAACGCTTCCGCACCAAGATCGCGGCGGGCCAGCCCTTGATCGGCGGCGGCGCAGGCACCGGCCTGTCGGCCAAGTGCGAAGAAGCCGGTGGCATCGACCTGATCGTGATCTACAACTCCGGCCGCTACCGCATGGCCGGACGCGGCTCGCTGGCCGGACTGCTGGCGTATGGCAACGCCAATGAAATCGTCTGCGAGATGGCCACCGAGGTGCTGCCGGTGGTGAAACACACGCCCGTGCTGGCGGGTGTGAACGGCACCGACCCGTTCATGATTCCCGACCAGTTCCTGCGCCGGCTCATCGACCTGGGCTTTTCCGGCATCCAGAACTTTCCTACCGTGGGCCTGATCGACGGCACCTTCCGCGCCAACCTGGAAGAAACCGGCATGAGCTACGCGCTGGAAGTGGAGCTCATCGCCCGTGCACATGAGATGGACCTGCTGACCACGCCTTATGTCTTCAGCCAAGCCAATGCGCGGCAGATGGCGGCGGCCGGCGCCGACATCGTGGTCTGCCACCTGGGCCTGACCACCGGTGGCGCGATTGGCGCGGGCACGGCCATGCAACTGGTCGACTGCGTGGCACCCATCAACGCCTGGGCCGCGGCGGCCAAGGACGTGAACCCGGACGTCATCGTGCTGTGCCACGGCGGCCCCATCGCCACACCCGAAGACGCGCAGTTCATCCTGCAGCAGTGCCCCAGCTGCGACGGCTTCTATGGCGCCAGCTCGATGGAGCGGCTGCCCACCGAAGTGGCGCTTACCGAAACCACGCGGCGCTTCACCCAGATTTCGCGCTGATGCGGCCACTGGCCACAGCAGCACGACCCGACACACAAGACCTGGAGACATCCCATGACCGGCGCTGAATTTGGCAGCTTCCTTCTCGGCCTGATCGTCGTGGCCATCGTCGTGGCCGTTGCGGTGTGGCTGCTGCACTGGTTGTACCTGCGCAGCAGCAAGGAGCGCGCCTTCGTGCGCACCGGCATGGGCGGGCAGAAGGTGGTGCTGGACGGCGGCGCCTTCGTGCTGCCCATCGTGCACGACGTGATCCCCGTCAACATGAACACGCTGCGGCTGGAGGTGACGCGCGGACGCGACAAGGCGCTGATCACCAAGGACCGCATGCGCGTGGACGTGATCGCCGAGTTCTACGTGCGTGTGGCCGCCCAGCCCGACGCGGTGGCTGCCGCCGCGCAGACGCTGGGCCTGCGCACCATGGAACCCGATCAGCTGAAAGAGCTGGTTGAAGGCAAGTTCGTCGATGCGCTGCGCACCGCAGCAGCCGAAATGACGATGGAAGAGCTGCACGAAAAGCGTGGCGCCTTCATCAAACGCGTGCGCGAATCGGTGGCCGAAGACCTGACCAAAAACGGCCTGGAGCTCGAAGCTGCTTCCTTGACGCAGCTGGACCAGACCGGCATGGAGTACTTCAACCCCAGCAACGCCTTCGACGCCGAAGGTCTGACGCGCCTGACCGAGCAGATCGAACACCGCAAGAAGCAGCGCAACGACGTGGAGCAGGACACGCTGATCGCCATTCGCAACAAGAACCTGGAAGCCGAGAAGCTGAGCCTGGGCATCGACCGCGAAAGCGAGTACGCGCGGTTGACGCAGCAGCGCGAGGTCGAGATCGCCCGCGCCCGCCAGCGCGCCGAGGTCAGCACCGAACGTGCGCAACGCGAACAAGAGGCCGAGGGCGCACAGATCGCCGCCAAGCAGACGATCGAGACCGCGCGCATCCGCGCCGACCAGACGCTGGAACAAGACCGCATCGGCAAAGAGCGCGCCATCCAGGGCGCCGAGATCGAACGCCGCATGTCGCTGGAACTGGCCGAACAGCAGCGTGCCATTGCCGTGGCGCGCGAGAGCAAGGCGCAAAGCGAAGCCCAGACCGAAGCCGAGATTGCACGTGCGCAGGCAGTGTCGGCCGAAGAAAAAGTCTTCACGGCGCGTGAAGTGGAGATGGCCGAGCGCAAGAAGGCCATCGAACTGATCGGCGCCGCCCAGACCGCCGAGCATGAAGCGTTGCGCCTGACCTCGGCCGCACGCGCCGAGAAGAGCGCCAGCGCCGACCGCGGTGACGCCGTGCGTGCGCAAGCCGAAGCGGATGCCGATGCCGACAAGATCCGCAGCCTGGCCATGCGTGTGCGGGCCGAGATCGAAGCCGAGGCGCTGCGCATGATGAACGAGGCCCACAACATGCTGACGCCCGAGGCGCGCATGTCGGCGCTGCGCATGCGGCTGGTGGAAAAGGCCGAGGGCATCATCCGCGAGTCGGTCAAGCCCATGGAGCGCATCGAGGGCATCAAGATCCTGCAGGTGGACGGCCTGGGCGGTTCGGGTGGTGGCAGCAACGGCGAAGGCGGCGGCGGCAGCTTCGCCGACGGCGTGGTGAATTCGGCGCTGCGCTTCCGCGCCCAGGCGCCGCTGGTGGATCAGCTGCTGCGCGAGATCGGCATCGAAGGTGGCGACATCCAGCGCCTGGTGGGCAGCGCCAGCGGCGCCACGGTGGCGTTGCCACCCGCAGCGTCGCCCAAGCCAGCGGAGTAACGCACCGTGATCCGTGTTTATGTCTCCAGCGTCATCGACGCCAGCGCCGACACCGTGTGGTCGCGCATCCGTGACTTCAACGGCCTGCCGCTGTGGCACCCGGCCATTGCCGACAGCCGCATCGAAAACAACGAGCCTGCCGACCGGGTGGGCTGCATCCGCCACTTCCACACCCGCGACGGCGGCATGATCCGCGAACGCCTGCTGGGCTTGAGCGACTACGACTTCACCTGCAGCTACGAAATACTGGAAAGCCCCATGGGCGTGGACAACTACGTGGCCACGCTCAAGCTCACACCCATCACCGATGGCGGCCGATGTTTTGCCGAGTGGAGCGCAGAGTTCGACTGCGCCGACGGCCGTGAACGCGAGCTGACCGAGACCATCGGTGGTGGTGTGTTCCAGGGTGGTTTCGACGCCCTGAAGCGCCACTTCAGCCGAAGGTAAGCCGGGTGCTGCAACGGGTTGTCCGCTCGACCGTGATCGACGCGCCCATCGCGCGGGTCTGGGCCGTGCTGCGCGATTTCAACAGCCACGACCAGTGGCACACCGTGGTTGAGCACAGCCGCATCGAAGGCGGCGAGCGCAGCGATCAGGTGGGCTGTGTGCGCAGCTTCACGTTGAAAGACGGCAACCGCATCCGCGAGCAGCTGCTGACGCTGGACGACCGCGAGCACAAGAGCACCTACTGCATCGTGGACGCCACCGTGCCGCTGCAGCGCTACGTGGCCAGCGTGACACTCAAACCCGTGACCGACGGCAACCGCACCTTCTGGCATTGGGAAAGCAGCTTCGCGACACCGCCCGGCATGGAACGCGAACTGCGCGACATGGTGGCCCAGGGGGTCTACGAAGCCGGTTTTGCCAACCTGCGTCGGTATCTGGACCAGGGCGGCGACCAGCGCCTGCCCGGGGCTGGCAGCCACGTCATGCCGCTCGCCCTGCCGGTGCCTGCACGGCGTGTGGTGGTGGCGCAGTACGGCGGTGTGGATCAGCTGCAGGCCCAGCAAGCGCAGGCACCGGCGCCAGGGCCGGGCGAGGTGCGCATCCGCCAGCGTGCCGTCGGCGTGAACTACATCGACGTCTACCTGCGCCGCGGCTGGATACCGCCGATGCTGGCGCCGGGCGGCACACCCGGCATGGAGGCCGCGGGCGCCGTGCTGGACGTGGGCCCGGGGGTGCACGGTTTCATGCCGGGTGACCGCGTGGCTTACCTGGGCCCGCTGCCGGGCGCGTATTGCAGCGTTCGCAGCGTGCCGGCTGCCTGGGTGGTGCGCTTGCCACCTGCCGTGGAAGATGCCACCGCCGCTGCGCTGCTGCTCAAGGGCATCACCGCCGACTACTTGCTGCGCGACCTGGGCCATGTGCACGCCGGCACGCGGCTGCTGGTGCACGCCGCGGCCGGCGGCGTGGGCCTGCTGCTGTGCGCCTGGGCGCGCCGCCTGGGCGCACGCGTGCTGGGCACCGTGTCCAGCGAAGACAAGGCGCACGTGGCGCGTGAACACGGCTGCGAGCAAGTGATCGTGACGGCCGACTACCGATTTGCTGATGCCGTGCGCAGCCACTGGCCGCAGGGCGCAGAAGTCATCGTCGACGGCCTGGGCGAAGCCGCGCGTGAACAGAACTTTGCAGCACTGGCTGCCTGTGGCCACTGGATCAGCCTGGGCCAGGCCAGCGGTGGCCTGAAACCCATCGACCCCGACTGGCTGGTGCAGAAGTCGGCCACCTTCTCGCGCCCGGTGGCTTTCGACTACGTGACCACGCCAGAAGCCTTGGCCGATCGCACACAACGCCTGTGGGCCGCGCTGGCCGACGGCAGTCTGGGCCAGCCGCTGATCGAGCGCTACACGCTGGACGCGGCGGCCGAGGCGCATGCCCGGCTGGAGTCGCGGCGCTCGGTGGGTTCGCTGGTCTTGATGACGTGAACCGCCGCCAGGTGGCAGGGCAAAAAGGAAAGCGCCAGATGATCCACGGCATGAACCACTTCACCATCACAGCTGAAAACCGGGACGCCACGCTGGGCTTCTACTGCGGCCTGCTGGGCTTGAAGGAAGGGCACCGCCCCGACCTGGGCTTCCCCGGCGCCTGGCTCTACGCCGACGGCAATCCGCAAGCCGTGCTGCACATCTACTGGGACCGACCCATGCCCACCGGCCGCACGGGTGTCATCGACCACATGGCCTTCACGGCCAGCGACCTGAAGGCCGTGAAAGCACGCTTTGACGCCGCTGGCCTGAAGTACGACCTGCGCCAGCAGGCGGGGGCCGGCACCTGGCAGCTGTTCAGCTTCGATCCCAACGGCGCCAAGGTGGAGCTGGACTTCGACCCGAACGAGACGCTCTAGCGCGTACGCGCATAAGCGTATAAGCGCAGACGGGCTGAAGCGCTGAAGTCACCCGCGGCTACGTCACACTCGGGGCCCATGAGCAAGCCGAACAGCACCCTGGACGCGAAGACCCTCTGGCAACTCAGCCGCATCGGCGACCTGGCCCTGGCACCCGACGGCGCCCGCGCGGTGTGTTCGGTGACCACCTGCGACATGGACAAGAACATCACCGGCACCGCGCTGTGGCTGCTGTCCACGCTGGGCGGCGAACCCCGACAGCTCTCGCGCTGCGGCAGCAAGGATGGGCAGGCCGCGTGGTCACCGCAGGGCGACCGCATCGCCTTTGTCGCGCGGCGTGAACAAGAGGGCCACAAGGACGCCAGCGCGCAGCTGTACCTCATCTCACCCGACGGCGGTGAAGCCACGCGCATCAGCCACTTCGCGCCGGGCATCGAGTCCTTCAAGTGGATGCCCGATGGCCAGCGCATCGTTTTTGCAGCCTGGGTCTGGCCAGGGTTGAAAGGTGCGGCGGCGCAGAACAAACAGCACAAGGCCTGGTCCGAGCGCAAGGAAACCGGCTACGCCACCAGCGAGGCCCTCTACCGCTACTGGGACCACAACGTGCCGCAAGACCGCGTGCAGCACCTGCTGATGCTGGACCTGGCGGGGCCGAACCCCGGCCGTGTCACCGACCTCTTCGAGGGCACGGCCTTCGAGCTGGGCCGTGCCAACGACAGCAATGAGGACTACGACGTGCATCCTGGCGGTGGCCGCATCGCCTTCGTACATGACCCTGCCGCGGTGGCGCGGCTGGGCAACCCGGGCGCCATCACCGAGCTCACCTTGCGTGGCAAGCGGTTCAAGGCGCTGACCAGCAGCAACGGTCAAAAGGCCTGGGACTTTGGCGCGCCGCGCTACAGCCCCGACGGCCAGCGGCTGGCGATGACGGCGGCGAATGTCGGCAAGGCGCACACGGCGCTCAGCCAGCCGGCGCTGCTGGACCTGGCCACGGGCTCGTGGCAGGCCCTGGGCAAGGGCTGGGACTATTCGGTCGGCTCGGCCGTGCGCTGGTCAGCCGACGGCGGCACCTTGTACTTCACGGCCGAAGACCGCGGCCGCTGCCCGCTGTGGCGGCATGACCTGGCCACGGGTGCGTTTGATGTCGTGCACGCAGGCGGCACGGTTCAGGGCTTCGATGTGGGCAGCCAGGCCATCGTGGTGGCAGAAGACACGGCGCTGCACCCGGTGCGCATCCACGTGCTGCGCAATGGCCAGGCCCCGCAGCGGCTGGAGCACTTCAACGACGACGTCCTGCGTGGTGTGCAATTGGGCCAGGTGCAGGAAGTCACCTTCAAGGGCGCACTGGGCGAAGTCGTGCAGATGTGGCTGACCTTCCCGCCCGGCTTCGACGCCCGGCGCAAGCACCCGGTGACACACGTCATCCACGGCGGCCCCTACGCAGCTGCGGGCGACTCATTCGGCTGGCGCTGGAACCCGCACGTGTTTGCCGCCCCCGGCCACGTCGTCGCCCAGGTCAACTTCCACGGCAGCAGCGGCTTTGGCTGGGCCTATGCGCACAGCCTCATCGGCCGCCAGGGTGAACTGGAATTGCAGGACATCGAAGCCGCCACCGACTGGCTGCTGCAACAGCCCTGGGCCGACACGCAGCGGGTGTTTGCCACCGGCGGCAGCTATGGCGGTTTCCTGGTCGCCTGGATGAACGGCCACGTGGCGCCGGGCCGCTACAAGGCCTATGTCTGCCACGCGGGGGTCTTCGACCGCGTGGCCACCTTCAGCGCCGACAGCTACACGGTGCGGCCCAAGGACCTGGCCGCCAACTACTGGCAGGACATGCCGCGTGTGCTGGCGCAGAGCCCGCACAACTTTGCCGCGCAGATGGGCACGCCCACGCTGGTGATCCATGGCGCCAAGGACTACCGCGTGCCCGACTGCAACGGCCTGGCCTACTACAACACGCTGAAGGCGCGCGGTGTCGATGCCCGCCTGCTGTGGTTCCCGGACGAAAACCACTGGGTGCTGAAGCCGCGCAACAGCCTGCTCTGGTACAGCGAATTCCTGGGCTGGCTGGCGCGCCATGCGGCTGCGCCGCGCACGCGCAAGGCCATACGCAGCGAGCCCGCCAAGGGCGATCGCCTCCAGCCCGGCAAACCCAAGGGATAGGCGGCGGCCAGCTCAGCGGTGTATTCCGGCACCGGGCCGGCGTGCACGGCCTCCAGCGCCAGGCGTTCAGGGCTGCCGAAGTAGACCCAGGCAGTGAGGACCTCGCCACCTTTTCGCGGTCGAACCGTGATGGCCTGGCGGCTATACCACTGCGGCTCTGTGACGCGTTCCAGGCTGTCCATGGCGACCAGCGTGCGGTCGTCCACCTCGAAGAGCTGTCCCACCGCAAGGTGGCCTTGCCCGGGCTGCGGCACCCCGAAACCCATTGATCGCGGGCGATTTATGAAGGCGAGCCCTCAAGTCAGAGCGCTGATGCAGCAGTGACTCGATGCGGATGGAAGATGGAATCCGGACAGCGCGCAGCCAGTCAGAGACTGGTCAACCGGCTGGTCTTCGCTCGGTCCTGAAGCTGGCGACGCTGGCGAGTGTCATGGCCTTCTCTGACCTTTGCAAAGACACGCGGCCCGCGCGACTGAGGGACGTGGGACGTTGAGCCCACTCATGGACTTCTTGCAATGACCCCGATCAGGCGGCCATCGATTGCGGCATCCACTTGTCGGATTTCAGGGGGCCGTGCGTTCAGCAGCCTGGCGGTAGCAGCTTGGTGCGCGCCTGGGACTCGAGCCCCGCGCAGAGCTTGCGCAGCAGACCCTGGAGCTGCTCGCGCTCGTCACCGGCCAGCGGTGCCATCAGCCGCTCGGTGACATTCGCTGCGAGTTCTCGCCCCCGGGCCAGCGTGGCCGTGCCATCGCTGGTGAGCGTGAGCTGCAGGCGGCGGCCGTCGGCGGCGGAGGGCTCGCGCGCCACCAGCCCCCGCGTCTGCAGCCCGCGCACGATGCGCAGCGTGGTCACGCGGTCGAAGCCCAGCGCGCGTGCCACGGTGGCCTGGTCGCACCCGCCCGCGTGGGCGACGATCGTCAGCACGCCGTACTGCGGGGGCGTCAGGCCGAGCTCCCGACATCCTTCCTCGAACAGGCCCACCGACAGCTGATGCGCGCGCCTCAGCAGGAAGCCGGGGCGCAGGTACAGCAGTTGCAGCAGTGCGGCGGGCGAGTCGGGCATGTCATTCCGGCTGGATGTTGTTGGCCTTGGCCACAGCCATCCACAGCGGGATCTCGGTGGCGATGACGCGGGCAAACTCTTCGGGCGTGCTGCCCTCGGGTTCGATGCCCAACTGCAACATGCGCTCGCGCACGTCAGGCAGCTTGACGATCCGCGCCACTTCGGTTTGCAGCTTCTGGATGATGGCGGGCGGCGTGCCGGCGGGTGCCAGCAGGCCACTCCACAACGTGACCTGCAGGTCCACGCCCTGCTCGGCCATGGTCGGGATGTCCGGCAGCAGCGACATGCGCTTGGCCGAAGTCACCGCCAGCCCGCGCAGCAGCCCGCCCTTGATGGCGCCGGCAGCGGGGCCGGAATCCACCAGGGTCATCAGCACCTCGCCCGAGGCCACCGCCTGCACGGCCGGGGCGCTGCCCTTGTACGGGATGTGCTCGGCACTGATGCCGGCCTTCTGCTTCAGCAGTTCGGTCACGAGGCGAAACGAAGCGGCGCTGGAACCATAGTTCGACTTGGTCGGGTTGGCCTTGCTGTACGCGGCCAGTTCCTTCACGCTGCGAAGCGGGCCGCTGGCCTGCACCACCAGGATCAGCGGGAACGACCCGACCATCGACACCGGCGCCAGGTCGCGCACGGCGTCGTAGGGCAGTTTGGCGTAGAGCGAGGGGTTGAACACGATGGGGCCGCTCGCACCCATCGTCAGTGTGTAGCCGTCCGGGGCGGACTTGGCCACGGCATCGGTGCCGATGATGGCGCCGGTGCTGGGCCGGTTCTCGATGATCACCTGATGCCCGAAGGCCTCGCCCATCTTCTGGCCCACCAGGCGCGCCAGGATGTCATTGGCACCGCCGGGCGTGTAGCCGACGATGATGCGTATGGGCTTGCTCGGGTAGCCGGCGGCCGGGTTCTGCGCGAAGGCCGTGGACATGGCGCAGCCGAGTACGGCAGCGCCCAGGGCTTGCAGGAAGGTGTGTCGTTTCATGGTGTCGTCGTCTCCGTCTGGGTTGGAATGGAATGGCGCAGGCGCGCCGCGAACTCGAGTCCCTTTGCCAGGCGGAACACCGCACGGCAGACGGGTACCGGCAGGCCAAGGCGGTCGGCCTCTCGAACGATGTAGCCGGTGAGTTCTTCGATCTCGGTATCGGCGCCGCGCGAGATGTCGAGGGCCATCGAGCCGGCATGGGCCGAGACCGGCATCAGGCCCTGGCGCACCTGGTGCACGTACTCCATCGGGTCGAAGGCGAAGCGCCCGCCCAGTGCCAGCACCACGGCGCGGCACTCGGCGGCCATGTCGTCGATCAGGGCGCGCACCTCGGGCACCGCGTAGCGGGCGGCGTTCACGCCCAGAAGCAGCGCGCCGACTGGGTTCATCACGGCATTGAAGACGAACTTGGACCACACCGCGTCCATCGGGTCGGCGATGGCCTGGCAGGGCAGTCCGGCAGTCCGCAGCAGCGCGGCGAAGGGCCGCACGTCGTCCAGCGTGCCACGCACCGGCCCCAGCCAGCTGCAGCGGCCGCGAATCAGGTGCGCCGCGCGGCCCGGGCCCAGATGGCGGGCGGCATCCATCGACACGCCGCGCGCCACCGGCAGCGCCGGCACCGTCAGCAAGGCCTCGGCATTGCCCATGCCGTTTTGCAGTGTCACCAGCAGCGGCCGTGCACCGGGCTCGGCCAGCACCGGGGCCAGGGTGCGCAGGGCAGCGGCGGTGGAACCGGACTTGACGAGAAAGACGATGGCGTCGAAGCGGCAACCCGCCAGCGTCTCCACACGGTCGGTGGCCTGCACGCGCGCTTGCAACGTGCTGACGCCCTCCACCCGCAGGCCCGCGGCCTGGATCGCGCGCACGTGCGCGGCGTCGATGTCGAAGGCAC
>Ga0105049_10007337_pt1 | contig 12795 bp, 11 predicted proteins | sample MAT06_FD_78087 | JGI IMG/M metagenome (GOLD analysis project Ga0105049, IMG submission 78087) | Freshwater microbial communities from Lake Fryxell liftoff mats and glacier meltwater in Antarctica - MAT-06 | ecosystem: Environmental > Aquatic > Freshwater > Ice > Liftoff microbial mat | place...
ATTATCAATAAATCCATCAGCATCATCATCTACACCATTAATAGGATCAGCATAATTCATCTTAACATTTCCTGCAAGATCCGGATGATCCCAGTCTATTCCCGAATCTACTATTCCGATTACAACATTTGTATCGCCTTGCTGAATATCCCAGCCGGCAGGTGCCTGAATTTTGTTAATGTAATATTGTGAACCTAATGAAGGATCATTTGGCGTAAAAGAAACCTGTTGAATATATTTTGGTTGTGCATATTCGACTTCCCCTGTATTGTAAATTTCATTTACTGCTTCTTCTATATTTTTATCGGAATTATATTTTATAACATAAATCAAAGACAGGTCTGATAATTTCTCACCGTCAGCTGAAAAATCCTGAACCGGCTTTACAGCATCAGCAAATATTTTATTTACAAGAATAACTCTGAGTTCATTCAATGCTTCATTCACAGCTGTGTTTTCAATAGTATTTAAACCTGAAACACTTCTGTTCTTTTCTTTTAATTTAAAAATAATTGTATTCGGCAGATAATCTTTTTCTGTTAAATTATCAGCAAGTTTAAAGTAACTGTTGTTTCCTTTATCTGATTTATTCTTAACATCTGAATTCTTAAATGAAAAGAATACTGCAGATATTAAAAATAGAGATAGAAAATAAATTGTAAATTTGTTTCTGTTTTTCATTTTGTGATTTGTTTAAATTATTAATTATTTATTTATTTTTTTTTTAAAGAAGTGTCAGTTAAAGAATATACAACTTTTACTTTTCAACTTTCAACTTTCAACTTTCAACTTTTAACTTTCGATTTTAATTTTTACGTCTCGCGTCTTACATCTCGCATCTTACGTTAAACAAAGCTCGCTTTCATCAAAAAAGAATGCAACTTCTGCTTTTCCGTTTTCTTCAGAATCCGAACCGTGAACAGCATTTTCTGCTTTTGAATCTGCATAAAGCTTTCTGATTGTTCCTTCAGCCGCCTCTGCCGGATCTGTTGCGCCGATTAAAGTTCTGTAATCAGCAACAGCATTATCTTTTTCAAGTGCCACAACTACTATTGGTCCGGAAGTCATAAATGAACAAAGCTCTTTATAAAATGGTCTCTCTTTATGTACTTCGTAAAATTTCTCTGCTCTTTCCTCTGAAAGCTTTAACATTCTCATACCCAAAATTTTAAATCCTGAATCTGAAAGTTTTTGAATTATATTTCCCTGTAAATTTTTCTTTACTGCATCAGGTTTTATGATGCACAATGTTCTCTGAATCAATTATTTTCCTTTCTTTATTATTAATTTATATGATTTTTGAATTTTGATTTAATATCCTACGCTTCCCTTTGGAGGCTCCTGTGCTTCTATAGCGGATTCAACAGGTGCTGAATAGTGGAATATATTACATTTTTTCTGATTTAGTTTTTTAATCAATAGATCAGTAGTGGATGGACATGTTCCGTTGCTTCGCAGACCTGTAACAGTACAGACACTGGCTTCTTCCACACCATCCGGCATTAAAAAATATGCCACAGGAAAATCAAATGCATCATCTGAATAAAGTAATTGCATAAACTTACCCCAGATAGGTGCAGCTGCTTTTCCTCCCTGTCCATATGCTCCGCCAAATTTAATTCTTGCATCATCAAATCCAAGCCAGACTCCTGCCGCGAACTGAGGAGTAAATCCTACAAACCATGCATCAGTATAATTTTGTGTTGTACCGGTTTTTCCTGCTGCCGGTCTGTGAAAATATTGTCTGATACTTACTGCCGTTCCGAAATCAATAACTCCCTCCATCATATCATCCATAATAAATGCTGCTTCTTCACTCATTGCTTCACGCGTCTCAGGATGTAATTCTTCTATTACGGTACCATTTCTATCTTCAATCTTTAAAATTGACATTGGCTCGACCCATATTCCTTCATTAGCTAAAGTTCCGTAAGCATTTGTCATTTCTAACGGTGATACTTCACCTGCTCCGAGTGCAAGAGACAGTACATTTGGTAATTCGGAATTAATTCCCATATTATGTGCAAGCTGAATTACCTGATCCATTGGTGCCAGATCCATAGCTGTTCTTACTGCAATGACATTTACAGATTTTGCAATACCATCCCTCATAGATATTCTTCCGCCCGTTCCTCCGCCTTTCGGTGACCATATTGTACCGCCGATATTTATATTTATCGGATCATTCGAAATCTGATAACCGGGTGAATATCCGTTGTTGATTGCTGTTGCATAAACAAAAGGTTTAAAAGATGAACCGGGCTGTCTCTTAATTTGTGTGACATGATTTAATCCGTATTTAAAAGTAGTGTTGGGGTTTGCACCTACCATTGCTTTTATTTCTCCGTTTTTTGGATTCATAACTACAAATCCTACCTGCACAGTTGATGTAATTAATTTGACAGAATCAATAAATATTTTATCGGTTTTTAGTTTGTCATAAACTTTAGTTCTTTCCTGCTCTGTCTTTGCCCTTTTATAGATTTCAGATTGTTTTATACTTTTATCAATTGCATCATTTAATATATTTTTATTCGCATTCCAGTTCCAGTATCCGTTAAAAGATTTTTGAAAAGGACCCATCAATGTTTTTACAGCATCCATTGCATGTTTCTGAAATCTTGTATCAAGTGATGTATAAACTTTTAATCCGTCTCTGTATAAATCATAACCATATTTTTCAGCTTTCTTTTCAAGTTGCTGCCGTACATACTCTGTAAACTGAGGTGCAGGTGAATTGAAATTTGCATAATCTTTTTTTAGTTTAGTCTTAAGAGGATCTTTTACGGCAAGATCTAAATTTTCTTTAGTAATATATTTTTCCTCATACATCTCATTCAAAACAAGGTTTCTTCTTTTAAAAGATGCATCAGGATTATCTATCGGATCATAGTTACTCGGTGATTTCAATGTACCGACTAAAATTGCACATTCTTCTAAATTCAAATCTTTTGCACTCTTGTCAAAATATGTCTGTGCAGCCGCTTCCACTCCGTATGCACCTTTTCCGAAATATACTGTGTTGAGATAGTAAGCAAGAATTTCTTCTTTTGTGTAAGTCTTCTCTATCTGAACAGCGGTCATTGCCTCACGTAATTTTCTGTTAAGTGAAATTTCATTTCCTATATCCTTGTACATATTTCTTGCAAGCTGTTGTGTAATAGTCGATGCACCTTCCTTTGTCAGACTTCCTTTGGTAAGATTTTTTATTACTGCTTTAAATATTCTGTCTACATCCACTCCCCAGTGATCATAAAACTTCTGATCCTCAGTTGATATTAATGCATTAATCATATCTTTAGGAATGTTGTCCAAAGTTACTTTAGTCCTGTTCTTTAGAAAAAATTTATCTATTAATTCTCCGTCCGATGAGTATATTTTCGATGCCTCTTCTATCTTTGGGTTTTCTAATTCTGCAAGCGAAGGAAGGCTTTTTGATAAAATGAACAAGTAACCGCAAACTACAGATAATCCAATTATAAACAAGATCAGTACCGACCGGATTAAGTTGTTTTCGGTTTTCTTTTTACGAAGCTTTTTTTGTCTGTAATTCTCATCAGAAAAATATTTGTCTAATTCTTCGTCGTTATATTTATTTTTATCGCTCAAATATTATTTAATTTAATACTTTTCTTTTTTAAAATCGTAAAATGTTTTCAATTCAAATTTACTGTCTTTAAAAACACCATATGTAAAATAATCTATCCAGTCTCCGAGATTTATATAATATCCTTTTTCAAATGCAGTCATTTGAGGCTTATGTCTGTGACCCATTATTACGTAATCAAACCCTTCACTGATTTTTTTAAAAGCACCCTCTTTCATTCCGTCATGCTTTGTATAATCTTTTTCTTCTGTGTAATTTCGGGATGTGACTGAAGTCCCCCGTGCTATTGAAATCCCAAGGTCAGGATGTAAATACGAATATATTTTCTGACTTGTACTGTTTCTTAATATTTTTTTTAAAACTTTGTAACCGTAATCGTTATATGCAAATCCGTCTCCATGATGAATAAAAAATCTCTTCCCTTCAATCTCCCGTTCAATGTGTGTATGGCAAATTTCAATTCCGAATTCTTCTTTGAAATAATTACCTTTCCAGAAATCATGATTACCTGCTATGTAATTTATCTTAATACCTCTCTCAGTCATTTCTGCAATCTTTGTGAACAGCCTGTAAAAACCTTTTGGAACTACATTCTTATATTCAATCCAGCAATCAAATAAATCTCCGACTATAAATATTTCCTTTGCATCCTTACAGGCATATTCCAGAAATTCAATTACTTTTTTTTCCTTTAATCTCTCTTTCTCTTTTGATTCAAGACCAAGATGTACATCGGAAAAAAAATAATATGCATCATTCATTAAATGTAAATGAAATTTAAAATGTTATCCGGGACTGTGCTAACTTTAGTTTATTTAATTTTTATCTTCGCAGTAAAATCTTTGTTACCGATCTTGCAGACTCCGTCAGATGTAGAGCAGTAACCGAATTTCACACTTCCGGATACTGTTATTGTTGATCCGCTTTCGGCTCCGTCCGGAACTTTAAAATTGTATTTCACTTTCGAATTGCTGATATAGTCTCCGTCTCCGCCTGAGTAATCCTGCAATCCCTGTCCCTCTAAATCTCCGGAAGATAAATTTACTACTACTTCCGGATCTTTCGGAATTTTAACTTTTGATCCTGTTTTAAAATTAAATGTCAGTACTCCGGATTCTCCTGGATTATATGATTTTTTATTAGCTGACACCTTTACTCCCGGTGCGTTTTGTGCATTTGCTGTATTTATTCCAAATATTGAAACTGCTGCAAAAATTGTAACAACCAATACTGAATAAACAGCGTTTTTTGATATGATTCTCAAGATTTTCTCCTTAAATGTGTTTTTAAAATATAGTTAATTTGATTTTTTTTACAAAGACAAAATGAATATGTTATTCTGATTTTAAAATATAAAAAATCCGGAGATTTTCTGTATTCCGGATTAAATTTTTTAAAAATAGTTGTTTTAGTATCTGTTAATCATATATTCATCTGAATGCCCGTTTGAAAATACATTGTGAGATTCAATATGTGCATATGCATTGTGATTATGAATGCTTTCGAAATTTTCTGCCTCTACACTGTACCATGTTATGTTTTTATTCTCTCTTAATTTTATTACTACATTCCTTACAAGATCTTCTACAAATACAGGATTCTCATATGCTCTCTCTGTCACAAATTTCTCGTCTTCTCTTTTTAAAAGTGAATACAATTCGGAGCTTGCACTGCTTTCAATGATTGAAATCAAATCTTCTATCCAGACGGTATCTTTAAATCTCACTGAAACAGTTACTTCACCTCTCTGATTGTGTGCTCCGTATTTCGAAATATTTTTCGAACATGGACAAAGTGTCGTCACAGGTACATATACTGTCAGTATGAAATCTTTCTTTTTTTCATTTCTTACTGCATGAAACTTTACCATATAATCCATCAAAGATAATTTACCGGTTGCAGGTGCTTTTTTTTCTTTAAAATAAGGAAATTTTATCTCTATATGAGAAGCTGATGCATTAAGTTTTTTTTGCATCTCGACAAGTATTCTGTCAATTGAATCAACATGCATCTCTCTTTCATCACATTGTAATATCTCTACAAATCTGCTCATGTGTGTTCCCTTAAATTCTTTAGGCAAATCTACTGTCATTGAAATATTAGCTATTGTATGCTGTGTCTCATTTTCCTTATCTTTCACAAGTATCGGATATTTTAAGTTTGTAACACCTACTTTGTTAATTGGAATCTGTCTCAAATCTAATTGATTCTGTGTGTCAGGAAGTGATTCCTTAATTGTATCAGTTTCGTTCAATTCTATTTCCTTTCGTTAAATTTAAATGCGTTGATGTGTAAAACCTTTAACAAAGCTTTAAAATTTCAGTTATTTTTTATGTAAATTATTAAAACTTATCTCTTTAATTATTCTTTCTATTCGATGAATTTAAGCAATCAATTTAAGCAATCAATTTAACTTCCGGATAATTACTGCAATCAAGTGACATTATAAATACTTCGCCAGAATATGTTAAGATTTTTTCCCAAAAAAAAAGTTTATCTGTGACAGGAATTTTATTTTCGGAAAATTTATCAGGATGTATAAATCTGAAACTTCCTTCATTGCATTCAGACGGAAGCTCCTCCAGAATTTTTTTATACTCCATTAAAAATATCATTATATTTCCTGCATTTGGAAATTCTTTTTCTGTAACTATTCCTGCTAAGCGCCACTCATCTTCAGATGAATTTATCTGACATTCTTCAAATGCCTCCCGCACTGCACATGCAGACGGCGATTCGGCTTCTGTTAAATCTAACTTTCCTCCCGGAGGTGACATCAATCCTTTGTTTGGCTCTTTTAATCTTTCCATCAGCAGATATTCGTTCTTGCTGTTTTTTATATATAAAAGTGTCGCTAATTTCATAATGAATTATTTTTTTTCTCCTCATCGGTGAAACCAAACTTCAGTTTTTTCTTCTGCAATGAAATCTCATTTACTGCTTCATTCAGGTTGTTATTTTCATCTTCTTCTGAATTGTTTTTTTCTTTTTCAGTTAAATTATCTTTAACTTTACTTAAGTTTATTTTTAATTCTAAATCTCCTGCTCTTTCTTTAATGTTTTCCTTCCTTTTCGAAAAAGAATTATCCATCTGATTTAAATCTTCAATATTTTCAAAAAGGTTTATACCGTCCTCAAGTGATTTTATTTCATTTATATTTTCATTTACATCTTCTTTTTTTACTTTCTCACGCAGGTTTTCAAATTCATCCTCTTTTGCTCCAACTATTGTAAATGTACCTTCATCAAGTATTATGTCTCCTGTAAATGTAGTATCAACATATATCTCTTCGCTGACATTTTTATTGTCACCTTCATTTTCAAGATTCATATTATCTACTCTTCCCCTCATTAAATACTTTTCCTTATATTCAAAATACTTTCCTTCTTTATAAATTTTTTCCGATATTTCTATTGCATTTTTATAATCAGCATTTATTTCTTCCTCTGAATATTTCCCGTTCTCTATTAAAATTTCACCTTTCAGAATGACGTCACTTATATCTTTCTCCGATAATTTATTAATTATAAATTCAGACAGTATCTCGCTGCTGATTTCAGGAATTGACAATACGTTTCTTAAATTATTTAAATCTAACAATATCAAATCAGCAGATTTATTTCTCTCAATGCTTCCTGTTAAATTTGAAATTCCAAATACGCCCGCAGGATTTTTAATTACATATTTCAGTAATGTCTCTGCACTGATACTGCTCTTTGAAATTAATTGTGATAATAGTTTTATCTCAGAAAAAATGCTGTTCCCGGTATAACCGGTTCCGATTATTATGTTAACTCCCGAATATATTATGTTTTCCAAATCCTTTATCTTATCATGAAAATTCATAAAGTCTGATGGTGAAATCATCACAGTGGATTTTTTCTCTTTTAAAATTTCAATTTCTGATCTCGTTATATGAGTCGGATTTGAAATTACTGTCGAAGATGAAATTAATTCCATTTCAGACAAAACATTAATAAACGGTTTCCCGAAAACTTTTTTTACTGATTCATATGTCTTCTGAGAAAGTGAAGCTTCAATAAAAAGTCTGAGCTTATTTCCGGATACAACTTTTTTAATAGACGAAAGTGAATAATTATTTATATCTTCATCTGCTTTAAATCCAAGGGAAATAAAGTTTTCTTCATGTGAAGGATTTGTCAGTAGTGTAAAGTCATATACTGTCAGATTAAAATACTGTTTTATGTTTTCCTTAGCGGTTATAAATCTGTCAAAAAATTCTTTTTTAATTCCGGTACTGCTCTCATTTATAAGTAATTCCCCGTTTTGAAGCGAATTCAAAAAACTGATTCTGAGTAAATCATTCAGTAAATCTGAATTTTCATTAACTGATAAAAATTTATCGGTTAGCTTCAATGAAAGCCATGAATTTATATTTTCATAATTACATTTTTTAAAAAAATATTTGTTAAATGTATATGACGATATTAAACCCGAATTTATAAAGCCCGGCATTACAATTTTATTCTTCGCATCAATTACTTTTGTTTCTGTATATTTTAAAAGAAATTCTTTAAAGTTAAATTTATTTTCATAATCTATTAAATTAATTTTTCCGTTACGGATTAAAAGATTGTAGTACCCGGTTGTACCTCTTCTGTCAAGAGTTAATAATAATCCGTTTTTAATTAAAATATATTCGTCTTTCATAACTGTTTATTTTTATAAATCTTCTATAATAAATTTCTCATTCAGAAAAAATTCACTGTTAATTAATTCGTTTTTATTCTTTCTGTATAAGGCATACTGAAATCCGTCTCTCACACTGTATGCACCAACTTCACCTTTTACATTCAATGCTATAAACCCAACCTGAAATATATGGTCGCGGTTTATATTTGAAAGTAAATTCAGTTTATGAACTCTCTCACATGCAAGTCTGCACGCCTCCATAGGCGACTTGCCGTTTCGCATTAATTCCACTATCAAAAAACTTCCGCAGGCTCTAATACATTCTTCGCCTCTGCCTGTTGATGCAGCCCCGCCAATTTCCCCGTCTACATAAAGCCCCGATCCGATTATCGGGCTGTCACCAACTCTCCCATGAAGTTTCCATGCCATACCGCTTGTCGTACATGATGCTGATATGTGACCGTCTTTGTCAATTGCCACCATTCCGATTGTATCATGATGACCGTCTTCATTTATTTTTTTTAATTTTTCCTCTTCTTCTTTACTTTTCATTAATACAAAATCATCTGTGTGAATTTCTTCGGGCTTAACCGAGCCGGATGCTTTCCATTCACGAAATTTTTTTATAGATTCTTCCGTAAGTAAATTTTCCGGTTTAAATCCTTTGCTTAATGCAAAGTCATACGCTCCGTCTCCGGCAAGTATTGTGTGCTCGGTATCTTCTAAAACAAATCTTGCCAGATTAATCGGGTTGTGAATGTTTTCAACACAAATCACCGATCCGATTCTTGCATGCCAGTCCATTATCGCAGCATCCAAAGTTACAACTCCGCGCTCATCCGGTAATCCTCCGTATCCTACACTAAGTACGGTCGGATCATCTTCTGATACTTTCACTCCGCTTTCTACCGCATCAAGTGAATTTCCGTTTTCTTTTAAAATTTTATAAGCTGCCTCATTTGCCGCAAGCCCGTGCTTCCATGTCGAAATTACTACCGGTTCCATTTAATAAAAATTTATAATTGAAAAAATGTTAAATAAATATAGATAAAATTTAAAATATTTTCTTAATCTGTAAATCTGTGGTAAAAAGTTATGAAGTTATATAATCAGAAATTATCTCAAATGTCCTGTCATATCTGTATGAAATATTCATATGCCCTGCTTTGAACTCTTCATGAATATATTTTATTTTATTCTTTTTTAATTTTTCACAAAAAATTCTTGCTCCGATATTCAGATTATATTCATCATAAATTCCCGCATCTAAATAAATAAGTTTTAGTTTTTTCAGATTAGATGAATATTTATCAATTAATCTCACAGGATCATGCTTCAGCCATTTATCAAAAACTTTTTTGTCAAGCTCGCCGGTATTCAAATCAAACGGCATATCAAAACTATAACCTTTTTTCTTAAAGCCATCCGGATTTGGAGAGTAACAACTCGACATTGCAATGCTTTCAATTATCGGGAAAAAATATTTCGGTTTTGGCTGATTATTATTTATTTCTGTTTTAATAAAATTTACAATTGCATTATCACCTTTTCCGTAATTTTCTAAACCGGTTAGTATTTTTGCAAATTCCGGCTGATAACAATATTCAAAATACATGTCTCCGGCAGTCGAACTCATTAATCCGAATACTTCCGGATTTTTCATTGCAAGTGTTACAGCTCCGTAACCCCCGCTTGACTTTCCGCAAACCGCACGGCTTCTGCTTTTAGCTATAGTTCTGTATTTAAAATCAATGAACGGAATTAATTCTTTGATCAGATAATCTTCATACTTTCCAGTTCCAGCAGAATTCATAAACTGACTTCCGCCGTATTTCGTTATGCAATCCGGCATCACTACTATCATCTCCTTCATCTTCTTTTTTAAAATCAATCTGTCTAATCTCTGATAAATATTCTCACTCATAAAATTAATATTCAGATTCATTATCCCTTTTCCCGAAAATCCTGAAAGCAAATATACAACCGGAAATATTTTATTCACATCTGCAAAATATGACGGCGGTAAATAAACCGGAAAATCTCTTTCCGAAGGATCACCTAAAAAATTATTCTTTAAAACCTTACTGTCATAAGTTTCCAAAACTATCGAACCCGTGTTATTCATATTATTGTTTTTTAAAAATTAATTCCCGCTTTTTGTTTTTACATTTTACATTTTACGTTTCACTTTTCACCCGCCCTAGGCGGGCAAGCATTTCACGTTTCACATTTCACCCGCCATAGGCGGGCAAGCATTTCACGTTTCACCCGCCATAGGCGGGCAAGCATTTCACTTTTCACCCGCCATAGGCGGGCAAGCATTTCACGTTTCACTTTTCACATTTCACGTTCAGATCTTCTTTAACCGTAATCTTAATATTCCATTACTCACCTTCAATAATTTTTACTTTAAATCCCGAATGTTCGACTATAGAAGATTCATCTGTACCGATAAATTTATCCTTCATTACCTTTTCAAAACTTTTTTTCAAAATACCATATTGAAATGCCTGGGGTGTCTGAATAGAATATAAATCTTCCCTGTCTATAGTTTTATTCACAAAACAGTTCTTATCAATTTTCTTTATCGTCTCATTAACCGGCAATCCTAAAATCACGCACTTGTGAATTTTTACTTCCCGTATTAATTCAATAATTTTCTTCGGACTTATAAACGGTCTCACGGCATCGTGAACCAGAATAAAATCTTTATCTTCACAATTCAGATTCATCAAACCTTTGTAAACCGAGTCCTGCCTTAACTTTCCGCCTTCGACGATTTTTATTACTTTGAAAAAGTTATTTTTCTTAATTATAGATTTTATTTTATTGAAATATTCTTTCTTTGTTGAAATAATAATTTCGTCAATTAATTTTACAGAATGAAATATCGAAATAGTCTTCGCAAGAATTTCCATTCCGTCAATTTTCAAAAACTGTTTCGGGGTTTTACTCCCGAATCTTACACCGCTTCCCGATGCCGGAATTATAACTTTTATACTCATTCTATTTCCATCTGCAATTTTAAATACTTTTTATTACAAAAATATCAAGCTTAACATACGAGACTCAGGGACTCAAAGTAATATTGAATAAAATACTTTCTATAAATAACTCTGTGACCTCTGTGGCAAAAACAAAATCAAAAACAAAATTAAAAAGTCCAAATTAACATTCGCTTGAAGCGGTTAATCTGGACTTAATATTTCTCAATATTTCAATTTAAAATTTATACAATCATCATCGCATCACCGTAACTATAAAATCTGTATTTTTCCTTTATAGCTTTTTTGTATGCTTTCATAATGTGATCTCTCTCTGCCATTGCACAGGAAAGCATAAGTAATGTACTTTGCGGAAGATGAAAATTTGTTATAAGTTTATCCACGATTCTGAGTGACTGAGGCGGATGAATGAATCTGTCTGTCCAGCCCTTTCCCCATCTGACGTGTCTGCTTGTGATTACGTTTGTCTCAAGAACCCGCGCTACTGATGTTCCCACTGCAATAACTTTTTTCCTTTTTGAAATAGATGCATTAATAATATCAGCAGTCTCTTTTGTCAATTCATAATATTCAGAATCCATTCTGTGCTTTGACAAATCTTCCACTTCTACTAATCTGAATGTTCCCAAACCAATATGTAAAGTTATGTAAACTATTTTTACACCTTTAGCTTCAATTTTTTTCAGAAGCTCTTTTGTAAAGTGTAAACCAGCTGTCGGTGCTGCGACGGATCCAACGTGATTCGAATCGGCATAAACTGTCTGATAATCTTCCTTATCTTTTTCTGTAGATTCTCTTTTAATGTAAGGCGGTAAAGGAGTCTTACCTAATTTTTCTATATATTTTGAAAAATCACCCTGATAATTAAATCTTACAATTCTTCCTCTCGATGTAGTATTGTCTATAACTTCACAAAAAAGATTTTTTGTAAAAAATATTCTGTTGCCTATTCTGACTTTTCTTGCAGGGTCAACAACTACATCCCAGATATTTTCTTCTGTAGACAATTGTCTCAAAAGAAATACTTCGATTTTTGCTTTCGTCTTTTCTTTTGTACCGTATAATCTCGCATTAAAAACTTTCGAATCGTTTAATACAAGTACATCACCTTCATTCATATAATCAATGACATCTTTGAATTTTTTTGTTTCAAGATCTCCGGTTTCCTTTGTTAGAACCATTAATTTACATGCGTCACGTGGTGTCTTCGGAACTTTTGCAATAAGATTCTTTGGAATAGGATATTTAAATTGGGAAAGTTTCATTTATTGTGTTTGAAATTAATTTTAAAAATTACTTATATTTTTATTGTCAAAAAAAATTATTTATGTACGAAAACTAATTTATAATTTAATATTATAAAATGATTTCATTCCGGGATATACAGCCGCCGAACCAAGCTCTTCTTCTATTCTGAGCAGCTGATTATATTTCGCAACTCTGTCAGTCCTCGAAAGTGAACCGGTTTTTATTTGCCCCGCATTAGTCGCAACTGCAATATCAGAAATAGTTGTATCTTCTGTTTCACC
>Ga0105049_10007340_pt1 | contig 12789 bp, 12 predicted proteins | sample MAT06_FD_78087 | JGI IMG/M metagenome (GOLD analysis project Ga0105049, IMG submission 78087) | Freshwater microbial communities from Lake Fryxell liftoff mats and glacier meltwater in Antarctica - MAT-06 | ecosystem: Environmental > Aquatic > Freshwater > Ice > Liftoff microbial mat | place...
ATTCAGTACATAAAGCCTTAAACAGAAGTTTAAAGAGTGTAAATGAACTGGTAAGTTATGACGCAGTAAACTATATTGATGCTTCGACAATAAATCATATCTTTAGAAGCTCAAACAACGGAGGTGTGCTCCATATTTCAGCTTTAATAGCAGATCCTAATACCTATAAGATAACTGATAGAGTAGCTACTACTAATGATTGCTACAAAGCATCGATATCTAAAAACGGAACTCCTTGGGCAACAGGTAAAGATTTTTTCCCTGATGATTGGAATGAAAATAAAGTGGTGGATGCCATTAAAGGGGCACGGAATAATAGAAAACAAGATGATTTTGACCCTCAAGTCTTTTAAAAACTAGTTTTGGTGTGAATATTAAGATGGTTTATAAAAATGGTAAAATAACAACTGCTTTTCCACAATGAAAGATCTAGTATCTAAGTATTTTATTATAAATGAGTCACTCGAGACATATCCAAAAATTGGTATCTTGTTTCGCACAATGCCCATTTTTACTCTGAAATCCTAAATAGATTTATGTACATATTTTATACACTCCCTAAGGTTGACCAATCATTAGAGAGGGTATGGAAAGTATATAATGAAGATAGTAATTGTAATTTAGGTGATAATGAATTTTCTATAGATGTAAGTAAGGAGTTTGTGATTTTTGATCTACTTTGAGATAAATCTGATGATGTCCTTCAAGAGTACTATCCTTTGAAAATCTTAACGAATGAATTCGTGCAGTTTTTGTCTGAACTAAAAAGTTTCATGGTTAAATTTGAATCCTGCCAAATCCCCGGTATAATCACAGAATCAAAATTGGATACTTGGTCATGTGTACCAAATGAGTACATCAAAGATGATTGGTGGGAACGGCAAAAATCTAAAAATAATAATGATTGAGGCTAAATTCGGCTGACAACCGACATCAATAAATGCTGAATAATGAACATTTTAAACACCTGTCAATAATTTTTATTACTGTTTTCAGAATTAATTACCCCAAATTCTCAAGTTCTAAATGTGAACTCTGTTGAAGACTTGAGCCCAATCCCATCATTTATCATCCCTTAACTCCCTACGAAGTATCTTTCCTACATTGGTTTTTGGAAGTTCATCTCGAAACTCAATAAATTTTGGCATTTTGTATGAAGTTAAATTCTCACGGCAATGATCCAATAGTTCATCTTTGGTGAGCGACTGATCTTTCTTGACCACAAATAATTTTACAAGTTCCCCAGATTTTTCATCGGGTACTCCTACAGCAGCAGATTCTAGCACTTTTGGATGCATGGCTGCTACATCTTCAATTTCATTCGGATAAACATTGAATCCTGATACAAGAATCATGTCCTTCTTTCTGTCAACAATCTTAAAAAAACCTTCAAGTGTCATAAGACCCATATCCCCAGTACATAACCAACCATCCTTCATAACATTGGCTGTTTCATCCAATTTGTTGTAATAACCCTTCATCACTTGGGGCCCTTTAATTTGGACTTCTCCAACTTCACCTACAGGTACTGGCACTCCTTCTTCATCAACTATACGCATATCTGTAGATGGAAAGGGCAAGCCAATAGATCCTGGCAATCCACTTCCATCAAGAGGGGATACACTCGCACCAGGGGAAGTTTCTGTCAATCCATAAGCTTCTGTTAAAAAGCATTTGGTTACTTCGTGCCATTTTTTAGCAACAGCTTGTTGAACAGCCATGCCTCCTCCTATTGTTAACTTCAGAGCTTGAAAATTACTTGCTGCAAAATCTTTGTGGTTCATTAATGCATTGAATAAGGTATTTACCCCAGTCATTAAACTGATTGGATGCTTTTTGAATTCTTTGATCACGCTGCCTAAATCACGCGCATTGGTAACCATGACAATCTTGGTTCCTATATTCAGCATAGATACATTGAGGGTGAATGCAAAAATATGATACATAGGCAAGGGAGACAAAACAACTTCATTTTCTTCATTCATCTTTGGAACCAATATGGCACTGATTTGCAACATATTAGCAATGAGATTCTCATTTGTAAGCATGGCCCCTTTTGCTACACCCGTTGTTCCTCCCGTGTATTGAAAAAGGATAACATCTTCATGTCTGCCAGTAAATGGCTTGAGAGTGAATCGTACTCCTTCCTTCAAGGCATGTCTAAAACTGACTGTATTAGGAATTGTGTATTTAGGGACCATCCGCTTTATATACCTGATAACAAAATTGACAATGCTTCCTTTCAATGCTGGCATCAACTCGCCAACAGATGTTGTGATGACAATTTTTATATCGGTCTCATGGAGTATTTTTTCAAGATTGTGTGCAAACATCTCTGCTATGACAATCGCCTTGACTCCACTGTCGGTAAATTGATATTTCATTTCACGTGCAGTATAAAGCGGATTGGTATTCACAATTACCAAGCCCGCCCGCAATGCACCAAACAGGGCTACAGGATATTGTAACAAATTGGGCATCATCAGCGCTATCCTATCTCCCGGTTCAAGTCCTCTGGAATGCAAATAACTTGCAAACTTCATTGACATTTCATCGACTTGGCGATATGTCAATGTGGCATCCATATTGCTGTATGCTATTCGATCGGCATACTTCTTTAAGCTCGCTTCCACAAGTTGAATCAAAGATACATATTGGGTCGTATCAATATTGGCAGGTATACCAGCTGGGTATAATTTTAGCCAAGGTCGTTGCTCGTACATATGCTGTTTTGTAATTGGTTGTTCAAATATAGCAGCTAAGTATTCAGATTCGTAAAAGTATTTTAATATTTCATGACATAAAATAAAGGATTCCTGAAAATATGGCCCTAATAGGAAGTAATATTGACTCTTGTGCTCATCAGAATTAGATATTTCACTTGAAACAACTAATTTTGTATTTCATTCTATACCACGTAAAATAGCTTTATGGCACAATTCGAACTTGTAATGCCCAAAATGGGAGAGAGCATCATGGAGGCAACCATCCTAAAATGGAACAAAAAACCAGGAGATGCTGTAGAACAAGATGAAACCGTTCTTGAAATAGCCACAGATAAAGTGGATTCAGAGGTACCCAGTCCTGTGAAGGGATTTTTGGTAAAAACTATGTTCAATGAAAATGATGTAGTTCCTATTGGTCAAATTATAGCAATATTGGATACTGAAGCGGCTTCCCCAACTGCTTCTTCTTCCGTAGCTGCCTCAGAACCTGTTGCACAAGTAAGTACTCAGGCAATGAATGTTGCTCCAGTTGCAATCAAGACAACAGAATCCGCCCCATCAACAAGCAATAAATTCTATTCTCCCTTGGTTAAGACCATTGCAGATAAAGAACAAATTACTATATCAGAACTTGATGCATTACCAGGATCTGGAGCAAACGGTCGGGTCACCAAGCAAGACATTCTGGCATTTGTAGCTACAAAGTCAAATGCTTCAACTGCTGCATCTACCCCAGTTGCACAGGTTGTAAGTTCCTCACCTGCTTCAATTGCTCCAACACCTTCGACGATGTCTAAATATGGAGACAATGTTGAAATTATTGAGATGGATAGGATGCGCAAACTCATATCTGATCACATGGTTATGAGTAAAACTACCTCGCCCCACGTCACTTCATTTGTAGAAATTGACGTGACCCCATTGGTTCAGTGGAGAGACAGGATAAAAGGTCCATTTGAGAAGAAATATGGTCAAAAAATAACTTTCACGCCAGTATTTATACAAGCTGTGGCACGCGCTATTGCAGATTTTCCGATGATTAACATCAGTGTAGATGGAAATAATCTGATTCGCAAAAAAGACATAAATATAGGCATGGCTGCCGCTTTACCAAGTGGCAATCTTATTGTTCCTGTCATTAAAAATGCTCAAAATCTCAATTTGTTGGGGATTACAAAAGCAGTGAATGACCTTGCAGGCAAAGCCAGAAACAACAAGTTGAAGCCTGAAGAAATTCAAGATGGAACTTTTACCTTGACCAATGTTGGAACTTTTGGAAATGTGATGGGAACGCCTATTATCAATCAACCTCAAGTAGCAATTTTGGCTACAGGTGTAATCCGAAAGAAACCAGCAGTAGTTGAAACTCCATACGGAGACATGATAGCGATTCGTCAGCTGATGTTCCTTTCATTGTCCTACGACCACCGTGTAGTTGATGGCTCACTTGGAGGTAGTTTCTTAAGAAAAGTAGGAGATTATTTGGAACAATTCGATGTAGATCAAGACATCTAATATGTCCCAACAATTGTTTCCCAACCGATTAAAACTCTATATATTAGGAGGGATCCTTCTGTGTTGTTGTGTCATAAACTTGAAAAGTCAGTCTTTCTCTAAGTTAAAAGAAGACGGCTTGGCGCATTATAAAAACAGAAATTATATTGAATCAGTTTCAACTTTAGCAGCTGCAAATTCTGCAAAGTCTGGAGATGAGATCGTGCTTGAAGCATTGGCATATTCTTACTTTGAAACAAATCAACTAGAGGAATGCAAAAAGCTTATAATCAGTATTTTTCCCGAAGGCAACATCTCGAAACCGAGTTTTGCGCTGCTCAACGCAAAGTTATTTCATGAGATGCATGAATTTGATCAAGCAATTTTGGCCTACAAACATGCATTGCGCTTGATTGACAAGCCAGAATCTTTGGTTAAATCTATATCAAATGACATACGGCGTGCAGCTGAAGGATTGAGAATACTCAAAAACGATCAATTGATTATTGTGGACAATCTTGGAGATCAAGTCAATTCAAAATATGATGAAATAGCTCCACTTCCCAGCTACAATTACATTGACAAAATATACTTTGGTGCGGCTACTCCAAATGCTACTGGTGGCCGGAGAAATGACAATGGTCTAAGTGATGAAAAATATGGCAATTATTGCAGTGATCTGTTCTCTGCCAGCTTGCAAAATGGCTCTTGGGCCAAGGGAGAGGGATTAAGTTACATGTTGAACGGACCAAGACATGAATATCCAATTGGTTTTTCAAATGAAGGTAAAGTGTTGCATTACTTCAAAGGCTATACTATGTACAGTGGCGATTTTTTAGTTGATACCTTCAAGCGAGGCAATGATCAACTCATCAATCCACAGTATTTCAATAGCTCTATGAATCCAAATAAAGGAGATAAGGATCCTTTTTTTGTAAATGATACTATATTGATCTTCAGCAGCAATAGGTCCAATGGTTTCGGAGGTTTTGATCTTTATATTACTGTCTTCAGCAATAAGGAATGGAGTGAGCCAACTAATTTGGGAGAATCTATCAATACCCCATTTGATGAAAAATGGCCATGCCTTGCCAGTGATGGCAAAACTCTATTTTGGTCATCAAACAACCTAATGAGTATTGGCGGTTTTGACATTTTTCAATCTACTTACATTCCTACTAAGTTTATTTGGACACCAATACACAATATGGGATTACCTGTTAATAGTGCGGGAGATGAAGAGTGTTTCAAAATCAATAACTATGGTTCATATGCCTACTTCAGTTCAAGCAGAAAAACTGGGTATGGAATGCGTGATATTTATGCAGCCTATCTGACTGAAAACGATAAAATGGTTTTTTCGGGATACAAAACACCACCTGCCTTCTTGCCTCAGTATGTTGAATACAAAGCCCCTGAAGAACTTACAGAAACAGAATTGGTGGAGCAAGTAATTGAAAATAAAGAGCAGAGTAAACCCATAATTTATACTTTCGAAGCGCCTGATTGCCTCTATAATATTTCCGACTATGAAATCATTTCAAAAGAAAACGCTTTTGTCCTTGATAAATACGCCATATTACTGATAGAGAATCCTATCCTTCATTTGGTCATCAGTGCCCACAATAATTCTACTGAAAATCTGAAAACTGAGGCTTATTTGACTCTAACACGCGCCGAACAAGTGGCTGATTATTTGATCAGAAAAGGAGTAAAGGCTCAACAATTGTATCTTAGAGGCTGTGGTCCTTCTTTCCCTTTGATCAAAGAAAATCTCACTGGCAAAGACAAATCACTACCCAATAAATTCAACAAACGTATAGAACTTGACTTGGCAAATCTAAATGAAGCTGGCGTCCAATGGAATAAAAATATACTCAATATTTCTAAAGGATTACGTGACGATAGAGGTACTAAATTTAGACAATCCATGAAAGGATTGAGCTATAAAGTGCAAGCCATGAGTACATCCAAGCCTTCCACCAGTCCAATACTTGACAACCAAATGGAATTGGTAATTGAGAAAAAAACCGGTCCAGAATTAAATAAATACATGGTAGGTTTGGGGACTATTTTTGAAGAAATTACCCCCAAATTGACAGAAATAAAAGGCAAAGGCTTAACAGATGCCTTTATCATCCCTTATATCAATGGACTACCAATCACAAAAAATAAAGCTTCGATACTTGTAAATACATATCCAGATCTAAAAAATTACCTCGATGCAAGCAAGGGACCAAAATAAGGACCATTTTTGCAGATTAACACGACAATGAAACCAAATAATAGCCTAAAAAGCAATTGGGATTTTATATTAACAAGCTTGAAAAGCTTAAAATCTACAGGCACCATTGCGCGTAGCTCTAGCTATTTGTGTAAAGGCATGACCAGTTTCATTGATTTCGAGAAAGGTAAAAATATTGTAGAATTAGGTGCTGGAGATGGTGTTATCAGCAGGTATATCATAGAAGAGCTCAAAGCAGACTCTAAGTTATTTGTATTTGAAATCCATGAAGAATTTGTGAAACAACTTAAGTATGAATTCAAGGATGAACGTGTAGAGATTATTTCTGATTCGGCCGAGTTTATTCGTGAAATAATGGAAGCTCGGAAAATTGAGCAAGTAGACTATATCCTAAGTGCCATCCCCTTTGTAATGCTGCCAGAGGAATTTATGAAACAAACCGTACAAAGTTGCTTCGAATTGCTAAAACCTGGAGGCAAATTCATTCAAATGCATTATTCACTGCTGCCTCGAAAAGCATACATGGATATCTTTGGCAACATAGAAGTCAAATTCGTTCCGCTCAATATTCCACCAGCTTTTGTAATGGTTTGTGAAAAAAAGCTCTAGAATTCTTCAGCTCAGTAGTGCACAACAAATTTGAGCCAAAAATTTAGATGAATAGCTTGAAAAAATAATACAATTGATTCACCGCTGTATGCCTCTCATAAAGCGTGAACGATGAACAGTTCTCCAACTTTAGCTGTTTTGTTTAGTTGCTAGTTTATCCTGATGTGAATTTAAAAACATTCAGACAGAACATAAAAAATGGACTTATTCAACTCTCAACCGGACAGTTTATTAAACATACTGCCAAAAGATGGCAAAGTAAATTACCACGGCAAACTATTCTCATCCCAACAAGCCAATCACTATCTGGACCGTTTGTTGAATAACATTGAATGGAAAAATGACCAAGCCATTATTTTTGGGAAACTGATCATTACCAAACGAAAAGTCGCCTGGTATGGAGATATGGAATTTGAATATTCTTACTCCAATGTCACCAAACTTGCATTGCCTTGGACTGAAGAATTAATTGCTTTAAAATCGATTGTCCAAGAAAAATCAAAGGAAACATTCAATTCTTGTTTGCTTAACTTATATCATAGTGGCGAAGAAGGAATGGCATGGCACAGTGACGCTGAAAAAGATCTAAAGAAACATGGAGCTATTGGATCACTCAGCTTTGGAGCTGAACGTAAATTTGCTTTCAAACACAAAAAAACTAAGGAAACAGTATCAATTGTATTGGAACATGGAAGTTTCTTAGTTATGAAAGAAAGCACACAAGACAATTGGTTACATAGACTCCCACCAACAAAGTTGATATCGCAACCAAGAATAAACCTTACTTTTAGATCGATTGAATTCTAGACATGTCCTTAAATAAGTAAAAACAGAACTCCTCTAGTAAAAATTTAGAACTACCATTTGGTTTTGTTTCAGAACTTAGAGACTCACAACTTTCTTGCAATGTATAAGCCATCTCTTATGGGAAGCAAGACTTTTTCTATTCGTTGATCTTCATTCAGTTTGGCATTGAAAGCCAAAATAGCACGGGTATCTTTATCAGGATCAGAATTTAAGATTTTGCCACTCCACAAGACATTGTCGGCAATGATAATTCCACCAGGACGCATATTTTCAATAACCAAATCATAGTATTCTTCGTATTCGAGCTTAGCACCGTCAATAAATACCAAGTCCCATAATTCCTTCAATGTCGGAATAATTGCTAAGGCAGAACCAATGTGCAGTCGATATTGACTGGCTTTGGGATGTTGCCCAATAGCAAAATCAATGGTTTCTTTCAGTTCATCATTTACTTCTATAGTATGCAATATGCCATCATCAGTAAGTCCTTCAGCAAGACACAATGCTGCATAAGCGGTGAAGGTCCCGACTTCCAATATCCTACGCGGGCGCAGCATACAACTCAACATGCTCAAAAGGCGGCCCTGATAATGTCCACTTACCATCTGTGGTAAAATTGTATTCAGATAAGTCTTGCGCTCAATTTCATTCAGCAAATGTGAGGCTGGGCTGGTAAACTCTTCACAATATTTCATGAGTGCAGGATCAATAAATTTCATATCGGGTCTTTTGAAAGTTTCTTAAGAAATGGGTAAGAAAATACAGAAAGTAAAATAATCAATACGCCAAAATAAAAACCTGGAGTCAGTTCCTTATCCTCTCCCAATAACAACCACGCAAGCACAATACCATAAACGGGCTCCAGATTGATTGACAAATTGGTAATGAATGCCGACAAATATCTCAGGCTATATAAGGAAAGGACAAACGGCACCGCTGTGCAGCCTACACTCAGTACAATCAGATATATCCAATCCATAGTCACTGGCATAAATTGCATTTCTGGAGCGGAATATTGATAAAATGGCAAGACGATTGAAATAAAAACAAAGCCTGAAGCCAATTCTATGAACGTAATAGGAATAGGATCAGCATCCAAAATGTATATTTTATTCAATACCGAAAATGTAGCCGCCATAAATGCAGAGAACAAACCAAATCCAATACCAATAATCATCTTAGGATCTACTTCCTGAACTACAAAATACATTCCCAAAACAGCTATCAAACTCAAAACCAATTCATACCATCTAATCCTTCTTTTCATAAAAAAAGGATCAATGAAAGTAGTACAAACAGGTGTGAATGCCATGCACAATACCCCTACTGATGCATTACTCGCTTTGATGGCCGCATAAAAGAATATCCAATGTATAGACACTAAAATTCCAATTCCGGCATATATTAATAGATTGCGTCTTGACATAGTCTTCAACTGCCCGAAGAGGTTTTTAGTAAAAATGAGTGCTACACAAGTTAGCAATACTCGCCACCAAACCAATGGCAATGCTGAAATGCTGATTACTTTACCTAAAATAGCAGTAAATCCCCAGAGGAATACGCAAATATGTAATTGAATGTATGCTTTGGTAACTGAATTCATTGCTGCTTGTATAATTCGCTAATTTATCTTGCGAAGATATGAACCTATTCAAGGAAAAAATGTTTAGGCCTTCAAATAAACACAATTAAAACATGGTTTTAACAATTGGTTCTCTTGCTCCTGCTTTTACAATGTTCGATACTGAAAAGCAAGCTGTTAGTCTATCTGACTTTCAAGGCAAAAATGTAGTATTGTTATTTTTTCCGCAAAGTTTCTCTGGAGTGTGCACAACAGAATTGTGCGAAATGCGTGATAATTTAGAAAAATATACCAGTTTGAACGCGCAGGTTCTAGCGACTTCCGTTGACTCAGTTTTTACATTGGGCAAGTTCAAACAAGAACAAAATTATAATTTCCCAATGCTTTCTGACTTCAATAAAACAACTTCTACTGATTATGGGGCTATTTATGAAGAATGGATCTTGGGCATGAAAGGAGTTTCAAAACGTTCAGCTTTTGTGATTGATGGCGCTGGAGTTATTCAATATGCCGAGGTACTAGAGTCAGCTGGAGACCTTCCAAATTTTGAAGCAATTCGTTCAACACTTGAACAGTTGAAATAAGCGTTGTATTTTTGTATCATGCGCAACGGATTATTCGAAACAGATACTGATGTCGATGTTCTTCTGAAGGAGGACATCGAAGTCAGTGCACCATCTAGGCTCATCGTTTACAACGATGATGTCAACACATTTGATTGGGTTATTGAATGCCTAATGGATGTTTGTGAACATTCATTTGAGCAAGCTGAACAATCAAGTTTGCTGATCCATTATAAAGGTAAGGCAACCGTTAAAACTGAAACCTTCAAAGCACTAAGGCCCCTCAAAGACGCTTTGTGCGAGCGTGGGTTAAGCGCAGTGATCGAATAGTTCAGTTGCTCGGGCTTTTGAGCTTTTTTGTCTTGCGGAATATCCAGGGTTCAACAGGATTGGAATCTTTCCACAAACCAAATTTGCTCTTCCTTGCCTCCGATTCAAGTTTTGCCCACTTTGAATTTTGATCATATTTGGTGTAATGCCAAGCAAGTCCCGTCATCAACATTACTTCATTGACTTGCATTTGATCAGCGTTTACCCAACAGATGTATCTGTTGTTGCGATCAAGTTTGTCGTAACTCAAGCTGACAGTCTTTCCATAAATACAATCAGACAATTTTATTTTTGCAACCTGACCGAAGGCCTGCTTCTTTTCAGGCGCATCAATGCCGTGCATTCTGACTTTAATTTGAGTTTTATTATCCAATAATGCGGTAAAGGTATCACCATCTGTCACACCAACCACCACTGCTCGAATGGCGAACTTTCCTTGTGCTAATGATAATTGACATGAAATAAATAAGCCAATTATAAAGAGACATATTCTCATCTGATTTTGCCAATTTTCAGGCGGTCCATATCGCGCTTTTGGTCCTTTTCTTTGATACTGTTGCGCTTATCAAAGGATTTTTTTCCTTGTGCCAAGGCAATCTCTAATTTAGCAAATCCGCGTTCATTGAAATATAACCTTATTGGCACAATAGTAAATCCCTTTTCTTTCACCTTCTTTTCAAGTTTATTGATTTCACTTTTATTGAGCAATAAAGCGCGAGGTCGGCGGGCATCGTGGTTATTATAAGTGCCATATTCGTACTCAGATATGTACATGTTGCGCACAAAGATTTTACCATCCTTGATCAGACAGAAAGCATCACCAATATTAGCATGGCCCAACCTGAGTGATTTGACCTCAGTTCCACTGAGCTCAATGCCTGCTTCAAACACATTGAGTAGGTGAAATTCGTATTCCACCCTTCTATTTCTTATTTCAGTAAATCTGTTTTTATTCTTTTCCGACACTTTGAAGCTATTTTGCAGCCAACAAAGATAGCTTTAATTCATCTTCGGTCAAATTCTAATTGAATGCCTTAATCAAGTGGACAGATAGTTTGACTAAAAAACGATAGGATTATTAATTCAGAAATGTCTAATTCTCAGAGCAAAATTCCTGTTCTCAACTGCGAAACCCAACCCAAATATAATTAATTTGTAAACCTCCTCTAAACAAATCCATTTCGACAACCTCATGAATCAAAGTAAAGTTTGATAAAACTGCTTAGCAGCTAAAACTCAAAAAAATACTCTTACTACCAAAAATAAAAATTTCATACCTTAACAAAAGAAATAATTATTAACTTCGTTCCGATCAATTTAATATTATAGATTGATTCAATTTTTTATAACAAAACCCCTTTTTAAACCAACTAAGAATGAGAAAAAAAATTCAAGTCCTTTTGGGTGCAGTATTCATTTTACTGTCAAGTTTTTCTGCAAAAGCAGATACTACATATTTTTGGGATGACTTCAGCATTCAGTTTACTGCTCCAGCTGATTTCAAAATCATAAAAGACACTCCCCAAGAATTCGAAATGCGAAATGGTAAAATCACATTGCGAATTTCATTATTCAATGATCGAAACGTTACACCTGATCATATTGATGACGCAACAATTGATGGGGCAAAACAACTCGGACTGACGAGTTTAACACTTGCAACACCATTCGTCAACGATGATTTTACTGGATATTATGTTGAAGGAACAAAAGGAGCGGTTCGTATTGTATTTGCAGGTGTACTTAGTCTTCAATCTCACACCAATTTTTTTGTTTCATTAACGCTTCCTGATGGGGACCAAACTTCTGCAACTACATCAGAAAAGATCCTTCAAAGTTTTGACCACAAAGCAGATGATGAGGACTTTGATAACGATGGAATAAGCAACCTGAAAGATACCGATGATGACAATGATGGTATTCTAGATGAAGCAGATACCGATGATGACAATGACGGTATCCTAGATGATGTAGATACTGATGATGACAATGACGGCTGTCTAGACACAGATGAAGATGAAGATGATTTGGAAGAGGTTTATTATTATGATGATGAAGACTTTGATAATGATGGAATAGCAAATGATGTTGATACGGATGACGACAATGACGGTATCTTGGACGAAGCAGATAAGGATGATGACAATGATGGTATCTTGGACGATAAAGATACCGATGATGACAATGATGGAACACCTGACTATAAAGAAGATTCAGATACACTTGAAATCTATATTATAGTTGAAGATGATGAAGATTTTGATGATGATGGAATTAGTAATGCAGATGACACCGATGATGACAACGATGGTATAGCAGATGATGTTGATACTGATGATGACAATGATGGAATATCAGACGACGAGGACACAGACGATGATAATGATGGGATATCAGATGATGATGATGATGACGCTAGCGGAGATGATAATG